>ERZ761602.8472-NODE-8472-length-10350-cov-5.873239_pt1 | contig 10350 bp, 10 predicted proteins | sample MGYA00512165_ERZ761602 | MGnify/ENA primary metagenome ERZ761602 (study PRJEB28899, sample SAMN02445085) | bioreactor sludge metagenome | biome: EBPR sludge; isolation source: Thorneside wastewater treatment plant | place: Australia: Brisbane, Thorneside...
CGGAGATGTGTATAAGAGACAGGCTTTTAACCATTATTGTTGATGTTGATGTCAACATAACCATTCCTTTAAAAACGAGTTTAAAAATCTATTTTTAGTTTTAGTTAAAAATAAGTACTGGCTTCCCAGTCGCTTTGCATTTCTGATAGGTTGTCCACCTATTCTAATTTCTTTTTCAGAAATGTCAATGAAATTTCCGGCATGAATCTCTTGATAGAATGCCCACTATCACAAAATAGGCTTTCCAGCTTCTAAAAAAGATCATTTTCTGACCGAATTGGGTATAGAATTCGACGATTGAAATGGAGACCTATGCCAGAAACCTTGGAATTTCGTATAGGCAATAATCTGAAAGGACCCCGCTTCACCCTCGCCGCAGCGGAGTCTTGTACCGGAGGGTTGGTTGCCAGCCGCATCACCGATGCCCCCGGCTCGTCTGCCTACTTTATGGGCGGCGTGGTCGCATACTCCTACGAAGCGAAAGCCGCGTTACTCGGTGTATCGTGGGACACATTGAACGGGAAAGGTGCAGTCTCACAGGAGACCGTGCTCGAGATGGCGCATGGCGCACGCAAAGCCTTCGGAGTGGATATCGCTGTCAGCGTCAGCGGCATTGCCGGTCCTGGCGGCGGGACGGACGAGAAGCCGGTCGGCACTACCTGGATCGGGCTGGTCACCCCGGATGGCGAATGGGCGCGGCACTTTGTCTGGGATGGGGACCGCATCCAAAACAAACACGCTTCGAGCGAGGCGGCGTTGCAATTCATCCTCGATTATCTCGAAGGCAAACTCGCATGATGGTCGTCGTGATGATCTCCGCCATTGCCGAGTGGAAGGCGGTGAAAGAAATATTTCCCTCTTTGGCGATTTCCCCCTCCGCGTATGGCGAAACGTTGTTGTTGAATCTTGGCGGCTATGAGTTGAAATTGCTTCACAGCGGCTGGGGCAAGGTTGCTTCGGCAGGCGCGATCCAACATGTGATCGACCATGACCGCCCCGATCTGATCATCAACCTCGGGACGTGCGGCGGCTTCGAAGGTGTGACTGAGCTGGGCGATATCCTGCTTGTCGAGCGGACTTTTATCTACGACATCGTCGAATTGATCGGCGACCTTAACATCGTGGATTATTACGCCTCGACTCTCGACCTGGGCTGGCTTGCTGAACCTCATCCTTATCCTGTCCGTAAAGGGATGATCGCCTCTGCTGACAGCGACCTGCCGCCCGAAAAGATTTCTTATCTCAAATCGTTGGGCGCCATCGCGGGCGATTGGGAATCTGCTGCGCTGGCTTGGGTGGCAAAAAAGAACGCCGCGCGTTTATTGATCCTGCGCGGCGTCAGCGACCTGGTGAGTGAAACGGGTGGAGAGGCATACGACAACCTGCCTTTGTACGAAGAACGGACGAAGGTCATCATGCAGAAATTATTCGACCAGCTTCCCGGTTGGTTGAATTGTGTTGAGATACGCAAAAGGTGACAGTCACTTTAAAAGTGACTGTCACCTGACTATTTTGGATTCAACACCCGCCCGATGAACAAGATCTGCCCGCTCTCCAAATCGCGGATGAAATAAATGAACGGGCGGTCGATAACCAGCATATTATCAGGCATCATCGCCGTTGCCCCTTCCATGATGACAGCAGTCGCTGCGGCGGCTTCGGTGCCTTCTTCGTCCACTGCCGCGAACGCCTTGTGGATGACGTTGCCGATGTATAGTGCCTGCTGGTCGGTCATGCCGGAGAAGTCGGCAGAATCCGGGTCGAAGGCGAGGGGCATTCCCATCAGCGCCAGGGTATCGGAAAGCATGAAGGAACTATCATATTCGAACTTCGGCATTCGCAAAGTGACATCCGTCTGGGTGAGGTTGGATATCATTTCATTGAACATGGCGCCATCCAGTTGGGATTCGATCTCTTCGAACCAGCCTTCGTCCGGCACGAGCAAGGTCATCGCTGCCGATTCACCTGCGTAGGGGATTTCAGCCGCGGCATATCCATCGCCGACGAAATAAGGGATGCTCATCCGTTGACCCATCATCAGCACAGTGACTTCGGAACCATCCAGCAATTTGAAAGTACCGTCATACGTATCATTTGCATCGAACGGGGAAAGCCAGTCCGCTTTGAAGTAGATCGCGTTGACCAACACCATTTTTGTATCTGTCGTGATCGAGTCTTCGGGCAGCAGGTCGTTGATCTTGTCCTTCGTTTCATCGCTGACCCACTGATTGATCTCCTTGCGCGAGGGGTTCGGGTTGTTGACAAAATCCATCAATCGAATCCCCGCGCCGTAATTGACCGAGAGTGTATCTAGAAAATCGGGCAGGAAGGTGAAGGTCTGCTCGGCGAAGACGGCGTTGGCAATGTCCAACTGCATCGGCTCCTGGTCTTTATCGAGCACGATGCCTGTGTCTTCCAGCGCAAGGTCGAGCGCGTTGAAGGCGGGATGAGTTTCCTGCTGGGAGGGGAAGTTAAGCACATCTGCCATCTGCGCTTCAGTCTCGCCTTTGGCGCCGGAGTACGTCATGGCAAGGGCGAGGGAAATGCTGAACGGGGAGAGGATCAAGTTCTCGTCCCGGTCCCGAAGCGATTGGTACAGGTCCAGCCCGAAGGCGTTGTTGCCATCCACAAGTGAATCGATAACCGCCTGGTTCACTGATGGGTTCTTTTCACGCGCCCGGCTTGATTCAGCCACGCCAGCCGATCCTCGGCCGCAAGCCGCAAGCAGTGTCGAGATCAGGGCGAAAAACAGAAAAATTCTTTTCATGGTTGCTCCTTCATGCGATGACGACCTGCCATCCGGTTTTGTTTCCATTTTATCCTTGTAGTCGGCAGGTATAATCGGTCTTCGGTTCACCCATTGTTCCTATGCTTTCAGCAAACAACGAAATCACAAAACGCAATTTCCGCTATGTCATGATCGATGGCGCGGGGGTCAGCATTGCCAACGCTGCGCAGCCATTTCTGCCCGTTCTGCTAACCCGCCTTGGCGCAACGAATTTTCAAGTAGGCTTGCTCACTTCGATGCCCGGCGTGACCGGTTTGGTCCTGGCTATTTTGGTCGGGAGATTTTTGCAAAGCCGCCGCGAGATCGTGCCGTGGTACAGCCTGGCGCGTTTGCTGGTGATCGCTTGTTATACGCTGACGGGTATTGTTGTTTTTACGATTTCAGGGCAATATGCCATCGCAGCGATCCTGGTCATTTGGGGGCTTGCCACACTGCCGCAGACAGGTTTGGCGGTGGCATTCTCGGTGGTGATGAACGCCGTCGCCGGACCCGAAGGGCGCTACGCGTTGTTGAGTCGGCGGTGGGCGGTCTTTGGTCTGACGGGTGTGGCGGTGACCTTTCTCATCACACGCGTGATCGATCTGGTTGCCTTCCCCATCAATTATGGTCTGATGTTCATGGGGTTGTCGCTTGGCGGACTTGTCTCGTTTTATTTTTCCCGGAAAATTAAACTTGCGCCCCAGACTCCGCCCGCGCCTGTTCCTTCTTCATCGGTATTGGATTCCGCTCGGAATTATTTTTCTTTGATCCTCAGTGAGCCGGCCTTTCGATCGTTTGCGATAAAAAAGTTCGTTTATATTTCCGCCGTTTCATTGAGTATGCCGATTTTGCCATTGTTCTTCGTGCGTGAAGTCCGCGCCAGCGACTCGCAGATCGGCACCATCAACATGACGATGACGTTGGTGATGTTGGTCGGTTATTTTCTCTGGCCATGGACCTCGCGCAAATATGGCGGGAGATTTGTCCTGCTTGCCACCACACTCGGCATGGCGTTTTACCCTGCGTTGACGGCGGCAACTCCGCGGGTCGAACTGATCATCCTTTACGCAGGGATTGCCGGTCTTTTTCAATCCGGGTTGGACCTTGTTTTTTTCGATGAGTTGATGAAAACTGTCCCACCTGAATACAGCGCGACTTTTGTTTCATTCTCCCAGTCTTTACAATACGTCTCTGCCATCATCGCACCTACTGTCGGCACCTGGCTGGCAGATATTATCGGCTTGGGCGGCGCGTTGTGGGTGAGCGCGGGGTTGCGCATATTTGGATTCCTCCTCTTCCTTATCCCGGATCGGCGAAAATGATCTAAAACCCCTAGCCCTTATCTTAAGTGTCTTTGAATATTCTTCTTCTAAAGAGGTCGTTCGTTTGCAATTATCAGAGCGGCTAATAATTCCTGTGTTTCTGGCGGGGCAACTTATCGATTTACAAGCCAGGTCATTGTGACCTGCTCCGGTGTGATGGCAACCGATTGCAGGGTGGCGTTCTCGCTCCTGCCGCCAAAATTCGAGAGGCGGTTGGCAATGGTCTGATTCCAGTTATCCACGCGGTTCTGTTCGATGTCAACTCCGTCGATCTGCGCGTCGGAGATGGAGGCTGTTAATTGTCCGTTGCTTATGCCGAGATCGAGGCGGAAACTCATCGAGTCGATTTTTCCAGGGTCGTTCAAGCGCTGGCGAGTCCCGGTGACGGACACGTATCCGTTTTGCAGGGAGGCGGTCAGGTTTTGAATAAGCGGGTCAGCGATGGCGGAACTGATGGTATCCTGAATTTGTTCCTGGGTGACAGTGGTTTCCATGGTGAGGCTGCCGTCATCGTTGCGTGAGAAATCCGCTTTGCATGCGCCCAAGATAAGCGTGGCCGCAGCCATAAGGGTGAGTAGTTTATAGGTCTTCATTCCAATTCTCCATGGAGGCAAGTATGGCGTGTTTGTGTTTCAGAATTGATAATGTCGTGTAAGCGTTTTGTAAAACATCGATAAAAGGACCCGCTGCAATGCATTGCAGCGGGTCTGTCTGTTTGTTTCTTCTTACTCGTTTCTTATTTCTTGCTTTCCTCCAATGCCTTGCGAATCTGCTCGTTGTGCGCGTTCAAATGAAAGCCGGGTTGTAATAATGCCGAACCGAAGCGGTAATAACTGCCCTTGTTCTCCACGAACTCGGCGGGGATCAACTCGGTATAGATGAGCAATTCATTCGCAATACGGCGCAAGGCATCCAGCATCTGCTTGATGGATGGGTTGGCTTTCACGGTCGCCTCCACCGAAGCATTGATGTTGCTCCCGAACCCGTCGGTTGTCGGTTCGTAGCCGTCGATCAGGCTCGAGAGAAAATTGGCGTTGAAGCGCTCGCCCTGGATCAAGTGCGCCACAACTTCCAGCGCGCTCCATTCATTCGGCGAGGGGCGTTTCATGGCTTGTGCATCCGTGTACCCTTCAAATGATTTCTCGATCTCGTTCAATGCGGGTTCCACCAGGGCACGGGCTTGTTTTGCCAGTTCTGCCGGGTTGAACGGCACATCCGGCATGGGGCGTTTGCTCATTTGCATCGAAACTTTTTTCTTTTCCGCGCTGCGGTAAAACTCCACCTCCACCACGTCGCCGCCTTTGACTCCGGCAATTGCAACTTGCAGACTGGTGAAATCGTTGGTAATGGGTTTGCCAGCCATACTTACCAGTACGTCGTCGCGTTGAAGCCCGGCGCGCTGTGCGCCCATGCCGTCCACGATTCCGTCGAGTCGCAATCCTTCACGGACCGGGACCCCGAGCGCGGCGGCTTGTTCCGGAGAAAAATCGCCGGGGACGATCCCCAACATCGGGCGTTCCGCGATGCGCAGATCGACCCCCGTTTCGAGCACGGACTTCAAGTTCCGCAGGCTGTCCTGCCAATTCTCGCGAAAACTTTCCGGCTTGCCTTTCCATGCTTCGCCATCCGGCAATTCATGGTCCATACGGATGTTCACACCGCCGTCTTTTTCCGTGAAAGTGACAGTCACTTCGGTGGGGGCGGGGTCGATGTTGGAATACCAACGGAACTTGATGCGCTTGTTTTCCTCCACTTCAAGGTAATGCCCGCTGGAATAGAAATCACCAGCCCACCACAAATACATCCGTCCGCGCGGGTGCGGGACGACTGTGGCGACATCACATAGCCATTCGCGGATGGAGGTCGCATTGGTATAGGCGCGATAGGCAAATTTCAACGGGGCTTGCACAAAAATTTCAGCAGTTACTGTGGTCATCGGGTCTCCTCGGTTGGTTTTTTTCTTTTTATAAAACCCTGCCAGCCTTCCTGCAACCTACCCGGGAATGGATTTATTGACGTAATAAAAAACGCCGCGCATGTGCGCAGCGCGTCAACCAATCATGGATTTGCAGGGTGAGGTATTTGGTTTTCCCCTTCAAGGATTTGCATGTCCGCCATGTACTCGGCATGTTCGTATGCGGTGGCTGCCCCGCCCTCGCCCGCAACCGGATCGACACTTTCATTGCCGTCCAGATCGATGCCTTTGTGGATTTGTTCCGCGAGGGATACCGCCAGCCGGACATCCGCTTCGGAGATTTGGCCTGGTGCGGACTCAAGGATCCGCTTCGCAACATCCCGCAGTTGGGCGGCCCACTCCTCGACATTCTTCCCGCTGATGGCGACGTGCTCGCTGTGGAAGATGATATTTTCAGAAGCATCACCCGAACCTGCCGCGAGTTCGGCGTGAGTGATCGTGCCTTCGACGTAACCGCTCTGCCCGCCGTTCAACAGCAGACCGAATCCATCGCCGGGATTTTCCAGTTTGCCGTTCTTGTCCCAGTCTTTGAAATCGCCGCTTTGACTCCCGACGATCAGGTTGATCATCGCTTCGGCGTTCGCACGGACCGCTTTTTCGTTTCCATCGTCATGGGCGGCTGCCATTAGGATCCCAGCATCGTCGATGAGTGTACTCGTATCCAGCAAGCCTATGGTCATGGCGGTCTGATTCGGGTTGCCGTTAAAACTCCCCAGGATATGCCGGATATGGATCAGCGCGCCGGGCGGGATGGCGGATGAATAGGCGATCTCCGCCGGGTTGGGGCTGGGGTCGGGTATCGCTTCGAGGGTGATCTCCATGCGGTTGTACACATTAAGCAGATTGCGCCCTTCCGGGTCGAGATATGTCAGGGCGTAAAGACCGGATGCGCCTTTTCTTAAAATGCCGATGCTTGTAAGAACTTCGTTTGTGTCATCGATCAGCCATGCTTCGTACTGGAACCCTTCGGCAGGGTCCTGGAACGAACCACTGACTGTAACCTGGTCCAATTCGCCTTGAAAACGCAGCACATTGGAAGGGTCGACTTGGATGGGTATTCCCGGATTTGTGCCTGCCTCCTGCGTGGAAGGGGAATGGGTCCCATGTAGATCGGGCGCGGCGATCTCTGGAGTCGGTGTGGCGCGCAAGGCAAAGATGGAAAGTCCCAACGCGCTGGTGAGGAAAACGCCAAAACAAAGGCAGGCGATGATACCGGCGCCAATCCACAGCAAATTGTTCCGGCGTGGGGCGGCTTTCTGAGTTTGTGAAACAGGCGGCGGCGGAGTCTTGAACCGCAGCGAATGGACGGTTTCGGCTTCAGAGTGCATCCCGATCGCTTTATAGAATTCCGCCAATAGCTCATGTGCGGATCGATATCGGTTCTCGGCGAGTTTTTCCAATCCTTTGCTGACAACGGCTTGAATTTCCGGGGAGGCATCCTCAATGGGCGGCGGAGGTTCGGAGATATGTTTGAGGATCACACCGAGAGTCGAGTCGCCGTCGAATGGCGGGCGGCCCGCGATCATTTCGTAAAGCACCACGGTCAGTGAGTAAATATCTGTGCGGTGATCGACGGACGATGAATTGCCCTGTGCCTGTTCCGGCGACATGTAGGCAGGCGTCCCGCTGACAACGCCGGAGGCGGTCTGGTTGACCGAATTTGCGATGCGGACCAGCCCAAAATCGGTGATGACACAGGTCGTGTCGGCAGGCAGGGGTTTATCTGGAGAAAATTCGGCGCTTTTGTTGGAGAGGATGATGTTGGCGGGTTTGATATCGCGATGGATGATTCCCTGTGAATGGGCATAATCCAAACCTTCGGCAAGTGGTTTGAGCAATTGGGCAACCTGTTTGAGGGTCAGTCTACCGCCGATCTTGTGCAGTTCGCGCAGGTAGGTTGCCAGCGAAGGTCCATTGATGTATTCCATCACGATATAAGGGTGCCCCTCATACGTATCGAAATCAAAGACTTGGACGATGTTGGGATGCCGTAACCCCGCGACAGCCTTTGCCTCCCTTTGAAATCTCGTCAGCAAATCCGGCTCGGATTCGACATGGCTGTGCATGAACTTGACCGCGACGTGCCGGTCGAGTGTCAGATGTGTGCCAAGAAATACCTCCGCCATGCCCCCGCGCGCCAGATAGGTCTCGATACGGACTTTACCGATGGTTTGACCGGTCCATTCTGCCATATTTAGATTATACAACTGAAAGCGGAGTGACCGACTCTGAATATGGTTTTAAAATGAGAACATTGGCGTGCGATAAAAATTATCGCTCATAGTGCATTTAAGGTGAAAGGACGACGTACCATGCCGATGTCGGATTATTTCAAAGAGCTTCGCGCGAAAATTGGAAACCAATTGCTGGTTTCCCCCTCTGTTACAGGCATTATCCTAGATGAAAAATCTCGTATTTTGCTGTTACGCCACAGCGAGGGGAATGTTTGGGTGGCGCCGGGCGGCAGTGTCGAGCCGAATGAAAACCCCGCTGATGCCCTTATACGGGAGGTGTGGGAGGAATCTGGTCTGATCGTTGAGCCTGTGAAAATTCTCGGTGTTTTTGGCGGAGAGGGTTTTGAGGTCACATACAAGAATGGGGATCGAGTCTCATATGTCATGACCGTTTTCGCCTGCAGGGTGATCGGCGGCACGTTGAAGACAGATGGGATCGAGACATTGCAGGCTGGATATTTTTCCCGGGAGGAGATCGTATCCATAAAAGCGTCTGCGTGGATATTGAACGTTCTGCCGTATGTTTATGATGACACGGGTCGGGCATACTTTCGCCCGGGTACCTGGTTGCCGGGTAGTACTCAAAGCGGATAAGCATTATTCCGCGCTTATGTATAATCCGCGGGCAATTAATTTCAAATCTTATCGGAGAGAATGCAAATGCAAAACTTGACAGGTAATTTATTTGGAACGATTCGAAACCGGATCGCAGGCGTGGTTGGGGCGGTCATTTCCGCCATTCTTCTGGCAGGATGCGGCGCTTTGATGACCTTTGTCCTCGCCCCGGGGCAGGCGGTCAAAGCCTCGCGGATCGAAAAAATGCCGCAGATGGATGCGGCGTATGTGGCTTCTGCCGCCCCGGGAACGGATATCCTTATCACCGGCATCGTCAGCGGAGATGCGCCCAACCCACAGCTGCCGGACTTCATTGCTTACTATCAGGAAGAATGGGATGTATCTGAAAATAAGAACACCGATGGTACCCCACAACCTCCCTCGGGTTCCTGGCAGCGGGTGGATAGCGTTATGCCGAACCTCTCGCTGGATATGAATGGGACGTCTGTCCTGCTTCTCTCGGATAACAACGTCATGATGAGCGGCTCGAACATGCATGAACAGATCGTCCCAAAGACCAGCGCCTTTACCGCTGACTACAGTGGGAAGAAACTGGGCGAAGGCTCGGTGCGTTACACCGGCTTTTTCAACGGCGATCTGGTGACAGTACTCGGCAAGAAATCCTCCGGCGATGGCGTTGTCCCCGAAGAGCTTTTTGCCGGTGACCGTGTGGCGTACGAGAAATATCAGAAAGACGCCGCCAAAGCCTTGCTGTTCATGGGCATCGCAGCAATGGTTTGTTCACCCTTCATTATGATCGGCGGCATCTTCGCCGCGCTGATGGGGCGGGGAAGAAGGTAAGCTGGAAAAAACAGGCGAACTCGGCTGAGTCCGCCTGTTTTTGGTTCCGCTTAGAGCTTGATCTCCATCGATATTTCATCAGGCTTGTCGTTGTAACAGGGAATTTCGTGGAAACCGAGTTTTTTATAGAAGGCAATGGCGCGAGTCTGCTCGGGGCTGGTTTGCAGGATGATGCGTTGATAGCCTTTGGTCCGCGAAAAATCGAATAACTGCGCAATGACCTGATACCCGATCCCCTTCCCATGATAGTCTTCCAACAGCCACATCCGTTTGAGTTCGGCGGTCGCCTCGTCGAATTTACGGACCGCACCGGAGCCGATGACCTTGTCATCATCGAGCACGACCAGAAATTGACCGTTGTTCTGAAAATAATGCTCTTCGACATGCGCCATGTCATCGAATTCGGTCGTCGACTCGAAGTGGCGGATCGAATCTTCCAACCCGCCTTCCCAGCCGTAAATGTTGTATGCAACCGTGAGGATGACCCGCCTTGCGGCAGGGATTTCCTCCGTGGTAATGGGGCGGATGGTGATCATGCGCGGAGTATAGCAGGTTCAAGCTTTGCGGGATAAAATAGATGGTAGAGGATATTCATACCATGACCGAAGCTCACAAACCCCGTGTTTTTCTTTGCCA
>ERZ761602.8473-NODE-8473-length-10347-cov-10.089778_pt1 | contig 10347 bp, 9 predicted proteins | sample MGYA00512165_ERZ761602 | MGnify/ENA primary metagenome ERZ761602 (study PRJEB28899, sample SAMN02445085) | bioreactor sludge metagenome | biome: EBPR sludge; isolation source: Thorneside wastewater treatment plant | place: Australia: Brisbane, Thorneside...
TTTTGATCTTCGCGATCTTTTATTTCCTGATCATCCTTCCGCAAAAGCGGCAGAGGCAGCAGCTTTCTGAGATGATCGCCGGGTTGAAGATAAATGACGAGGTCGTTACCAATGGCGGCGTCATCGGTAAGGTCAAGGAGATCCGCGAGACGAGCTTCATCATACTGAGCGCTGAAAAAACGCTGATCGAGATCGGAAAAAGTGCCGTTGTCGGCAAAAAGCCGTAACCTTTTCGGGACGGCCATTCCCCGGCCGGTGTTTTCCGCAGTCTGCCGGGGCAAAAGCACATTCGGAATAATATGAACAGTAAGAGTTTGAAAGTACGGACTCTGATAATCCTTGCCGTCACACTGGCAGGGATCTACTTCGTCTTTGGCCCTCGGCGGACGCCGACCGGGGCCGACTTTACCTGGGCCGGCATCAAGGCAAACCTTGAGCAGAACATCAACCTTGGGCTCGACCTCAAGGGCGGCTCGCACCTCGTGATGCGGGTGAAGACGGACGAATATCTCAAGACCCTGACGGAAAATAACGCGCAGGCGGCTCTTACCGCCGCACAAGACGCAAAGCTTCCCGTGACGGGTAGCAACGTCGTTGCCGATGGCAGTACTTACTCGATAACGCTCAACCTCGGGCCAGACGCTCAAGGTGCCGCCGTTGCCGAGGAAGTAAAGAAAAAGGTCGATCTGATCAACTGGACAGAGGACGTTTCAGCTAACGCTGTTTCATGGTCGCTGCCTTCGACAACGCAGACCATCCTTAAGAATCAGGCGGTCGAGCAAGCACTCAAGATCATTGAGAGCCGCATCAACGCTTTCGGCGTTAAGGAGCCCACGCTTCAGCGGCACGGAGCCGAGGCATCGGCCCAGATCCTGCTCCAGATGCCCGGTGTCGAAGACCCGGAACGCGTCAAGAACCTCATCGGTGCCGAGTCGAACCTAATGCTGATGAAGATCGTCAGCCCGCCGAATCCGTCGCCTGTTCAGACCTATCCGACCCGCGAGGCAGCTCTTCAATCCGTTGGCGGAGCACTTCCGCCGAACCGCCGCGTTCTGCCTTACGCAGAGCGTGATGCCCGTCCGAATGCTGATGGAACGCAGCCGCCGCCGAGTTGGGTGGTTGTTGAATACCCGGCCGTCGTTGATGGCAGCGAGCTTCGTGATGCGGCCGCAGTTTCGCGTACCGGTAACGAAGCCGACTACCAGATATCGTTCTCGTTCAAGCCGGCCGGTGCACAAAAATTTGGCGAATGGACGGGCCGCAACATCGGCAACTACATGGCCGTTGTGCTCAATGACGAGGTGAAGTCTGCAGCCTATATTCGCTCGCAGATCTTCGATCAGGGCGAAATTTCGGGACAGTTCACCAAATCGACCGCGGACGACCTTGCCCTGACGCTTCGCTCCGGTGCACTTCCGGCGAAGATCGAATACCTTGAAGAGCGAACCGTGGGCCCGAGCCTCGGTGCCGATTCGATCGCAGCAGGGCTTCGCGCCTCGCTCGGCGGCTTGGCGTTCATCATCGCCTTTATGCTGTTCTACTATCGCGGATCGGGCGTTAACGCGGTCATCGCGTTGATTTTGAACATGCTTTTGACCGGAGCCGCAGTCGTAATGTTTGGCGCAACGCTGACCCTACCGGGAATTGCCGGCTTCATTCTCGGTATCGGCATGGCGGTTGACGCCAACGTGCTTGTGTTCGAGCGCATCCGCGAGGAGATAAGGGCGGGTATTCCCGTTTCCAAGGCCATCTGGATGGGGTTTGACCGGGCGTTCATCACCATTGTTGATGCGAACGTGACGACCATCATTTCGTCGTTAATCCTATATCTTTACGGCTCCGGCCCGATCCGCGGCTTTGCTGTGACGCTCATTCTGGCGTTGCTTATCAACCTGTTTACGGCCGTCTTTGTTTCGCGGACCATTTACGGATGGCTTTTGAGCCGCAACCCGGAACCGAAATCTTTGAGTATCTGACCCGTTGCCCGATGCCTTGCGTAACGGACGCGGCCGGGCGGGTTAACATTTGAAATGTTTCAATTTTTTACTGAACTGAAAGTGGACTGGATGGGCCTTCGCAAGCCCTTCGTCTTTATCTCGATCGCGATCCTGCTTGCGGGCCTTATTTCCGCAGCCGGGCGGCAATTGACCGATGGCGGCACGGACGCATTCAACCTCGGCGTTGACTTCCAGGGCGGAACGGTTCTGACCGTTAAGTTTCGAGAGAAGCCGACCGCCGACGACGTCCGCAGCGCGCTGAACAGCGTTGGCATCAATGAGTCCGTAATTCAGGATTCGACCGATAAGCCGGACGAGAAGCTGATCAAGATACCGATCATCGAAGGCCAGGCAACCGCAACTCCGGCACCTGCACCCGATGCAAATGCCCAGCCCCAGGGCGGCACGACCGGCGGCACACAGGTCGAGGTCGGCCGTGCCAAGGTCAAGAGCGCATTGGACACCTTTGGGAAAGAGGCGGCAGCAGACCAAACGCTCGAGCAGGACGCGACTGCCGCTTACAAGATCGTTGGAACTGACTCGGTCGGCCCGGTCGCGGGTGAACAGCTCCGCGATGCCGCCGTTATCGCGACGCTGCTCGGCATGATCGGCATCCTGCTCTTCATCGCGTTCCGTTACGATTGGACCTATGCGGCCGGTGCCGTTATCGCGGTTTTCCACGACGTTCTCGTGACCCTCGCGTTCTTTACGGTGTTTCAGTGGGAGATCAATCTTTCGGTTCTTGCCGCGATGCTGACGCTGGTCGGTTTTTCGGTTAACGACTCGATCGTTATCTTCGACCGAATTCGCGAGAACATGAACCTCAACCGGACAGCGTCGCTCTACGATCTAACGAATCGTTCGATCAATCAGACGATGTCTCGGACAGTGGTCACCAACGGGCTTCTTTTCCTTGCCGTCCTCGCTCTTGTGCTGTTCGGCGGCGAAGTGCTGCGGACGTTCTCGCTGGCTCTTCTGGTCGGCTCGATCGTCGGTACCTATTCGACCATCGCGATCGCCAGCCCGATCGCACTCTGGTGGCAGAGCAAGATCGGCCGGGCCGAGATGAAGGACGTTACGGCAGAGAAGACGAGCGGCGAGAAGCTCGCTTCGGCCTCGCGGCGTTCGGTAACGCGGCGGCCGGTAACGCGATAGCGGCTGCGGGCGGCTCGGGTAACGGTTTAGGTTATTAAGTTTTTGTAAAGAATTAGTTTCGCTTACAGAAAATTGGCGATTTTACCTTGACTTTCGGGAGTCGAAAAATTAGACTTTGCCTGTTGCTGGTCAATTTAATTCGTTCTCCGTTTGCGTCCTTTTACTTAAAGGTTAGTGAAGGCTCGCGGATTTTCGTTGATTGTGGCCGGCAGAGTTCCAGTTTGCCCCGCACTTAGTGAGAAAGATCTTTAGTAGTTGGAGAACGGGCTCGGGAGCCTGATCAGGCGCCCCGAGTTATCAGGTTCGTTTACAACGCGATTTAGCTGTTTTTACATCAAAGTCGTTGCGTGACCGAGTTATCCCCTGACCTCAAGTTTGGCACCGGAAAGTAAGGGAGGACCCAGGATGTTAGACCAATTAGTAGAATCAACCAGCCATACCGAAGAGAACCGGCGCAAAAGCGGGCTTCTTCTTACGACCTTTGTGATACTGACGACGGTATTGCTCAGCTCGTGGGTTTACAGCCTTTTTGCGAAGGACTACGGCATGGGCGATGGTGAACTTTCGCTTCAGACTCTGGTAGCACCGCCGGTGGTCGAAGAACCGCCGAAGCCGGAACCGGAAGAAGAGAAGCCGAAAGACGCTCAGAAGGACCCGAACGTTGATATTCGTAAGGAGATCATCGCCAGCATGACCGAGACCCCGCCGAAACCGCCGGATAAGGTCAGCACGGTTCAAAATACGATCCCGCCGCGTGACCCGAACCGGCTTACGATGCTTGGCGACCGGAACTATACCGCAGCAAACCCGCTTCCGCCTGACTACAAGGGCCCTGTGAACACGCAGGGAACCGGAAGCGATAGCGGCCGTCCGGGTGGAGGAGGCGACAATGATCGCGGAGGTGCTCCGCCGCCACCGCCACCGCCGCCGCCTGTGCCCAAGAAGCCGATCTCCGGTGGTGTGCTCAACGGTAAGGCCCGCAGCCTTCCGAAGCCGCCGTATCCGCCGGCAGCCCGTGCCGTTCGTGCAGCAGGAGCTGTTTCGGTTCAGGTGGTCATCGATGAGTCCGGCAATGTGATCTCGGCAAGCGCCGTCAGCGGTCACCCGCTGCTTCGGCAGGCCGCCGCACAGGCCGCTCGCGGAGCCAAATTTAGCCCGACGATGCTTTCGGGCCAGCCGGTAAAGGTGCAGGGTGTCATCACCTATAACTTTGTTGCACCGTAGCCGTATAGAATGGTTTTCGGGCCGTGCCTCAAGCGGTTCGGCCCGAAACCGAAAAACAAGATCTGCAATCATAGACATTCACGATTTTCTTTGGAGGAAAAACAATGACTTTAATCGCAAGCCTGCTGGGTAGCGACTTCTCAGCCGCTCTGCTTTTCTTCGCCGGCCAAATGCAGTTCGGCATCTACGACATCGTCAAGAGCTTGACGATCCCGGGTTGGGTGGTCATCTTCGTGCTGCTCGTTCAGTCCGTTTACCTGATCGCCGTCGGCATCGAACGTCTTTTGACCTACAACAAAGCAAAGCAGCAGTCGCGGCAGTATGCCCCGAAAGTGGCTCAGGCTTTGAAGAACAGCAACATCGACGAAGCGATCAGCATCAGCGACAAGCACAAGGATTCGCACCTCGCGATGGTCGTCTCGAGCGGCCTCAAGGAGTTCAGTGCTCACCTTGGCAATGAAGAGATCACCGCTGACCAGATGGAAGCTTCGAAGCGTGCCCTTGAGCGGGCGATCGCCGTCAAGACCGCCGAACTCAAGCGCGGCCTTTCGGGCCTCGCAACGGTCGGTTCGACCGCACCGTTCGTCGGCCTCTTCGGAACGGTCGTCGGCATCATCGCCGCGTTCGTCTCGCTCGCACAGGCCGAAACGGCCGGTATCGCAGCGGTCGGCGGCGCTATCGCTGAGGCTCTTGTCGCTACGGCGTTCGGTATCGGTGTGGCAGTTCCGGCCGTGTGGCTGTTCAACTACTTCACCAACAAGGTCACGAGCTTTGGCGTCGAAATGGAAAACTCGGCCTCGGAACTCGTTGACTACTTCATCCGCCAGCGCACCAAGCGTCTGCACGGCTAGTAGTTTGTTATCGTGCGGCCGCTCCTTTGCGGGGCGGCCCAAGGCAAAGTTCGGAGAATTAAGCAATGGGTGCAAAAGTCGGTGGAACCGATGAACTCAATTCGGAGATCAACGTGACCCCAATGGTGGACGTCATGCTGGTGCTGCTGATCATCTTCATGATCGTCACACCGCTGCTCAACGAGGGTGTCGCCGTCAATCTTCCGAAGGATATGGCCACTCCGGTCGAGGACGCCGAGATATCTAAGGATACTTCGGTCGTTATCTCGATCCCGGACAACAGCAACTTCTATATCGGCAAAGATCCGTTCCCGCTCGACTCACTGGCGGAAAAGATCCAGACGATGATGCGGGACAAGGCTCCCGATAAACGCATCGTTTATATCAAGGCCGGTATCGAGGTCGATTATGGAACGGTCGTTCAGGCGATCGATGTCATCCGCAAGCAGGATATCGATAAGATCGGCCTGGTCGCTGACCGCAAACGCGGTGGTGGAGGCGGCGGCAACCAAGGCAGTGGATCTTAATTAAGGCAGCGGCCCATTCGTGCGGCCGCAAGGAGATAAAAAAATGGGAATGTCATCCGGTGGCTCGAAAGATGGAGCCACACCAAACATTAACGTAACTCCGCTGATCGACGTTCTGCTCGTTCTGCTCATCATCTTCATGGTCATCACACCGCTCAAGCCGAGCCGGTTCGAGGCCAAGGTTCCTGCAGAGCCGAAGAATCAGCAGAACATCGAGGTCAAGCCGAACCCGCTTACGCTCGTTGTCGCCATCCGGCGGACGAGCCGCGAGGTTCTGCTTAACAACGAAGCGTTTGGCACCATCGATGAACCGGAGCGGCTTACCGAGCGGCTCAAGGCCATCTTTGCCGAACGCGAACAGAACAACGTCCGTCGTGAGGACAGCAACGAGATAGAAAAGACCGTCTTCATCAAGGCACCGACACTCGTTCGGTACGGCGATGTTGTGAAGGTCATTGACGCGGTCAAGCTCGCTGAGGCTCAACCGGTCGGATTGCAGATCGACGATCTATCAGCAGAATAAACGAAACACCGCCCCGCATCGCAAATGGCTGAGAGCCGCGGGGCGGTACTTTTTATATGGAGTCTAAAATGAGATTTTCTCGTTTAGGGGTAATTGTATTCTTGGGTGCGCTGGTCGCTGTTTCAACCGGTTGCGAGGCTTACAGTCGGATCCTTTCGCGCAAGGACGTGGTTGACGGCTCTACCGCATATAAGGAGCGGAAATTTGCGGAGGCCGAACGCCTCTTCCGCCAGGCGGCTGCCCGCGACCCCGAAGGAAAGACGGAAGAAGGCAAGATAGCCCAGCTTTTCCTCGCCCGGACGATCCACTCGATGTATATCGGAAACCGTTCGGACAAATCGCTTGCCGAAAGGGCGATCGAGGAATACAAGAAGGCCCTTGCCAACAACCCGAACGAGCAAAGTGCCTACAAGGCCGTTGCCAGCCTTCTCGACGTACCGGAAAAACAGGATGAATGGCGTGCCTGGGTGACCGAGCGTGCGAACAACGAGGGCCTCACACCGCAGAACCGGGCGGAGGCATTGTCTTCGCTCGCGGCCCGTGAGAACACTTGTGCCAATGAGATCACGGATACCGAAGCGACCAAGAAGCCCGGTAAGCGTGACGGTCAGGATGTCTTTGTGTTCGTTAAGCCCGAGAAGCCGGAAGACCTCGAACGCCTCAAGAAGTGCGTTGCTGATGGTATGGCCCACGCGGACAAGGCGATCGGCCTCGAGCCGCCGGACGTAGAGGCGGTAAAGCAACTTGACCTTACGAAGCTCTCGGCGACCGAACTCGACGCGAAGCACGAACTGGTTAAGGTCTTTGAATCGGCCCGGTCCTACAAGGCAGCGATGCTCAACCAGTCGGCCCGCTTGGCCGAAATGGAAGGCCGTGAGGAAGACGCAAAACGGCTCCGTGCGGAGACCGATACGGCCCGCACCCGCTTCAACGATCTTTCTCAGTTCAACAAGTCGATCCAGACCGAGAAGGACCGTCGCACAGCGGCCGAGCGTGAGGCGGAGAACACCAACGCAAATGCGAACGCCAATGCGGGCAGCTAAGCTCGTTTGAGTGTACTATTTTAGAGGCTGGCCGCTTGGCCGGCCTCTTTTCTTATTCGGCGATCTGCCTGAAATCTCTGGTATAAATACACCCTATCGCTATAGAATAGTCGTAAGGGTTTTCTTATGATCCGCATCGATGACGTCATCGAAAAGGTAGAGCACAACCGCCCGAGTTCCGATGTGGACCTCATCCGGCGCGCATATCTCTTCTCCGCGCTTCATCATAAGGGCCAAACGCGGGCCTCGGGCGAGCCGTATCTTGTTCATCCGCTTGCAGTTGCGGACATCCTCGCTGACCTGCGGCTTGACGAGACGAGCGTCGCCACCGGCCTGCTTCACGACGTTGTCGAAGACACGCTCGTCGATCTCGACACTATTCGCAGCTATTTCGGCGATGAGATCACCTCGCTTGTAGATGGCCTTACGAAGATCGCCCAGATCAGCAACCTCTCAAAAGAGAAGCAACAAGCCGAGAACGTCCGCAAGATGGTCCTGGCAATGGTTACGGATGTCCGTGTCGTGCTTGTAAAGCTTGCCGACCGGCTCCACAACATGCGGACGATGTCGTTTCTCAAGCCCGAGAAGCGTGCCCGCATCGCCCAGGAAACGCTCGATATTTATGCCCCGATCGCCCATCGGCTCGGTATGGGTAAGATCCGCGGCGAGCTCGAGGACCTCTCGTTCCAGAACCTCTATCCGGCCGAGTACGAGCGCCTCTCGAAAGAGGTTGAATCACGCCGGCCCGAACTCGAGGCCGCTCTTTCGCGCATCACTTCAACCATCGAGACCCGCCTGAAGGAGAACGATGTTCCGTATATCGAGGTCCAGGGACGCGTCAAGCGGCTCTACTCGCTCTGGAAGAAGCTCAAAAAGCAGAAGATCGCCATCGAGCAGGTTTACGACCTCATCGCCGCCCGTGTCATCACCGAAAACGAACGCAAGTATTGTTACCTTGCCCTGAGCGTTATTCACGACACCTGGACGCCTGTTCCCGAGCGTTTCAAGGATTGGATCGCGATCCCGCGGGACAACCTTTACCAGTCGCTGCATACGTCCGTTATCGGCGATGGCGGCCAGCCCTTCGAGGTGCAGATCCGAACGCAGGAAATGCACCAGATAGCCGAGGAAGGCGTTGCTGCCCACTGGAAGTACAAGGAAAAGCGGCTTGGCTCGGCCGAGGACGACGAAAGCCTTGAGGAACTCCGCCGAACGGTCGAGAAGCTTCTGCTTCCGCTGGTCGAGACAACGAACGAGAACCCTGATTCCGAGGACTTTATCGAGTCGCTCAAGCTCGATCTTTTCCCCAAGGACGTTTATGCCTTTACGCCGATGGGGAAGGTCATTCAGCTTCCTCGCGGAGCGACGCCGCTCGATTTCGCCTATGCGATCCACTCCGAGGTCGGCGATACCTGCACCGGTGCAAAGATCAATAGCCGGATCGTTCCGCTTAAGACGGAGCTGCAGAATGGCGACGTCGTCGAGATCTTGACGACCTCGAGCTCAAAGCCGTCCCGCGACTGGCTAAATTACGTTGTAACCTCAAAGGCCCGCAACCGCATCCGCCATTTCATCACCGAGCAGCAGCGGTCGGAATCGATAGACCTCGGCCGCAAGCTGCTTGAAAAAGAAGCAGACCGCTTTCGCCTCTCGCCCAAGAAGCTGATCGGCAATGACGATGAGATGAAGCGGATCGCGAATGAATACGGCCTCGGCCGGCCCGAGGACCTGCTCGCTTCGATCGGCTATGGCAAAACGCTCCCGCGGAACGTGCTGGCAAAGTACCTCGGGCCCGAAAAGTTTGCCGAGCTCGATCCGGATAAGCGAAAAGAAACGCGGCTTGAGACCGGCATGCGGGCGGTCAAAAAGTTCATTGGGCTCGGTGAGGACGCTATTGTCGTCAAGGGCGTCGATAATCTGCTTACGACCCGTGCCCGCTGCTGCAACCCGATCCGCGGCGAAGAGATCATCGGCTATATCTCGCTCGGCAAGGGCATCGTCGTCCACAACAAACGGTGCAAGAACGTCAAGCAGCTGATGGTCAACCGCGAGCGCATCGTCGAGGTCGAATGGGCAAAGATCGAGAAGGAAGAGATACAGTCCGTTCGCCTTCTGGTGACTACAGAGAACCGAACCGGCATGCTCGCCGGCATCACGAATGCCATTGCCGAGATCAAAACCGGCATCCGCGATGCCTCGGCAAGCGTCTCCCGCGACGACCAGGGCCTGATCGAGGTGACGGTCGAGGTATTTGATAAACGCCATCTCGACCGCGTAATTTCTTCCGTTGAGGCCGTTGACGGCGTACTTGCCGTGGAAAGAATGAACGCTTCCTGATCGAACCATTCCCGCCCGCATCGTTTTGTTTATCGCCGCCAATCTGTTAAAATTCGCCTTTTGCTTGAAGTGAGCAAGTGACAGCTATGAAGGTGATCTCGACAGAAAATGCGCCGGGTGCGATCGGCCCCTATTCGCAGGCCATAGTGGCAAATGGAATGGTCTTTTGCTCAGGCCAGATCCCGATCGATCCGACGACCGGCGAGTTTGTTTCCGAGGATGTAAGCGAGCAGACCGAGCAGGTCTTTAAGAACCTTGCCGCCGTGCTTGAGGCCGCAGGAGCGTCGCTCGAGAGCGTGGTAAAGACGACGGTTTTTCTTGCGGATATGAACGATTTTGCAGCGATGAATGAGGTTTATGGCCGCTATTTTGTAACGAATAAGCCGGCAAGGGCGACGGTTCAGGCGGCGAGACTTCCGCGAGATGCCCGGGTTGAGATCGAGTGCATCGCGCTTGTTTAGTTTGTTTAAGGGAAGCGGCAAGGCCTTTAAGGCCTAATGAGAAAACAAGAAAAGCCAAACGCCTTTTGAGCATTTGGCAACGTTCTTGGTAAAGCGGGACTCAAAAAGAGTTAAGCAGCTTTAACGATCTTTCCAGATTTGATGCAGCGTGTGCAGACCTTCGCCCTGGCGTTTCCGCCGGCCGGCATCTGAACACGGACGCTCTGAAGATTAGGGTTGAACCGACGAC
>ERZ761602.8474-NODE-8474-length-10346-cov-59.985327_pt1 | contig 10346 bp, 10 predicted proteins | sample MGYA00512165_ERZ761602 | MGnify/ENA primary metagenome ERZ761602 (study PRJEB28899, sample SAMN02445085) | bioreactor sludge metagenome | biome: EBPR sludge; isolation source: Thorneside wastewater treatment plant | place: Australia: Brisbane, Thorneside...
CTATAATCCGCGGCTGGAGAAAACCCCGCATGATCAAAACACTGCACGCATTCCGTCTCTTCCTCGCCGGCCTGCTCGCCAGCCTCGCGCTGGGCTCGCACGCCCAGCTCTCGATCGAGATCACCGGCACCGGCGCCTCGCGCTTCCCGGTGATCATCCCGATCTTCGAGAACGAGGGCCGCCTGCCGCAGAGCGTCACCGATGTCGTGCGCGCCGACCTCGAGCGCAGCGGCCTGTTCACCCTGATCGACACCGGCCCGTTGCCGATGCCCGAGTCGGTCATGCCCGATCTCGCCGGCGTGCGCAGCCGCGGCGCCGACGCGGTGCTCACCGGCAGCCTGATCCCGCTCGCCGACGGCCGCTACGATGTCCGCTTCCGCCTCTTCGACGCGCAGAAGCAGCAGGAGCTCGGTGCCATGTCGCTGCCGATGAGCCCGGCGCAGAACCGCCTGGTCGGCCACCGCATCGCCGATTTCGTATATGAGAAGCTCACCGGCCTGCCCGGCTACTTCGCCACCCGCATCGCCTACGTGATCAAGTCCGGCACCAACTTCGAGCTCCAGGTCGCCGACGCCGACGGCATGAACGCCGCCACCGCGCTGCGCTCGCGCGAGCCGATCATCTCGCCCTCGTGGTCGCCCGACGGCCAGCGCCTGGCCTACGTATCCTTCGAGCAGAAGAAGCCGATCGTCTACGTGCACACGCTCGCCACCGGCCAGCGCCGTGTGGTCGCCAACTTCAAGGGTTCCAACTCGGCCCCGAGCTGGTCGCCCGACGGCAGCCAGCTCGCGGTGGTGCTCACCAAGGACGGCCAGTCGCAGCTCTACGCGATCGGTGCCGACGGCTCCGGTGTGCGCCGCCTCGCGCAGTCCGCGGGCATCGACACCGAGCCCTTCTGGGGCGCCGACGGCAACATCTACTTCACCTCGGATCGCGGCGGCAGCCCGCAGATCTACCGTATTCCTGCCGGAGGCGGCAGCGCCCAGCGGGTGAGCTTCGAAGGCAACTACAACGTGTCGCCGCGCCTGTCGTTCGACGGCAAGCTGCTCGCCTTCATCACCCGCAACGCCGGCCGCTTCCAGGTGGCCGTGCAGGACGTCGCCACCCGGCAGACCACCATCCTCACCGATTCGGCACGCGACGAATCGCCCAGCTTCGCCCCCAACGGCCGCATGATCCTCTACGCCACCGACACCGGTGGCCGTGGCGTGCTGTCGGCGGTGTCGACCGACGGGCGCATCCGCCAGCGGCTCACGGTGCAGGCCGCCGATGTCCGCGAACCCGCCTGGGGTCCGCAGATCCGGTAACCATGAAGCGGCAACAAAGCCGCATGCCCCTCTCTGCTGTCATCAACACTCGTACTGGAGCATCACCCATGAAGAAACTCGTCCTCCCCGCGCTGCTCGCGCTGACCCTGGCCGCCTGCTCGAGCACCGGCCCCGAGAACGGCGCCGCCTCGGTCCCGGACCGTGGCGCTGGCGTCGCCACCGTGACCGCCGGCAGCGCTTCGGGTAGCGGCATCGCGGCGCTGACCGACCCCAACAACATCCTGTCCAAGCGCAGCGTGTTCTTCGACTTCGACAGCTTCGTGATCAAGCAGGAGGCCCGCCCGCTGATCGAAGCCCACGCCCGCTTCCTGGTGCAGAACCCGCAGATGAACATGCTGGTCCAGGGCAACACCGACGAGCGCGGCAGCCGCGAGTACAACCTGGCCCTCGGCCAGAAGCGTGCCGACGTCGTCAAGCAGGCCCTCATGCTGCTCGGCGCCAAGGAATCGCAGATCGAGTCCGTGAGCCTGGGTGAAGAGAAGCCGCGCTGCGAAGACCGCACCGAGAACTGCTACGCCGAGAACCGTCGCGGCGACATGCTCTACACGGGCGAGTTCTAAGAGAGTCCCGACATGAAACGCCTTCTGCCGCTCGCCGCAGCGCTCGTCCTGATCCCGACCGCCCCGGCGCACGCCCAGCTCTTCGGGGGTGACACCGAGGCCCGCAACCAGGTCTTCCAGCTCCGCCAGGAAGTCCAGGGCCAGATCGAGACCACCAGCCGCGGCCAGCTCGAGCTCGCCATGCAGAACGAGCAGATGCGCGCCGAGCTGGCGCGCCTGCGTGGCCAGATCGAACTGCTGACCAACGAGGTGGAAACGCTCAAGCAGCGCCAGAAGGATTTCTACGTCGACCTCGACGCCCGCCTGCGCCGGTTCGAAGCCGGCGCGGCGGGCAGCGCCTCCGCCGCCCCCGCGCCCGGGGATGCGGCGCTGGCAGCACCGGCTGCAGCCGCAGCGCCTACCCAGGCACCTGCCCCTGCCCCTGCGCCTGCACCCGCATCCGCGAACACCGAATCCGCCGACTACCAGGGCGCCCTCGCGCTGCTGAAGAACGGCAAGCACAAGGACGCGCAGACCGCGTTCGAGCGCTTCATCACCCGCTACCCCGCGGGCAATTTCACCGCAGGCGCCCACTTCTGGGCCGGCAACGCCGCCCTGCAGGCGCGCGACGTCGCCAGTGCGAACCGCCATTTCAAGACGGTGATCGACAAGTATCCCAAGGAGAACGTCGCCCCCGACGCCATGCTCGGCCTGGCCAACAGCCAGCAGGCGATGAACGACGCCGCCGGCGCGAAGCGCACCCTGCAGTCGCTGGTCGAGCGCTATCCGCAGAGCAATGCCGCCCAGGTCGCCCGCCAGCGCCTGAACGCACGCTGACCCATGTCCGAGGTCGAAACGGCGCCGGCCACGACCGTGCGCCTGCGCATCACCGAGATCTTCGCCTCGCTGCAGGGCGAATCCACCCGCGTCGGCCTGCCCACCGTGTTCGTGCGCCTGACCGGTTGCCCGCTGCGCTGCAGCTGGTGCGACACCGCCTACGCCTTCAGCGGCGGCGAGACGCGCACGCTGGACGACATCCTCGCCGAGGTGGCCGGCCATGGCCTGCGCCATGTCTGCGTGACCGGCGGCGAACCGCTCGCGCAGAAGGGCTGCCTCGCACTGCTCGCCGCGCTGTGCGACGCCGGCCACGATGTCTCGCTCGAGACCAGCGGCGCACTCGACATCGCGGGGGTCGATCCCCGCGTGTCGCGCATCGTGGACCTCAAGGCCCCGGGCTCGGGCGAGCTTGCCCGCAACCGCTGGGAGAACCTCGTGCTGCTGCGCGCCCACGACGAGCTCAAGTTCGTGCTCGCCGACGCCGCCGACTACGATTGGGCCATGCGGCAGATCGCCGGGCACCGCCTCGCCGAACGCTGCACGGTGCTGCTGTCGCCGGTCGCCGGCGCGCTCGACCCCGCCGAGCTCGCCGGGTGGATCGTGCGCGACCGCCTGCCGGTGCGCTTCCAGCTGCAGCTGCACAAGATCCTGTGGAACGACGCGCGCGGCCGCTGAGTGCCGCCGTTCCGGCCCGTCGGCAGCGCAAGCGTGCGGCTGGCAGACCCACCCCGACCCGCCATCCAGAATGACCCAAGCCCACACCCCGCCCCGCGCCGTCGTCCTGCTTTCCGGCGGCCTCGATTCCGCCACCTGTCTCGCGATCGCCAGTGACATGGGCTTCGAGACCTACGCGCTGTCGGTCGCCTACGGCCAGCGCCATGCAGCCGAACTCGCCGCGTCCAAGCGGGTGGCGCAGGTCCTGGGCGCGCGTGCGCACCGCACTGCCAGTGTCGAGCTCGGCCAATTCGGTGGCTCGGCGCTCACCGACCCCGGCATCGCGGTGCCGCTCGACCAGGACAACGCCGGCATCCCGGTGACCTACGTGCCGGCGCGCAACACCGTGATGCTGTCGATCGCGCTCGCCTGGGCCGAGGTGCTCGGCGCCGACGACATCTTCGTCGGCGTGAATGCGGTCGATTACTCCGGCTACCCCGACTGCCGGCCAGCCTTCATCGAGGCCTTCGAGCACATGGCGCGGCTGGCCACCAAGGCCGGCGTCGAAGGCGCGCAGCTGCGCATCCACGCGCCGCTGATCGAGCTCTCCAAGGCCGACATCATCCGCCGTGGCGTCGCCCTCGGCGTGGACTACGGCCTCACCGTGACCTGTTACCAAGCCGACGACGAGGGCCGCGCCTGCGGTCGCTGCGAGGCCTGCCGGCTGCGCGCCGCCGGCTTCGCCGCGGCCGACGTCCCCGACCCCACGCCTTACCAGCCGCGCTCGACCTGAGCACCAGCCGCGCCATGGACCACGCCCTCGTCTCCGCCTCCACCATCGTCTGGCTCGGCCTCGCGATCGGCGCCGTGTTCGGCGCCTCCAGCCAGCGCACCAGCTTCTGCACCATGGGCGCGGTCTCCGACGCGGTGAATATCGGCGACTGGACGCGGATGCGGATGTGGGCGCTCGCCATCGCGACCGCCATCCTCGGCACCGGCGCGCTGCAGGCCCTCGGCCTCTTCGACCCTGCGAAGACGATCTACACCGGCGCCCGCCTGCCCTGGCTGTCGCATGTCGTGGGCGGACTCGCCTTCGGCATCGGCATGACGCTGGCCTCCGGCTGCGCCGGCAAGACCCTGATCCGCATCGGCGGCGGCAACCTCAAGTCGGTGGTGGTCTTCGTCTTCCTCGCCATCGGCGCCTCGATGACCCTGCGCGGGCTCACCGGTGTGTGGCGGGTCGAGCTCCTCGACCCGGTCGCGCTGCAGCTGCCCCACGCCCAGACGCTGCCCGCCTTCCTCGCCGCGGCCGGAATGGACTCGCGCGACGCGTTGCTCGCCGCCACCGCACTGGCCGGCGGAGCCCTGCTCGCCTGGGCACTGGCCAGCCGCGACGCACGCCGCCCCGAGGTGCTGTTCGGCGGGGCCATCGTCGGCCTCGCCGTGGTCGCTGGCTGGTACGTCACCGGCCACCTCGGCCACATCGCCGAGCACCCCGACACCCTGGAGGAGGTCTTCCTCGCCACCAACAGCGGCCGCGCGGAATCGCTCAGCTTCGTCGCTCCACAGGCCTTCACCCTGGAGCTGCTGCTGCTGTGGAGCGACGCCAACCGCCAGATGAGCTTCGGCATCGCCAGTGCGCTCGGCGTGGTCGCCGGCGCCGCGGCGACGGCGCTGGCCACGCGCAGCTTCCGCATCGAGGGCTTCCGCGACGCAGCCGACCTCGTGCGCCACATCGCCGGCGGCCTGCTGATGGGCTTCGGCGGCGTCACCGCACTCGGCTGCACGCTCGGCCAGGGCGTCTCGGGCCTGTCCACACTGGCGCTCGGCGCGATCATCACCACCGCCGCGATCGTCGCGGGCGCCGCTGCGACGATGAAGTTCCAGTACTGGCTGCTGACGCGCGAACCCTGAGCGTGCCTCGGCACGGTTCGATCCCCGAAGCACGCGGGTGCACGGTCGACGGCGAGCGCCACCCCCGCAGCCAGGCCGGGAAGGCTCCGGCGAAATCTCACCCTTCCTGCTTGCGATGTGCGGCCGGGCGCGCGAACAGGCGCCCCGGATCGACCGTCTCGGGGAAGCGGTAGCCCTGCCGCCTGAACAAGTCGAGACAGGCATCGACCACCCGCGCATCGTAGCGCTCGCCGCGGTTCTGCTCGATCTCCGCGAGCGCGGTGTCGACGCCGAGGCCTGGCCGGTACGGTCGGTAGAGTGCGATCGCCTCCACGACGTCGGCGACCGTGATGATCCGCGCCCCGAGCATGATCTCGTCGCCGCGCAGACCCCGCGGATAACCGGATCCGTCCAGGTGCTCGTGGTGTTGAAGGACCATCTCCGCAACCGGCCACGGAAAGTCCACGCTCCTGAGGATCTGGTAGCCGACCTCGGGGTGGGTGCGGATCAAGGCGAACTCGATCTCGGGCAAGGGGCCAGGGTAGCTGAGGATCTCGGCCGGCACATGGATCTTGCCGATATCGTGGATGGCCGCGGTCAGGCGGATCCCGTGGACCTGCTCGTCGGGCATGCCGAGAGCGGCGGCGAGGTGGGCCGCGAGATCGGCCACGCGACGCTGATGACCCGCGGTGTATGGGTCGCGTTTCTCGATCGTGGTCGCGATCGCCTGGATGGCGTCCTCCATGCTCTTGTTCAGGCGCAGCAGGTTGCGCCGGCTCTCCTCCTCGAGCCGGACCTGCTCGCTGATGTCGCGCAGCGCGCCATCCCACACCGGACGCCCGAGTTCGCCGGTCGCGCCGACGGCATCGAGCAGCAGGTGGCGCAGGCCGCCGTCGGGCCCGCGCCAGCACAACGGAAAATGCACGCGGCGCCCCGTCGCGCAGACCTGCAGGGCCTCCAGCAGGCGCTTGTGCCCGACTTCGTCGACACCGGCGAACAACACCGCGGGATCCGCGATCAGCGCCTGCGCCTCGACTCCCAGCGCCGCCCGCGCGCCGCCGCTGGCATAACCGAACATCCACGTGCCGTCGTGCTCGACGAGCTGGAACAGGAGTTCGGGCACATTGTCGGCCATGCTGAGGAAACGATGCTGGGAGGCGATGCGATCGAGCGTGGTCTCGATCAGGCCCGCCAGGGCGAGATACAGGTCCAGCGTGTCGCGGGACAGCTCCATGGCGCCCCGATGCGCCGCGATGAGAACGTAGGCGGTACGCTGCCGCTCGCGACCGATGGGCAGCAGGATCGCTTCGTGCGGATCGGGGATCCGCACCGCCTCGGTGGCGAGAAAGCCGCTCTCGAACACCAGCCCGCTCGCCTCCGCGCACGCCGCGACGAGCATCGGGCAATCCGGCTCGCAATGCAGGCAACGCTCGCCACCCTCCGCTTCGCGCGCGACGAACGCGGCCACGTCGGCACCGAAGAAGTTGCGCACCAGGCGCGCGAGCTGAGGCCACAGCCCTTCGTAGGAGACGATCCCGGCGAGGTATTGGGCCGTGCGCACGACGGCGTCCACCGGGGTGCGCGGATCGAACGGGGCTGCACTCATGGGGCGGAGCTCATCGGTTCGAGAAAGAGATGGTCGACAAAGGCATCGTCGAACGCCGCCATTCGGCCGAGATTGACGAAGCGCGCCACCCCGCGCGCACGCTCCAGCATTCTTCTCGCGTCCGCGCAGAGCAGCAGGGCACAGGCGCCGGCCAGCGCGGCATTGCCGACGAGCGCGAGGCGGCCCTCGGGAAGCCTGGGCAGCAGGCCGATCGTCGCCGCGTTGTCGAGGTCGAGATGATTCCCGAACAGGCCTGCGACCAGAACCTGTCGCAGATTCTGCGGATTCATGCCGGCACAGCCGCACAGCACGCTCACGCCCGCCCCGATCGCAGCCTTCGCGCGCTGCAGGGCATCGACCTCGCGCCAGCCCAGGCCGAGCAGGCGACCATTCACCTCGAACTCGAGGCGCTCGCTGCCGTTACTGAAACGGCCCAGCCGGCCGAGACGCCCCTGCCGCAACAAGCAGGCCAGCAGGTCGACAAGGCCGGAGCCGCACAGGCCCCTCGGCACGTCACCCGCGATGATGTCGTACTCGAAGGCGCCGGCATCGCCTTCGCGCACCCGATACACCGCGCCGGCCCCGGCAGGAATGCAGTCCCGGCCCGCGCTGGCCTCGAATGCCGGCCCGCCGGCGGTGGCCGTGACCCAGAGCGCATCGCCCGTCCACAGGGCGATCTCGGAATTGGTGCCGAAATCGATCAGCAGCCCAGGCGGGGCTGCGTCCAGCAAGCGCTGGGCGACGACGCCGGCGAGCAGGTCGGACCCGACGAAACCCGCCAGCGGCGCCACCACCTCGATCGAGGCGGCAGACGCGAGCCCCCATTCCCTGCCCCATGACGCCGTCTCGCGCGGCGCACACTCGATCGGCTGCGACCAGTTGGCCGGATCGAGCAGGCGCTGGTGGTTCCGGTCCGCGAGCAGGCTCAGCATCGCCGTGTTGCCGACCACCTGCACCTGGCTCACGCGCTGCAGGTCGATGCCCTCGCTGCGGGCGATCTCGCCGATCGCCTCGCCCACGGCGGCACGCGCCAATCCGGCCAGCGTGGCTGCGTGATCCGGATCGCCAGCCACGACGAGCCGCGTCATCACGTCCGCGCCGTGCGCTCCCTGCGGATTCGGCCCCACGCGCAAAGCGAGCGGCCGCGCGCGGACGAGATCGACGATGGCCACGCTGATGTGACTGGTGCCGAGATCCACCGCGACCCCCAACGGACGCGCCCCCGCGTGCGACGGCACGGGATCGGCGCCCCAGCGCAGCGGCCCGATCGCACCCGGGCCACCGGGCGGCACACGCCAGTTCGACGGCGGCGCGAGGCTGAGCACCTCGATCTCCACCTCACCGATCGGCCGACACTGACACGCCAGCCTGACCCGCCCGGCGAGGAGGGCTTCGCCGAGCTGGACACGCTCGACCTCGGTGACCGCACCCACCTCGCCCGCAAGCACGCGGATCCGGCACAGGCCGCAGGCGCCCAGCCCCAGGCATGCGGTGCGGACCCGGAAATCGGTCGGCTCCAGGATCTCGCGCAGCGACAGGGTGGCCGCAGGATCGTAGGCGAGGCGATGCAGCGTTCCACCTGCGCGGACTCGCAGCACGGCCATCGCACTCACTCCACGCTCAGCGCCGCCGCCATGGCAGCGATGCTTTCCGCCGCGGCCTCGGGCGGAATCTCGCACCCGCTCGAGAGCAGGAAGCCGCTGCGCCCCTCGAAGGCCACGACCAGTTCTCGAGCCTGGTGCTCGACCACGCCCGGTGCAGCGTCGAGGAAATCGAGCGACCTCAGGTTTCCGGCGAGGCAGGTTTGCGGCAACAGGTGGCACGCCTCGGCAGCGCTCAGGTAATAGTCGAAGGTCGCGACATCCGCGCCGATGCGTGCGTAGGCGTCGAGAATGCCTGCGGTGGGCCCGGCGATGTTGAGCCAGGTGAAGGCCGCACCACCGTCGCGCAGCCCCCCCAGGACGCGCGCGAGGCGCGGGGCGACGAATTCGCGGAAGAACGCGGGCGGGACGACTGCCGGCGACGCCGCCGGCTCGAACACGATCACCGCGTGCGCACCTGCGTCGAGTTGGGCGAGCCCATAGGCGATGGCCAGCCGGGTGGCGAAATCGAGTGCGGCAGCAAGACGCGGCGGGTCGTCGATTGCGAGATACAGTGCGTTCTCGATGCCGTAGAGCTGCGCACTGGTGGTCATCGGCCCGGCCACCGCCCCCGCGACGAGGGCGTCGTCCCCGAGCCGCCGCCGCATCGCGCGCAGCGCCTGCAGGCAGACCGGCATGCGACCGGCGGCCGCGGGATCGGGTAGCCGGAGCCGGGAGGGATCGTCTTCGGCGCGCAGCACGCAGCCGACCACATCGGGATAGCGATGGGCCCGAAAGCTCAGCGGCGCGCCCAGCGCCTCGGCCTCGACACCGAAGTCCAGGAAGGCGAAGACCGCATCGGTACGATAGCGCTCGCGCTCGAGGACCTGGGCGTGCGCGAGCGCCTCGCCATCGTGCAGGTAGTGGCGCAGCGACAGGCCTGCGGTGATCGCTGCGTGGCCGAACAGTTGCGGGACGAGCGGAGTCCGGTCCACCGGCTCGAGCCGGGTCGCTCGCAGGATGCGCTCTAGGCTGTTCATGACCCGGGCGTCCCGAGCACATGACGCTCGAGATAGTGCGCCCCGTCGAAGGCATTCTCGGCGACGTAATCGACGTCGAGCGCCTCCGGGCGCAACTGCTTCAGTGCAGCACCGCCGGCCACGACTGGGACGTGCGCGAGACCGCAGGCGCGCAGCGCGGGCCTGAGCTTGCGCACCTGGCTCACGACCGGACTGATGAGACCGCTGACGAGCACGGCGGCCGCGCCCTCGTGCTGCGCCGCGCTGACCAAGTCGCCGACAGGGCAATCGCGGCCGAGATCCACGACCCGGAAGCCCTTTCCGGCGAGCACCATGCGCACGATGTTCTTGCCGAGGTCGTGCACATCGCCCTCGAGGGTGGCGATGACGAAGGTCGCGCGCCCCTCGGTCGGAGCATAGCCACCGGGGTAGAGGACACGCACCACGGCAGAAACCGCGCGGCCGACCAGCATGATCTCGAGCAGGTTGAAGCTCTCGACGGTGCACTTTTCGTCGAGAAGCCCCATCGCGTGCTCCAGGCCTTCGGTGACGATCCGCTCGCGCGAGCAGCCCTGCTCGACGAGGTGCTGTGCCACCGCGGCGGCCCGCTTGTGGTCGCCGACCAGGAGTGCATCGACAAGAGGCTGGAATGCCGCCCCGGTCGATGGACCGGAAGAGTACGGGCCGTCCATCGCCGTCCTTCGGCTTGAGGGAGTGGTCCGACTATAGGGCCGGGCCGGGTTTGGCGCAACCTGGCGGGCTACCGTTCCGCGCCTGACGCTGCGGGCACCGACGCTTGACGCTCAGCAGCCGGACCAGTATTATTCGGCCTCGCTTTTGGGTCGTTAGCTCAGCTGGTAGAGCAGCGGACTTTTAATCCGTTGGTCGCA
>ERZ761602.8475-NODE-8475-length-10345-cov-10.699320_pt1 | contig 10345 bp, 9 predicted proteins | sample MGYA00512165_ERZ761602 | MGnify/ENA primary metagenome ERZ761602 (study PRJEB28899, sample SAMN02445085) | bioreactor sludge metagenome | biome: EBPR sludge; isolation source: Thorneside wastewater treatment plant | place: Australia: Brisbane, Thorneside...
CTAGAAAGCCGTCTGCTGCTGGCCGATGTCGGCGTGGAGGTGACCGATCACCTGATGAAGCGGCTGACCGAAAAAGTCTCGCGCCGCCAGTTGAGCGATATCCCCGCGCTGCTGCAAGCCTTGCGGGATGAGTTGCTGGCCATCCTGACCCCGTGCCAGCAGCCGTGGCGGCCCAGCGAATCCCGGCCTTACGTCATGCTCACGGTCGGGGTCAACGGCGTCGGCAAGACCACCACCATCGGCAAGCTGGCCAAAAAGCTCCAGAACGACGGCCATTCCGTGCTGCTGGCCGCCGGCGACACCTTCCGCGCCGCCGCCGTCGAGCAATTGCAGGTGTGGGGCGAGCGCAACCGGATCGCGGTGATCGCTCAGCGAAGCGGCGCCGATTCCGCCTCGGTGATCTACGACGCCATCCACGCCGCCAAAGCTCGCCAGGTGGAGGTGGTGATCGCCGATACCGCCGGCCGCTTGCACACTCAATCGAACCTGATGGAGGAACTCAAGAAGATCAAGCGGGTCATCGCCAAGGTGGACGAGTCCGCCCCGCACGAGGTCTTGCTGGTGGTGGACGCCAGCACCGGCCAGAACGCGCTGAATCAGGCGGTGCAGTTTCACGAGGCGGTCGGGGTGACCGGCCTGATTCTGACCAAGCTCGACGGCACCGCCAAGGGCGGCATCGCCTTCGCCATCGCCCGCCGGCTGGGCTTGCCGATCCGCTTCATCGGCGTCGGCGAGAGCATCGAGGATTTGCGCGAGTTCGACGCGGCCGAGTTCGTGCACGCCCTGCTGGACGAGGAGGGCGAAGCTTGAGCGCGGCGGCGGGGAACTTGGCGCCGATTTGGCACTCTGAGGGCGGGAGTGCTAAAATTGGTTATCGAGACAACCGTGAAAGAGAGGAATTGATGACGATGACGACGACTGCGCTGGTTCCCCGCGTGGATCATCTGCCGGTGCCGGTGGACAGCCTGGACAGCTACATCCAGGCGGTCAACCGAGTGCCGATGCTGAGCGGCGAGGAAGAGCAGGAACTGGCCCAGCGTTTGCGGCTGCACAACGACTTGGAAGCGGCGCAACGGCTGATCGTGGCCCACTTGCGCTTCGTGGTGCACGTCGCGCGCAGCTATGTCGGCTACGGCCTGCCGCTGGGCGATCTGGTGCAGGAAGGCAACGTCGGCCTTATGAAAGCGGTCAAGCGTTTCGACCCGGCCCACGGCGTGCGCCTGGTGTCGTTCGCGGTGCACTGGATCCGGGCCGAAATTCACGAGTTCGTGCTCCGCAACTGGCGGATCGTCAAGGTCGCCACCACCAAGGCGCAGCGCAAGCTGTTTTTCAAGCTGCGCGGCGCCAAGAAGCGGCTCGGCTGGCTGAGCGGCGAAGAAGTCGATACGGTCGCCCGCGAGCTGGGGGTGAGCGCCGACACCGTGCTGGAAATGGAATCGCGCCTGAGCGGCCACGACGTGTCGTTCGACCCGGCCCCTGAAGCGGACGACGACCAGCGCGAAGCGTATACGCCTGCGGCCTATTTGCGCGACGAGCGGGCCGATCCGGCCGAGGCGCTGGAGCGGGATAACTGGGAGGAGCAGGCCACCACCCGGTTGGGCGAGGCGCTGGAGCGGCTGGACCCGCGCAGCCGCGCCATCGTGCAGCGCCGCTGGCTGGACGACGACAAGCCGACCTTGCACGAACTGGCCGCCGAATACAAAGTGTCCGCCGAACGGATCCGGCAGTTGGAAAATAACGCCATGAAGAAATTGCGGGCTAGTCTGCCCGCCGCCTGAGCACGAGCGTTTGACACCCCGCCCTCGCGGCGGGTTTTTTTATGGGCGCGCGGACCGACGCGCTTGCGCCGCCTTGCGCGGTCGCGTTATTTTCAACAGCTTTCCCGCCGCCGTGAGTCCCGCTATGCACCCGCCGACCCGCCAATTCGCCAGCGACAATTACTCCGGGATCTGCCCCGAGGCTCTGGAGTATCTGCTGGCGGCCAATCAGGGCGACGCCCCCGCTTACGGCAACGACAGCTGGACCCAGCGCGCCGCCGACCGCTTCCGCGAGCTGTTCGAAGCCGACTGCGAGGTGTTTTTCGTCTTCAACGGCACGGCGGCCAATTCGCTGTCGCTGGCCGCGTTGTGCCAGTCCTATCACAGCGTGATCTGCCACGAAACCGCCCACATCGAGACCGACGAATGCGGCGGGCCGGAATTCGCCTCCAACGGCTCCAAGCTGCTGCTGGCGAAGGGCGAGCGCGGCAAGCTCGATCCGGCGGAGGTGGAGCGGTTGATCGTCCGGCGCTCCGACATTCACTATCCCAAGCCGAAGGTGCTCAGCATCACCCAGGCGACCGAACTGGGCACGGTCTACACCTTGGACGAATTGCACCCCCTGCGCGAATCGGCCGATCGCCACCAACTGAAAATGCACATGGACGGCGCGCGCTTCGCCAACGCGCTGGTCACCCTGGACCGCACGCCCGCCCAGACGACCTGGCAGGCCGGCGTCGATGTGCTGTGCCTGGGCGGCACCAAGAACGGCATGGCGGTCGGCGAGGCGATCCTGTTCTTCGACCGGGAGCTGGCGACCGATTTCGCCTATCGCTGCAAGCAGGCCGGACAACTGGCGTCCAAGATGCGCTTCATCGCCGCGCCGTGGCTGGGGTTGCTGGAAACCGGCGCCTGGTTGCGGAACGCCCGTCAAGCCAACGAGATGGCGGCCTACCTCGAACAGCGGCTGCGGGCGATGTCCGGTCCGCGCCTGATGTTTCCGCGCCAGGCGAACTCGGTGTTTCTGGAGCTGCCGCCGGCGGCGATCGAAGCGCTGAGGGAGCAGGGTTGGCAGTTTTACACCTTCATCGGTGTCGGCGGCGTCCGGTTGATGTGTTCCTGGAACACGACGCGCGAAGCGGTGGACCGGTTCCTCGATGATCTGTCGCACGCTCTGGCCTGAGGGCCGAAGATGTTCGTCGAACCGCTCCGGCGCGACGTGCCCCTGCATCGCCTCAATACCTTTGGTCTGCCGGCCCGCGCGGCCTGGTTCGCGGCCATCGAGACGCCCGCGCAACTCGCCGCGCTGATCGCCGCGCCCGAATGGCGCTATTTGCAGCGCTTCGTGCTGGGCGGCGGCAGCAATTTGATCCTGACCGGCGATTTTGACGGGCTGGTGCTGCATGCCCGGATCGCGGGACGGGCGCTGGTCGCCGAGGACGACGACGCCCGGATCGTGCGCGCCGGCGCCGGCGAGAACTGGCACGATTTCGTGCGCTGGACTTTGGAGCGGGGTTGGCCGGGTTTGGAAAACCTGGCGCTGATTCCCGGCACGGTCGGCGCGGCGCCGATCCAGAACATCGGCGCGTATGGCCTGGAAATGGCGGAGCGGTTCGAGCGGCTCGAAGCGGTCGATCTGGCGACGGGCGAAACGGTCGCGTTCGACCGGGCCGCTTGCCGGTTCGGTTATCGGGACAGCGCGTTCAAGCGCGAAGCGGCGGGGCGCTATCTCATCGTCGCCGTGACGTTTCGCCTGCCCAAACGCTGGCGACCGGCGATCGGCTACGCCGAGCTGGCGCGGGAGCTGGAGGCGCGCGAGATCGCCGCCCCGACGGCGCGGGATATCGCCGAGGCGGTCATCGCCGTGCGCTCGCGCAAGCTGCCGGACCCGGCGCGGCTCGGCAACGCCGGCAGCTTTTTCAAGAATCCGGTAGTGGACGCCGCCACCTTCGCCGCTCTCGCCGCCCGATATCCCGACATGCCGCGCTACCCGCAGCCGGATGGCGCGGTCAAGCTGGCCGCCGGCTGGCTGGTCGAGCGCTGCGGCTGGAAAGGGAAAAATCTCGGCCCGGTCGGCGTTTACGAGAAACAGGCGCTGGTGCTGGTCAATCGCGGCGGGGCGCGGGGCGAGGACGTGCTGCGGCTGGCGCGGGCGATCCGGGCGTCGGTGCGGGGGATGTTCGGGGTGGAGCTGGAGCTGGAACCGGTGGTGTTGTGAGCGCAAGCGGCGAGCATCCATGAGAAAGCCGGAACGCATGCCGTGGACGACGCTCAAGACCGTGAGAATTGCAGCGGATATTCCGGTGGTTCAGGGGCATCCGGCCTATCGGTCGGCCAAGCAGGGCGATTTTGCCGCAGCCATAAAATTGGTCAGCACCATTTTGACTGCCTTTGAACTTGATCGATTACAACAAGAGTATCGTGCGAACTCTCCGATTCTGGTGGGTGTCCATGCGGTCGAGGAGCTCAGCATAAATTATATTCCACAGGCCATGACAGCTTGGCTGGCATCTCGACTTGGCTGGGAACATGATCGCGATATTGTTCAAATCAACCGGGTAGGCCATACCAGGGCGTCGGGTTGGCATCGTTTGGCGCATCAGCCGATATTTGATGGCGAGGTCCAATCCGGAGGAGAGTATTTGCTGCTTGATGATTTCGTTGGCCAAGGAGGCACTTTGGCCAATCTGCGGGGATTTATCGAGGCTCGTGGAGGGTTGGTGATCGGGGCTTTGGCGTTGACTGGCAAGGCATATTCTTCAATACTGGCCATAACGGGCGAAACGCTGGCGGCGTTGAGGGCGAAGCATGGCAACCTTGAATTCTGGTGGCGCGAGCAGTTCGGATTCGGCTTTGATGCTGTTACCGAGTCTGAAGGACGATACCTCTTCAGAGCCGAGAATGCTGACGCGATCCGAGATCGATTGGCTGAAGCAAAACAAAAAGATATCTCTAGATAAGCTGCTGGAAATGGCGAAAGTCCTGGGGGCGCGGCAGCAAGCCGCCTGAGCGGACTTCAGCTTCCCCGGGCAATCGATTCAGCGACGGCTTCGGTGATCCGGGTTTGCAGCTCGGCGTCTCCGGTGCGTTCCCCGGTCAACTGGCGGATGCGTCGGGCGCGGTCGTCGAGAAAAGCCTGATAGCGGCGATGCAGGCGAGCGCAGTCGTCCGCCGCCACCGGCGCCCGCACCAGCCCACGCGCGCCGTGCGCGGCGGCGAGGGCGACGAGCGCCGCCTGTTCCGGGCTGCGGGCGGGAACCAGCGCGATTTGCTTGCGCCCGCGCGTGAACCGCACCTCGCCCTGGGCGGTGAACATGTCGCGATGGACGGCCGCCGCGCCTTGCGCGGGCAGGTCGAGCGTGTCGTAAGGCCGGGTCAAATCGACGAACTCGGCGTAGGGGCGCAGCAGGTGGCCGAACCGGTCGCGGATGTCGGCCAGCACCTGGGCGGCGATTTCGTCGGGCGTGGCCGCTGACTTGCGCTTGGCCTTGTTCTTGTTCGCGATGGCCTTTTCTTCTTTCTGTCGGACGTGCTCGAAAAATTCCCGCAGCCAGGCGTACAGGCGTTGCCGCAGTTCCAGCCGTTCGCGCGGGTTGGCGACGCCCAGCAATTCCAGCACGGCGTCATCCAGTTCGTGGCGGTCGGCCATGTCCAGCTCGCATTGATCGGACAGGTCCGCCAGAGCCGCTTCCCGCCCGCTCTTGCAGTACGCCATCTGGCGCAAGCGCCGTTCGGGCAGGAATTGCAGGGCCGGCCGTTCTTTCAGGGTCTGGAATGCTTGAGTGACGCGCCAAATCGATTGTGAGCTAGCGGTTCTTGGATCGGGAAGCAACATCAAGCTGGCATCCACGACCATCGTGCTCCAGTTACCTTCGTTACCGACTGGACGCCCATACTGGAGCGATGACAGCAAAGCCCAAGACGAGTTGAGTATTCCGCCCCACAAATCGGCGTCATCGCATTCGTGGGATGGATAAATTTCGTAAAACCGGCAATTGGCGATCAGGCGCACAGGATTCGCTGGAGCGATGTGCCGATACTGTCGTTCTTTCGGCCAAAGCGCCGTCGCTCGCGCGTGCCCCGTCAGGTCGTACCAGCCCCGTTGGGCGTTGGCGCGAGCGGCGCAGGTCGCGCCCTGGTGCCAGCCGTTGGCTTCGCCCCACTCGATGTACTTCAGTGCGTGAGTTCCCCGCAAGGCTTGGCGCGAGTCGCCGACCAGCAGAATCAGCCGGGCGCAGTCATCCGGGCGCACGGCGTAGCCCTTGACCTCCATCAGGCTGTGAACTTCCGGCTCCAGATAGCGGGATTCGATGGGCCGGATTTCGCCGCGCCCCTCGCCGCAGCGCACCAGCTTGACCGCGCCGGATGCCACCTGCTGGCGCGGCACGCCGAATTCCCGCCCGAACGTCACCGGGTCGGAAATTTCGCCCAGACAGTCGGTGCTGGCGTCGCGCGGAAAGAAAAACTCGTCCTTGCCGGATTTAATGCCGAACCGGATCTCGGCGATTTCCCCCAGCGGCGCCAGCCGGTCCCGAAAGCGGTCCAGCCACTCGAACCAGAGGTCGGGGGCGCGCAGATGGATGCCCCACTTGCCGCCGTAATAGGCGTCGTCGGCCAGGGTCGAGTCGGCCGATTGCCGCTCGTCATCCGCCTCGTCCGCCGCGCTCGCCGCGCGCATCAGTCGCCCCAGCCGGATCCCCTCCGCCAGCAGCTCGCCTTGCCGCACCAGCCGGGCGCGGTAGCGCTCGTTCCCTGCGTTGTCGGTCAAGCTGAGGATTTCGTCCCGGAACGCATCCGCCGCCCGCACCGCCCCGGCGGTCGTGCCATCGTGCGCCAGAATCTGGCCGACGGGGCGGCGCAACTGCACGAAGCGGACGACATGATCCGCCCGTTCCTGGGGGTCGGCGCAGCGTTGCAGCAGGGTGGCGGTGGTGGCGACCCGCGCCCCGACGAACCACGGCTCGTCCAGGCTCTCGAACACCGCCACGATTTTGAACCGCGCCAGCATCCAACCTTGCAGCCGGAAACCGTATTCCACGTCCAGCCACTGGCTGGAGGTCAGCAGGCACAACCAGCCGTCGGGTTTGAGGAAGGTCGCGGCGTGCGGCCAGAAATAGCAGTGCAGGTCGCTGCGCCCGGACAGCGCCGCGCCGCTCTCCCGCTAGACCAGTCGCCGGTAGAATTCCTTGGTGCCGGGCGACGGCTGTCCGCCGCCCTTGGGCCGGTCGCTCTTGATCTGCTCCTGGCGGATGTAAGGCGGATTGCCGATCACCGCATCCAGCGGCGGAACGTCGATGTCGCGCTGCTGGATTTTCCCTAGGCCCGCGCTCTGGACCCGCTGCGGCAGGCGCAAAAACCGCTGCTGCGCCCGCACGTCGAAAAAATCGGCGCGGGCGACGCGCGGGTAGTTTTCGGCCTGAACCAGATCGCGGGTCGCCAGATTGATGGTGGTCAGATGGGTGGCGAAGTGCGAGACGTCCACGCCGTACAGCTCCGCCAGCAAGCGATCGTGACCGCGCCCCGGCCGCAACTCGCGCTTGCGGGCGTAGGCCCGCACCAGAAAAGTGCCGCCGCCGCAAGCCGGGTCCAGCACCGTTTCCGCGCCGTCGCGGATGCAAAAGCTGCTCATCAGGTCGACCACTTCGGCGCGGGTGTAGAACTGGCCGTACTTGCGCCGTTCCTCCGGGGCGATCAGCCGCTCGAAAATGTTGCCGATGATCTCGTAATCGAGCCGCGAGAAATCGAACTCGCGAATCTGCTCGATCAGCGCCCGCCAGTACGGCACGGCGGCATCGGCGTAAAACGGAATCCGGTTGCCGACGGCGGTGTGATCCGCGCCGAACACGGTCTCGTAATCCTCGGTCACCCGCCGGGCGTCGGCGAAAAAGCCTTCCAGATGCAGCCGCAGAGCGTCGCCGGTGTCGAGGTGGGCCGGCGCGGTCAGCTTGTGCAGTTGCGCGCCGTAGCGTTTCAGCAGCGCCTCGTAAAACACCAGCTTGTTGACCAGCGCGTAGCCGGCGAACTGGGCGGCCCGCTCCAGGTTGTCGCGGATGTGGTCCGGGTCGGCGCTGAGCGTCCAGCCCTGCTCGTCGCGCATCCACCGCTCCAGTTCCGCCCGCTGGCGCGGGTTGGTGTGGCGGGCCGTCAGCTCTTCGAACGTCAGCCGGATCGGCAGGCTCAGCGCCGATTCCAGCGCGTCGATAAACCGCTGGTCGGGCGGCTTGAACCCGACTTGAGTCTGGCCCCGGACGATGCGCCCCAGCTCGTGCAGAAACGGGCCGAGCCATTGCTTGATGGCGTCCTGGGTGGCGGGCAAGATCAAATGGCCGGGCCTGGTGACGGTCGCGACCCGCCAGGACCGATAGCACTGGCCGGCGCCGGGACCGTCGTCGTCCGGCTCCGCGTCCCACAGCACGCACTCGTTGACGTTCCAGGTGAAGAAAAACCGCGCGCCCGCGCGCCGCGCCTTGGTCCGGGCATCGCGCACCACGGCGCCGTGATAGGGCGTGCCGCCGTCCTTCTGATACGGCAGCTTGACCTCGCCCGTCACCAGCACGCCGCCGTCTCGGCCGAGCAGGGTCAAATCGCGCCGCTGCTGCGAACCCTGGCTGCGTCGCTCGCAGCGCGCTTCCGCGAACGGCAGCGTCGGGTCTTTTTCCAGAATCAGATTCATCCACGACGCCGCTTGGCCGGTGAATTCCAGTTCGTGGGGGGCATCGGCGTCGGGGTGTCCTGCGGGGGGCGGGGTCATTCTTGTTCTTTTCCTTCCTCTTCCTCCAACATTTGCAAGAATGCGTTGGGCCGATCAACGCGCGGGGGTGCGATCAACTCGCAATTTTCCTCCTCGGCGATCTTGCGCAGCTCGGCGAATGTCTCGGCGAGCGAGCGATATTGGGTTTGTGCGGCCTCTTGGGACATGGTTTATTTTCCTGTATCAGCTTTTCCTGGATCAGCGCGAGACTACTTCAACGCCGCTTCCAACACCGGCCAAACATTATCCAAAATCCGCCCTTGCGCCTCGGCGCGCGGATGCAGCCCGTCGTCTTGAATCAACGCCGGATCGCCCGCCACCCCGTCGAGCAGGAACGGGATCAGCGGAATGCCGTAGTGCTTCGCCAGTTGGCCGAACGTCGCCTGAAACTTTTCGGTGTAGGAAGGGCCATAATTCGGCGGAATCCGCATCTCCGCCAGCAGCACCCGCGCGCCGGCCTTCTGGCCTAGCTCGATCAGCCGGGACAGGTTGGCGGCCATCGCCATGATCGGCTGGCCGCGCAGCCCGTCGTTGGCGCCCAGCTCCAGGATGACGATGGCGGGACGCTCGCGCGCCAGCGCCGCCGGCAACCGGCTCAGCCCGCCGCCGGTGGTGTCGCCGCTGATGCTGGCGTTGACCACCCGGTGCGGCAAGCCGCGCTCCTTCAGCCGAAGTTGCAGCAGGTTGACCCAGCCGCGTTCGACCGGTATCCCATAACCGGCGCCGAGGCTGTCGCCCAGCACCAGAATCACCGGGGTCTCGGCGCGGAGCGGCGGGCCGGAGCAAACCGCCAGCCAAAAAACCAACGCGGGTAACCATCTTGAGCGATTCGCTTTCATCATCGGAGAACTGGGCCATGCGGTTGAATCGTGACTTGGAGGCGGGAAGCGGCATAAGCGTAACCGCCGCGCCGCGATCGGACAATCGGCTCGCCGACGGCATCGTGCGGGCCGAGCATCTGGGCAAGCAGGTCCCCAGCCCGGAAGGGCCGCTGGTCATCCTCGACGATATCAGTTTCGCCATCGCGCGCGGCGAAAGCGTGGCGGTGGTCGGGGCGTCCGGTTCCGGCAAGTCCACGCTTCTCGGCCTGCTGGCGGGCCTGGATGCGCCGACCGGCGGCCGGGTCTGGCTGGCGGGGGTCGATCTCGGCGATCTCGACGAGGACGGCCGCGCCCGGTTGCGGGCGCGGCGGGTCGGCTTCGTGTTCCAGTCCTTTCAGTTGCTGACCGGCCTGACCGCGCTGGAAAACGTCATGCTGCCGCTGGAGCTGGCCGGGCAAGCCGAAGCGCGTCGGCTGGCGCTGGAGCTGCTGGATCGGGTCGGCCTCAAGGCCCGCGCCCGGCACTATCCGACCCAATTGTCCGGCGGCGAGCAGCAGCGGGTCGCCATCGCCCGCGCCTTCGCCGGCGATCCCGCCGTGCTGTTCGCCGACGAGCCGACCGGCAATCTCGACCAGAAAACCGGCCATCGCGTCGTCGAGCTGCTGTTCGCCCTTAATCGCGAGCAAGGGACCACCCTGATTCTGGTGACCCACGATCCGGAGCTGGCGGCGTATTGCGACCGGATTCTGGAGCTGGACGACGGCCGGCTGAAAGGCGAACGGCGCAAGGCGGGAGGAGGGTCGTGACGCCGAAGGCTCCGGTCGCGGAGAAATCCTCCGTCGCCGACGGGCTGGCCCTGAGCCGCATGGCGTGGCGGGCTTTGCGCCGCGACTGGCGAGCCGGCGAGTTGCGGGTGCTGGCGGTGGCGCTGCTGATCGCCGTGGCCAGCGTCGCCGCCGTCGGCTTTTTCGCCGACCGCATCCAGCAGGCGATGGAGCGCAAGGCCAGCGAGCTGC
>ERZ761602.8476-NODE-8476-length-10345-cov-8.390282_pt1 | contig 10345 bp, 7 predicted proteins | sample MGYA00512165_ERZ761602 | MGnify/ENA primary metagenome ERZ761602 (study PRJEB28899, sample SAMN02445085) | bioreactor sludge metagenome | biome: EBPR sludge; isolation source: Thorneside wastewater treatment plant | place: Australia: Brisbane, Thorneside...
TTTTCTTCTCCTTCCTTCATGGAGATGGAGTTGACGATACATTTTCCCTGTACGCATTTTAATCCCGCTTCAATGATCTCGAATCTTGAAGAGTCGATCATGATAGGCGTTTTGGCAATATCCGGTTCGCTTTGGATCAGGTTAATAAAGGTCGTCATGGCTTCTACCCCGTTGAGCAATCCATCGTCCATGTTTACGTCGATCACCTGGGCGCCATTCTCCACCTGCTGACGCGCTATGTTTAGCGCCTCTTCATATTTACCGGCCCGTATAAGGCGCGCAAACATTTTGGAGCCGGTTACATTGGTGCGTTCGCCGATATTGACAAAATTGGATTCGGGTCGGATAACAAGCGGTTCCAGGCCGGAGAGCCGGAGGTATGGTTTAATGCGCGTGGCTTTGTTCATGGTATATCTTCTTAGGCTATTTCCTTTTCAACGATAGGCAACTCGCGGGGCGGGATATTTCTAACGCTTTCGGCGATATGCCTGATATGATCCGGAGTGGTTCCGCAGCAGCCGCCGACAATGTTCACGTATCCTTCTTTTGCCCAGTCTTCTAAAAAATGCGCTGTCTGCTCCGGTTCTTCATCATATTCGCCCATTGCATTCGGCAGTCCCGCGTTAGGATATGCCGATACATAACACTGACAGATATTCGATAACTCCACGATATGCGTTCGCATTTCTTTGGCGCCCAGGGCGCAGTTGAGCCCGACGCTGAGGGGATGGGCATGCGCGATAGAGGTATAAAAAGCTTCTACCGTCTGTCCGCTCAGCGTACGGCCCGAGGCGTCGGTGATCGTTCCGCTGATCATTATGGGCAGCGGCGTTTTGCCGGTATCGCGGAAATATTTTTTAATAGCGAAAATGGCGGCCTTTGCATTCAGTGTGTCAAAGATGGTTTCGATGAGCAGCAGGTCGGCCCCGCCGTCGGACAGCCCACTGATCTGTTCGTAATACGCTTCCATTACCTCGTCGAAACTGACCGACCGGAATCCGGGGTTGTTCACGTCGGGGGAAAGCGATAAGGTTTTATTCATTGGTCCGATCGCGCCAGCCACCCAGGCGTCTTTGCCCGATCGGGCGACGGCGGCTTTTGCACATTTCACCGCGGCAACGTTTAATTCGTAGGCCAGGGACTGCATATTGTAATCGGCCATGGCGATGGCCGTGCTGCTGAACGTATTGGTTTCAATAATATCCGCCCCCGCATCGAGGTATTGTTTGTGAAAGTCGATGATGATCTCCGGCTGCGTTATGCTCAGCAGGTCATTATTCCCCTTTAAGTCGGAAGGCCAGTCTTTGAATCGTTCGCCGCGGTAGTCGGCCTCGGACAACCTGTGCCGCTGGATCATAGTGCCCATGGCGCCGTCAATGATAAGGATCCTTTTCTTCAGCTCTTCCCGAATATCTTTCATAATGAAATGATTTAATACAGGCGATAGCGGACTGTTTGATCAGCTTGGGCCGGGCGGCAGGCTATGTAAAATATTCGCGCCGGCTGCGCCTTAAGCCAGCCTGGTTGTACAGAACCATTTAAACGTTTGGGAAACTTTTGGAGGCGTTTCGTTTGCGTTTATTAGTTCAATTTTTTACACAGGCTGAACAATAAACAAATCGTCCTGTAAAAATATACGGCAAAGGTACGGCATTGGCGTCATAATAACAATATATAACAGGAAGGCAGCGCGCCGGTTTGAATTAAGGTAGATTAACCATTAGCAATCCGTATCATTCCGGCAAGCAGCGACTTCCCGGCAGGGTCAGTAAGCGACAAAGTTTTGCACCGGGACCCTGTTCTGGAGGCTTCTGGCCAGCGTCATCTCATCCGCATATTCCAACTCGCCCCCGAAGGCTATACCTCTCGAAATAGTAGTGGCTTTTATCGCGTGAGGCTGTAACTTTTTCTGGATATAGTAAATAGTGGTATCGCCCTGTACGGTCGGATTAAGCGCAAATATGAGTTCCTGTATCCCTTCTTTCTTTACGCGTTCTATCAACGGCTCAATAGATAGCTGGTCGGGCCCAACGCCGTCAAGGGGCGAGATAATGCCGCCCAACACATGATAAACGCCATTGTATTGCTGGGTGCTTTCGATAGCGATAACGTCGCGGATATTCTCTACCACGCAGATCATTTCCTGCTTACGCATGGAATTGGCGCAGATAGAGCAGATATCGGCGTCGGCTATATTGTAACAACGGTGGCAGAATTTAATTTCACGCCTCATCTTAAGGATGGTTTCGCCAAAGAAAGCTACTGCCGGGGCATCCTGTTTAATAAGGTGCAGTACAAGCCGCAATGCTGTTTTCTTGCCAATGCCAGGCAGCCTGGCAAATTCATTCACCGCATTTTCTAATAAGGAAGACGAGAATTGCATATAACAAAGATACGGAGGCCCGCCTTAGGCCTGATGATAATTCAATATTCATTTCACTGTGACGATGGCGTTGACCTGCGCCCGGGCTGCCGGTATCTGGCAAGAGGGTCCCTGATTGCGGCTGGTATCGGCAAGCTATAGTTCAATATTCATTTCATTATCCCAGTTGGCTTTTACGGTTAATTTCGACGAAATAGGCTGCACTTTTTCGGGTTGGATATGTTTGCCAAAAAACTCTCCTGCGTCCCATTCCCCGTTTTTATTCTCGTCATACAATATCCTCAACTCATATTCGCCCGGTTCAAATAGCGTGGAATTGAACTGGGCATTGGTAAAAGGATGAGAGAATTTTACCTGGTCGGACTGAACAAACTGTAGCACGGGGTTTTTGTCTAACCGAAGTTTTGAAAAACGCAAGCGAACGGATCCATAGTCGCTTTGTTTTTTTGTGCGGAAATGGAGCGTATCGGTCCGGGCTATCCTTTTTCCCGTGGTGTCTTCGGCAAAAGCGGTATCCATGATCAAGTGGTATTGGGTATTCTCTTTCCAGGGATGGACAAGCGTTATTTTTTTGTCGCCGGAATCCTTTTGCAGCGTATAATTGGAGATCACCTGAAAACTATCGTTGACGAACGACAGTTTGGAGGGATCAAAGGTCCGGAGCGGTTCGGTAAAGGAGAGGCTAAGGTTGGTATTCAGTTGGAGCTGACCGCCGGTCAGGTTAGGCTGTAGTTTAAGGTATTGATCTGCTCCGCTGGCTTTGGGAGCGGGTTTGCCTCTTTTTGAAGCGGCCGTGTCGGGCTTAGGCTTTTCCACATAAGCATATAGCACAATATCATTTTTTAATGATTGGCTTTGCACGGCGCTATCTGCAAAGGCGAACAACTGCTTCTTGTCGAGGTATCTCCTGGCGCCCTCGTCTTTCAGGGCATAGATGGCATAGGTTCCGGGCGCAAGATTGGAGAACCGGAACTGCCCTTCCTTATTCAGCCGCGCAATATAGCGGGGGCGTTCCTTGACCACCGCGGAGTCGTCGAGGTCCTGGTAGAGCATTACGATCAGCGTACTGTCTTTTTTACCTGATTCGGCAATGATCACTTCTCCCGACAAGGTCATGGAATCGAGCGTTTTTCCCGTGGAAAAAAGATAGGAAAAATTTCTTAGCAGGTTGCCCTCGTTCAGGTCCTTGACGGCATTGCCGAAATCGATAGAATACGTAGCGTTTTCTTCCAACGTATCTTTTAGCTGCACCGTTATGGTTCGGAGCTTGGACTGAACGACCGGGTTGATCTTGGGCGTCGGAGAAACCAGCAAGTGTTGCTGGATATTGTCCAGCTGGACGTATTCGTCAAATTCAAAAACAATCTTTTTTGCCGCAAAATCCCGCGAGGAGTCGGGGGGCGATACCCTTAGCAGGACCGGAGGCAGGGTATCCCTTGGTCCGCCGGTAGGAGGAACGATGGTTGCGCAGCCCGGGCTCGACGCGAGCGCCGAAACAAAAATGGCGACTATAACGATCAGGGATAAGGCCTGGTTTATTTTCATGCTTCTTCTTCTTCATTCACCTCATGCAAGGCAATTTGCAGTTGGTTTGTTTTGACAAAATTACAATAATGACAATCCGCCGATCCACAGCCGGTATAAAATTCACGCCGCTGTATTTTGTCCCAGGTTTCAGTGATCTGGTTGGTTACCGTGGCGATATCGGAGGGACTGATCACCAGTTTTTTCTTCTGGTAATTTTTGTGGTTATCGGGTTCTACAAAATCAAATTCGGCGCTTACCGCATTCCAGTCTTTCTGACCATAATTATCGAGCAATATCTTATAAAATACCGCCTGCCGCCAGTAATCGCCGCCGTTGGGTTGTTTTTCATTGGGCGGCGCCAGCTTTTTATCGGCTTTAGCGGGATCGCCGGTTTTATAATCCACCACATTCACGTCTTTATGGTCAAATTCCAGCTTGTCGAGCTTTCCTTTCAGGGGGATGCCCTTTAATACGACGTTTTTAATATTGCGTTCGACCACGATGACCTTATTCCATTCAGAGACATACCGGTCGTAATAGTTGGATAAGATCTCCTGGCCGTATTCCATCCTCCTGTCAAAGCTTTCCTTTGTGAAACTCTCGCGATGGCGATACATGTACCATTGAAAATCGGAGATCATTTCTTCCCTTGGGGGAAATCGCTGCGCCGGGTCCGCCTTCATCTTTTCAAAAAGCCTTTGCAGGGAGAAATGCGCCGCCGAGCCGAACGACAGCGCTTCGTTTTTAGAAGAGGGGATACGGATCAGCGTTTTATAATAGAATTCCAGCGGGCAGTTCAGGTAGTTGTTGAGCGCCGTAACGTTCATCACAAATTTATCCAGTATGCGGGATATAAAATCTTCCTCCATTTTAGCGATCTCCGGCGCAGCAGATTCGGCAAAGAGCTGGCTTTGGAATTCCATCATCGTTTGCCTTTCCACTTTCGGTTTTTGCACGGGCAGTTCGTGGATATCCTGTATCTCGGCGATGAATTGCGAGGGCTCGAGCCCTTTGCCGTCGTTCTGAAAATCGGCAAAACCGATATACAATTGTTTCTGCGCGCGGGTAATGGCCACATAAAATAATCTTCTCAGCTCTTCCTCATCGCTGGATGCCGGGCGGCTGGAGAATATTGTATCGGGGAACTGAAAATTGTTTGAAGGCTTGCGCTTTTTCTCCCATACCGAGGAGTTGGCGCCGGCAAGAAAAACATATTCAAACTCCAGTCCTTTTGAGCCGTGCGCGGTGAGCAGGTTTACTCCTTTTTCGCTGCCCCCGATCTGTACAAGAGGAATGCTAACTCCATTGGCCTTCATCAGTTCTATATTCCTGATCAGCTGTTTTAAGCTCAGGTCGGGGTTCCTCCTGGTTTCGTCTTTGACAAAATCAAAAAGCGCGGTAAGAACCTGCAACAGCCAGAGCTTGTCGGGCGATTGCATGACGACGCTCAATACGCCGGCCTTCCGCGTGATGTTTTCGAGCAGCGTCTGGAGAGTGGTATTGGATACATCGGCGATCAGTTGTTCCAGGACGGCGCTGGCCTGCTTCAGGCTTGTGGGGATGCCGGCGTCAAAAAGATCTTTGGGTTTTGCATTTGACTGCTCATACAGCAGCCTGCGGATCGATGTTTTCTGTTCGCTGAATTGTTTGTCGGCCGCTTCAACCGCTAACTTGGCGATCTCGATCGGCGGAATAGCAAAAAAATCGAAATGCAGGATCTCAAACAGTAATTCATCTCCGCCGTATGGGGCGTCGTGTTCCGCTGCAAGATAGCTGAGGATATCAATGATCTTTTTCGAGAGAGGGATATCGAAAAGATTCAGGTTTCGTTTACTGTATGCCGGTATATTCCGGTAATGGAATAGTTTGATCAGCTCTTCCCCGAACTTGTTCTCTTTGAAGATCACGGCGATCCTTCCGGGTTCTACTTTTTCCGCGATCAGTCTTTCTACCCGAAGGGTAATATCGATCATTTCCTCGCGTTGGCTTTCATATTCGAGGATAACGGGCGGGTTATCCATTAAGCTGATCTCGGGATGAGCGGCTTTGAGGTTTTTGGCAAGTCCTTCCATCTTCCTGATCAGCCGCTCTTCGTTGCGTTCTATAAGGGTTTTGGAGATATCCAGGATGGGCTGGGTAGAGCGGTAGTTATGGGTAAGCGCCACTGTAAACAGGTCGCGGGTATAATTTTCCGCAAACCTTTCCATGTTTTCAATATTGGCTCCCTGGAAGCGGTAGATGCTCTGGTCGTCGTCGCCCACCACAAAAATATTCGGTTGTTCCCAGTAGTTGATCAATAGTTGCACCAGCGCATTCTGCGTTCCGCTCGTATCCTGGTATTCGTCCACCAGGATGTATTGATAACGTTCCTGGTAGTTGAGAAGAAGTTGCTTGTTTTCCTGAAAAGCTTTGATCACCCAGTTGATCATATCGTCAAAGTCGTACCGGTTTCTTTTCCGCATCAGCTCCTGGTACCTGTCAAATTCATTAACGGCCGCTCTCAGCTTATTCATTTTTTCTTTAGCCTCCTCGATCTTGTCGGTGCGCAGCTCGCCTTTCTTAAAGTTTTTGGTCGCCCGTTTTGCCGTGTAACCATCCCGCAAGGGGAGATCGGCTATATAACTGTCGATGGCTTCGCCAATAAACTCGGGCGTCCACCCTTCCCTTTTCATCGTAGAGAAAAGAGCGGCCAGTCTTTTGATCTCAGAATATACGTCGCCGCGGTATTTTTTCAGCGGGTGGTTTTTCGGAAAGGCATCGATCAGGTCTTTAAAGAGTTCAATCTTTTCAAGTTCCGAAATGGGGTCCAGTTCATTTTTATCAAATAAAGACAGGTTTTCCTGGATAATATCATTACAAAAAGCGTGGAAGGTATAGATATTCACTTTATAGGCGTCGGAGCCGATAAAATACCCCAGTCTTTTGCGCATGGCCAGCGCGCCCGCATCCGTATATGTCAGGCAGAGGATATTTTGGGGGGAAGCGTCTGTTTCGAGCAGTATTTTTCCTATCCGGGCGGCGAGAATCTGTGTTTTTCCTGTTCCCGGCCCCGCAATAACCATTACAGGCCCTTCTATTTTATCCACCGCCTGGCGTTGCGCCTCGTTGAGCCGAAGGTATTCCTCTTCAAATTTGCGGTTCAGTTTATCCCTATTGACGCTCATAAGCCAAAGATAGGCGCTGAAATTACAGAATCGGGCCGGAATTTCAGGGGGCAACACCCCGCTATCTAGCCCAGGGGCATAGCCCTGATTGCTTCCCGCGCCTTCCCGTCGCTTTCTTTTATGGAAAACTTCTTTTTTTGGGAATATTTTGGCAAATTTTACGTTCTTAAGAATGAGAACAGAATTCCTATGAAAAACCAGAATGGTCTAAAGATCTTTATTCTTGAAGATGATCCATGGTATGGATCGATGCTCCATCATTATTTATCGCTGAACCCCGATTACGAGGTAAGGCGTTTTGAGAACTCCGGTGAATTTTTTAATCATCTACATGAAAACCCTGATGTTGTAACGCTCGACTATTCTCTTCCGGATATGGCAGGGGATGAAGTGCTTAAAAAGATCAGGGAAAATTATCCTCATGTCCAGGTATTGGTTATTTCCGGCCAGGAAGATGTAGCTACGGCTATCAGCCTTCTTAAGAACGGGGCATTCGACTATGTGGTGAAGGATGATGAGACCAAGGACAGGGTATGGAACGCCATATTGCATGTTAAGGAGATCAAGGGCTTAAGAAAGGAAGTGGAAGAGCTAAAGGAGCAGGTCGGTAAGAAGCATGATTATTCTAAGTTTATAATTGGCAATAGCGATGCGATATTGAAGGTCTGTTCGATGATAGAGAAAGCCTCGAAGACGAACATAACGGTTTCTATTACGGGTGAAACGGGATCTGGAAAGGAAGTTATTGCCAAAGCCATTCATTATAATTCCGACCGTAGCAAAAAGCCTTTTGTGGCGGTGAATGTAGCCGCTATTCCGAGGGAACTGATAGAGAGCGAGCTGTTTGGCCATGAGAAAGGCGCTTTTACAGGCGCTGTTACGCGGAGGATAGGAAAATTTGAGGAGGCCCATAACGGCACTTTGTTTCTCGACGAGATCGCCGAGTTGGACATCAACCTGCAGGCCAAGCTGCTGCGGGTATTACAGGAGCGCGAGATCACCAGGGTCGGCGGCAATGAAGTAGTCGGTATAAATGCAAGGATAATTGTAGCCACGCACCGCAACCTGTTACAGGAAGTGCAGAATAAAACATTCAGGGAAGACCTCTACTACAGGCTTGCCGGCCTCCCTATTCATTTGCCGCCATTAAGAGAAAGGGGCAATGATATCCTGGTGCTTGCCAAACATTTTATGGATCTTTTCTGCAAGGAAAACAGCCTTGCTAAAAAGACATTATCACAGGAAGCGCAGCAGAAACTACTGGCTTACCCTTTTCCCGGAAACGTGAGGGAGTTACGGTCGGTCATTGAATTATCTGTTGTCATGGCGGATGATGAAACCGTATTGCCGGAGCATATCACCCTGAACACAGCCAGTTCGGTGAGCGGTTTGCTGAATACGGAGAAGACCTTAAAAGAATATGAAATAGGAATTATTCAGCATTATCTTGATAAATACGATAAAGACGTATTGCTGGTAGCCAAAAAATTAGACGTGGGCAAGTCTACCATTTACAGGATGATACAAGCTGGCGAGGTAAGTAATAAATAAGCAGACCGTTAGGAAGTTTTAGCAGACCGGGATAATTACTGAGCATGCATCAACAAAAACGATATAAGGGGCTTGAAGGGAAAAGGATACTGATCGCAGACGATGTGGAGATGAACCAATATCTTGTGCGTCGGCTGGTTGAATCATGGGATTGTATAGTCGATATTGCAGGAGATGGAATGACGGCGGTGGAGAAGGCCGCAAACCATGCGTTTGATCTTGTGCTGATGGATATCCAAATGCCTGTGATAGACGGCATAGAGGCGACCAGGCGTATCCGCCGGCTGCCGGATGAAAAAAAATCTTCCATACCCATCGTTGCCCTGACCGCGAATGCATCGAAGGAAGACCACCAGGCGTATTTAAATGCCGGAATGGATGATTGCCTGCGGAAACCATTTGAAGAGGCTTTACTATTCGATATTGTTTTCAAAAACATTTATAAACGACAGGGCGATAATATGAATGTCAATTCTTTGCAAGCTGGCGCTGCTTCTCCGGCGGCTGAACATCAGGCAAAAGGGTATGATCTATCGACAATAGAGTCTCTTTCGGGGGGCGACAGCTCGTTTATCCCGCGCATGATGCAGTTATTTCTCGATACGGTTCCGGGCGTCTTACAGCAGATCCAATCGGCGGCGGATAACCAACAATGGCCGGAGCTAAGTAAGGCGGCGCACAAGCTGAAAGCAACTGTAGACGCTATGGGCATTGCGGCGCTAAAGCAGGATATTCGAACCCTGGAGTCAAAAGCCAAGACAGGAGAAGATTCTGAATTGCTGGCCGGACTGGCTGCCAGGACCGTTCAGGTCATGCGCGAAACGATGGCGGAGGTGAAAAGAGATCATGCTTTGTGATCGGGGTATCGCCTATTTCCAATTGCGTTGAATTTTCGTCGTGTTTTGGGAGGATCAGGGTCTAACCCGGAATTCCTGAAATCGGTTTATCCTTTTCAGTTCCTGGCGGTTTTAGATTGTTTAACCCGGAATTCTTGAAATATACTTTTCGATCTCTTTGATCTGTTTGATAATTTCCGGGTTAGTAGGCTTCAGCGCCTTGGTTTTTTTGAAAAACTCTTTCGCTGCCCTGAACTCTCTTTTGTTCATCATGATATTGCACATCTGGAGATAGGCGGCTGCCTCATTTTCTTTATCGGGGAGGCCTTTGCGAATGGCCTGGCGTATATAACTTTCTCCTTGCTTAAAGTTTCCCTTCTGCATATTGATCATGCCGATCTGCAAAAGATTGGCGCCTTCCACTTCTTTAACGGGCGAGCCCAGGTCAATGCCTCTTTTCATATTCTTTTCCGCGCCCTCAAAATCCTGCTTCATCATATCCATCTGTCCTTTTACGGTATAGTAGGCCGAACGGACAGGCTTATAAAGCAGGTTAGGATATCGCACCGATTTTACCACGCGCTCGGCGCCTTCCATATCGCCTTTCTCCATGTATTCCTGTACCAACCGAAGGGGGCCGATGAAAAAATGGCCGGCGATAAGGATCAGCCCGACGAGGTACGCCGGAAAAGCAGGCCAGAAACCGCTCCATATATTAGCGGCTAAACCTACCACGAGCAGGATAATGCCGATCTGAAGCCTATATCGTATAAGAAAACTGTAAAATTTCATATTTAAATAGTAAAGAGCGGCAAAGATATGAGATTAATTTCGGAAGGCGTTTTTCAAGTCTTGCGAGGCTATTATTTGTTATTGTATTATCT
>ERZ761602.8477-NODE-8477-length-10345-cov-6.529252_pt1 | contig 10345 bp, 6 predicted proteins | sample MGYA00512165_ERZ761602 | MGnify/ENA primary metagenome ERZ761602 (study PRJEB28899, sample SAMN02445085) | bioreactor sludge metagenome | biome: EBPR sludge; isolation source: Thorneside wastewater treatment plant | place: Australia: Brisbane, Thorneside...
GCCTTTGGGCCGCCCCGCCTCGTTTCTGCTTCCGGCTCAACGCCTCAGGCGCAATTCATAGTGGCCGCCCGTCACCTTCTTCACCATGCGGGTCTTGAAGCAGCCCTCGACCCAGACCTTCTCGCAGACTGTCTCGAAGTGCCCGGGGATGCACTTGACGACCTCGCGGGTAACGTAGTGGGCCGGCACGCAGCGTTCCACCTGGCGGTCCTCATAGTAGGCCGGCTTCACTTTCTCGATCTTCCGGCACTCCCAGTGCGCGGGTACGTACTTGAGCCGCCTGAAGGTGAACTTGTGGCCCGAGGCAAACTCCATGGTCTCGTCGTACTCGACAATCTGACCCTCGACGTAGACCTTCTTCTCAACGTAGTACTTGCTCTCAGGCACCAGAACGCGCTCGTTGACCAGCACCTTGGACTCCGGCACAAGAACCTGCTCCGTGACCGTGATGTGCTGCTCTTCCACCCATATCTTGCGCTCGCGGTGCTCAAAGCGCCCCGGCTCCTGGTAGCGCTCCTCGACCATCTCAAACTCTTCCACCCACACCCGCTCGTAGGTCCCACAGCCCCGATGGTGCGATGCGCCAGCGCGACCCACACCCTCCGCCGGCTTCACGATCTCAAAACGCTGCGCTGCAAGCTGGCCCGCGCCCAGACTGAGCGCGGCACCGAGCACGACTGCGAGTGGCTTGAACATGGCTTTCTCCCTGAACTGGCCTGCGCCGGGTATCCTGGTTGTCTCTGCTGCTGCCCCACCTCCCTGAAACGCGGCGTCCGTGGGCTGGTTCCTAAGTGCTGAGATTTCAGGGGGTTGCGCGCATGAAACCTGGCAGCCCTGCCGGGTTTCAGGCAAGGATGCATCAAGCGCGTTGCTGCTGCGGGGTGTTGGCGGGGCCCGCTCGCATGACGGCGTGTGGGAGATGAGCTGCCGCGGCGCCCCATCTGTCCGCCTGTGCTCATTTGTGCTATGTGCGCAGGGGCAGTAAGATTCCGCCAGATCAAGCGCGGCACTGGGGCGGGGGCCTCGGCGGTTCCTTGTGAGGCGCGCGGCAGTGTGCCGGTGACTCGGTATGCACTGACTCAGGGCCGGCATGAGCATCCGCAGCCGCATTTATGACTGGTTCTTGCTGCCGCTGACTTCGCGATGGTACGGCGAAGTGCTCAATCGCCTCTCCCCCGGGTCGAAGCTTCTCGATATCGGCATCGGCACCGGCGGTGCGCTGGCGAGCCATGCGGGCTTGCTCAAGTCGCGCGGCATACACGTCACGGGGCTGGATATCGACCCTGCCTACGTTCGCACGGCCATTGCGCGCATGGCGCGCGAGGCGCTGACCGAGTATGTCGAAGTCCGCCTCGAACCGATCCAGCACCACCAGGGCGGGCCCTACGACGCAGCCTATTTCTCCGGCAGCTTCATGCTCATGCCCGATCCCGACGCCGTACTGCGTCACGTGCGCGAGCGCCTGACAGGAAGCGGGCGGGTGTTCTTCACTCAGTCGTTCCAGCGCAGGCGTTCACCTGTGCTGGAGTGGATCAAGCCGCGCCTTCGGCGCGTGACGACAGTGGACTTCGGCCAGGTCTCCTATGAGGATAGCTTCTTTGAACAGCTGAAGAGAGGCGGCTTGGACGTGATCGAAGATCGGACACTGCGGCAAGGCCCCGGCTGGAGCCAACGCCTGATCGTCGCTGAACGGCGCTGAGCCTCCTGCTCATGCGCGGCATGTCGCGCGGCTGTGACAAGCAAATCCGTCCAGCTCAGGCGCATGGACCCTACCACAGACGTGGCATTTCTCGCTGGCCCAGTGCAGCCTTGGGCGCAAGCCGCGCAGCCGCGGCCTTGGCGCCGCCATTGCCAGAAGAAGTGCCCACGAGGTGCCGGGCCGTTATGCGAGTGCGGGGCCTGTCGCCAGGCCAGGTAAGCTCTTGGCGTCGGGTGGGGGCTTATGGGCGCCGTACGCGCAAGCCGTCTGCCCGCGTGCAGCAGGAGCAAGCCATGGGTGGTCTCAGGAGAAGGCTGCGGCGCGAAGCCAGGTCGGCCGCAAAACAGCTGGTCAGGCAGGGTGTTCCGGCACGCAGCATCGGCCGCATCGTCGAGGACGAGCGCGTGCAGCGCGTGCTGCTGCGCATGGTCGAAGAAGTGGAGAAGAAGCTCGACGGCAAAGAGGCCAACGTAAGCGTGCGCGAGGGATTGGCCGCCATCAAGGAAATCCGCGCGCTCAAGGCCGAACAGCAGAAAGCGCTCGAAAACGACGCGGCTATGGCCGACGCCGAAATGCTCGAAGATGAAATCGAGGAAAACGCGCAAAGCGCGGGCGCCGTGAAGCATCTCGTGGCTGGAGCCGATGGCTCCAGCGAAAACACCGGGGCCACCGGCTCCGGCCACACGCAGGCAGGAGCGCTGTCAGCCGCAGGCTAAGCAGCGTTCGCCCTGAGGCTGCTCGTAGGGCGAACGTAGCTCTTTGACATTTGAAAAGTGGCGCAGGCTTCCAGCCTGCGGGGTCGATGGCGTCCCGCCAGCGACTACGTTTGGGCAAGATGCCCAAACGCCCGCAGGCCGGAGGCCTGCGCCACACTAAGCCCGATAGCCGCGCGCGGGTCGGAGCGTGAGAATGGGGCGCTTGAAATCCATGTTCAGCCCCCTCAAGTGCGCCGCAGACGCGGTACTCGAGATCAACCCAGAAGGCGTTTGCGAAGGTCGTTCACTCCCGCGCGCGGCCGCCCCGAAGGGGCAGCCGCCAATAGCCGGGGGTGAAACCCCCGGTTGTGCTCAGTCACCCAAGGCTATGGGCGCACGGCCCTTTCAGGGCCGCAAGCCAGCTCACCGCACGCACCCATGTCGTGTCTCCGCGTGAGCAAGAAAAAATAAGAGTCTCGCGCCAAGGCCGACTGAGCCGGTCATCGTGTCAATTTGCGGCGACTCAACACTAGGCGTGCTTTGGCGGTGACATGTCAATATCGGTTAACGCGAGCGTTGCATTCGCTAATTGCATTGCGTGCAGCATGTGCAGCCTTCCGTCCTTGTACGGGTCACCGCCTTGTTGAATCCGAATCTCTCGTACCCTTTTTTCCGACCGCTCTAGAACGGCCTTCAAAGCAGCACGGACGCTCACCTCGCTGATGCCCACTAAACTTTCGCGCTCGAACATGAATCTAGAAAGACGTTCTCCCTTGCCAAGAAACTGGGCCAGAACTTGGGCGTTGCCACCCAGTAACAACTCTAGCTCGGTCTTTGCCAGCAAGATAAACCCACTGTCGTGGGGTAGCTCCCCAGTTGGAATGTACTGATCCTCTACAACAATGACTTGACCACCTTGTTTCAAAACGCGATGAATGCTTTCGAATGTTTTAGGCCATTGGCGGGGCGGTATCTCGTGAAGCACGTTACACAACACTACAAAGTCGAAGTGCCCAACGAAGTTGCTTAGATCCCCGACCACCTCTCCCCCAATACTTGATGCGTTGGTTTCTCGCTCTTGACGGTGCTCGTCGCTCACATCAAACGCGCAGTACTTAACTTTACGGAGCTCTGGTCGGGATTTTCCGAGGTGGTTCAACGCCGCTGCAAGCCGCCCTTTGCCAGCACCAAAATCAAGTAGGGTGCACGAAGACGCCTCCAGTCCATCAGCAACTTGTAAACACTGCGGATCCTCATTTCTGTCGCTCGCCACATGCGGTCTCGACAGCGATTCGCAAGCAAACTCGTGGGCAGCAAGAGCATCTACGTCACCGAGTAACGCATGAAGTCGTTCTCTTCCGTTCTCGCCGCCAAGTAACCGCTCTATTCCTTGTTTCGCTTCCTTCCCACCCCAAGTGACAGCACCCTTCTCGACAAACCAGGTGTTTCTTATCCCAACGTGTGCAACCACGGGCAGTGAATGGGTCGCAATCCAGATCTGGCCGGATGGGCCAAGGAAGCCACTGTCGGCAAACGCATCTAGAGCTTTGATACACGCATCTGGGTGTACATGTGCGTCAGGCTCATCGATGAGTAAAATCTGATTTTGCGTTTGGTCTGCATATGCCCACACACAGATCGCCCACGCAAGCAATGTCAATTGCCCGTCCGAGAGCTGTTGTTTGTCGTAGGGCATGTCAAACAGGTGAGCCTTCACACGCTGTAGGCCGTCGAGTCCATAAGAAATCGGCGTTCCAAGCATCGAATCAATAAGCGCGGACAGGCTCCTAGCCCGTTCCACATCCCGTTCTGACGTTTTGCCATCCGGATGCCGGCTGTTGTAAAGCGCCATCGCAGCCCATTGAATCACTAGATGCTGTCGCTCGAACGCGTGCGCTGCATCGATGTTTCGTACGAGCTCCTCAAACCGCAATTGACGGTCGTGGTCTGTCAACCCGTTCCAATCAAGAATTCTTTCCCGAACTGGCTTACATGTCAGCCGAACAAAGCGGTGGTCAGTAACGAGGTCTTCCCTACGGCCATTTCTTAACGCCCATTCCGATAGTTCAATTTGGTCCTCAAACGATTGAATCATGTTCTTGGCGTGCTGTTGCTCGCCCGGAGCGGACGAAGGCTTCTCAAGCATTTTTCGGTAGCCGCCCAGATTGATTTGGTGCGTCGATGATTCGGCGACTGCCTTGGCCAAGTAACCCGCGGCCGCCATCACATTGTCCAAAATCCGGCTCTTGCCCGCACCATTTTGCCCGGCCAAAACTACAGTTCGACCGAGGTTCACGAGTTCAACCCTCGTAAGCCCGGTAACTCGCAACAAGTCTTTGCCGAATCGGAGAACCGTTAACATGCACACACCTCCCCCGATGGATGCGACCACCACGAGCGAATTCTACCCCTTCTTGAACGTCAAAGCGCCTTCGTGGGCGTCTACTACTACGGTGTCGCCTTCGGTGAAGGTGCCCTCGAGCAGCTTCATGGCCAGCGCGTTCTGCAGCTTCTGCTGGATCACTCGCTTGACGGGCCTTGCTCCCAGTTGCGGGTCGTAGCCTTCTTCGGCCAGGGCGTCGATGGCTTTTTCGCTGACTTTCAGAGTGAGCTTCTTTTCGTCGAGCAGCTTGCGGATTCTGTTGAGCTGCAGGCTGACGATCTGGCGCACCTGCTTCTGGTTGAGCCGCTTGAACATCACGATGTCGTCGATTCGGTTGAGGAATTCCGGCCTGAACTGCTTTCTCAGCTCGTTCATCACGGCGTCTTCGACGCCCACTTCATCGCCGTCCGCCATCTCCAGAATCAGGTGGCTGGCGATGTTGCTGGTCATGATCACGACCGTGTTGCGGAAATCGACCGTACGCCCCTGGCTGTCGGTCAGCCGGCCATCGTCGAGCAGCTGCAAGAGCACGTTGAAAACGTCCTGGTGCGCCTTTTCGATCTCGTCGAAGAGCACGACTGAGTAAGGCCTGCGGCGCACTGCCTCGGTCAACTGGCCGCCTTCTTCGTATCCCACATAGCCGGGCGGGGCGCCAATCAGCCGCGCTACGGCGTGTTTTTCCATGTATTCGCTCATGTCGATGCGCACTAGCGCTTCTTCGTCATCGAACAGGAATTCCGCCAGCGCGCGCGCGAGTTCAGTCTTGCCCACGCCCGTGGGGCCCAGAAAGATGAAGCTGCCCGTGGGCCGATTGGGGTCCTGCAGACCTGAGCGCGCGCGGCGCACGGCGTTGGCCACGGCTTTCACGGCCTCGTCCTGGCCCACGATGCGCTTGTGCAGGTGTTCTTCGAGTTTGAGCAGCTTCTGTTTCTCGCTCTCGAGCATTTTGCTCACGGGGATTCCGGTCCATTTGCTTACGACTTCGGCGATCTCGTCGGGAGAGACCTCCTCGTGCAGCATCTTTGAGTTCTTCTGGATGGCGTTGAGCTTCATCTGCGCTGCCGCCAGTTCCTTCTCTTTGGCCGGAATGTCGCCATAGCGGATCTTCGCGACCTTCTCCAGGTCGCCCTGACGCTCCAGTTTCTCGGCCTCTGTCTTGAGGGACTCGATCTCTTCCTTCACTTTGCGGGCGACAGTGATGGCGTCTTTCTCGGCCTGCCACTGGGCCTTGGCCGTGGCGTGACGCTCCTTGAGTTCGCCCAACTCCTTTTCGAGGGAAACCAGGCGGTCCTTGCTCGCGCGGTCGCTCTCTTTCTTGAGGGCCTCTCGCTCGATCTGCAGGCGGCGCATGTCGCGTTCCATCACGTCCAGGTCCTGGGGCAGGGAGTCAATCTCCATGCGCACGCGGCTGGCGGCCTCGTCCATCAGGTCGATGGCCTTGTCCGGCAGGAAGCGGTCGGCGATGTAGCGGTTGCTGAGCGTTGCCGCGGCTACGATGGCGCCGTCGGCGATGCGCACGCCGTGGTGCACTTCGTAGCGTTCCTTGAGGCCGCGCAGGATTGCAATGGTGTCTTCGACCGTGGGCTCGCCCACGAACACGGGCTGGAAGCGGCGTTCAAGGGCTTTGTCCTTCTCGACGTGCTTGCGGTACTCATCGAGAGTGGTTGCGCCCACACAGCGCAGGGAGCCGCGCGCCAGGGCGGGCTTGAGCAGATTGCCGGCGTCGGGCGAGCCCTCGGTTTTGCCCGCGCCCACGATGGTGTGCAGTTCGTCGATGAAGAGGATGATCTGGCCTTCGCTGCTTTCAATTTCCTTGAGCAACGCCTTGAGGCGTTCTTCGAATTCCCCGCGGAACTTGGTGCCGGCCATCAAGGCCCCGAGGTCGAGCGAGAGCACGCGCTTGCCCTTGAGACCTTCGGGCACGTCGTCCTCGATGATGCGGCGGGCGAGGCCCTCGACAATGGCGGTTTTGCCCGTGCCGGGTTCGCCGATCAGCACGGGGTTGTTCTTGGTGCGGCGCGAGAGGACTTGTAAGACGCGGCGGATTTCGTCGTTGCGGCCAATCACGGGGTCCAGCTTGCCCGCGCGCGCTTCGCCGGTGAGGTCGCGGGTGAACTTCTCGAGCGCCTTGTACTTTGACTCGGCCTCCGGGTCGGAGACCTTCTGCGTGCCGCGCACGTCCTTGAGTGCCGCCAGCAGGCGGTTTTTGTCCGCTCCTGCGTTCTTGAGCGCGGTGTAGGCGCCGCCCTTGCCGTGCTCGATGATGGCCAGCAGGACATGATCGCCCGAGATGTACTCGTCCTTGAGCTTGGCAGCCTGGTCAAAGGCGCTCTGGAGCACCTTGTTGAAGTCGTTGCTGGCGTAGGGCTGGCCTGCGCCCGTGACCTTGCTGAACTGGCGGATGGCGGCCTCAACTTCACCGGCCACCCGTTCAGGTGAGGCGCCCATCTTCTGCAGCAGCGGTCGCACGACTCCGTCGTCCTGCTGAAGCAGCGCCAGCAGAAGGTGCTCTGGTTCCAAAGCCTGGTTGCTGTGGCGAGTCGCGATCGAGAGCGCGTCCTGCACGGCTTCCTGGGTCTTCACGGTGAGTTTGTCGAGTCGCATGGTTCGCTCCTGCGGCCGTGCCGCGTGTACGGCTTACACAGTGCAACGACCGTGCCACCGCGCTTAACCGCTTGAATTCAGGCCTCTTGGGTCGAAAAGCGGCCAAAATGGCAGTTCACGGGCCAATTCAGCGGGGCGGATTGGTTTGAATGTGAAACACTCGTCGTTAGACTTTATTGTAGTCCTGAGTCATTTCCGTGAGTTGGCGATGAAAACAATTTCATCCTTTGCGCTTTTGGTCCTGATCGTCTTTGCGCTGCCCCAGACGCTTGTGGTCGCGCAGGACAAGGCCAAGCCCGAGCCTCTCAAGGGCATGGCGGCCGTTTTCAAGGCATCGGAGCTGATTCAGGAGGGCAAGGCGGCGGAGGCCGTGAAGGTGCTGGATGCCGCCAAGGGCACCGTGCCCGCCAAGGATGAGTGGAAGTGGTGGCAGAACAAGGGCACGGCACACGCCGAGCTCTGCCAGGACGACAAGGCCATCGTCTGCTACCGCGAAGTGCTCAAGCTGAACCCCAAGGGCCCCTGCCGCACGCTTCTGGCGACACTGTTGCAGGAGGCAGATCTCGGCGAAGAAGCCCTGGACGTTCTGAACAAGGATGAAGATCCGCGCTTTCCCGAGCACAACGCCATCTTGCGAGTGATCATTGAGGGGCCCTTCAAGGCGCGCTGGCCCCTGACCTGGCCCAAACTGCATCATCGCAGCAAGGGCGGCAATTACGTCGTGATTTCGGACATCGGCGTGACGGACGAAGAAATGGACGCCCTTGAGGCCGAGGCCGCCAAACTGGACCCCAACGACAAGCTCTACGCACAGCGACTCGCGAAGTTCCACAAGCCCCACGACGATCTGGTTTCCGCGGCGAACCTCATGGAGCTTTCCCGCAAGGAGTTCATGGCGTTTGCCGGCATCAGCCAGACGCGCTGGCCCAAGGGCAAACGCCTGCGCGTGTTCTTCTTCCGCGATCAGTCGCGCTTCATGAGTTTCGAACAGGAGTGCGGCGGGCGCGGCGTGAGCGGCAGCGTTCTGGGCTATTACACGCCCATGTGGCGCTACATCTCGCTTTTCAATCAGCCGGGCGGTACGAAGGTGGCCGGCAACATCACCCAGGGCACGATCGAAACGTTCTGGCACGAGGGCTGGCACCAGACCTGTCAGATCATCACGCGCCGCTGCCCCCTGTGGATGAACGAAGGTATCGCGGAGTTCCTGGGCTACGGCACCTGCAAGGACCGCGGCACGAATATTGAGTTGGGACTTCTGGTGCGCGCCAAGAAGGACTCCTACACGGGCTACGAGCTGGTCAAGGAGATGATCCGACTCAACCGCTTCATTCCGTTCAAGGAGTTCTTCTACTACGAGAGCCGGGAGTGGAACACCGACCGCGTCAGCCTCAATTACGCTCAGGCCTGGAGCATCGTTTACTTCGCTCTGCGCGGCGACAACGAGCTTTTCAAGAAGGACTTCTGCAAGATCTTTGCGGAACTGTGCAAGGACCGCCCTGCGGCCGAGGTCATCCCTGAAGTCATCGACGACAAGTCCATGGCCGCCTACGAAGCCGCATGGATTGCCTATTGGAAGAGGATGTAGGCTAGCGCCGGTCGCCTGGCCGGCGGCTGTCGCGCTGGTGTTGATCCGCAGGCGCCGTTTGGCCTGATGGGCGTGAGATTGAAACAGACCGGGAGGCCGCAAGGCCTCCCGGTGCACTTCTGAGCCCAGGCCCGCCATCAGTGCAGTTGCAGGCGGCGGCGGATTTCGTGGGGCAGTTGCTCCAGCGAAATGCGCACCTGGTCCATGGTGTCGCGGTCGCGCACCGTCACCATGTTGTCCTCCAGCGTCTGGTGATCGACGGTGACGCAAAGCGGCGTGCCGATTTCGTCCTGGCGGCGATAGAGCTTGCCGATGCCGGCTGAATCGTCGTAGATAGCCTTGCAGAAGTGGCGCAGCTCGCGGCTGACGCGCTGGGCGATGTCCACGAGTTCGGGCTTGTTTCGGGCCAGGGGGAACACCGCCACCTTCACCGGGGCCAGCTTGGGGTGCAGCTTGAGCACGACGCGCACGCAATCCTCGGCCAGCTTGTTCACCTTCGGCTTCAGCTTCTTCACGGGCTCCAGGTTTTGCGCGCCCGCGTGATCTTCGAGCATGGTGTCGATTTCCATAAGCGAAGCCGGCAGCCTTGACGCGGCTTCCGCCAGGGCGGCCTGGAAGGCGGAAATCGCCACGGGGTCATGCTTGCGCTGGGCGGGGTCCTTTTCCTTTTCGGCGTCCTTCTTCTTCTTGTCGGCGTTCTTGATGACGGCGTCGATCTCTGTCTTCAACGCTTCAATCTCGGCCTGGGGCGGTTCTTTGACCATTTCCTCGTGGTAGGCCTCGCACAGGAAGGTCAATGCCGCGCGCGTGGCGCCGGCCGAGGGTTCAATCACCCAGGGAATGTAGCGGGCCTTGGCTTCGGTGTCGAAGTAGTCAAGAGTGGTCACGCTGTCCTTGTTGGCCTCAAGCTTGAGCCGTTTCAAGTCAGCCTCGGGCACTTCGCGGGAGTGGGCAGAGAGGTCGAAATCGGTGCGGTTGGCCACACCCTCGACCTCGCCCCAGCCCAGGGAGCCGGGGAAGAGGTACTCGAGGTCGGTCGTGGCCTTGGCGTAGTGGGCGAGCTCGCTCTTGTCCTGGGCGCGCTTGCGCAGCCTTGACGTGTCAATGCCCAGGCTGATCCACCAGCGATAGCGCGCATCGACCCACTCGGCATGCCACTGTTCGTCGGTTTTCTCGCCCTCGCGCAGGAACTGGGGAGGCTTGATGAAGAACTCCAGTTCCATCTGCTCGAACTCGCGCGTGCGGAAAGTGAAATTGCCGGGCGTGATCTCGTTGCGGAAGGCCTTGCCAATCTGGGCAATGCCAAAGGGCAGCTTGCGGCGCGAACTGTCGAGCACATTCTTGAAGTTCATGAAGATGCCCTGCGCCGTTTCCGG
>ERZ761602.8478-NODE-8478-length-10345-cov-3.877162_pt1 | contig 10345 bp, 9 predicted proteins | sample MGYA00512165_ERZ761602 | MGnify/ENA primary metagenome ERZ761602 (study PRJEB28899, sample SAMN02445085) | bioreactor sludge metagenome | biome: EBPR sludge; isolation source: Thorneside wastewater treatment plant | place: Australia: Brisbane, Thorneside...
ACCGATCCAGCTCCAGACGCACGGCGGCGAGATTCGCTGGCGGAACATCTTCATCCGGGAGATTGGTGCCGGGGAAGCCGCGAAGATTCTCTCTTCCAAAGGCAACGACGGCTTCAAGTCCGCCTATGACGGCAAGTCGTTCGCCGGCTGGGCCGGGCCACTGGACAACTACGAGATCAAGGACGGTGCGATCGTCTGCAAGCCGGGCAAGGGTGGCACGATCTACTGGGACGAAAACCTGAAAGACTTCAGCGCGCGGATCGAGTTTCAGATCCCGCCCGGCGGCAACAACGGTCTGGCCATTCGTTATCCCGGTTCGGGCGACACCGCCTATGCCGGCATGTGCGAACTCCAAATCCTCGACGACGACGCGGAGAAAAAATACGGCAAGCTTGATCCCCGGCAGTTCCATGGTTCGGCCTACGGGATGGCCGCCGCGCATCGTGGCTACCTGCGGCCGGCGGGCGAGTGGAATTTCCAGGAAGTCACCGTGAAGGGCTCGACGATCCGGGTGGAACTGAACGGCAATGTGATCCTCGACACCGATCTGGCGAAGATTGATCCGGCCACCTACATGGCCGGCAGCAAGCATCCCGGTGTCAGCCGCACCGAAGGCTACTTCGGCTTTGCCGGCCACAACGATCCGGTGAGCTTCCGCAGGGTCGAGCTCAAGAAGCTGTAATTCAAGACTCCTTCATCCTGGCTTGGAGCGCGGACCTGGCGTCCGCGCTCTTTTTTTGAGGGTGGCCTGTTAGGTGAATCTCATGGCGTCAACTTCACCGCCAACAGGTTCCCTTTGCCGCGAATGCCGTCGCGCAGGTAGAGCACGCCGTCGGCGTAGGCGGGATTGCACCAGTTCACGCCAGCCACCTGCACGCGGGAAAGCACTTCGCATTTCTCCGCACTCGCTTTGAAGAGCACCAGTTCGCCGGCATCGGTCAGCATGAGGACGTTTTCGCCCACCCGCAGAAAACCGGCGTACGCCTTGTCCGCCGACGTGATGACCAGGCCGTCCTCGGACCACTTCACCTCGCCGGTGGCCAGATCGACGCACTGGATGTTTTTGCGCGGCCCGAGCGTGAAGAGATGTTGTCCGAGTGCGACGGGGTGGATGAAGTTGGGCGCGGCGCCCTTGTTCACCCAGACTTGTTCCGCCTTCAGCGTGCCACCATCAGCCGTGACCTTGATGCCCACCAACCCGGCGGTGTGCGAACCGGCCACGACGATGTCGTTCCACACCACCGGCGTCATGACGTGGCGCGCGTAGGCGGTTTGCATTGGGACGCGCCAGAGGAGTTGCCCGTTGTCGCGGCGCAGGCCGATGATGCCATCGGCGGTGAAGGCGATGATCTGTTTGATGCCCGCCAGTTCCGCGAGCACCGGGCCGCTGTAGCCGGCCACGTCGTCCTGTGAGTGCCACGCGATCTTTCCAGTGAGCTTGTCAAAAGCGACGACGCTGTGCCCGTTCGTCCCGCCGACGGGTGCGATCAAGTGCGGCCCGTCGATCAGCGGTGAGCCGTTATTGCCATGACGCGTGGCGCCGGGTGCGGTGCCGCGCTCGCCGATGAAGACTGCGTGCAGGTCGTTCGTGTAGCTGGTGCGCCAGAGCAGCTTGCCGTCCGCCACCGCGCGGCATTGGAGTTCGCCCTTGCAGGAGACGGCGTAAACCCGGTCGCCATCGAATACCGCAGTGTTGCGCGGGCCGGGCGGTCCCTGGCTGTCGCGGAAAACATCGTCGATCTCCGCCTTCCAGAGTTCGCGGCCGTCCGCGGCATTCAGCAGGCGGAGCACTTCGCGGCCGTCCTCGTTGTCCATGAAAGCGACCTTGCCGCCGGCGACAACCGGCGAAGTGAAGCCTTCGCCGGCTTCGATTTTCCAGAGCACGGTTGGGGTGGCGGGCAGGGAGTTCAACGCCGGTTCGCCCACCGCCTCGCCGGTGTTCAACGGGCCGCGCCAGCGGGGCCAGTCCGCGGCGGAGGTGGCGAGGATCGTGAGCGCCAGAAACGCGCACCCAGCGCATCTCACCTTGGGGAAAGTCATCATGGAAATCACGTCGCTCAGACTGCCCGGTGCGCGGTGTGATTCAATCTTGAAATCCAAGCTGGCTGGTCGGGATTGCCGCCGTTCAGACTTCAGATTGGCGCGCGGCGACAGGAATATCGCCTTTCCGCTGAGGTGTCTTCGCCTACTTGCACAGTCCGCGTTCGCTGGTGCGGGCAAATTCCAGCAGGCGTTGCACTTCGGGCAGCGCCGGCAGCTCCTGTTCGATGCGCGTGATCGCGTTCGAGATGGTGAGCTTTTCCTTGAACAGGAGCTTGAACGCCTGCCGCAGCGCCTTTTGCACCTCGTCACTGAAACCCTTCCGCTCCAGGCCGACCTTGTTGATCGTCCGCGTCACGGCGGGGTTGCCGTCGATCAGCATGTAGGGCGGGGCGTCCTGCACGACCTTGGACATGCCGCCGATGATGGACATCGTGCCCACGCGGCAGAATTGATGCACGTTCGACTTGCCGCCGACGATGGCGTGGTCCTCGACGAGGACATGCCCGGCGAGGCCGGCGCTGGAAAGGATGACGTGGTCCTGGATGACGCAGTTGTGCGCGATGTGCGAGCCGGCCAGGAAATTGTTGTGCGAGCCGATTACCGTGGCCTCCCCGTCGCCGGTGCCGCTGTGGATTTCGACGTGTTCGCGAATCGTGTTGTCGTTGCCGATGCGCGTCCAGGTGATGCCGCCCTGCCACTTCAAGCCCTGGGTACGCACGCCGACGGTGGTGAACGGAAAAATTTCGTTGCGGTCGCCGATGACGGTGTGGCCGTCCACCACCACATGCGAATGCAGCCGGTTGCCTGCCCCGAGCACGACGTGCCCGCCGATGACGCAGTAGGGGCCGATCTCGCAGTTCGCACCGACTTGCGCGCCGGGGTGGATGATGGCGGTGGGATGAATCATGTGGGTCGGCGGGGTTCGAAGGGGCCGCGCGTCAGGCGTCCACCAGGGTGAAGGTGACCTGAGCTTCGCTGACGACCTCGCCATTGACCTTGCAGACGCCGTTGGCCTTGCCGATGCGTCCCCGGCTCTTGGTGAGTTCGACCTCGGTGATCAACACATCGCCGGGCCGCACCGGTTTGCGCCACTTCACATCGTTGGCGGACATGAAGTAGGCGACCTTTCCCGCGTTCTCCGCCTGACGCATCATGAGAATGCCCGCCACCTGGGCGATCCCTTCCAATTGCAGCACGCCCGGCATGATCGGATGGCCGGGGAAGTGACCCTGGAAGTAGGGCTCGTTTATCGAGACGTTCTTCTGCGCGACGATCTTGTTGCCGGTGATGCTCGTCACCCGGTCCACCATGAGGAACGGGTAGCGGTGCGGCAGGATCTTCATGATCTGCGTCACGTCCAGCGACTGGCCGTCCTGAATGAGTTGCTCGGTGAGTGCGGGTTCGGTGGCCATGGCGGGTTTGGCGGAAGGGGCGGACGGTTCGGAGGGCGGCGGGGAGAAGGTTTCCACGGCGATCTGCGCCTTGCGCGCCTGCGCGGTGATCGCCCGGGCCAGTTCGCAATTGGCCGCGTGGCTCGGGCGGAAGGCGGTGACATGGCCGCGCAACGGCCGGCCGATCAGCGTGAGGTCGCCCACGATGTCGAGCATCTTGTGCCGGACGAATTCCTCGGGATAGCGCAAGGGTTCGTTTGTCAGCACGGCGTCATCGCGGATGATCACGGCGTTTTCGAGACTGCCGCCGCGGATCAGGCCGTGGTTGAAAAGGTATTCGATCTCCTCGAAGAAGCAGAACGTCCGTGCGTCGGCCAGTTCCCTCGTCCACGTTTCCGGCGTCACCTCCACACTGTAGTACTGCGTGAAGCGACCGCCCTTGTCCGCGCTGGTGCAGGTGATCTTGAAGCCGTCGTGCGGGAACACCGTCATCCGGGTTTCGCCCACCTGCAGCTCCAGCGGCGTGGTGATGACGAGCGGTTCGAGCGGGTCGGGCTGTGGCTCCAGGCCCGTCTTCTGGATCAATTGGGTGAACTCCCGGGAACTGCCGTCGGCGATGGGCGGTTCGTTGGCGTCCAGTTCGACTATGGCATTCGTCACGCCACAACCGGTCAACGCGGCCAGCACATGCTCGACGGTCTGCACCTTGGTGTTGCCCCGGGCGATCGTCGTCGAGCGGTTGGTGTCCGTGACATTCTCGATGCGCGCCTCGATCTCGGGTTTGTCCTCAAGATCCACGCGCCGAAAACGGACGCCGCTTCCGGCGGGTGCCGGAAGGATGCGCAAGCTCACCTTGTTGCCGCTATGGAGACCGATCCCGGAATAGCTGACAGGCTGCCTGAGCGTCTGCTGAGAAGCCACGCGCGGATTAAAGCCGCCGGTTCCGGTCGTTGGCAAGCTTGGGGAAAGCGCGCGGGCCGGAACTTTGGCGGGACGTCGCGCCGGCTGCCTAAAACCAACTGTAGTTGAAACTGATGCTGATGCGTTCGGAGGTCAGCGGGTTCGGTGGCACCTCGTGCCGCAGCCAGCTTTCAAACAGCACCACCTTGCCGGCTTCGGCGGGGATCGTCACCCACGGCTTGCCGGCCGGTGAACAGTCCGCCTTGCGCGGGGGCGCGGCCATGAAGCGGTCCAGCCGGGGATCCTCGAACTTGATCCCCGCGCAACCCCGTGGCGTGCGCACGTAGTAGGTGCCGCTGATCGTCGAGAGCGGATGCAGGTGGAGGCCGTGGACGACATGGTGCGGCATGATGTTGATCCAGCAATCGGTCATCGCCAGTTCACGACCGTCGAGATCGAGCTCCAGCGCGGCGGCGAAGGCCTGAACGTGGCGGTTCAACTTGCGCTCCAGTTCCGCGAACGTGGAGGACATCTTGTGCATCCGGGAGAGCGAACTGTAGGAGGTGTAGCCGCCGGGATAGTTTTTCTGCGACCACTTCTGCCCGGCGACATCGTGTTCGCGGACCTGATGGCACTCGCGGAGCAGTTCCTGGTTGAACCGCCGCCAGTTCGTGCGCTGCAAACGACCCTCGTAAACGCGGGTGGGAAAGAAAGAATGAACGGACATGCGCGCAGCGTAGCGGGTGGCCCGGCGCTTGGGAAGCGGCCGCATCTTTGCCTTTTCAACCGGCGCGCCGCTTCATAGCCTCCCGCCCACGCATCTATGCCCAAAAAAACCAATTACCGCTTCTGCTTTGGACCTTGGAACATCAGCGAGGGACAAGACCCGTACGGCCCGACCACCCGGCCGCCGCAGACCTTTGACTGGAAGCTCGCACAGCTCAAGAAGCACGGCTTCGACGCGATGATGTTTCACGACGATGACGCCGTGCCGGACATCGACAGCAAATCCGAGAGCCAGATTCGCAAGGAAGCCAAGGCGCTGAAGAATCGACTGGATGATCTTGGCATCGCCGCCGAGATGGTCGCGCCCCGCCTGTGGTTCGCCCCGCAAACCATCGACGGCGCCTACACGAGCAACCGCAAACAGGAGCGCCAGTACGCCATCGACCGCTCGCGCCGCACCATCGACATCGCGAAGATTCTCGGCACCGACCTGATCGTGCTCTGGCTCGCGCGCGAGGGCAGTTACATCCGCGAATCGAAGGATGCCGGCCGCTGTCTCGATTACCTGGTCGAGGCGCTCGACGCCATGCTGGCCCATGATCGCAAGGCGAGGCTCGCCATCGAGCCCAAGCCGAACGAACCGATGGACCACGCCTACATTCCGACCATCGGCCACGCGCTCGCCGTCGCCAACCTGACCCGCGACCCGAAACGTGTCGGTTGTTTGATCGAGTCCGCGCACGCGACGCTGGCGGGTCTCGACCCGGCGGATGAAATCGATTTCGCGATGAAGTTCGGCAAGCTGTGGTCGCTGCACCTGAACGATCAGAACGGGTTGAAGTACGATCAGGACCGGCCGTTCGGCAACGTGAGCCTGCGCAGCGCTTTCGATCAAATCCGCGCGCTGGAGCGGCATGGCTACGGCCGGAACGGCGAATACGTGTGCTTCGATGTGCATCCGTTCCGGACCACGAAGCCCGAGCATTGGATGGATCACCTGCTCAACAGCCGGCGGACGTTCGAGTTGCTCGTGCGCAAGGTGCGCAGCTTCGACGAAAAGGAGGCCGCGAAGCTGATCGCTGACCGAAACTATCAGGCGCTCGACCAGATGGTCATCGAACACCTACTGGGGGCTGCATGAGTGCGCACAACGGAGGTTCTGGGCCGCGCTCGAACAGCTATTCTGAAAGCCGGTTCACCAACTGGTCTGAGTACGAGCCTTGGTGGCTTGAAGTGCAGGCCGTCTTCAAGCGGTTCGACGGGCGTATCGCAAAGAATCCCACGTTCCCGAAGATCATCGAGCTGGAGCCGTTGACAGGGTTCATGCGCCCGTGCTCCGCCCTGCAGGTCGAACAAAAGCTGAGAAGCTGTCCCGCCGAGTTTCTCCAAGAGTTGCGTGCTGTCTTTATTCTGTCCGGAACTAGGAAACAACTGAAGTGCTGGGGTGCGACATCTTATTTAGGCCATTACTGGCGATGTTGCGTGTTTCTCCATGCGTATCCGTTTGCGCGCAGGCCCAATCTCAACTGGCTTGCGAATTACTATCTCAATGATGTGCTCATTCACGAGTTGGGCCATCACGTGGATGTCCATAACACGAGCAAGAGGGATTGCGAGCGATTCGCGAACCTGTTCGCCAAGACCTATGGGTGAAGTTCATATCAATTCTGTCGCCCTTATCACCGGCGCATCGCGCGGCATCGGCCGCGGGATCGCGCTCGAACTGGCGAAGATCGGTCACAACCTGGTGATCAACTTCGCAGGCAACGAGGCGGCGGCGCGGCAGACGGCGGCGGACTGCGTGGCGGCTGCAGACGAAGCAGGTCATCCCATCCGCGCCGAGGTCTGCCAGGCAGACATCAGCGTCGCGGCGGATCGCGTGCGCCTCGTTCAGTTTACCAAGGAGAATTTCGGCCGCATCGATCTGCTGGTGAACAACGCCGGGGTCGCGCCGAATGTCCGTGCCGATCTGCTCGACGCCACCGAGGAGAGCTTCGACCGGCTGCTCGCCATCAACGCGAAGGGCCCGTTCTTCCTCACCCAACTTGTCGCCCGGGAGATGGTGGAGCAAACCCGAAACCCGAAACCCGAAACCCGAAACCCAATCATCGTCACCATCACCTCCGTCAGCGCCTACACGGCTTCGGTGAATCGCGGCGATTACTGCGTCTCCAAGGCTGCGCTGTCGATGCTCACGCCGTTGTTCGCCGCCCGGCTCGCGGAGCACGGCATCAGCGTGTTCGAGATCCGGCCGGGCATTATCGCCACCGACATGACCGGGCCGGTGAAGGAAAAGTATGACCAACTCATCGCCAACGGCCTGACGCCCATCAAACGCTGGGGCACGCCCGAGGACATCGGCCGGGCCGTCGCCGCTGTCGCCAGCGGCGCGTTCCCGTTCAGCACCGGCGAGGTGATCAATGTGGATGGTGGGTTTCATCTGCGAAGGCTTTAACTCGTAATCCGTAAAACGTAATGGCTGACTCGTAAACTTCGCGGCGACTCCCTTCCTTACGCATTACGTTTTACCCCTTACCCCCATGCCCCTCAAGATTGACCAATCCCTGACCCCGAAAAACCCCCTCCCCGCCATCGCGCGCATGTGGGAGCTGTCCGCGCGGAAAATCCTGGCCATCGAGAAGACCTGGAAGCCGGCCGATGGCACGCCGGTGTTCACGGTGAAGGGCCGCTACACCTCGCGCGGCTGGACCGAGTGGACGCAGGGTTTCCAGTTTGGTTCGGCGATCCTCCAGTTCGACGCGACCGGCGACGAGCGCTTCCTCGAGATCGGTCGGAGCAAGACCATTGAACTGATGGCCAGTCATGTCTCGCACACCGGCGTGCATGATCATGGGTTCAACAACATCTCGACCTACGGCAACCTGCTGCGGTTGATGCGCGAGGGCCGCATCCCGTGGAACGACCGCGAGAAGGATTTTTACGAGCTCGCGCTCAAGGTCAGCGGCGCGGTGCAGGCGGCGCGGTGGAGCAAGCTCGCCGACGGCACCGGTTTCATCCACAGCTTCAACGGCCCGCACTCGCTGTTCGTGGACACCATCCGCTCATGTCGTTCGCTGGCCGTGGCGCACCAGTTCGGGCACTGTTTGATGGGGGAGCAGGATGAGAAGGTTTCGCTGCTGCGAAGGCTGGTCGAGCATGCGCTGAACACGGCGCGCTACAGCGTTTACTACGGTGAAGGTCGAGATGCTTATGACGTGCGAGGCCATACCACGCATGAGGCGGTGTTCAACATGGTGAGCGGGGTCTTCCGTTGTCCGAATTCCCAGCAGGGTTACTCGCCGTTTAGCACTTGGACCCGTGGATTGGCGTGGGCGATCTGCGGTTTTGCCGAACAGTTGGAATTTGTTCAGCAACTTGAAGGATCGGTTTTAAGGGAAACCGGCCTCACGATATTGGAAATGGCTGTTGCCCGTGGCGGCGACTTTGCGAGGCTGGAAGGTATCGCCGCCAATTTCTTTACTGCCGCGACCGCCACCGCCGACTTCTATCTGGAGCATTGCTGTCTCGACGGAATCCCCATGTGGGACACGGGTGCGCCGAACCTCCATCGTCTGCCGAAGAACTACTTGGACAAGAACTCCGATCCCTACAACGCCTGGGAACCGGTAGATAGTTCCGCCGCCGCCATCGCTGCCCAAGGGTTGATCCGCCTCGGCAAATACCTTGCGCAACGCGGAGCACGCAACTCGAAACTCCAAACCCGGTATCAGAAACTTGCGGCCCGTTACAAACAGGCCGGCCTCACCATCGCCGGGACGCTGTTCTCTGAACCCTACCTTTCCACGAACCCGAAGCACCAGGGCTTGGTCCTGCATTCGGTGTATCACCGGCCAAACGGTTGGGATTACATCGCGCCCGGCCAAAAGGTGCCGAACGGCGAGAGCTCGATGTGGGGCGATTACCACGCGCGCGAACTCGCGTTGCTCATCCAGCGCGAGGCGAAGGGCGAACCGTACCTGACGTTCTTCGGATGCACAGGCTGATCCATGGTAGGGCGAGGCCCCTGCCGCGCCCTGATTTGATTTGAGCTCCGCGGGAGCGTCGCCCTACCGATTCGACACAATGAAACCCCAGGTCATCATCACTGACTTCCTGAACGACAACCTCGCGCCGGAGCGCCGCATCTTCGGTGACCTCGCGGATGTTGTGGCCTTGAACGCCCTCACCGAGGACGAACTGGCTGGCCGAATCGACGAGGCCGATGCCGTGCTGCTTTATCACTATCTCGGCCTGTCGGCGAAGACCATCAACCGGCTCAACAAGTGCCGGATCATCGTCCGTTGCGGCGTGGGCTTCGACAATGTGGACCGCGCCGCCGCCCGCGCGAAGGGCATCCCCGTCTGCAACGTTCCGGACTACGGCACCGAGGATGTCGCCGACTCGGCCATCGGCCTGATGCTCTCGCTCACCCGCGGCATTCACCTCCTGAACAGCCGGCTGCGGCGCGGTGAAGGCGCCTGGGCGCACGATCAAGCGGCGCCCTTGTATCGGTTGCGCGGCCGGACGCTCGGGATCATCGGCATCGGCCGCATCGGTACCGCGACGGCGTTGCGGGCGAAGGCGCTCGGGATGGACGTGGCCTACTTCGATCCCTACGCACCGCAGGGCCGTGACAAGTCACTGGGCATCCGCTGGGTCGAGACGCTGGGAGAATTGTTGCAGCAATCGCACGTCGTCAGCGCGCATTGTCCGCTCTCGTCCGAGACGAAGCATTTGCTGAACGACACGACCATCGCGTTGCTGCCGCGCGGCTCCTATCTCGTGAACACCTCGCGCGGTGGGGTGGTGGATGTGCTCGCCGTGCTGCGCGCGTTGGAAAGCGGGCACCTCGCGGGCGCGGGCATTGACGTGCTGGAAACCGAACCGCCCGCGCCCGAACATCCATTGATCAAGGCCTGGCGTGATCCGAAACATCCGGCCCATGACCGGCTGATTCTAAATCCGCACTCGGCGTTTTATTGTGAGGAAGGCTTGATGGACATGCGGGTGAAAGGCGCGCAGAACGTCCGCCGCGTGCTGGAGGGGAAAGAGCCCTTCAATGTCGTGAACTGAAACCGGTCACCGATGAAACCCAGAGTCAGTTTGCTGCCGGCCATTGCGCTGTTGTGTGCCGCCCACACCGTGGCCGCGGCCAGTTTGAACGTGCGCGATGCCGTGAAGCAATCGGCGAGCTGGTTTGCCTCGGCCGCAGGCCGGGAAGTCGTGGCCAATGTACTTTCCCACCAGTCGTCGCGCGGTGACTGGCCGAAGAATCTGAACACGGC
>ERZ761602.8479-NODE-8479-length-10341-cov-7.776006_pt1 | contig 10341 bp, 9 predicted proteins | sample MGYA00512165_ERZ761602 | MGnify/ENA primary metagenome ERZ761602 (study PRJEB28899, sample SAMN02445085) | bioreactor sludge metagenome | biome: EBPR sludge; isolation source: Thorneside wastewater treatment plant | place: Australia: Brisbane, Thorneside...
GAAATCCAAAATCCGGTTCATCCGCTCCAGCGAGACGACCAGTTCGCCGCGACAAGCCACCGCCGCGCCGCTGAGTCCGGTGCGTCCGCCCGAAGGCACCAGCGCCAGGCGATGTTCGTTGGCGAAACGGACCAGCCGTTGCACTTGTTCGACCGTTCCCGGCAACACCACCGCCAGCGGATTTGGTGTATAGAGTCGCGTCCAGTCGCGGCCGTAATTCAGGCAACTGTCCGGGTCGGCGCGGACGTGGGCCGGCTCGATGAAGGCGCGGACGCCATCGAGCAGGGTAGCGGCTTCGCTTGCGGTGTGCGTGGTCATCGGCAATGGTCGCTCGGAGAGAAAAGGGGATGGTTGCCAGCCCCGGCCGGAGAGATAATATCTGACCTGATTCTATCACCGGCGAAGCGGGCCCACCCATGAGCAAGACTTCACTCGACAAAAGCAAGATCAAGATCCTGCTGCTGGAAGGCATTCATCCCAGCGCCGTGGAGGCCTTCCAGGCGGACGGCTACACCAACATCGAGTCTCACGCCAAAGCGCTGACCGAGCCGAAGCTGCTGGACGCCATCGCCGACAGCTATTTCGTCGGCATCCGCTCCGCCACCCAGTTGACCGCGCGGATTTTCGAGAACGCGCCCCGGCTGATCGGGGTTGGCTGTTTCTGCATCGGCACCAATCAGGTCGATCTCGACGCCGCGCAGGAGCGGGGCGTGCCGGTGTTCAACGCGCCGTTCTCCAACACCCGCAGCGTGGCCGAGCTGGTGCTGGCGGAAATCGTTCTCCTGCTGCGAGGCATTCCCCAACGCAACGCCGTAGTCCATCGTGGCGGTTGGGTGAAGACCGCCACCGGCTCCCACGAGGTACGAGGTAAATGTCTGGGCATCGTCGGCTATGGCCATATCGGCACGCAGGTCGGGCTGCTGGCCGAAGCGCTGGGGATGCGGGTGGTGTACCACGACATCGAAACCAAGCTGACGCTGGGCAACGCCCAGCCGCTGCCGTCGCTCGATCTGCTGTTAGAGACCGCCGACGTAGTGACGCTGCACGTCCCGGAAACCCCGCAGACCTATCGGATGATCGGGGCCGAGCAACTGGCGCGGATGAAGCCGGGCGCCCGGCTGATCAACGCCGCTCGCGGGACGGTGGTGGACATCGACGCCCTGGTGGACGCTCTGGAATCCAAACGTCTGGCGGGGGCGGCCATCGACGTGTTCCCGGCCGAGCCGAAGGGCAACGACGACGAGTTCGTGTCGCCGCTGCGGCGCTTCGACAACGTGTTGCTCACGCCCCATGTCGGCGGCAGCACCGAGGAAGCGCAGCAGAACATCGGCCTCGAAGTCGCCGGCAAGCTGCTGAAATACAGCAACAACGGCTCGACCGTCAGCTCGGTCAACTTCCCGGAAGTGGCTTTGCCCGAGCATCCCGGCAAGCATCGCCTGCTGCACATCCACCGCAATCAGCCCGGCGTGCTGTCGCAGATCAACGCCATTTTCTCCGAGCTGCACATCAACATCGCCGGCCAGTATTTGCAAACCAATCCCCGAATCGGCTACGTGGTGATCGACGTGGACGGTGGCGAACGCGCCGAATCCCGCGAGATCAAGCGGCGACTCGGCGAAGTGGCCGGCACGATTCGCACCCGGGTTTTGTATTGACCGCCCCAGAACGGGAGGTGATCCACCATGTCGCTGCGGGATGAGCTGTTGAAAGCCGGGCTGGTGTCGGCCGACAAGATCAAGCAGATGGAGTCGGACGCGCGCAACCGGCAGCACCAGAGCAAGAAGAGCAAAACGCTGGCGGCCGAGGACGCGGCGCGGCAAGCGGAAACGCGGCGGCGAGCCGAGGCGGAGGCCGCTCGCAAGCGCGAACAGGACCGGCAGTTGAACCAGAAGCGCGAGGCCGAAAAGCAGCGCCGGGAAAAGGCCGCTCGCGCCCGCCAGTTGATCGACGGCCACCGGCTGAACGATCCGGAAGCTGAGCAGCGCTACAACTTTCAGGATGGCCGTTTCGTCCGCGCCATCCGGGTCACACCCGCCCAGCGCAAGGCGCTGGCGGCGGGCCAGATGGCCATTTTGCGCGGGTATCGCGGCGAGTTCGATTTTCCGCTGGTCCCGCGCGAGATCGCCCTGAAGCTGGCCGAGTTTGTCCCGGAAAGAATCTTGCTGCTCAATCCGGAAAGCAGCGGCGACGAGGCCGAAGACGAGTGGGGCGATTGGTGAGGAGAGGAGAATGAGCGATTGGATCGGGAGGGTCGAGGTGCCAGAAAGTGAGTATCCAGAAAGTGAGTATCGTTGGTTTTTATACCATCATCCTATCTTGCCCGATTGCAGCCACCATCCCCCGGCGGAGCCAAGGGCCTTCGTTCATGAGCCGCTCAAAGCGGCCAGCCGGGGGCACTAACGCGGCCCCACACCTTACGGGTCCACCTCAAGGTGGTGCGGAGGGTCGCTAACGCGTCCCCCCTACCTCGACCCTTTTGGGCGGTGTGCCAAACCATGTGACCGGCGCTGGCAGATTGGTCGCCGTTGACATGTTCAAGAAACAATATCTCCATGACTTTCGCTTTCCGTCGTTCCCGCGCAAGCGGGAATCCAGTAAGCCGTTGAAAAAGCGGGATACCCGTTTTGACGAGCAGGATGATCAACGTTTCCAGCGAAAGCCCTGATCCCGGGTAAGACGATCAACGTTTCCAGCGAAAGCCCTGATTCCAAGACCGTCGCGCCCGAATCCGCTCCCCCGACAGCGCGATATGCGCAGGTTTGTCCCCATTCGGCAATTTCGGCCGAGGCGCGCTCTGGATTCCGGTAACCTGCTGCCATGCCGTAAGTTCCGATTGAGGGTATCACCCATGCTCCCGCCCTCAACCGATTTTCCCCGTGACAGAAACCGCACTCCACGCTTGTGCGCAGGTCTGAGCCGGTCATCGCGAACGGTCGCGATAGCGGCCAGGCGTAAGGCCGACATGGCGTTTGAAGGTATTGCCAAAATGGTTCTGATCGGCGAAACCGCAAGCCAACGCGATCTCGACAAGCGGGAGATCCGAGTCGGTCAACAGCTCTTTGGCGCGCTGCAAGCGCTGGCGGATGAGGTACTGGTGCGGCGCCAAGCCCGTGGCCCGCTTGAACGCTTTGGCGAAATACAGCGGACTCAAATCGGCCACGGTCGCCAGTTCGCCCAAACCTATGGGCCGGTTCAGGTGCTCGGCCAGATAGTCGAGGCAACGCTTCAACCGCCGGGGAGCCATCGGCGTCCCGCGAAGCGGTGCCGGGTCGGCGGGGATCTGCCCCGACTTGCGGAGCAAGGCCACCGCGAGGGTTTGCAGCGCCGAATCGGCGAACAATCGACCCAGCGGCGCATCGCCGGCCGCTTCCTCCCACAACCGCTGGATGAGGGTTTCGATCAGTGGGTCTTGGAAGGGGCCAGCGTGCAACCGGCCGAAATCCCGGAGTCGATCCGGCGCGAGTTCCGCTCCCAAATCCGGCGAGGACTCAGCGGTTATGGGTAAGACCAGCAGTTCAAAACTGTCTTCGACAAAAAAATCGCTCGCGCTCCCTGGCGGGACCAACGCTATATCGCCGGCGCGAAACCGGCCGCGCCAGCGGCCGGCCCCAGCGTCCATTTCGCCCGCCGAGGCGATCCGCTTGGCAATGCAAAGCGTCGCGTGCGGGAAGGCAGGCTCAGGAAAATGGCCGGGGGGATAACGTGCTGAAATCATAACCACCGGCGAAGAACCCGCCAGGCGGTACGTTTCCTGATAGGGCGCGTATCGCCGGCGCCGGTAGAAATCCAGAACGTCTCGATAGGTTTCACGCATTGTGGCCTCCGGAATAGGGCGATTCTGAAACAGGACTTTCGCTGGAAACGTTGATCGTCATACCCGTGAAAACGGATATACAGATTTTTCAATGGCTTACTGGATTCACGTTTGCGCGGGAACGACGGAAAGCGAAAGTCCTGTGAAAATCGGGTTCACCCTCGAACAGCCCGGCTCAACCAGAAATCGCTTGCAGACGCTTCAATTTAACGAGAAATAACCATTCTTCCTAGCGAAAAAGTCAGGATTTTGCAATCGAACGCCCGTTTCAGGAGAGATCAACCGGTTGCCATCCCGCATCATGGCCGCCATCAGCGCTCGTTGGCGCGCAACTCCGCCAACGGACTCCTTGGGAAACGGAGGCACCCACAAGCTTGCCTCCGCTTCAAATCGCCAGCTCTTCGAGGAGAACCGAAATGAGCACAGTCAAGAGTCAAATTCCCCAGCGCATCCCGCTGCCACGCGGCCAACTGCTGATCGACGGCCGGTGGCGCGACGCCGCCGATGGCGAAACCCGTCCCACGCTCGATCCGACCACCGAAGCGCCCGTCACCGAGGTCGCCCAAGCCACGGCGCAGGACGTGAACGATGCGGTCGCCGCCGCCCGCCGCGCCTTCGAGGAAGGGCCGTGGAGCCGCTTCCACCACGAGCAACGGGCGAAAATCCTGTTTCGCGTCGCCGATCTGCTGGACGAGCGCGCCGAGGAATTCGCGCTGCGAGAGGCCATGGACATGGGGATGCCGTATCGCGATTTCATCGACATCATCATGCCGCATTGCTCCGGGTTGTTCCGCTTTTTTGGCGGCCTGGCGATGAACGCGATGGACGGCGGCTATCGCGGCTCGTACGAAGCCAACCTCCGCATTCTCACCCGCCGCGAACCGCTGGGCGTGGTGGCGGCGATCACGCCCTTCAACTTCCCGCTGGCGCTGACCTGCTCCAAGATCGCGCCCGCGCTGGCGGCGGGCAACACCGTGATCCACAAACCGGCTTCCGACACCCCGCTGAGCGCCTTGGCGCTGGCGCAAGTCATGCTGGACGCGGGCGCACCGAAAGGGGTTTACAACCTCATCACCGGTTCCGGCGGCGTGGTCGGCGACCTGCTGGTCAAACATCCAGAGGTCGACAAGATCGCCTTCACCGGCTCGACCGGCGTGGGTCAAACCATCGTCCGCTTGGGCGCGGACACCCTCAAGCACACCACCATGGAACTGGGCGGCAAATCGCCCAACATCGTGTTCGCCGACGCCAACCTGGAAGCGGCCATCCAAGCCGCATTTTGGGGCATTTTCTGGAACAAGGGCGAGGTGTGCGTGGCGGGATCGCGCCTGCTGGTCGAGCGCCCCATCTACGCCGAAGTCGTGGAGCGGCTGGCGGCGATGGCGGCCAGCGCCACCGTGGGCGATCCGCTCGACCCGAACACCATGATCGGTCCCATCGCCAGCCGCGCGGAATACGAGAAAGTGCTCGGCTACATCGAAGTCGGCCAGCGCTCCTCGGCGCGGCTGGTCGCGGGCGGCGGCACCCGCAGGCTGGACGGCAAGGGGCTGTTCATCGAACCCACGGTATTCGCCGATGCCAGCAACGATCTGAAAATCGCCCGCGAGGAAATTTTCGGACCGGTGTTGCCCGTCATCGCGTTCGATACCGAGGAAGACGCTTTGCGCATCGCCAACGATACTCCCTACGGATTGGCCGCCGGCATTCAAACCGGTGACCTGGGGCGGGCGCTGCGCCTGGCCGACCGGATCAAGGCGGGCACGGTCTGGCTGAACACCTGGCACAAATACCATCCCAACGCGCCGTTCGGCGGTTACAAGATGTCCGGTTTCGGCCGCGAACAAGGGGCTGAAGCGCTGCAAAGCTACAGCCAGTACAAAACCGTTTGGGCCAATGTGGGCTGAACGCCCGGGAGACCGCCAGCATGCCCGACACCCTGTTCTTGGTCGGCTACGGCCCCGGCGTGGGCCATGCCGTCGCCCGGCGCTTCGCCCGCGAAGGCTTCGCGGTCGGCGCGGTGGCCCGCAAGGCCGAGACTCTGGACGCTGCGGGCGCGCTCGCTCGCGAGTTCGGCGTGACCACGGCCGGGGCGTGCGCCGACGCGGGGGACGAACCCGCGTTGCGCGCGGCGCTGCAAACGCTGGCCGATGCCCTGGGCGCGCCGGGCGCGCTGGTCTACAACGCCGCCGCTGTCACGCAGGCCTTGCCGAGCGCCTTGAGCTTCGAGCGCTTGGTGAAGGATTTCGCGGTCGGCGTGGGCGGCGCGCTGGTCGCCGCGCAAACGGTCTTGCCGGCCTTTCGCGCGGCGGGGAAGGGCAGCCTGCTGTTCACCGGCGGCGGCTTCGCCCTGCAACCGGTTCCGTCGCTGGCCTCGCTCGGCGTCGGCAAGGCGGGGCTGCGCAATCTCGCTCAGTCGCTGTACCAGGAGTTGGCGGGCAGCGGGATCACGGTCGGCACGGTGACCGTCGGCGGCGCTGTGGGTTCCGGCCCTGCGTTCGAGCCGGATGCCATCGCCGAGCATTTCTGGGCGCTGCACGCGGGCGATGGCTCGCAGTGGGAGCGCCGGGTTCAGTGACCGACCGGGCGGGGGAGGGGTGAAGCTTGAACTCGCCGGCGCACGCCACGGAGAAACAGACATGACCGTAGCGATCATCGGGGCCGGCCACGTCGGTCAAGGGCTCGCCAGAAACCTGAACCGGCAAGGAGAAGCCGTTATCTTCGGGGTTTCCGATCCCGCCAAATACCGGGCTGTCGCCGCCCAAATCGACGCCGCCGTCCGGGTCGGCGCGGTCGCCGAAGCGGTCGCTGTGGCGGAGCTGGTCATTTTGGCCGTCCCTTACGAGGCGGCGGGACCCATCGCGGCCACCATCGCGGATTGGCAGGGCAAAATTCTGATCGACGCCACCAATCCCCTGGCTCCTCACTTGGCGGGGCTTTCCGTCGGCACTACGGATTCCGCCGCCGAGGCCATCGCCCGACAAGCCCGCAACGCCCGGGTGATCAAGACCTTCAACACCACCGGGGCCGACAATCTGGCGGATCCTGCCTATCCCGGCGGGCGCATTTTCATGCCGGTCTGCGGGGACGACGCCGACGCCCGCGCCCGCGTCATGGCGCTGGTGAGCCGGATGGGGTTCGAGGCGGTGGACTTGGGCGGCCTGGCGGCGGCGCGTTATCTGGAGCCGTTCGCCATGACGTGGATCCATTGGGCGCACACGCTGGGCGAGGGGCCCGATTTCGCCTTCGGGTTGCTGAGGAGAAAGCGATGATCCGCGAAACTCGGACCGAGCGCGCCGGCGATGCGCTGCCGCTCAACCGGATCGAAGCGTTGAGCGACGGCATGTTCGCCATCATCATGACCTTGCTGGTCATCGAGATCAAACCTCCGGAGGTTCACGACGCGGCCCAGGTCGCCGAGGCGCTGCGCCATAGCCTGGTCGCGCTGCTGCCCAAAATCGTCGCCTACGCCATCAGCTTTCTCACCTTGGCGATTTTTTGGGTCAGCCATCACCAGCATTTCCACGCCCTCCAACACGCCGATCGCGGGGTGCTGTGGCTCAACAACCTGTTGCTCCTGTTCTTGGCGTTCGTGCCGTTCCCGACCGCCGTGCTCGGCGAGTACCCCACCCAGCCGCTCGCGGTGGCGCTCTATGGCGCGGCGCTCGGCCTCTGCGCCCTCACCATGGCGCTGCTGCGCCGCTATACGCTGGCGGCGGGCCTGCACCGGGAGGTGCCGGAAGCCGCGCTCAGAACCGCCCTTATCAAAAGTGCGGCCGGCCCCGCGCTTTACCTGCTCGGTGCGGGTGTCGGCTGGTTTTTCCCGCCGGCCGGAATCGCGCTCTACGCCGCCATCGCGCTGTTTTATTTCTTGCCGGTACCCGCGCGAAACCCGCGTTAGCCGCGAGCGTCACGGAGTGGTAACAGGCGCTCTTGCGAGGCTATGCGCGGTGACGGCTAACCCCCCATCGAGCGAGATGAAAACTGCCAAAGGTAATACCATTTCTCGGTAGGTTTTGTTCTTTTCAGGGGTCAAAAACGGTTCCATTCGTCATACCCGCGAAAGCGGGTATCCAGTTGTTCGGTGGCTGACTGGATTCCCGCCTTCGCGGGAATGACGAAAATCTATTGAGAATTGGTATAAGAGTGGTCCACAGAACGATTATCGGGGCCGGGGGCCGTCCGGCGAGGCGGAATCCAACCGTTCCAGCAATCGCTGGCGATAGCGGTCCTCCAGCAGCAGATTGATCGGTTGGCGGCGGCTGGCAGCCAGCCGCAGTTGCAGCAGTTCCAACCGTGCGCGGGCGCGGCTGCGCTCGCTTTCCGGCAACTGGTGCAGCAGGTGTTCGGCCTCGCGCAGCTCTTTGCGCAATTGCAGTTCCGGCGGGAGATAACCGGCGTTTTTCAACAGCCGGTATGCGGCGCGCAACTCCTCTGGGATCGCCGAGTCGTCGTCCAGCCGGAGCGGTTTACCCTCGCCGGGCAGGCCGCGCAGCTCGCCGCGTTCGATGGCTTCTTGAATCCGGGCCTCGGCGATCCGGTCGAGCGGGTTCACTGCCTTGCTCCGGCGCCCGCAGCGCTGGCGGAAAAGGTCAGATGCCGTCGCCGTCGCCGTGCCAGTGCATCGGCGGGGCGGTCTTCGGGTTGTCTTGCAGAAAGACCCGCAGTTGCCGGGGCTTGACGAACACCATCTCGCCGGTCTGCAATGGATCGGCGGCGTAGCGCTCGCGGGTCATCTCCACTTCGGCGATTTCGCCGCCCGGCGTCTGGAGCAGCTCCAGCCGGACCAGCGAGCCGAGAATGGAAATGCGGCTGACGGTGGCGGCGATGGTGGTGTCGCCGTCCTCCGGCTCGCGCAGCAGATCGATGTCGTGTGGCCGGACGTAGGCCATGGCGGGCGCGTGCTCGGCATCCCGGTATTCGGGCGCTTGCAGGCGCAGCCCGCCCAGCCGAACCCAGCCGGAATGGGCTCGACCGTGAAACAGGTTGATGTGGCCGAGAAACTCGTAGACGAACGGGGTGGCCGGCGAATCGTAGACTTCCTCCGGCGTGCCGATCTGCTCGATGCGCCCGTGATTCATCACCACGATCTGGTCGGAGACCTCCAGCGCTTCCTCCTGGTCGTGGGTGACGAACACGCTGGTGACGTGCAGCTCGTCGTGCAGCCGGCGCAGCCAGCGGCGCAATTCCTTGCGCACCTTGGTGTCGAGCGCGCCGAACGGTTCGTCGAGCAGCAGCACCCGAGGCTCCACCGCCAGGGCGCGGGCCAAAGCGATCCGCTGGCGTTGGCCGCCGGACAGTTGCGAGGGGTAGCGGCCTGCCAGCCATTCCAATTGCACCAAGCCCAGCAGCTCGCCCACCTTGGCGCGGATTTGCGCTTCGGTCGGCCGGCTGGCGCGGGGCCGGACCCGCAGCCCGAAGGCGATGTTCTCGAACACGGTCATGTGCTGGAACAGCGCGTAGTGCTGGAACACGAAGCCGACCCGCCGGTCGCGCACGTTCCGGTCGGCGGTTTCCTCGCCGTCGAACAGGATATTGCCCTGATCGGCCCGCTCCAGGCCGGCGATGATGCGCAGCAGGGTGGTTTTGCCGCAGCCCGATGGCCCGAGCAGCGCCACCAGTTGGCCCGGTGGGATGGTCAGGTTGATGTCTTCGAGCGCGACGAAAGCGCCGAACCGTTTGTGCAGCTCTCGAATTTCGATGCTCATGCCCGCTCTCCGGACCCCGCCCGCCGTTTCCCGAACGTGTGGCGCTCGATCAGCGCCTTGAGCGCCAGGATGACCAGCGCGAACAGCGTCAGCAGCGAGGCGCAGGCGAACGCGGCGGCGAACTGATATTCGTTGTAAAGGATTTCCACATGCAGGGGCAGGGTGTTGGTCTGGCCGCGAATGTGGCCGGACACCACCGACACCGCGCCGAACTCGCCCAGGGCGCGGGCCGAGCAGAGCACCACGCCGTAGAGCAGGCCCCATTTGATGTTGGGCAGCGTGATGCGCCAGAAGGTCACCCAGCCGCTGGCGCCCAGCACCAGCGCCGCTTCCTCCTCCTCGCTGCCCTGCGCTTGCATCAAGGGAATCAGCTCGCGAGCGATGAACGGCACGGTGACGAAGACGGTGGCGAGAACGATGCCCGGCGTGGCGAAGATGATCTTGATGTCGTGCCCCGCCAGCCACGGCCCCAGCCAGCCTTGCGCGCCGAACAGCAGCACGTAGATGAGGCCGGCGATGACCGGAGATACGGCGAAGGGCAGATCGATCAAGGTGATCAGCACGCTCTTGCCGCGAAACTCGAACTTGGTGATAGCCCAGGCCGCCGCGACGCCGAACAGCATGTTGAGGGGCACGGCCAGCGCCACGCTCAACAGGGTGAGGCGGATCGCGGACAGGGCGTAAGGGTCGGTGATGGCGGCCAGATAAACGCCGAGCCCCTTGCGGAGCGCCTCGTAAAACACGGCCGCCAGCGGCACGAACAAGAACAGGATCAAAAAGGCGAACGCCACCGCGAGCAGCAGCCGCCGCACCAGCGGCGGC
>ERZ761602.8482-NODE-8482-length-10335-cov-5.017899_pt1 | contig 10335 bp, 7 predicted proteins | sample MGYA00512165_ERZ761602 | MGnify/ENA primary metagenome ERZ761602 (study PRJEB28899, sample SAMN02445085) | bioreactor sludge metagenome | biome: EBPR sludge; isolation source: Thorneside wastewater treatment plant | place: Australia: Brisbane, Thorneside...
GCGCGGCTGGCCGGGCCCCGGGCGGAACCGTGCAGCGCCTGAGGATCGGCACCCGGGGCTCGCCACTGGCCCTCGCCCAGAGCCGCATCGTGGCGACCGCGCTGCGCCGCCTGGACCGGGGACTCGCCGTGGACCTCGTCACCGTCGCGACCCGCGGGGACGCGGACCGGACGACACCGCTCACCGACGTCCGGGATCCGGGCTTCTTCTCAGCCGAGCTCGACGAGGCGCTGCTCGCCGGCGACGTGGATGCCTGCGTCCACTCCCTAAAGGACCTGCCGCCATTGCGCCACCCCGGCATCCAGCGGGCCGCACTGCCGCCCCGCGCCGACCCGCGGGACGTGATCGTCTGGCGCGGTGACGTGCCGGGTCGTATCGCCGCCGGTGGCCCGCTGCGGATCGGTTCATCCTCAGTGCGCCGCCAGGGCAACGTGGCCGACTGCCTCGCCTGGGCACTGCCCGCCGGCAGGCCCGTGCAGCTCGCCTTCGCACCGGTGCGGGGTCCCGTGGATGGCCGCCTCGCCCGGCTGCACCTGCCAACCGCCGATCCCGCGGCACTCGATGGTGTCGTGCTCGCCCTCGCAGGGCTCGCGCGCCTCTGGGACGACCCGGCCGGCCAGGCCATCCTCGAACCGCTCCTCGCCGGCGTGCGCTGGACAGTGCTGCCGCTTGGCCAGTGCCCCGCCGCCGCCGGGCAGGGCGTGCTGGCCGTCGAGTGCCGCGCGGGCGACGGACTGGCGCTGGCCCTGCTGCGCGGACTGCACGACCCGCGGACGGCGGAGCTGGTGGCTGCCGAGGAATCCGCCCTGGCGACGGTGCCCACCGCCGACCGGCCAGCCTTCGGCGCGACCGCCGTGCTGCACGCGGAACTCGGCCCCGTGTGCTTCGTGCGCGGCACCGGGGCCGCCGGACCCGCCGGGTGGCTGGTCTGGAACCGGCCGCCGGCGCCGGCAGGCCCGGCCACCGGCTTCGACGGCATCGCCTGGCAGCGGGCCTGCACGCGGCAGCCCGCGGGGCCCCAGCCGGACCTGGAACGCCTGCGGCCGGGTGCCGCGGTCTTCGCGGCCTACTGGCACGCCCTGGAGCAGCAGGTGATACCCGCCGGCGTGCGCCTGTGGACCAGCGGCGTGGAGAGCTGGCGCCGGCTCGCGGCCCGGGGTCACTGGGTCGAGGGATGCGGCGACAACCTGGGCTTCGACGCACTCCGGGCAACGCTCGCGACCCCGGTGCTCGGGCTGCCGCCGCTGCGGGAGTGGACGGCGCTGACCTACCGCTGGGCGCTGCCGGGCTGGCGCGCCGCCGGCATCGGCCGCGTCCTCGCGACCTATGACATCCTGCCACCTGCGGATGCGGCGACCATCGCGGAACTCGAGGCCGCCGCCGCCGGGGCCACGCACTGCTACTGGAGCAGCGCCGAGCAGTACCTCGCCCTGCGCACGGCCGTCGCGGCGTCCGCGCACCACGCCTGCGGCGCCGGCAAGACGCTCGCGTCCCTGCGGGCCGCGGGCCTCGATCCCCAGCCCTTCCCGAACGGCCGCGAGTGGCAGCGGTGGCTGCAGGCATGAGCGGACCCGTGCGCCTGCGGCGCAACCGGGACAACCGGCACATCCGCGAGCTCACCCGCAGCGTGCGGGTTCACCCGGAGCAGCTGATCCAGCCACTGTTCGTCGTGGAGGGCCTCGCCGGCCGGGTGGCCGTGCCGGGCCTCACAGACGTGTGGCGGGAGACGCCGGAGAGCCTGCTGCGCCAGGTTGAGGCGGACCTCGAGGCCGGCATCCGCAAGTTCCTGTTGTTCGGCGTGCCCGCGACGAAACGCGACCGGGGCTTTTCCCAGGCGTTCACCAGCGCCCGCATCGCCGATCTCAAGGCCCGGTTCGGCGCCGACCTGTGGGTCGCAGTGGACGTCTGCCTCTGTTCCTACACGACCCACGGGCACTGCGGCATCCTGACCGACGACCACACCCATCTGGACAACGACGTGACCGTGGCCGCGCTCGCCGACGCGGCCCTCGCGTTCGCCCAGGCGGGCGCCGACTGCATCGCGCCCAGCGACATGCAGGACGGCCGGGTGGCTGCGATCCGCGCCCGGCTCGATGCGCACGGCTTCGGGCGACGGGCGCTGATGAGCTACGCGGCCAAGTTCCACTCGGCGTTCTACGGCCCGTTCCGGCTGGCCGCGGACTCGGCACCGGCCCGGGATGGCGCCCTCTCCGACCGGGCCAGCTACCAGATCGATCCGGGCCGGCCCGACGACGCGCTGCTGGCGGCCCGCCGGGACGCGGACGAGGGTGCCGACATCCTCATGGTGAAGCCGGCACTGCCTTACCTGGATGTGCTGGCCCGCCTGTCGGCGGAGGTGCCGCTGCCGTGGGCTGTGTACCAGACCAGCGGCGAGCAGGCCGGCCTCGACCTGGCGGCAACCGCGGGGCTCGCCGACGCGCGCCGGGCCCAGCTCGAGGCCTGGACGGCCTGCGTGCGGGCCGGTGCCCGGATGGTCATCAGCTACGCGGCGCGCCGGGCAACAGGCTATCTGGCGTCGGAGGACTGAGCCGTCATGACGCGCTCCGCGGACCTCTACGCCCGCGCCCTTGCCGTCACGCCAGGCGGCGTGCACTCGCCCGTTCGGGCCTTTGGCCGCGTCGGCGGCACGCCGGTGTTCGTGCGGGCGGCGCGGGGCAGCCGGCTCGAGGACGCGGACGGGCGGCATTACCTGGACTTCTGCCTGGCCTTCGGCCCGCTGATCCTCGGCCACACCCATCCCCGGGTGCTGGCCGCCATTGAGTCCGCCGCCGCGCGGGGCTGGAGCTTCGGCACGGCGGAGGCCGGTTCCCTCGAGCTTGCCGAGCTCATCACCGGCCGCCTGCCCTGGGTCGAGCGGCTGCGCTTCGTGAACTCCGGCACGGAAGCCGTGATGACGGCGCTGCGCCTCGCCCGTGCCGCCACCTCCCGGTCCCTGCTGCTGAAGTTCGCGGGCTGTTACCACGGCCACGTGGACTCCATGCTGATCCGCGCGGGCTCCGGCCTCGCGGGCGAGGCGGACAGCGCCGGGGTGACGGCGGGCGTGGCGGCCGACACGGTCGTGCTGCCCCTGGACGACATCCCGGCACTGGAAGGACTGTTCGCCACCCGCGGCCGCGAGCTGGCCGCGGCCATCATCGAGCCGCTGCCGGCCAATCACGGACTCCTGCCCCAGCGCCAGGAGTTCCTCGATGCCCTCGCCTGGCAGTGCCAGCAGCACGGCGCGCTGCTGATCTTCGACGAGGTCATCACGGGCTTCCGCACCGCCTTCGGCGGCATGGCCGAGATCACCGGCATCCGGCCGGACCTTGTCACCTACGGCAAGATCATCGGTGGCGGCTTTCCGGTCGGGGCCTTCGGCGGCCGGCGCGAATTGATGGAACTCGTGGCGCCCCTCGGGCCCGTGTACCAGGCCGGCACGCTGGCGGCGAATCCGTTGGCCATGGCTGCCGGACTCGCGACGCTCCGGGAGCTGGCCGATGGCACCGCCTATCTGGCGCTGGAGGACAGCGGCCGGATGCTGGAGGGACTCCTGCGCGGCGTGCCGGGCCTGCGCCTGCAGCGCCGGGGCTCGCTATTCTGGCTGGTGCTGGACGAGCCGGGGGCCGGGCCGGGCGCCGGTTCCGTCATCCGGACGCCGGGGATGGTTCCCGGCGCGACGGTCGAGCGCTACCCCGCCCTCTTCCACGCGCTGCTGGCAGCCGGCATCTACCTGCCCCCCAGCCCTTACGAGGTGGGCTTCCTGTCCACCGCCCACACGGACCATGACCTGCATGCCCTGGCCGCCGCCCTGCAGAAGGCGCAAGAAGTGAACTGACGATACTCGGGTCCGTCACCCGCTGGCGAAGCTGGTGTCCGGTACCTTTTTCGGGACCCCTTCTTCTCCTATTTCGCAGAGCCAGTCGACTGGCCGCGCAACAGCCACCAGGCGACGATGCCGACTGCACCCACCGTCACCACCAGCCCGTAGGCCAGGAACATGGCGGTGGAGAAGCCGAGCGCCACCCCGCGGGTGATGTTCAGCACCGCGTGCCAGACCACCGCCGCGAGCGCGCTCTGCGTCCGCTCCCAGAGGAACGTGAGCCAGACCGACGCGGACAGGATGCCGAGGCCGAAGCCCAGGAACTGGGGCAGGCCGAACTCGGGCCGGCCGAGGAAGAACGGCAGGTGCCAGAGCCACCAGGCCGGGAAGAGCAGCAACGTCGCGGGCAGGCGCCGGTGGCGCTCCAGCAGCTGCGGCAGCAGGTAGCCCCGCCAGCCCGGCTCCTCGCCCAGCGCCTGCAGGATCGCGCCGACCAGCACGAGATCCAGCACGGCGTGCAGCGTGCCGAGGCGGCCGGCGGCCAGCGCGTCGAACGAAGGCGGCGCGCCGGACTGGAGCGTGACGATCCCGGCCGCCAGGACCAGGAACGCGATCGGCGACAGCAGGGTGAGGCCCCAGCCCGCGCCGCCGAGCCGCCAGTCCGCGAGGCTCCGCCGGAAGGCCGCGATCGCCGCGGCACCCCCGGTGCGCTTCAGCACGATCCAGGCCGCGATGAAGGGCCCGAAGGCGCCCACCGCCTCCCAGGCATCGGGCAGGCCCAGGTCCACGATGCCGCGCTTCTGGGCGGCAAGCGGCAGGACCGTGACCCAGGTCCAGAGGTAGGCCAGGGCGAGGTAAGCCAGCAGGGGGCGCTTTTCCATGGCTGCAGGCTAGCCGGAACCGGGAACGGCGTCACGATCGGCCGCTGCACCGTTCAAGATCCGGTCAAACCGACCGACACAGCAGAGCATCTCTCCGGGAACCTCGGCACATGGAAAGTTTCGACCTCTTGGTGATCGGCAGCGGACCGGGCGGCCAGCGGGCCGCCATCCAGGCGGCGAAACTGGGCAAGCGGGCGGCGGTGATCGAGCGCCGGGAAATCGTCGGCGGCGTCACCGCCCACACCGGCACGATCCCCAGCAAGACCCTGCGCGAAGCGGTGCTCTACCTCTGCGGCTGGCGCGAGAAAGGCATCTACGGGCGCAGCCACCGGGTGAAGGCGGACATCACCGCCGAGGACCTGCTGGAGCGCCTCAACATCACCGTCCGCCACGAGATCGAGATCATCCAGCACCAGCTGTCCCGGAATGGCGTGCGGGTGATCAGTGGCCTCGCGAAGTTCCTGGACGCCCACACCGTACAGGTCACCAACGTGGCGGGCCACAGCGCGGAGTACCGGGCCGAGCATGTGGTCATCGCGACGGGCACCGTGCCCCACCGGCCTGCCAACATCCCCTTCGACGACGAGACCATCATCGACAGCGATGGCCTGCTGCACATCCGCTCGATCCCCCGGTCGATGGTGGTGATCGGTGCCGGCGTGATCGGCGTGGAGTACGCGACGATCTTCAGTGCACTCGATGCGAGGATCACCCTCATCGACTCCCGGAACACGATCCTCGACTTCGTGGACGCGGACATCGTGGACGAGTTCCGGCACGACCTGCAGTCCCGGGGCATCCAGCTGCGCCTCGGCGAGGACGTGGCGAGCGTCGAGAAGTGCGCCGACGGCAAGGTGCTGACGGTCCTGAAGAGCGGCAAGCGGATCAGGAGCGACCTGCTGATGGCGGCATCCGGGCGCATGGGCGCGACCGCCGACCTGGACCTCGCCAGGGCCGGCCTCGCCGCAGACGACCGGGGACGACTGACGGTGGGCCCGACCTACCAGACCAACGTGCCGCACATCTACGCCGTCGGGGACGTGATCGGCTTCCCTGCCCTCGCCTCCACGTCCGCCGAGCAGGGGCGCCTCGCGGCCTGCCACGCCTTCGCCGCCTCGACGGACAGCAGCCCGGAGCACTTCCCCCTGGGCATTTATGCGGTGCCCGAGATCAGCATCGTGGGCAAGACCGAGAGCCAGCTGCGGAAGGAAGGCATTGCCTACGAGACCGGCGTCGCCCGGCTGCGCGAGACGGCCCGGGGCCAGATCCAGGGCGTGCAGGAGGGCCTGCTGAAGCTCCTCTTCGACCTGAAGGACCACAAGCTGCTCGGCGCCCACATCGTGGGCGAGGGCGCCACGGAGCTGATCCACATCGGCCAGGCGGTGATGGCCCACGGGGGCACCCTGGAGTACTTCGTGGGCGCCGTCTTCAACTACCCGACCTTCGCCGAGGCCTACAAGATCGCCGCCCTGGACGCCTGGAACCGCGTCCGCGCCTGAATTGGGGACATGCCTATTTTGGCACTGCACGAGCAGCTCGTGCAGTGCCAAAATAGGCATGTCCCCAATTCAGGCCCGTCCATGCGCTTCCTGAAACGCCTGCTCCTGGGCCTCCTGGCCCTGCCCGTCCTGGCGGTCGCCGGGCTGTTCATCGCCCAGCCCACCCTGACGACCCGCCTGGTCGGCCTCGCCTTCGGCGGTGACCAGGGCCCCCGCGCCACCGTCGCGGGAGGCCAGGTGCCCGAGCTTCCGCTGGCAACGGAGGGACAGCGGACGATCCCCGCCACCGCCCTCGACCAGGCCATCGCCCTCGGTGCCGCCACCGGGTCCCACGCCCTACTCGTCTGGCAGGGCGGCGCGCTGCAGCTCGAGCACTACTACCCCGGTTACGACGCGACCACGATCACTTCGACCCAGTCCATGCACAAATCCGTGCTGGCCCTGCTGGTGGGCATCGCCATCGATCAGGGCCTGATCAGCTCGGTGGACGAGCCGGTGGCGACCTACATTCCCGAGTGGTCAGGCGATGACCGGCGGTACATTACGATCAGGCACCTGCTTCAGCAGTCGAGCGGCATCGACTTCCCGGGCTTCACCGGACTGCTGCGAATGACCCTCGGGGGCAACGTGACGCCCTACACCCTGGAGCGGGGCGTCATCGATCCGCCCGGGGCGCGCTTCGAATACAACAACATCAACCCGGAAACTCTCGGGATCCTGCTCCAGCGGGTCACCGGCACGCCCTACTCCGAATACCTGCGCGAAAACTTCTGGCAGTACGTCAGCGACGCCCCGGCCCGCGTACTGCTCGACGACGACGAACATCGCGTACCAATCACGTTCTGCTGCCTGGACGCGCCCGCGCGAAGCTGGCTGCGCGTGGGCCTCCTGTACCTCAGCGGTGGGCGGGTGGGTGATCGGCAGGTGGTGCCAGAAGGCTGGATGCGCGACGTCGTGACCCCGTCTCCCGCGAATCCGAACTACGGCTACCTGACCTGGCTCGGCACCACCTGGCAGGAGGTGCGGACCTACAACTCGAAGTCCTCGGCCGTCGCCAACCACTCGGAGGCCTTCGCAGCCCCGGACGTGATCTACTTCGACGGCTTCGGCGGCCAGCGGGTCTACGTGGTGCCTTCCCGTGAGCTGGTGATCGTGCGCACCGGTGACCAGCAGTTCGAGTGGGACGACTCGGCGCTCGCCAACCTGCTCATCCGGGCCGCGCCGGCACCGTAGGAGCGCCGAGCGGCGCTCCTGCAATGCACCCCATGCACACCACCACCCTTCGCGGCATCGGTTTCATGCTCGTGGCCGTCGCGAGCTTCGCGGGGATGGACGCGGTGCTGAAGGTCCTGGCGGGCGTCTACCCGCCGCTGCAGGTGGGCGCCCTGCGGGGCGCCTCCTCCCTGCCCTTCGTGCTGGCCACGGTCGCCTGGTCCGGGACCTGGCGGGACCTGCGCGTGGTCCGCTGGCAGCTGCACCTCGCCCGTGGCGTGCTGGCGCTCATCATGATCTGGGGATTCGTCGCCGCCGTAGCGGTGCTCTCGCTCGCCGACGCCTACGCGATCTTCTTCATCGCGCCGCTGCTGGTGACGGCCGCGGCGGTGCCGATCCTCAAGGAGCGCGTGGACTGGCGCCGGTGGGTCGCGATCGGCGTCGGCCTGTCGGGCGTGCTCTGGATGCTCCAGCCGGGCGGCGCCGCCCTGGACCTCATCGGCGCGCTGGGCGCCCTGGCCGCGGCCGTGGCCTACGCGCTGGCCTCCGTGTCCGTGCGCGTGATGACGCGCACCGAGACCACGGTGTCCCTCGTGTTCTGGTTCCTGGTGCTGCTCACGATCTTCGCGGGCCTGCTGGCGCTGCCCGGCTGGGTGCCGGTGCAGGATGAACACTGGCCCTGGCTGGCCCTGCTCGGCATCTTCGGTGCGCTCGGCCAGCACTTCGTCACCGAGGCGTTCCGGGCGGCGCCGGCCTCGGTCATCGCACCCTTCGAGTACACCGCCATGCTCTGGGCCGTGGCCATCGACTGGGTGTTCTGGGACACCTGGCCCGCCAGCCGCATCTGGCTGGGCGCGGGCCTCATCATCGCCTGCGGGTTGTACCTGATCTGGCGGGAGCGCCAGCAGCACCAGAAGCTGACCGCGGCCGCGGTGGCGGACACGCCGGTGCCCTGAAGCAGCCGCGGGGGCAGCCCAAGCCGCCCCCGCGGCGCATCGTCAGAAGGTGTAGATGAGGCTTGCCGAAAGCAGGTCGATGTCCACGTCGGAGACCTCGAAGACCTCGTACTCGGCACGGATCTGGAACGACGCGATGTGGAAGCGGGCGCCCACCCCGTAAGCCAGGTCGGAGCCATCATCGCTCGCGACCTCGATGCCGTCGACACTGGAATCTCCGTCCCAGGCCGCCATGCCGACCTTCCCGAACACCCCCACCGGGCCCAGGTTGACGCCGGCGATGCCGAAGAGCGCCAGCGCGGTGGCATCGATCTCTGCCTCCGACCCCAGGATCTGGTCGTCCGGCTCTCCGAAATCGATGTACTCGAGCTCGACGCCAAGGTCCACGAGCGGGACGATGCCGAAGTTGTAGCCCGCGATGAGTTTGTAGGCGGTGTCGTCACCGTCGAAGCTGAAGGTCCCGAAACCCTCGCCGCCATCCAAGCTTTCGTCGATAGACGCTTGGCCTAGGCCCGCCCCGATGTAGAAGCCGCTGTCCCCGCCCGCGTAGGCGGACGCGGAGAACATGGCTGCCGTCAGCAGGCTGCCGACCGCCAGTGCCTTTGTTGCGTTCATGGATACTCCCCTGTGTTGAGACGCGCCGGGAGTGTAGCACCGCGGCTACAATCGGGGCTGGCCGGGAGACCTGCCCCATGCTCGATCGCCGTGAGTTCAGCCGCTCGCTGCTGGCCGCCGCCGCCACGCTGGCCGGGACGGCCCCTGCCAGGGCCGGGGACCCGGCGATGCCCCCGACCCTCCGGGACGCCGCGACCGCCCTCCGCCGCGGCGCCGTCTCCCCCCTGGAACTCACCGAAGCCTGCCTCGATCGCATCGCCACCCAGAATCCCCGGCTGAACGCCTTCATCACCGTGACGGCCGACGAGGCGCTGGCCACGGCCCGGGAGCGCGCCCGGGAGCTCAAACGGGGCCGCCGGCGCGGCCTCCTGCACGGCATCCCGCTGGCCCTGAAGGACAACATCGACACGGCGGGGGTGCGCACCACCGCCGCGGCGAAGGGCTTCGCCGACCGCGTACCCGCCGCCGACGCGGCCGTCGTCCGCCGCCTGAAGGACGCGGGCGCCATCCTGCTCGGCAAGCTGAACATGGACGAGTGCGCCTATGGCGTGACCTCGACCAGCGGCGCCTTCGGCCCCGTCCGCAATCCCTGGCAGGAGGCGCGCGTGGCGGGCGGCTCGTCGGGCGGGCCGGCCGCGGCGGTCGCCGCCGGCCTCTGCTACGGCGCGCTCGGCACCGACACCGGCGGCTCCATCCGCCAGCCCGCCGCCTGGTGCGGCATCACCGGCATGAAGCCCACCGCCGGCCTGGTGAGCGCCCGGGGCGTGATCCCCCTGTCCTGGTCCCTGGACCACGTGGGCCCCATGACGCGCACGGCGGCGGACGCGGCGCTGCTGCTCCAGGCGATCGCGGGCCTCGATCCGCTGGACCCGGCCAGCGTGGACCACCCCATCGAGGACTACGCCGGCGCACTCACCCGTTCCACCCGGCGGCTCCGCCTCGGCCTGCCGCGCGGCGAGTGGTTCCAGGACCTGGACCCGGAAGTGGCAGCGGCGGTCAACGAAGCCCTGGTCGTGCTCCGGGACCTCACGGCGGGGACTCGCGACGTGGACCTGCCCCCGGTACCGAACCTGTCCCTGCTGTTCGTGGAGGCGGCCGCGTACCTCAAGCCCGCCCTCGCCGCGGACCCGGACGGCTTCTCGCAAGGCATCCACGCCCTGGTGGCAACCGGCGGGCGCATCAGCGCGACTGACTACGCGGAAGCGAAACGCCAGCTCGCCCTCGCCCGCCACGCGATCCGCACCGTCTTCGCGGACGTGGACCTCCTGGTGACGCCCACCACGCCGGACCTGCCCTCGCGGGTCGACGCCGGCGCCGGCCCGCCGCGCCGGGGGCCGCCGCTCTCGGCACGC
>ERZ761602.8483-NODE-8483-length-10335-cov-3.890370_pt1 | contig 10335 bp, 10 predicted proteins | sample MGYA00512165_ERZ761602 | MGnify/ENA primary metagenome ERZ761602 (study PRJEB28899, sample SAMN02445085) | bioreactor sludge metagenome | biome: EBPR sludge; isolation source: Thorneside wastewater treatment plant | place: Australia: Brisbane, Thorneside...
GCGACGCGTGCCCGGTCTTGCGGCGTCAGCCGCAGGGTCGGGTTCAGCCCAAGTGCGACATTGTCGAAAAGGCTCAGATGCGGCAGCAGGTTGTGGTCCTGAAACAGGATGCTCAGCGGGCGTTGCGCCGGGGCCAACCGGTCGATCCGCGCGCCCTTCCAGCGGATTTCGCCAGCGACCAGCGGTACAAATCCCGCCAGAGCTCCGAGGAGTGTCGATTTTCCGGCCCCGGACGGCCCCATGACCGCCACCAGCGCCCCCTCGGGCACCGCCAGATCGGCCGCCAGAGCAAAGTCGCCCAGATCCATGCGCACCGCGTCAAGTTCCAGCATCCCGCCCTCCGATCAGCCGTTCAAGCCCTGCGAACGCCCCCAGCGCCAGCGCCATCAACAAGACGGCGACCCCCGCCGCATCCGCCATGCGAAACGCGCCCATGAGCGCGTGCATCTGCATGGGCAGGGTCTCGGATCCGGTTTGCGCGAACAAGACGATCACTCCCAGATCTCCCAGGGACAAGGCTGCCCCCAGACCCAGCGCGAACCCCGCTGGTCGCCGCAACCGCGGCCACAGCACCAGCCTGAGATGCCCCCAGGCGGACAGTCCGAGCGATTCAGAAAGCCGGGCGAACTCGGCCTCGGCGCGGCGCGCGGCGGGGATCAGCGCGCGCAGCGCAAAGGGCAACGCCATCGCTGCATTCACCACCGCGGTCACCGGTAGGGCGAGGGTTTCAGGCGCGACCAGCGGGTTGACCACGACAAAGAGGCCAATGCCGATCACCAGTGGCGAAGCGGTCAACGCGGCACTCCCCAAGGCCTCGGGCCAGCGGTGGCGCAGCGCGGCCAGGGTCAGCGCGGCGGCCATCACCCCCAAGAGCAGCACCGAAGCGCCCGCGACCATCACCGACCGTGCCGCTGCCGCCCAGACCGGCGCAGGCAGCCCTGCCACATGTGGCAGGCCCCTTGCCAGCACCATGCCCAAAGGCACCAACAGAAACGCCGCCGCCGCCCCGATGGCCAGGGTATCGACGCCGCGCGCCAACCCGCCGCCAGGCGCTGGCGCGATACGGTCAAGGCCCCCCTGCCCCACTTCGGGCCTTGTGACCAAGGCCAGCAGCCCCAGTGCGACGAAACCGACACCCGCCTGAACCGCCGCCAGAAAGGCCGCATGGCCAAGGTCGAAATCAAAGCGGAACGCCTGCCAGATCGCCAGTTCCAGCGTGGTCGCGCGGGGCCCGCCACCCAGGGTCAGGGCGACCGCGAAGGAGGTCAGGCAGATCAGGAACACGATGGCAAGCGCACCCGGCACCACGCGCGCCAGCATCGGTGCCTCGATGTGGCGCCACCGAGCCAGTGCGCCGAAACCCAGGGACTGCGCCAGCCGCAGATGCTCGCCCGGGATCCGCGCCCAGCCTTGCAGGATCAGGCGAACAGCCAGCGGCAGGTTCAGGAAAACATGCGCCAACACCACGCCCTGCAGGCCATAGATCGACAGGCGTGGCATGCCCACCAGTGCCAAGCCTTCGTTCAGCCAGCCATTACGGCCAAAAACCGCGATCAATCCGGATACGGCGACCAGCACGGGCAAGATGAACGGGGCCCCCATGAGCGCGATGAGGGCACCGCGCCCGAAAAATCGCCGCCTCGCCAACCCACGCGCGACGGGCACCGCCAGCCCGACCGAGATCATCGCCGATAGTCCCGCCTGCACCACGCTGAACCGCAACGCCGCCGTGTCCGCCGATTGCCAACCCGCCCCTTCTCCAGCCCAAAGGGCGACGGCTGCCAGCGCGCCAAGGTTCAGTGCCAACAGGGCCGCCGCCACAAGGACGGCGGCCCAGACAACTGCGCGGGGCTCAGCGCGCCAGCGCATTCCGCCAGTCAGAGAGTGCCGCGTCTCGCAGGTCCGCGGCCTCGGCAGGAGTGTAGAGGAGCGAAATGCCCGGCTGTGCCAACGTCTCGAACCCCTCGGGCAGCCCGCCATCGGGCAGGACCGCCGGATACATCCAGTTCGTCGTCGGGATCTGCGACTGGAACGCGTCGCTCAGCATGAAGTGCAGGAACCGGGCCGCCAGGTCAGGCTGATCGCTGGCGGCCAACCTCCCGGCCACCTCGACCTGCAGGTAATGCCCTTCCGCAAAAACTGCCGCCGCCTTGGACGCATCGCCCTCGGCAATCCGGTGATAGGCAGGAGAGGTGGTGTAGGACAGCACGATATCCGCCTCGCCGTTCAGGAACAGCCCGTAAGCCTCTGACCAGCCGGGCGTCACGGTCAGGATACGCGGGGCGAGGCCCTGCCAGATTTCGGCGGCGCGCTCGCCGTATGCCGCCTGCACCCACATCAGCAGACCCAACCCGGGAGTCGACGACCGCGGGTCCTGAATGACCACGCTGAGGTCGCTGGCGATCAACGCTTCGAAACTGTCCGGCGCCTCGGGCAAGCGTGAGGTATCGTAAACGAACGCGAACCAACCCCAGTCAAAGGGCAGGAACTGGGGATCGTCCCAGGCGATCGGCAGGTCGAGAGTGGGGCTGATCCCATGCGGTGCGAACAGGCCCGATTCGGCTGCCGCATGCATCAGGTTCGTATCGAGGCCCAGAACCACATCGACATCGGTGCGCGCGCCCTCCAGCATCAGCCGGGCCAGCATCGCCGCGCCGTCACCCGCCGACTGGAACACCAGATCGCAGCCGCAGTCGGCCTCGAACGCCGCTTCGATCGCCGGACCGGGTCCCCAATCAGCCACGAAGCTGTCATAGGTCAATACCCGCAGTTGCGGGGTCTGCGCCTTTGCCGCCAGCGCGCAAGCGCCAGCCAAAGCCGCAGCAAGGAAAACGGAACGCATGAGGCATCCTCCATTGCATGCGGGCGGGGTCTGGGTGGAGGATCAACCTGTCACCTTCCCTCCGCCGGTCCTAACCGGTTCAGGTTCAACGGGTCCACGGCCAAGCCGCATCTCAGCCCCTTGCAGGGCCCCCCGAGGTAGGGTGAAACATAACCCTTTGCAGCGCGTCCGCAAGGGGGCACCATGAGAGCCAGACAGGGAGGAGCCCATGCCCATCGCCATCAGTCCCGATTTCACTGGTCAGACAGTCATTTCCACCTTCGAGATGACTCCCGGCACCTGCGCCGACGTGCTTGACGCCCTGACAGCCGCCTATGAGCAGGTGATCCGCCACCAACCCGGATTTCTGGGTGGGGCGATCCATGTCAACGACGCGCAGACCCGCATCTGCACCTACTCCCGCTGGGAAAAGCGTCAGGATTTCCAGGCCATGCTGCGCACGCCGGAAATGCGTGAAAGAAACCGCGCCATTGCCGGAATGTGCGCGCGCTTCGAGCCGGTGATGTATGACGTGGTCGCGGTTTTTTGAACTGCTGCGACGGCTCGGGATGGACGACGGCGCGCCCATTCGTGCCGGGTGCTGAGCAAACCGGATCGAGATGTCCTGTCAGACCAGGGCAATGCCTGGTACGAGACTCCAGGCAGTCCCGGGGTCGCAACGACGAAGCGACCCAAGGCCCAGATCACCCGAGTCGGCACCGAAAGGTGCCTCCGACCTCTGCAACTGGCTCGCTGGCGCCCCGATGACGGCAGACCACAGAGAGCCACACCGCAGCGGGTCGGTACCGGGGCAGCTGCCCCGCGGGGCGAGGGGGCTCGATGCCCCCGAGCCCCGTTTTCCAACCTCAATAGCTGCGGATCAGCCCTACAAGTCGACCTTGAACCTTGACCTGATCGTCGCGCAGAACCCTGGTTTCATAGGCCGGGTTCGCCGCCTCCAGCGCGATCATGCCGCCTTTGCGACGCAGTCGTTTCAGCGTCGCCTCATGCCCTTCGACCAGCGCCACGACGATGTCGCCATTGTCTGCCGTGCTCTGTTCGCGGATCACGACGATGTCGCCATCGTGAATGCCCGCCTCGATCATCGAATCGCCCCGGACCTCCAGTGCATAATGGTTGCCGCGCCCGGCCAGCATCGAGCCTGGAACTGCGACATGGCGCGCAATGTCGGAGATCGCCTCGATCGGCGTGCCGGCCGCGATGCGCCCCATCAGCGGCACTTCCAGCGCGTCGACTGTTGCCACCGGCAAGGCGCGGGGCGGCGGCGCCACGGGTTCGGGCGCGCCGCCTGCGATCACACGGGCCAAACCGCGACCTTCCAGCGCTTCGGGCATGCGCACGACCTCGATGGCGCGGGCGCGATGCGCAAGACGACGGATAAACCCCCGTTCCTCCAGTGCCGTGATCAGCCGGTGAATCCCCGATTTCGACCGCAGGTTGAGCGCGTCCTTCATTTCATCAAACGAGGGCGGCACACCATCCCTTTTCATGCGGGAATCGATAAGGTCCAGCAGTTCCAACTGTTTGCGCGTCAGCATTGCGGGCTCCGGTCAAGGGCATTCAGATCTTGTTCTACGCATGTTCCCTATTTGTGTCAACCCGTTCTCACAAGGGCAGCACCGGCACGCTTTCGCCCGCACGACGCGGGCCATCACCCAGCGGACGCAGCAGCAGCGCGTTGGCCTGGGCCAGCACCGACAGCAGCGAGGAATCCTGATCGGCAAAGGGTGTCACCACTCCGCTCTCGATCCGCGCGCGCATGTAGTGGGCGCGGGGGCCAGTGGGGCCGGTGTCGCTGCCCAGTGTGGCCATCTGCACCTGCGGCAGCACATCGTCCAGCCCGAGCCACCGGCGCACCATGGGGATCAGGAACAGATGCCCGGTGACGATCGCCGAGACCGGATTACCAGGCAGCCCCAGATAGGGCACAGTCCCCAGGCGCCCGGCAATCAGGGGCTTGCCTGGGCGCATGGCGATCTTGTGAAACGCCCGATCCAGCCCCAGCTCCAGGCCGACCTTGCCCACCAGATCATGGTCGCCGACCGAGGCTCCGCCAATCGTCACTGCAAGATCCATCTGCGTCATCGCCTGCATGGCTTCGCCCAGCGGTCCTTCGCGGTCGGGAGCGATCGGCAGGATCACCCCTTCACCGCCCGCCGCGTCGATCATCGCCTTCAGGGCATAGGTGTTCGATGCAATGATCTGGTCGGGCCCGGGACTTTGCCCCGGGGGAACCAGTTCATCCCCCGTCGCCAGCAAGGCTACACGAGGGCGGCGGGCGACGGTGACCTCGGGGACGTTCATCGCGGCCAGCAGGGCCAGGTCGGCGGATGACAGGCGACGGGGGGCGACCAGAGAGAACTCCGGGCCGAAATCGCAACCTGCGGCGCGGATATTCGCGCCGGGCATCACCGACTCGCTCAGGGTCAGTCGAACACCGGCACGGAGGGTGTTTTCCTGAATGATCACCGCATCCGCGCCAGCAGGAACCGGCGCGCCGGTGAAAATTCGCAGCGCCTGCCCAACGCCAAGCGTCCCCGTCCAGGAATGCCCGGCCGCGGATTCACCGACCACCTCCAGCACGGCCCCCGCCTCTGCGTCGGCTGCGCGCAGGGCATAGCCATCCATCGCCGACGAGGCAAAGGGCGGCTGCGCGCGGGTCGACTTTGCGGATGCGCGCAGCACCCGCCCCGAGGCCAGCGCAAGCGGGACTCCTTCCAGCGCCTCGGTCGGTCGGGCAAGGGCGAGGCACAACGCCTGCGCCTCTTCGACGGTGATCATGTGATCTCTCCCATCGTGAAGGTTCCCGACTTGCCGCCTTCCTTGTGCAGCACCCTGATTCCGCCGATTTCCATCGTCTTTTCCACGGCTTTCAGCATGTCATAAACCGTCAGCGCGGCAACGGATGCGGCAGTCAGGGCTTCCATCTCGACACCGGTTTGCCCAGTGGTGCGCACTTCGGCGGTGATGCGCACGCCCGGCAGGGCCTGATCCGCCACCAGATCAACCACGACCTTGGTGATTGGCAGCGGGTGGCAGAGCGGGATGAGATCAGCGCATTTCTTGGCGGCCATGATCCCCGCCAGCCGGGCGACCCCCAGCACGTCCCCCTTTTTTGCCGTGCCCGCCAGCACATGCGCCAGTGTGGCCGGGGTCATCACCACATGCGCCTCGGCGCGGGCCATGCGGGCGGTGACAGGCTTTCCCGAGACATCGACCATCACCGCGCGGCCCTGGTCGTCGAAATGGGTGAGGCCGCTCATGCTGGCACCGGATCGGCCAAAAGGGCGCGTGTGGCGGCGGCGACATCGGCCTGCCGCATCAGGCTTTCACCGATCAGAAAGCAGCGCGCGCCGTGGCGGGCCATGTCGGCAAGGTCTGCGGGGGTGAAAAGCCCGCTCTCGCAGACCAGTTGCCGCCCGGCGGGCACGCGGCTCGCCAAGGTGCGGGTGGTGTCCAACGACAATTCGAACGTCTTCAGATTGCGGTTGTTCACCCCGATCAGTGGCGATTTCAGCGCCAGCGCACGGTCGAGTTCGTCCCCGTCATGCACTTCGACCAGCACATCCATGCCCCAGCCAAAGGCCGCGTCCTCGAGCTCGGCCGCCTGCGCGTCGGTGACCGAAGCCATGATGATCAGAATGCAATCGGCGCCCCAGGCGCGGGCCTCGGCGACCTGATAGGGGTCATAGAGGAAATCCTTGCGCAGGCAGGGAAGCATCGTCGCGGCGCGGGCCTGGGTCAGGAACTCGGGGGCGCCCTGAAAGCTGGGCGCGTCGGTCAGTACCGAAAGGCAGGTTGCGCCCCCGGCCTCGTAGGCGCGCGCCAGCGCGGGCGGGTCGAAATCGGGGCGGATCAGGCCCTTCGAGGGACTCGCCTTCTTGATCTCGGCAATCAGGCCGTAGCCCGTCGCACTGGCGCGCGCCAAAGCTGCGGCAAAGCCGCGCGGGGCGCTGGCGGCGCGGGCCGCGGCCTCGACGCCGGACAGCGGGCGCGCGGCCTTGGCTGCAGAGATTTCTTCCAGCTTGTAGGCCTTGATCCTGTCGAGAATGGTCGTCATCCGGGGCCCTCCTTGCTGGTTCTGACTAACGCGCGGGGGCGGCGATGGAAAGCGCCAACGCGCTTGCCCCCCGACAGGGGATCGCCTATCCCAGCGCCCGAAGGAGACCCGCCATGCCGCATATCCTCAGCACTTCGGATGCCGATTTTCAGGCCCGCTTCACCGCCCTTCTGGGCATGAAGCGCGAAGACAGCCCCGATGTCGATGCCGCGGTGGCCGCAATCATCGCCGATGTGCGCGCACGGGGGGACGCGGCCTTGGTCGAACTGACCGCGCGCTATGACCGGCTTTCGCTGACGCCGGATACGCTGGCCTTTACCGAAGCAGAGATTGACGCCGCCTGCGAGGTAGTGCCCGAAGATGAGCGCGCGGCCCTGGAACTGGCTGCGGCGCGCATTCGCGCCTATCACGAACGCCAATTGCCCGAGGACGCACGCTGGACGGATGCGACGGGCGCCGAACTGGGCTGGCGCTGGTCGGCGGTTTCGGCGGCCGGGCTTTATGTTCCGGGGGGGCTGGCGAGCTATCCCTCGTCGGTGCTGATGAATGCCATCCCCGCCAAGGTCGCCGGAGTCGAGCGGTTGGTGATCTGCTGCCCCACCCCGGACGGGTCGGTCAACCCCTTGGTCTTGCTGGCAGCGCGGCTTTCGGGGGTGGACACGGTTTATCGCATCGGCGGCGCGCAGGCGATTGCGGCGCTGGCCTATGGGACCGAAACGATTGCTACGGTCGACAAGATCACCGGTCCCGGCAATGCCTATGTCGCGGCGGCGAAACGGCGGGTGTTCGGGCGGGTCGGCATCGACATGATCGCCGGACCCAGCGAGATTCTGGTGATCGGCGACGGCACGGGCGATCCTGACTGGATCGCGCTGGACCTTTTGTCTCAGGCCGAGCACGACGAAAGCGCGCAGTCCCTGCTGGTGACGACCTCCGAGGCCGAGGCCGAGGCGGTGGCGGCAGCCGTGAATCGTCACCTCGAAACGCTGGAACGGCGCGCCATCGCCGGCGCCAGCTGGCGCGATTTCGGCGCGGTGATCGTCGCGCGGGATCTGGACGAGGCCGCAGCGCTGTCGAACCGCATCGCGCCCGAGCACCTGGAATTGTGCGTGGCCGACCCCGAGGCCCTGCTTACCGCCATCCGGCACGCGGGCGCGGTGTTTCTGGGCCACTGGACGCCCGAGGCAATCGGCGATTATGTCGGCGGGCCGAACCATGTGCTTCCCACGGCACGCAGCGCGCGGTTTTCCAGCGGCCTCGGCGTGCTCGATTTCCTCAAGCGCACGACCCTGGCCCGCATGACGCCGGAGGCCTTGGCCGCCATCGGTCCGGCGGCGGAAACCTTGGCGATCAGCGAGAGCCTTCAGGCGCATGGCCTGAGCGTGCGCGCGCGGCTGGACCGGCTCAACCGCCGGTAACGCGGATGTTCGGTGCGGGGGGTGGCGTTCTGGCGCACAATGGCGGGCCTGCCCCCTTCTATGGATCGCCCATGGTGCGCATGATTGCCCTGTTGACCATGATCGCCCTGCCCGTTGCCGCGCATGTGCCCGAGCCGCCTTGCGGCATTGACGAAAGCGACGGCAGCCTTTGGCCCATCACCGAGGCCCGCGACCTTGCTCCGATCTGGCCTGCGCGCCACCGGGGCGAGGTGGTGACCTACGAATGGGTCGACGTGACAGACCGGGTGCATGGCTATGTCCAGCTTTGCCAGACCGGCGAGGCGCTGCGTTATGCGATTGCCAACGAGGCGACACTGGCGCTGTCCACCCGACTGGGCGAGATGCTGGACAGCGACCGGGTGCATTCCCTGCGCGACGTGCGGCGGATGATCCGCGGCCTGGGTGGTGAAGCCTCGCTGGGTCATCGCCCCGGGCCTTGCGCCTGCGAAGCCTGGACGCGCTGAGCCGCGTTTGCACCCTTCCCATGCGCGTCCGGGCGGCGTAAGGGTTTGGCATGCGGATACTCTTTCTGGGCGATGTGATGGGCCGGTCCGGCCGCAGCGCGGTGGCGGAACGGCTGCCAGGGCTTCGGCGCGACTGGGGGTTGGATTTCGTCGTGGTGAACGGCGAGAATGCGTCGTCCGGCATGGGCCTGACGCCGGAACACGCGGTCGGCCTCTTTGCCGCCGGGGCGGATTGCGTGACGCTGGGGGATCATGCCTTTGACCAGAAGGCGATGATCGGCCACATCGACAGCGAGCCCCGGCTGATCCGCGCGATCAACTTTTCCAAGGTCTCGCCGGGGCTGGGGCATCGGGTCTTCGTGCTTGCCGACGGGCGCAAGGTGCTGGTCGCGCAGGTCATGGGGCAGGTCTTCATGAAACGACCCTTTGACGATCCGTTCTCGGCGATCGAGCCCGTCCTGCGCGCGCATCCCCTGGGTGGTGCGGTGCAGGCGGCGGTGATCGACGTGCACGCCGAGGTGACCAGCGAAAAGATGGCTTTGGGCCATTGGTGCGACGGTCGCGCCAGTCTGGTGGTGGGCACACACACCCATGTGCCGACGGGCGATACCATGATCCTGAACGGTGGCACGGCCTATCAGACCGATGCCGGGATGTGCGGCGATTATGACAGCGTCATCGGCATGCAAAAGGACGAGCCCCTGCGCCGCTTCATCACCGGCATGGCCAAGGAGCGTTTCGAACCCGCGACCGGCCCCGCGACGCTTTCGGGGGTGTTCGTCGAAACCGACGACCGCAGCGGCAAGGCGCTGAGGGTGGTGCCAGTGCGTCAGGGGGGGCGACTGGCGCCTTCGGCACCGTGACGCAGGGAAGGCCCTGGGGTTACCTTGTCCTGCTGGTGATCGGCGCCGCCTGGGGGCTGAGCGCCCCCATGATCAAGCTGGCGACCGAGGCCACCTTTCGCCCGGCCACCATCATGCTGTGGCAGGCGCTGGTCGCCGTGGTGGTGCTTGGCGTGGTTCTGGGCCTGACCGGTCGGCTGCAAAGGCTGCCCCTCGATGCGCGGCACCTGCGGCTTTATGTGGTGGTGGGTCTCTTTGGCATGGCCCTGCCGTCGCTCGCCAGCTACTCGGCCACCACCCATCTGCCCGCCGGGGTGGTCAGCGTCATCATCTCGCTGGCGCCGGTGTTTGCCCTGCCGCTGGCGCTGACCCTGGGGACCGAGCGGTTTGACGCGCGGCGCATGGTCGGCGTGGGGCTGGGCGCGTTGGCGATGGTGCTTCTGATGGCCCCCCAGACCAGCCTCCCTGCTCCGGGGCTCTGGGTCTGGGTGCCGGTGGCGGCACTGGCACCGCTCTTCTACGCCATCGAGGGGGCCTATGTCTTTGGCGCCGGTGCGGTGCGGGCGACGCCGTTGCAGGTGCTCTGGGCCGGGTATGCCGTCAGCCTGATGGTTGCGATACCGCTTGCGCTGTGGGATGGCGCGCGGGTGCTGCCCCCAGCCGGGGCGGGGCTGGCGATGGCAGGCTT
>ERZ761602.8484-NODE-8484-length-10333-cov-6.839755_pt1 | contig 10333 bp, 9 predicted proteins | sample MGYA00512165_ERZ761602 | MGnify/ENA primary metagenome ERZ761602 (study PRJEB28899, sample SAMN02445085) | bioreactor sludge metagenome | biome: EBPR sludge; isolation source: Thorneside wastewater treatment plant | place: Australia: Brisbane, Thorneside...
CATAGATAAAATAGGCAAATATGTTATATACGGCGGAAACGCGGGCTCTTTTGTCTATATCTGTCATGGAGTTCCTGAGTACAAAATAGGCGAGATAGATCAGCAGGGCGATGGCCGCTCCCAATTGCTTGGGATCGTTATTCCAGGGCGCGCCCCAGGTGTAATTGGCCCAGACCATGCCCGTAACCAAACCCAGCATACCGAATACAATACCAGTTTTGGCGAACTCGCTGGCATAAATATCATGCCGCATATTCGGCTTTCTTAAATATAAAATAGAATAAACCAGGGAAACAGAGATCAGCGTTAACTGGCTAAACCACATGGGCACATGAAAAAAAAGATTGCGTATGGTTTGCTCAAGGTTGCCGATATCAGGAACGGGGATCAGGAAGCCTGCAATAAAAGTATAGGTTAATAAAACGATCGATAATATTTTCCACCAATATCCGCGCATAGTTGCTTTGAGTGTCGTCAATAGGATGTATAAGTAAGGCTTAACAAGGTTCAAAATTAGGACAAAGGGATACAACTAAGCCAATATACCTATAATATTTATTGCATATTATGATATATGCAAATATTTGATCTTAACGATTTACCATTTTTAATAATTGCCTGAAAGTCTTAGAACCGGTTAAAAGCTTTTTTTACGGCAACCCTAATCTTTCCATAAAAAAGGGAAAAGCACGGCGGCCAAGGCCAGCGTCAGCAGGTCGAGCCCTGCCAGCAGCGCTGACATCTGCAGCAACCCTTTCTGGATCACATCGGCAAAAGCGATATTGGAAATGCGCATCAGCAACAATACCTGCGGGATGATCAGCGGGAAACCGAGTATGGCGATCAATGCGGCATTCTGACGCGCTCTTGCGGCGATGGCGGCGAGAAAGGTAAAGACAAAGCTCAGACTGCATCCTCCAAGGCATACGATAGCGGTGAATTGTAGCGGATGCTGCAACGGATCGCCCATCAACAGCCGGAACAGCAGCAGGCTGGTAATGCTCATCACGATCATCAACAGGGCATTGAACAACAGCTTGGATAATATAAAATCGCGCGGACCGGCGATCGTATAATAGTATAGCATCCTGCCGCTGCTTTCCTGGAGAAAACTCTTGGCCACGGCATTTACGCAGATAAACAACTGGATCATCCAGAACAGGCCGTTCCATACTTTTTCCTCCGGCTGGCCCATCGCCAGGTATAGCACAAAGATGGTGGAAGCTACATACAATAAAATGCCATAAAAAGTGTATTGCTGCCTGATCTCAAGCAGGAAATCCTTTTTAAGCAAAACAAGAATATGTTGCAGGCTTCGCATCAAAATGTCTTTATTTCATCATAAAAGTACGGTATGTTATGGTCTCGCCGGATCATGCGCACGGATAACAGCCGTTTACCTGCTTAAAATACGCATGCCGCCATTTGACCTGCCGGCTATTCATAACCGCTTTTTGCCGTTAGGCCTGTATGAATATAAAGACGCTTTTCCTGCCGGGTATTTGATCAGGCAAGGGGCTATTAGGCTTCAGCGCCTTCCGGCCGATCCTGCATTGCTCCCGGCTTTCCTTATAATAATAGGAATAAAAATTGCTAACTTTATCATCAAACTACTGGTAACCCAAAAAAGTATTCCTTTCATGGAGCATTTAGCGGAACTGATTAGCAAATTAAATGAACAATTTGAACAAAAAGCGCATCCTTCAAAACTATTGGGGCTGATCAGGTCGATAGAAGCGGAACTGATGAAGCAGGAAACGGCTACAAGGCAGATCAGGAGCAGCGCCGCTATTGCCGTAGTGATGCCTGCTTTTCGCGGAGGGGTACAAAATGCCAGGGAAGAAATACTGGATAAAGAGGAACTGCTCGAAAAAGAAAAGATCGGGAATGACAATAAAGAAACGGAATCCTCGCAGCCTGAAACCGATATGCTCCGGTTCGATCCGATGAAGGAAGTGCCGACGCTTGCGCACCAGGAAGCGATAAGAGAGATCAATGAGATGATCGGATTCCAGGATGCTTCTCTTAATGATAAGTTAAAAGAAGAAAAATTAGAGATAGGGCAGCGGTTAACCGACGCCCCGATCAGGGATCTGAAAAAAGCGATCGGCGTGAATGATCGTTATGTTTTTATCAGCGAGCTGTTCCGCGGCGATGAAGCAATGTATGAACGCAGCCTTAAAACGATCAACGGCTTTCGCATCTTTGCAGAAGCGGAATACTGGATCGAGAGAGAGCTGAAAGTGAAGCTGGGATGGGAAGAACGCAAGGAAACCACGCGTCATTTTTATCAATTGATCAAAAGGCGGTTTTCCTGAATATAGTTCAGGATATTTAAGGTAGCGCCTTTTTTAGCGTATACATAGTGTTTAGCGGCTTCAGACCGCTCCCGGTAATCTTCTTTTTTTTCCAGGAGCTCATTCAGAGCGTTTTCCAGTTCCAGCGCATTGTTAATAGTGATCGCAGCGCCTTCTTCCAGCAGGTCGATGGCTTCCCTGAACTGGTTAAATACAGGACCGATGACCATCGGCTTGCCATACACGGCCGCTTCCAGCATATTGTGAACGCCTTCATCTCCGAAACCGCCGCCTACATAGGCAATATCCGCATAATAATAAAGCCGGGAGAGCATCCCCATATTGTCTATGATCAGGACATGCGCAGCCGATTGCCGGTTGGCCATCCATTGGGAATACCTGGCGGTATGCTTCAGGAGCTTCTCTATTTCCTGGAGACGGGTTTCCTCTATTTCATGCGGGGCGATGATAAACCGGATATGGGTGTTGCTGCGTACATAATGCGCCAGCTCTTCTTCATCTTCCAGCCAGGTGCTGCCGGCCACAATTACTTTTTGGTCGCCGCAAAATTCACGAATGCCCGGCGCCTCCCGGAAGTTTTCCGCAATATCGATCACCCGGTCGAACCGCGTATCGCCGTTGACGGTAACATTGTCGGAAAACCCTATGGCCTTTAACCTTGTCGCCGATTCCGGCGTCTGAACAAAAAGCCAGGTGAAACATCGCAGCATCTTTTTATACAATGAACCGTACCATTTAAAGAAAGGCTGATGTTTTTGAAAGATGGCGGATATCAGTAACAGCGGAATATTCCTTCGCTTGAGCTCGGTTAAATAATGGCGCCAGTAGTCATATTTGATCCATAACACCAGCGAAGGCTGAATGATATCAATAAACCTCGCCGCCGACCTTTTGTTGAACATGGGCAGATAAAAAACATGATCCGCCCCGGAATAATCTTTCATGACCTCATAGCCCGAAGGCGAAAAAAAACTGATGACTATCCTTACGCCGGGAAAGGCGGATTTAATGCGTTCCAGCAAAAAGCGCCCCTGCTCAAACTCTCCCAGGGAAGCGCAATGCATCCATACCGTAGACCTGCCTTCATCCGCCCGGTACTCCGCTTCGATCTTGCTAAACAGGTTACGTCGACCCTCGATCCAAAGCCTTGCTTTGGGATTCCAGGCGGCGGCGATCCGGATGGCTAGATAGTATGATCGGGTAAAAATATTGTATAAAAGAAGGAACACCGGCAAAGGTAAGCTTTACCTATGAGCGCAAAAAATCGTTGATTATTATGTAACGACCCGTTTTGAGTTTTTATCTGCGGCTATATAAGACGTTAATGCCGAAACCGGGTCGCTCCCGGTTATTATTATCCGGGTAATTAACGGTTAACATTGTCAGAACCAGTTTTTTAAGTAGTTTTGTTCGGTTTTTAAAATGCAATATACAGTATGAGACCTATCCAAATGGTAGATTTGCAGCAGCAATATGCTAAAATCAAAACCGAAGTAAACCTCGCGATCCAGGAAGTACTGGACAGCGCCGCCTTCATAAACGGACCGGCAGTTAGCGGTTTCGCCGCAAATCTTTCGCAATACCTGGGCGTTAAACATGCTATTCCCTGCGCCAACGGCACCGATGCCTTACAGATCTCTTTAATGGCCCTGGGACTGGTCCCCGGCGACGAGGTGATCACCCCTTCTTTCACCTATGTGGCTACAACAGAGGTGATCGCCCTGCTGAAGCTGAAACCGGTGTTTGTGGAAGTAGATAAACGCAGTTTCTGTATCGATCCCGCCGCCATCGAAAAAGCGATCACGCCCAAAACAAAAGCCATCGTTCCCGTTCATCTATACGGGCAAAGCGCGGATATGGAAGCGATCATGGATATTGCCAAAAAGCATAACCTGTACGTGATCGAAGACAATGCCCAGGCCATCGGCGCCCGGTATACTTTCTCCGATAACAGCGTTAAAAAAACAGGCTCGATCGGAACTATTGGCGCAACCTCATTTTTCCCATCCAAAAACCTGGGCGCCTATGGCGACGGGGGCGCCATTTTTACCAACGACGACGAACTGGCAGCCCGTTTGAAAATGATCGCTAATCACGGGCAGAGCAAAAGATATTATCATGATATCGTAGGCTGCAACAGTCGGCTGGACTCCCTGCAGGCGGCGATACTCAATATCAAGCTCAGGCATCTGGATGAGTATATCGCAGCTCGCAACAAAGTGGCGGACTATTACGACAAGGCTTTTGCAGGCAATCCCGGGATCACGGTTCCCTATCGTTCTCCAAACAGCAGTCATGCTTTTCATCAATATACCCTAACGCTGAACGGAGTGGACCGCAATGGCCTGAATGAATGGCTGGCCAGCCAGCATATTCCTTCTATGATCTATTACCCTGTGCCCGCGCATCGTCAGAAGATGTTTGATGCGTTCGGAGGCCAGAACTTCAATCTTGACATTACCGACTGGCTGACGGAGCGCGTGCTTTCCCTCCCCATTCATACGGAGATGGAGGAAGACCAACTGGCTTTTATCGCCGAAAAAGTATTGTCGTTCGTCAATAAAACCGCCTAATCCTTAAAATCTAATATATCAATATGAAAATCGCCGTAATCGGAACCGGATACGTTGGACTGGTAACAGGCACATGTTTCGCAGAGACAGGCAATGAAGTGATCTGCGTGGATATCGCCAAAGAAAAAGTAGAACATTTGTCCAATGGCCAGATCACCATTTATGAGCCGGGCCTGGAAAAACTATTTTTACGTAATCTCCGCGAAGGAAGACTCCGGTTCACCACTTCGCTGGAAGAGGGTATAAAAGAAGCGGCCATCGTTTTTCTTGCCCTGCCTACCCCGCAGGATGAAGATGGTTCGGCAGACCTTAAATACGTGCTGGGCGTAGCCGAAGACCTTGGAAAATTGCTTACGTCCTATAAGATCATCATTGATAAGAGCACCGTTCCTGTAGGCACTGCCGAGCGGGTACGGGAGAAGATCGCGCTCAATTATAAGGGCGGGTTTGACGTGGTGTCCAATCCCGAATTTTTACGGGAAGGCGTTGCCGTGGATGATTTTATGAAACCCGACAGGGTAGTCATCGGCACAGGATCGGAGAAAGCCAGAAAAATATTAAATGATCTTTATTCTCCTTTTGTCCGCCAGGGCAATCCTATTGTTTTTATGGACGAACGTTCCGCAGAGTTGACAAAATATGCGGCTAACTCTTTCCTGGCCACAAAGATCTCTTTCATGAATGAGATCGCCCAGCTTTGTGAAAAAATGGGCGCCGACGTGGATATGGTGCGTCGCGGCATAGGCGGCGATGAAAGGATCGGAAGAAGATTCCTTTTCCCGGGCATTGGTTATGGAGGAAGTTGTTTTCCCAAAGATGTCCAGGCCCTGGTGAAATCGTCAAAAGAAGTCGGATACGATTTCAATATACTGGAGTCGGTGATCAAAGTAAACGACCGCCAGAAGCTGCATCTTATTCCCAAGATCAAAAAATATTTCAATGGCGATCTCAAGGGGAAAAAAATTGCTTTATGGGGACTGGCCTTCAAACCTAATACAGACGATATCCGCGAAGCGCCTTCCTTATATATCATCAAAGAACTGCTGGCCCTGGGCGCAGAAATAGCCGCCTTCGATCCCGAAGCAATGAACAATACCCGGAAGGCGTTGGGCGACAAGATCTATTTTTCGGAGAACCAATACGATTGCCTCCAGGATGCCGACGCCCTCGTCATCGCTACCGAATGGAACGAGTTCAGGACGCCCAACTTCCTGAAGATTGTTACCGCCATGCGCAACAAAGCTATTTTTGACGGACGTAATCTTTTTGACACCGCCGCCATTAAAGAGCTTGGATTTTATTATGAAAGCATCGGAAGGGCGCCGGCCATTCCGGCGAACGGAACAACAAAAAACAGATAAACATGCCACAACGGGTTTTGATCACAGGAGCGGCGGGCTTTTTAGGCTCTCATTTGTGCGACCGGTTCATTAAGGATGGTTACCAGGTCATTGGCATGGATAACCTTATTACCGGCGACCTCAAAAATATAGAACACCTGTTTAAGCTGGAGCAGTTTGAGTTTTATCACCATGATGTGTCCCGGTTTATCCATATCCCGGGCGAACTGGATTATATTCTCCATTTTGCTTCCCCCGCGAGCCCTATCGATTACCTGAAAATACCTATCCAGACCCTTAAAGTGGGATCCCTGGGAACGCATAATTGCATGGGGCTGGCCAAGGCGAAAAAAGCCAGGATACTGGTGGCATCCACTTCTGAAATATATGGCGACCCCCTGGTGCATCCCCAGCCCGAAGAATACTGGGGAAACGTAAACCCGGTGGGCCCGAGAGGAGTGTATGACGAAGCCAAACGCTTCCAGGAAGCCATCACCATGGCCTATCACAATTTTCATGGCCTCGAAACAAGGATCGTGCGGATATTCAATACTTATGGGCCCAGGATGCGACTGAACGACGGGCGTGCGCTGCCCGCTTTTATAGGACAGGCGCTGAGGGGAGAAGACCTGACCGTTTTCGGCTCCGGCGCCCAAACCCGCTCCTTCTGTTATGTGGACGACCTTATCGAGGGTATTGTGCGCCTGTTAAAAAGCGATTATGCGCAACCGGTAAATATTGGCAATCCCGATGAGATCAGCCTGAAAGAGTTTGCGGAAGAGATCATCAGGCTGACCGGCAGCAAACAAAAGATAGTCTATAAACCCCTGCCGGAGGACGATCCCAGGCAGCGCCAGCCGGATATAACCAAGGCTAAGCAGATACTTGGCTGGGAGCCGAAAGTGAGCCGTAAAGAAGGACTGGCCCTGACTTATGATTATTTCAGGTCGCTGCCGCATGAGGACCTGTTCAGGCAGCCTAAAGAATTTATTAGCAGGAAGTAAAATTACCAGGCATTTATCGCGTTATTGACTGATAAATATACGCACCACGCTTTTTTCATCTAAAATGTAAAATAAAATGTATAAGGAGCTTTTGGAAAAAAAATCAAAACTGGCGGTTATCGGACTTGGATATGTAGGATTGCCCATTGCCCTTGAATTTGCTAAAAAAATATCGGTTATCGGCTTTGATATTAATGCGAAACGCATTGAAATGATGCGTAATAACCAGGATCCCAGTAAAGAAGTGGACGAAAAGGAATTTAAAGGAAGGGATATCGTTTTCACCAACGACCTGGAAATACTGAAACAAGCAAAATTTTATATTGTCGCCGTGCCGACGCCGGTGGATAAATACAATGTGCCCGATCTTAAACCCCTGATCGGCGCCTCGAAAACCGTGGGCAAGGTCCTGAAGAAAGGCGATTACGTGGTGTACGAGTCTACCACCTACCCCGGTTGCACAGAAGAGGACTGCCTCCCCATCCTGGAAAAAGGTTCCGGGCTGAAAATGGGGGTGGATTTTAAGCTGGGCTATTCTCCCGAACGCATTAACCCCGGCGATAAAAAGAATACGCTGAAGACTGTGGTAAAAGTGGTCTCGGGCTGCGATAAGGAGTCGCTGGAGGAAATTGCCAGGATCTATGAACTGGTGGTCGATGCAGGCGTTCACCGGGCAAGCTCTATTAAGGTGGCCGAAGCGAGCAAGATAGTGGAAAATACGCAGCGCGACCTGAACATCTCCCTGATGAACGAGCTGTCGATGATCTTTGATCGCATGGGCATCAATACCTTCGATGTCATTGAAGCGGCAGGCACCAAGTGGAACTTCCTGAAGTTCCAGCCGGGGCTTGTTGGCGGGCATTGTATCGGCGTCGACCCTTATTACCTTACTTATAAGGCCGCGGCCCTGGGATATGATTCCAAGGTCATCTCCTCGAGCAGGTCCATCAATGACGATATGGCCAAGTATGTCGCCAGGAAGATCATCACCCATGTGCTGCGGAACTCCAACGAACAACCCCGCGTATTGGTGAAAGGCGTAACGTTCAAGGAGAACGTAAGCGATATCCGCAATTCCAAAATAGTGGATACGGTAAAGGAATTGTTGTTGTTCAATATACAGGTGGACGTGGAAGATCCTTATGCGCAGGGCGATGAAGTGCATGAAGAGTACGGGCTTAAGCTCTGCGGTAAAGAGATGGGTAATTATGACGCAATAATCATTACAGTGCCGCATAAAGAGTATCTTGCCCTGGATGCCGCTTATTTTGAGGGCATCACCAAACCTAAGGCGCTTATTGCCGATCTTAAGGGATTGTTTAAAAATAAAATAACCAATAGGGAATACTGGAGTTTGTAATGACCAGCTACGATAGGACAATACTGATTACAGGCGGCGCCGGTTTTATCGGCTCGCATGCGGTTAGGCATTTTGTGAATCGCTATCCAACCTATCGTATCGTCAATATGGATGCGCTGACCTATGCAGGCAACCTGGAAAATCTGAAGGATATTGAGACGGCGCCCAACTATATATTTGAAAAGGCCGATATCTGCGATGAAGAGCGGACGGCGGAACTGTTCGCTCGCTATGCTTTCGACGCCGTGTTGCATTTCGCAGCGGAAAGCCATGTAGACCGGTCTATACAAGATCCCCTCGCTTTTGTGCGAACCAATGTGTTGGGAACGACCGTCTTGCTGAACGCCTGCCGCAAAGCCTGGGACAAGGAACGGCAGGATACGCTGTTTTATCATGTATCTACCGACGAAGTGTATGGATCCTTAGGCAGGGAGGGATTGTTTACCGAACATACGCCCTACGATCCGCGCTCGCCCTATTCGGCTTCCAAAGCTTCCTCCGATCATTTTGTAATGGCGTACCATCATACCTATGGGCTTCCGGCGATCATATCGAACTGCTCCAATAATTATGGATCTCATCATTTCCCCGAAAAGCTGATCCCTCTGATGATCAATAATATCAGGAACAATAAGCCGCTACCGGTATATGGCAGGGGCGAGAATATCCGGGACTGGCTTTGGGTGGAAGACCATGTGCGGGCAATAGACCTGATATTCCACAAAGGCAGAAAAGGAGAAAAATACAATATCGGCGGGTTGAATGAATGGAAAAATATCGATCTTGTACGCCTGCTTTGCCGTATCATGGATAAAAAGCTGAACAGGCCGGAAGGAACTTCGGCAAAACTGATCAGCTATGTTCCTGACCGGCCCGGGCATGACCTGAGATATGCCATCGACGCGACAAAGCTGAAAAATGAGCTGGGATGGACGCCCTCTCTGAATTTTGAAGAGGGCCTGGAAAAGACGGTCGACTGGTACCTCAACAATGAGGACTGGGTGAATCAGGTTACTTCCGGCAGCTATCAGCAATATTATGAACAGCAGTACCTGAAAAGATAGTTAAACCGCCTAATCATGCTATTTACGCAAACTGGATTTGCCGGATTGATCGTTGTGGAGCCGAAAGTATTCGACGATGACCGCGGATATTTTTTTGAGGCGTTTAATCATAAACTTTTTTCTTCCGAAGGCATAGCGGTCGACTTTGTACAGGATAACCAGTCAAGGTCCGCATACGGCGTTGTTCGCGGCCTCCATTACCAGAAGCCGCCCTATGCCCAAAGCAAGCTGGTGCGCGTATTAAGCGGCGCCATATTGGACGCGGCGGTTGATCTTCGCAAAGGCTCGCCTAGTTTTGGAAAAGTCTTTTTAATCGAGCTCTCCGCTGAAAATAAAAAGCAGTTATTCATCCCCGTTGGTTTTGCGCACGGTTTCTCCGTGATCAGCGATACCGCAGAAGTATTGTATAAATGCGACGCTTTCTATAATAAACAAAGCGAAGGAGGCATTGCGTATAACGACACCGACCTTGCGATCGATTGGGGTATTCCCGACAAGAAAAGAATCGTCTCGGAAAAAGACAGCCTCCTGCCGCCTTTTGAAGCGTATGCAGGAGCGTTTGCCTTTTCCGGTTAAATATTGAACAGACCTGACGAGGCTGCCCTTTTTAGAGGCAGCGAAGGATCCAGGTAAAACATTTGAATAAGTATGACCATGCCCGCTATATTGATTAC
>ERZ761602.8485-NODE-8485-length-10331-cov-7.856170_pt1 | contig 10331 bp, 2 predicted proteins | sample MGYA00512165_ERZ761602 | MGnify/ENA primary metagenome ERZ761602 (study PRJEB28899, sample SAMN02445085) | bioreactor sludge metagenome | biome: EBPR sludge; isolation source: Thorneside wastewater treatment plant | place: Australia: Brisbane, Thorneside...
GCCTCGCGGCGATGGGCGGATTCTCCAGGACTGGTCGGCGGCGTGCCGGGAGCGGTGGTGCCGGGGCTCGGCCCCGACGCACTCTCCCTGCCGCTCGGCCCTGGCTTGCCGCCGGGGCGGCCGCGCTCGTCGCCGGAGCTCACGACGCACCCGGCACGGTCGCGGTGTACTCGAAGACGAGCCAGAGATCGCTGGGCCGGTCCTCGGGGCTCGCGTAGCTGAGCTCGAGCTCGAGCGCGAGGTCGGCGTCGAGGCCGAGATCGAGCGCGGGCTCGACGGCGACGTAGGAGACGGCCCCGACGTGGGTGGTCGCGAGGGTGAGCGCCGCATCGTCTTCGCCCTGGTGCACGGCGACGGCGCTCGGCTGCTCGCCCCAGATCCACGCGGTGATCTTGGTGATCTCTACGAGCGCCTCAGCGCGGGTCTTCGACCAGCTCGCGAGAGGCAGGCTGAGCTCGATGCGCTCGGCGTCGCCTTCGAGGTAGGCGTTCCACGCGTCGCTCTGCTCGCTCGAGACGCGCACGAGGCGACGGAGTGTGCGCTCGGGTTCGACGGAGTGGGTGGAACCCTCGCGGGCGGTGTATTGGATCTGGAAGACGAGATCGTCGATGCTGCGGTAGTCGAAGCGGTTGCCGTCGGAGAGGCGCAGCTCGAAGAGGGGCCCCTCGGCGAGCTCACGGTGGGCTCCGGCGCCTTCGAAGGGCCGGTAGCGGTCGTCGCGGAAGAGGTCGAAGCCGCCTCCGTCGTCGCGGCCCGTGCTGGTGGAGATCGCCTCGACCACGCCTCCTCGTGCTTCGAGGCCGCCGGTGCTAGGCGCAGGGCGGGTCTCGGCGCCGGCGATGGAGAGCCTGCCGTAGACGCCGTCGTAAGGCCCGCGGTTGCACTCGACCGTGAGGCTGACGGCGGCGAGGCGGCGCAGGTAGTGGCCCGCGAGGTCGCGGTCGTAGTCGAGCTCGCTGAGGTGGAGGTCGGCCTCGCCCAGCTCTCGGAGGCGCACCAGCTCATCCGGGTCGTGCTGGGCGAGCGAGACCCACTTGCTGAGCTCGAGCTCGCGGCGGTTCTCGAGGTGGTAGGCGACGTCCATGCGCCGGAGGTCGGCGAGCAGCTGCTCGCCGGCGAGCATGCCTCGGCGCAGGCCGTCCCAGTGGGTGAAGCGCACGAAGCTACGCGTCGCAGGCTCGGCGCGCTCGTAGCGGAAGGCCACCTCGGCGCGGCGCGCGAGCTCGAGCGCGAGCTTGTAGGCCTGGTAGTAGGTCGCCGCGAGCTCGGACTGCATCCACCCATAGAGCTCGGTGCTCGTGAACTTGCCGCGCAGGAAGCTCTCCACCTCGCGAGCCTGCGCGCGCTGGCGCTCGACGGTCGCGAGCTCGCGCTGCGCGACCTCGACGCGATGCTCCGCTGCAGCGATCTCACGCTGGGATCGCGCGATCTCGCGTTGGGCGAGCCTCGTCTGGTGGCCCCACTCCTCCTGGCGACGTTGGTAGCCGGCGAGCGTGCCGACGGTGGAGGCCAGGAACCCCATCGTCTGCCCGAGCGCGCCGAGGGATTGCGCCGACGAATCGGTCGACGCGCCCATTTGCTGCCCTCCCATCGTGACGAGCTGCACCGGGCTGGCGATCCCAGCGCCTCCCGAGCTGAGCTGCGGCATGACGTAGGTGCTTGCCGCCGCCTTGTGCCCGAGCTGCGAGGCCATCGTGAATTGATGCCCCAGAAGCCCGAGCTCGAGCGATGCGATTTCGCCGTCGTTCATGAAGTCGCGCGTGGAGTAGTAGTCGTAGCGCTCCTGCGCCATCTCCAGACCGCGCTGGGCCACCGTGAGCGAGGCGCGCGCTTCGCGTAGCTGCTCTTGGCGTGTCTCGCGGATCTGGTCGTGCAGGGCGATCTCGTGCTCCTGACGGAGCCGAGAGAGCGCCTCGCCGTCGAGCTTCTCGAGGGCCGAGAGGTAGCTGGCTCCGAGGCCGCTCAGGGCGTTGGCGAGCTCCACCGCCTTGGCGTGGACGGTGGCGTAGCGATAAGGCGGAACCTGGCTCGAGAGACCCGCCGAGGCCCCTGCGAGATCCACGCCCATCGCCTTCGCTCGTACGAGCAAGGCCGGATCGATGGGCGGCTCGAAGAGCGCGAGCGAGCGCGTGAGGCCGTCGATGCTCTGGCAGTTGCGGATCTTGTAGAGCCGGTCTTCGACGACGTCCCAGTAGCCGAGCAGCTTCTCGTTGTCGGGCACGCAGAAGTACATGGTGCCGACGAGCGTGGCGGTGGCGGGCGAGCCACAAGGGCCGCGCTGCCCGCCTGGTGGGGGCGGTACGATGGCCTCGACCAGATAGGCGTTGCCGAAGTCGTCGAGGCCGCCCTCGTCGTCGAGCTGACCGTAGGAGTGCACGGGTTTGCCGGCGGGTTCTGGCAGGCTGGTCGGCCGGGGCCCGAGCAGGCTCTGCGCGAGCATGTAGAGCTGGGTGGCTTCGACGATCGACTCGATGCTGTCGCGGGCGAAGAGCGAGTCGGCCCAGGCGATCAGGTTGTCGAGGTAGCGCATGACGATCGCCTTCTGGTAGGCGACGGGCCGCATCGCGGCGATCCGGTGAGGATCGAAGGGTGAGTCGCGCCACGCTTGGATCTGGCGGCTGAGCTTCTGCACCTCGGCGGTGTCGCCGGTGCTCAGGCCGAGCAGCTCTTTGGCGTAGGCGTTCTCGGAGAGCGACTCGAGGCCGTCTTGGATGTTCGCGAGATCGAGGTTCTCGGCGAAGGGGCGGAAGCGCCAGAAGCGGCTCGCGCCTGGGGACCCCGAGCTCGAGAGGCCCCGGGTCGGATCGAAGATGGCGTGCAGCCAGCGTCGGGCCTCGTCGTAACGCCCGTCGGCCTGGAGCCGGGTGGCGATCGTCCACGGGATGTAGAAGAAGAGCTCCCAGTTGTAGAGGCCGTAGGCGCCGTCGAGATCGAGATCGACGGCGTCGCGGGGCACGCCGAGCACGTGCCCGAGGTTGGGCTCGTACAGCGGCGCGACGTTGGTGCTCGCGTATTGGATCGAGCTCTCTCCGTCTGCGGGGTACAGCAGCGCCGGGATGCCGCCCGAGTGGAGCAGCCTGCGGAAGGCGTCGACGTAGCGGTGAGAGAAGCTCGACAGGCGGTGCTTCTCACCGGTCGTGAGCACGACCGGCAGGGCCACTTGGCGGTGGGCGGGAAGTACGCGGCCGATCACGTCGCGGTCGGCCCAGCTCGAGAGACCACCGCTCCCTTCGCTCGGGGTGGCGGGCGGCTCGACCTCAGGCAGGGTCGTGAGGGCCGAAGGCGAGTCGTCGAAGAGATCGACGAAATACGAGCTCGAGACCCTCCGGAGGTCGGTGATCCTCGCGCTCGCCGGTGCGAACGCGGGCAGACTGCTCGGGGTCGCGCCCTTCGCGAGCGGGGTGAGCAGGTCGACGACGAAGCTGCGCTCGGTGTCGAAGTACACGAAGGAGCTACGGCTGGGTGCAGGCTCGGGGCCGCGAGGACAGACGACGTTGGCGCCGACCCTGCCGGGCGGGGAGCTGCCGAGCAGCACCGCGTCGTAGGCCCCCAGGTTGGTGTCGACGCGCGACCGGAGCCCCGCGTCGCTGCGAAAGCCCTGGTAGCGGATGCTTCCCCCTGCGCGGCGCACGTGGCGAACCTGAGCAGGCCAGTCGCTCGGGGTGATGATGCCGGGCATCTGGCTTGCGTAGCCACCGGTGGGGTCGCGCAGGAGCCAGCCGCTGGCGCCGTCCCAATGGCTGCTCGACGGGCGCAGCTCGAGGCTCAGGAGGCCGAGCGTGCGCAGCATGCACTCGAATCGCACACGCTTGCCCACGACGCTCGTCGTGAAGGAGACTTCCTCGAGGCGAGGTGAAGCGCCGAGCGGAACGGGGTGACTCGTGATCGGCGCGGACCAGAGCTCGTCACGGCGCTCGCTCACGTGGATGCGCAGCACGGCCTCGAGCGGCGTCGGCGGGGAATCGGAAGCGGCAGCCGCGCGCGCGTCGTTGAGCTGGGCGAGCTTCGCGTGGTTCACGAGCGCTCGCGCCAGGCGGACGAAATCCCCTGCTGCTCGGGCGTTCGCCGATTCTTGCGCCCACCACGCCTGGTCGTGGCCGTCGATGACAGGCTCTCCGCTCGCGCTCGCAGCAGGTGCGCGACCCTTCGGGAGAGCCACGTCCTCGAAGCTGGCCCAGGCCAGGAAGAGACGACCCTCCATGAAGAACGGCATGAGGTGCTCGCTCGAGATCTCGAGCTCGATCTCGCGCCAGGGGCTCCAGGCCCCGTGTCGACGCACCCGGTGGAAGTATCGGTGAGGTGCGAGGCTTCGGCCGAAGACGTGCAGGACGCGTTCGGTGCCGCTCGGCGGCCCGAAGCTGAGCTCGTTGCCCACCTCGACCTGCGTCGCGACGATCTCGAGGTTGGCGAGCTCGTGCAGTCCATCGACGTAGGCTCGATACGCGGCCTCGAGGTTGGAGCGTTCGAGCGGGCCGGACAGCAGCTTGCGCTCCAGCTCCTCGAAGAGCGGCGTCTTCTCCGTGCGCAGGTCGGGCTCGAGGTAGTTCTCGGGCCAGAGGAAGACCTTGCGGTTCGCCTCCCACACTCGGTAGCGGCTCATCCATTCCCAGCGCTGCCCGAGCGCTTCGGTGCTCGGCATGCTCGGCTCGAGCCCGAGCTGGATCCGCTGCACGAGGCGCTGCACACTGCCGTGCGCGAGCACGATGCGCGAGGTCATCGTGCACGGCGCCATCTCCGGATCGATGAGGAGGTCGGCATGCAAGGCGTCGAGGCCCGTCATGCCCTCGACGTGGATGAGGCGGCGCGAGAGCTCCTGGCGCTGGCGCTCGCGCAGCACGTCTTGGAGGCGCGGAGCGAGATCGTTCCACGCGGCTTCCGAATGCTGAGCCCGCGCGGTCGCGCGGATGCTGCGGGCAATCGTGAGTGCGTTGACGGACTCGTCGTCGAAGCTCTCGGGCAGAGGCGCGCCGAGATTGGCGAAGCTCAACAGAGTGGCCGCATCGACGCCGAGCGCACGCGCACGCGACAAAGCGCGCTCGAGATGGAGCAGAGCCAGCTCGTCGACGAAGGAGTCGTTGCTGAGGTCGTGGTAGGCCTCGCCTGCCAGCGTGGTGACGTCGGCCAGGGCGTAGCCGCCGCCCGTCGCGACGCGCTCGAAGGCGTCGGCGGGGTCGAGCCCCGACGCGTCGGCGAAGAGCGCGAAGAGCTGCTCGCGGCCGGCCGGCCAGCGCTCTCGCAGCGCAGCCAGCCGCGCCAAGCGCAAGTAGGTCGCGAAGCGCAGCTTGTGTGCGTCTTCGTCGGCGATCACCGGCTCGAGCGGAAGCGCGTCGAAGTCGAGCCGCGGCAGGGGCGGCGCGGGGTCGAGGGTCTTCCACGCCGGCGGGTAGAGCTGCGCGAGCTCGGAGGCGTCGAAGTCGAGGTCGCGCAAGACGAGCGCAGCCTTGTGAATCCGCACGAGCACGGCGAGGCGCGAGGCCTCGGTCGTCGGCTCCTCCGGCTGCAAGGCCTCCGGAAAGAAGGCATCGGCCGCTGGAGCACCGCCCTCGGGGTGCTCCATGATCGTGGTCACCACGCGGGGGGCATCGCTGAGCACGTGCTCGCTCACGAGCACGCGCGCCACCTCCGAGCTGAGCCGGAATCGCTCCGCGACCCAGCCCACCACGACCTCGCGCAGTACGCTGCGCGCGGCGTCGCGACCTTCGCTGGCGCCGAGATCGACCTCGTTCTGCACGATGAGCTCGAGCTGCTCGGCGATGAGCTCCTCCAGCTCGCCGAGCCAGCGGCGGCGCTCGCTCGACGAGGGTGGGATGCGGCTGTTCGCGAGCGCGACGTGCCGGAAGACGTAGTCGCTCCGTTCGGCCGAGATTCGCAGAGAGCGAAGCTCGGCGATCCAGTCGAGTGTGTGCAAGGCGTTCTCGGGCGTGACGGTCCCCGCCTCCCCTTCGAGGGCGTGCGGCATGCCCAGCGCTCGCAACCGCACGTAGTCGGCGACGCTCAGCTTCTGCGACCGGCAGAACGAGGCGATCCGCTGGAGGAGGGACATCGTCGCCAGGCTGATGTCCGCGTGCTCCGGGAGGATCGGAGCCGAGTGGAGCGGGCCGTCGCCGGGGCCCACGAGAAGCGTGAGCTCGAGATCGCTCAGGCGAAGCGCGGCGCCGAGGGCTCTCCGCACCTCCCCCACGGTGACCTCGCTCGTCACGCTGCCTTCGAGCACCTCGACGAACACGGGCAGGAGCGGCAAGCCTGCGCGCCGCGAGAGGAAGACGCGCTCGAAGAGGGAGGGCGCGACGCCTCCGTCGGTGTCCATCGGTGCGTGCCAGGCGAGCAGCTCGTCGAGCGGCAAGCCCGTGCGCCTCCTCAGCTCGGCGATGGCCGCGCTGCGGAGCACCTTGGCCTCGTCGAGCGGGTCGAGCGCCCCGAGCGCTTCGAGGAGCTTCGAGGCCTCGTTCAGGGAGATGCCGAAGAGCCTGCGCAGGCGCAGCAGCCGGTTGAGCAGCGTGCCGTTCGGCGAGCCAGGCCCCTCACCCACGAGACCGGTGAGGCTGAGCTCACCGAGCGAGCAGCCCACTGGCTCGGTGAACGCTACACCCAGCGTCGCGCAGCTTCGGGTGGCCAAGAGCTCTTGCAGCTCCTCGAAGGAGAGCTCGAGCTGCCGCATGAAGGTGGCGGCTTGGGTGATCGAGGCCGGGTAGCCCGCGCTCGGCAGCCCCCAGAGCTCGTGCTCGTCCTCGGTGCTCGTGCCCGCGATGACCGCGAGCATCGCAGGGGTGGTGCTCAGCCGCTCGGCGGCGAGCTGCCAAGCGTCGGGGGATTCGCCCCGCGCGATCGCCAATCGTGCCAGCTCCTCGCGTGTCACGCCGAGCGGGCGCAGGTACACGCGTGCCTCTTCGCGCCAGAGGTCGAAGGGCAGCGAGATCGGGAACACCACCTCGCTGAGCGCCGTGTAGGCAGCGACGTGTGCCTCCGGGTAGAGGATCTCGGGCTGTGAGGCGAGCTCGCTCCGCGGCCTGGACGTACGCACCGGGTCTGGCGCTTCGGGCCAGCTCTCCGCTCCGAGGCGGACTTCGAGGATCTCGTTGACGAGGTCGATGTATGGCAGGGGTACCAGCGCGTTGTCGCAGTCGAGGCCGAGCTTTCGCAGATCTGGACGACGCGCGAAGAGCTCATCGCGGGCGGTGCCCGAGGGCGTCGCCGCCACGTCGTCGAGCAGCTCGAGCGCATCGGCCAGGTAGGCCGCGGGCCCGAGCACGGAGCGGCAATGCTCGCAGCGGCACGAATCGCTCGTGCCGAAGAGGGTCGTCCAATCGGCGAGACCGACCGGAGGCGTCGCCGAAGGGAGGTGTAGGTTGGGCACGGAAGCGATGGAGAGGCCAGAGGCGTTCGGAGCGTGCCTCGCCCAGAGCGTCGTCGAGGCCTCGGTCACCCAGCAGGCGCGATCGAGGATCTCGCGGATGGCCGAGGCCGGGAGCGATGGCATCGCCGCGGTGAGCCTGGTGGTTCCAAGCCTCCGGACCTGCGCGGCGCTGCCGATCCCTGCAGCCTCGAGGGCTTTCACGACCTCCCACCTGGGGGACAGCCTGCGCGCGCGCTCGAGCCCGTACAGTCGCTCCACGAGCGCTTCGCGGTCACCCGAGTCCACGTCGTCGAGCGCGCCTGGAACCTCGGCGAGGTAGTGGCCGATGCGGGCCGTGTTCCAATCGAATTCCTCGTTGTCCTCGGCGCGCAGGAACACATCGAGCGGCGAGTCTTCTTCGTCGTCGTGGACGCGAGACTTCGCCCACTGCATGGGAAAGCGTGTCTCGATTCGCAGAAGGATCGAATCGACGTAGGTCGCGCGACGCTCGGCGTCGGTCTCGCCCGGCGTGTCGCTCGGGTAGCGAAGCTGCGGCGCCTCGGTGGAGCCCTCGGGCAAGCCGTCGACGAGGCTCTCCCACTGCGAACGCGACCAGGCGCAGAGCGAGCGAGCGTCTTCCTCGAGGGTCGCGCCGTCGACACGTGCCTGGAGGGCAGCCACGGCCGCAGGCAGCAGGCCTACGAGCTGGGCTGCGTCGAGGGTGAAGCGCAGCGTGCGCAGCTCGCCCTCGCTGAAGTCGCCCGAGAGGGATGCCCAGAAGCTCGGGCCGTCGTCTTCGCTCTCGAGCCAAGCGTCGAGGAAGGCGTCGCGACGCTCGAGCGTGAGCCGCTCCGAGGCGGTGTCGACCAGGAGGCCGAGCGAGTGCGTCTGCCCGGATGCGCCAGGGCCGAGCGTATAGCTGGTCCTCAGCGCGAGGCGCCCGGCCGAGAGGAGCGCGGCCCGGACGGTGGATGCCTCACGGAGCGGTCTGGATCCAATCAGCCTCGCGGCGCTGGCACGCTCGAGCTCTCCCTCGAGCAGAGGTAGACGCTGAGCGAAGATCTCGGGCGTGCTGCGGCCCACACCGGCCTGAATCCACCCGTAGAACCACTCGGCCGGCACGCCGTCGAGCTCGTGTGCCAGCTTCGCTGCGTCGCGCACGTCGACGAGCTCGGGCAGTGAGGCGTCGCTGTTGCACGCCAAGAGCTCGAGCTGCTCGTCGCTCAGGTTGCGGTAGTTGCCGCCGAGCGCGCGCGTCTCGAGCGTCGACCAAAGCTCGCGAAAGCGAGGGCGCAAGACCCGGCCAGGCTCGCCGTTCTCGGCGAGATCGATCACCTCGCGAGGCGAAGCCGCGCAGCGCCGCGCGCTGGCGATGACCTCCGAGGACTGGTTCGCCTCGACGCGAAGCGTGGGAGGCCGGCGCACGAACGAAGGCAGCTCGTATTCGATGTAGTAGCGCCCATCTTCGTCGGTGCTGGCCTCCCCGAGGCCTGTGCCGCCGTCGATTTCCATCGTCGCCGCCACCTCGTAGGAGAGCTCCACCAGAGCGTCGTCGATGGGCTCGCCGTCTTCGTCGGTCACGCGGCCCGTGACCACCCAGGTCTCGACCGGCGCTCTCGTGCCGATGGGCCGCTCTGGAACGATCGTGAGCGAGTCCTTGCCGTCGCTCGTCGGCACCCAGCGCAAGTACGCGCGGGTGTCTGCGTAGACGACTTCAGCTTGACGCACGACGAAATGGAGCTCCGGCGGCTCCGTGCCGCGCACTCTGCGCAGCGAAGCTCCATCGACGGAGAGCTCGGCGAGCCCGCTTTCGTCGGAGACGACCGAAGACCAAGGCTCTGGGCTCAGGCCATCGACGTCGAACAGCTCCACGGTGTAGCCCGCGAGCCCGGAGAGAGTGGCGTGGTGCAGGACCTGGAGGTAGAAGCGAATGAGGCTCATGGGACACTCGGGGGAGCAAAGGGTGGACGGGGCCCCGTCGAACCGAACCGAAGTCGGCCGGCGCGGAACGCAGCGAAATCGTGCAGGCGCGCCGCCCCCCGTCAGCGGGGGCGCGAGCGCGCTCAGCGCTCAGGGGAAGATGAAGGAGTGCAGGATCGGCCCCGATGGCTCGGACCAGACCTGCATCACGGCGCGCGCCCCCTCGAAGCTGAGCTCGGTGTTGTTGATGATCTTCAGCTCGAATGCCGAGCACGGCGTGCCGCGGACGCGCAGGGCCAGCACCGTGCGCGTCGACTCGTCTTGGTCGGTCAGCTCCCCGACCGAGAGCGCGCAGGCCGAGAGCGGGAGGCGTAGCCCTGCCGTCACCCCATAGACACGCGCATAGACGTCGTTGTTGAGCCAATCGAGTGGGAGCTGGAGCCAGACATCGCACGCTGCGACCGGGCCCACCTTCACCAGCGGAGTGGCGCCGCCCCAAGGGGCCAGATCGAACAGCCCCGAGTCGAGAGTCTCGACGATAGGGCTCGCGCTTGTTGCGCTCGAACGGCGAATCATCATCGCAAGGTCCTCCGTGGGACCGAGCGAGTTGCTCACCCCCGTGCGCGGACCAGGCAACGACCATGCCGGTCGATTATTGGGAGAATTCGGAGCCCGTGTCCTCTACAGGAGACACGCCCCAGAGCTCGAGCGGCGCATGGCGCCGAGCGATGAGGTCGCAGTGCCAAACATTGCTGCTCATTTCGATGTGCGCCCGGTGTCCTCTACAGGAGACACCAAAGTTGCATGGAGTCTCCTGTAGAGGACACTCTCGCGTGCGAATGGTGTTCCGGAGTAGGCCTCGGTCGGTGCTTGGCACGTGGTACGAGCCCTGTGGGTGGCACCCCGCTCGGCCAGCGCCTCTCGGCTAGGAGTCGGGGACTCACGCCTTCGGCGTGTCGGCGCTTCGCGCCGAGCGTCGCCGTCACTCGCACTTCGTCCACTTCGTGGACTCCGTCCAGTTCCGGTCACTCACGCCTTCGGCGTGTCGGCGCTTCGCGCCGAGCGTCGCCGTCACTGG
>ERZ761602.8487-NODE-8487-length-10330-cov-6.282044_pt1 | contig 10330 bp, 10 predicted proteins | sample MGYA00512165_ERZ761602 | MGnify/ENA primary metagenome ERZ761602 (study PRJEB28899, sample SAMN02445085) | bioreactor sludge metagenome | biome: EBPR sludge; isolation source: Thorneside wastewater treatment plant | place: Australia: Brisbane, Thorneside...
CCGCACGGGCGTGGTTGAGCGCCGCCAGATCACGCAGCCCGCGCTCACCCAGCAAGGTCATGTGAATGCTGAAAGCCAGCGCACAAAGTCCTGAATTGGTGCAGATATTGCTGGTCGCCTTCTCGCGCCGGATATGCTGCTCGCGGGTCGAGAGCGTCAGCACGTAACCGCGCTTGCCGCTGGCATCGACGGTTTCTCCGCAGAGCCGACCCGGCATCTGCCGGACGTACTTGTCGCGGGTGGCGAACAGGCCGACGTAAGGCCCACCGAACTGCAGCCCGACGCCCAGCGACTGCCCCTCGCCCACCACGATATCCGCGCCCATCTCGCCCGGCGCCTTGATCGCGCCCAATGCAACCGGCTCGGTCACCACCGCGATCAGCAGCGCTCCGGCGGCCTGGCACGCGGCGGCCAGCGGCGAGAGATCCTCGATCCGGCCCAGCACGTCGGGATACTGCACCACGACGCAGCTGGTCTCCCCGTCGATCGCGCCGATCAGGCGGTCCATGTCGGTGCCGTCCAGGCTCGGCATGGCGGTATCCAGCGTATCGCCGGTAAAGCGCGCCATGGTCTTGGCCACGCTGACATAGTGCGGGTGCAGGCCGCTGCTCAGCACCGCCTTGCTGCGGCGGGTAACGCGCCCGGCCATGCCGATCGCTTCCCAGCACGCGGTCGAGCCATCGTACATCGAGGCATTGGCCACATCGCAGCCGAACAGGCGGGCGACCTGGCTCTGGAATTCGAACAGCACCTGCAAGGTGCCTTGCGCGATTTCCGGCTGGTAAGGGGTGTAGGCGGTCAGGAACTCGCCGCGCTGGATCAGGTGATCGACGCTGGCCGGCACATGGTGCTTGTAGGCCCCCGCCCCCAGGAAGAACGGATGGTCCGACGCCGCCTTGTTCTTGCGGGCCAGGTTGGCGAAGTGGCGTTCCACCGCCATTTCGGTCTGGCGCAGCGGCAGGCCGGGCACCGGCCCGGGCAGCCGCGCCGCTTCGGGCACATCGACGAACAGGTCATCAATCGAACCCGCGCCGATGACGCCAAGCATCTCGGCGCGATCGTCCGGGGTAAGGGGCAGGTAGCGCATCGGATCAGAGCCCCGCGACGTAGGCGTCGTAAGCCGCCTTATCCATCAGCCCGTCCAGCTCGGTGGCATCGGACAGGGTCAGCCGGAACAGCCAGCCGCCGTTCTCGGGATCGGAATTGACCAGTTCCGGCTCGTCCGCCAGGGCGGAATTCGCATCGGTCACCGTGCCGCTGACCGGCGCATAGACGTCGCTCGCCGCCTTGACACTGTCGACCACGCAAGGGGCATCGCCCTTCTTTACGGCCGTTCCGGTCTCGGGCAGTTCGACAAAGGTGATGTCGCCCAACTGGCCTTGCGCATAGTCGGTGATGCCGACCGTGCCGGTATCGCCGTCAACTTCGATCCATTCGTGATCCTGGGTGAAATAGCGGGGCATGAGCAAACTCCTCAGCGGTGATAGCGGTGGGGGACAAAAGGCATCGGCACGACAGTGGCGGCAAGCCGCTTGCCGCGCACGTCGATTTCCAGCGCGGTGCCGGCGGCAGCCTGCGCGCGGTTCACATAGGCCATGGCAATCGGGTGGCCGAGCGTGGGCGAGAACCCGCCCGAGGTCAGCACGCCGACCTTGTCGCTGCCGGCATAGACTTCGGCCCCTTCGCGCGCCGCCTGGCGGCCATCAAGCGCCAGGCCGACGCGGACCTGCGGGGTTCCATCGGCGAGATCGCGCAGCACCCGCTCGGCACCGATGAAGCCGCCTTCACTGCGGCGGCGCTTATTGACCGCGAACAGCAGGTCGGCATCGACCGGCGAATGATCGGGCGACAGGTCATGCCCATAGAGCGGCAGCCCGGCTTCCAATCGCAGCGAATCTCGCGCGCCAAGGCCGATCGGCTTCACTTCCGGCTGTGCGCAGAGCAGGTCGGCAATCTCGGCCGCGTTTTCAGCCGGGATGGAAATCTCGAACCCGTCCTCGCCGGTATAGCCCGAACGGCTGATCCAGGCATCGGCCCCGGCCAGCTTGAACTGTCCGCCTTTCATGAAGGTCAGGGCAGAGAGCGGATATTCCCCGCTCACCACCCGTTCCAGCGCGGCGAAGGCCTTGGGGCCCTGCAGAGCGAGCAGCGCGCTTTCATCGAGGTGGGTCAGGGTGATCTCGTCCGGCAGATGCTCACGCAGGTGGGCGATATCGTCCCACTTGGTCGCGCCGTTGACGACCAGGTAGAACCCGCTCGACCAGCGGGTAACCATCAGGTCATCCAGGATCCCACCCTGTTCGTCCAGCAGCATCGAATAACGCGGGCCGAACGGCTTCAGGGTTGAAAGGTCGATCGGCAGCACCGCTTCCAGTGCCGCCTCGACGCCCTCGCCGGAAATGAACAACTGACCCATGTGGCTGACATCGAACAGCCCGGCGCTTTCACGCGTCCACAGGTGCTCGGCCATGATCCCTTCGTACTGGACCGGCATCCAGTATCCGGCGAATTCGACCATCCGGCCGCCCTTCTCCCGGTGCCAGGCATCGAGCGGCAGGGTCAAGGTTTCAATCGGCTGATCTTCGGTTTGGTCGTCGGCTTCGGACACAGGGCATGGCTCCGCACAGAACAAAGGATCTGTGCCCCCTCTGTCACGGAAACCTGAGAGCTTTCCCCCGGCCGGTCCGGCCAAGGTTACCCCTTCGGCGGCCCCTGCCCCCAATTGCTTGAGCGTGCAGGAACACTTTCCAGAGTATCGCTATCGATCCACGCGGTCCGTTGGCCTGAGAGATTCCGGGGCGGTTGCTCCTTCGGCGGTGGATGACGAATCACCCACACTCTCCCGCGCGATCAGCGACAGGGGCGGCATGGCTGGCCGGGGGGTGGGAGTCAAGGACGGGGAAGCGCCCTTCCCCTGCGGGCAGGCGCTAAAGCGTCGCCTGCCCCTTGCGGGCGGCGCGCAGGATCGCATCGTGTTCAAAGACGAAGCGCCCGGCCATCTTCTCCCGGGTCAGGCCGACAATCGCCTCGGCCATGGTCTCTGCCCGGATCGAGCGGTACTTGCTGTACTTGCCCTGCATCAGCAGGTCGGCCAGCGGGCTGACCACGGAGGCAATCCGCTCACCCACTCGCAGTTCCTCACGCGGGCCGCGCAGCAGGCCGGGGCGCAGGATATCGAGCCGGGGAATGCCCAGCCGGCCCAGCCCCTGTTCCGCCTCGCCCTTGGTGCGCAGGTAGCGGTTCTTGCTCAGCGGATCGGCCCCGACCGAGGAGACCGCGATCATCTGCCGCAATCCCGCAGCCTTGGCCGCCTGCCCGCAGGCCAGCACCAGATCGTGATCGACCGCGCGAAACGCCGCCTCGTCCTTGCCGGACTTCTTCCAGGTCGTGCCGAGCGCGCAGGCCAACACATCGGCATTAGCCGCGGCGATGGCATCGGCCCAGCCGGCGGTATCGGCCACCAGCACTTCCATCCGCGCGCCCGGCGGCAGCGGCACTTCGCGCCGGGAAATGGCGATGATCCGGATATCGGGGCGGTGGACCGCCAGCCGGATGAGGCTCATGCCGATCAGGCCGGTCGCCCCGACCAGGGCGATACGGGTGGGCTTAGACATTGCGCAGACCCTCCGGCGTGCGGCCATAGATCCGGGCGTGGGCAGCAATCGCATAGCGATCGGTCATCCCGGCGATGAAATCGGCGATGTGGCGGCTGCGCTGCGGTTCCTCGGCCGGCAGCCGCTCCTGCCAGCCGGTGTCCATCAGGGAGGGGTCCTGGGCATAGGCGGCATAGAGCTCGGCCGTTACCGCCCGCGCGCGCTCTGCCGTCTGGAGCTGCTGGGGGTGATGATAGAGCTTTTCATACATGAAGCTTTTCAGCCGCCGCTCGTTCTCTGCCATCCCGGCGCTGAAAGCGGCGGTGGCGCGCCCGGCAGCGCGCACGTCGCCCACGCTCCCCATGCCCTCCGCCCGTGCAGCCGTCTCGGCAATCAGATCGTTGACCATCAGGCCGATCTGGCTGCGGACCAGTTCGCGCAGGCGGCGATCCTGCGGGGCGCCGGGGAACTTCTGTTCGATCGCGCGCCACTGGTCGGCCACGAAATCTAGCGTCAGCAGTTCGTCCAAATCGAGGAAGCCCGCGCGCAGGCCATCGTCGATGTCGTGGTTGTCATAGGCGATGTCATCGGCCAGCGCCGCGACCTGGGCTTCCAGCGAACCCCATTCGCGCAGTTCCAGCGGAAAGGCGGCGTCCAGTTCCGCCAGTGCCCAGGGCACCATGCCCAGCGGGCCGTTGTGCTTGGCCAGCCCTTCCAGCATTTCCCATGACAGGTTCAGGCCTTCGTGCTCGCAATAGGGGCTTTCCAGCCGCATCAGCACCCGCAAGCAATGCGCGTTGTGATCGAACCCGCCATGTTTGATCAGGGCGTTGTCGAGCGCTTCCTCCCCGGCATGGCCGAACGGCGGGTGGCCGATATCGTGGGCCAGACACAGCGCCTCGGTCAGGTCCTCGTCCAGCCCCAGCGCGCGGGCGATGACCCGGCCGATCTGCGCCACTTCCAGGCTGTGGGTCAGCCGGACGCGGTAATGATCGCCATCGGGGGCGATGAACACCTGGGTCTTGTGGCGCAGCCGGCGGAACGCGATCGAATGGACCACCCGGTCCCGGTCGCGCTGAAAGGCGCTGCGCGGCCCGCGCGCCAGCGACTGCTCGATCGGGAATTCCCGCCCCCGGCTGTGCGCCGGATCGCAGGCATAGGGCGCGCGCATCAGCCGCCCATGATCCAGTCGACCGCGGCCGCCGCATGGATGCGGGTGCAATCGTAGATCGGCAGGACGTTGGCATCGACATCGACGACCATTTCCAGCTCGGTGCAGCCCAGCACCACGGCTTCGGCCCCGTCCTGCTCCAGATTGGTCAGGATCGTCTTCAGCTCGCGCTCGGACTGGCGGCTGGCCTTGCCCAGCAGCAGTTCATCGTAAATGATCCGGTCGAGCGTTTCGACAAAGCCCATTTCCGGCGGCAACAATTCGATATCGCGGGCAATCAGCTTCTGCCGATAGAAGCTTTCGACCATCACGTTGCGGGTGCCGATCAGCGCCGCCTTCTTGACGCCATCGGCCTCCATCTTTGCCGCAACGCATTCGGCGATGTGGATCACCGGCACAGACACCGCCCTGGCGACCGTATCGTAGACCTTGTGCATCGAATTGGCGCCGATCAGCAGCGCGGTGGCTCCTGCTGCCTCCAGCCGCTGCGCCGAAGCCGCCAGCACCTCGGCGGCCTGATCCCACTCTTCCTTGCTCGACAGGCGGGTCATGCCGGTTGAATCCAGGCTCTCGATCAGCAGCGGCGCGCTGGAGCGCGGGCCGCTGCGGGCCTGGACGCCCTTGTTGATGTGCTCGTAGTAGGTACGGGTCGACAGCCAGCTCATGCCGCCGATCAGGCCGATCTTGCGCAAAGTAAAACTCCCCGGGTCTGAAACCCCTGTTCCCAGCGCGCCTTAGGCGAGGCGCGGCTCAAGGTCTAGCGCAAGCCCCTGATCCAGGCGTGAACGATTGCCAGCCCGTCGCGGTCAAGGCTCGCACGGCCGAGTTCCGGCATCGATACGCCGCCCTCAAGGCTGGCCATGCGGTGATAGAGGATCGAGGCCTCGGGCCGCCCCGGCACCACATCGAAATCCAGCCCGCCAGAGCCCCGCCCCGCCGCCACCGGACGCTTGCCGATCCCCAGCATGGTCCGGTCGGTCACTTCCCAGCTGAGGAACAGGCCGGAATTGGACGCCGCGCCCTGCGGATTGTGGCAATGCGCGCAATTGGCATCGAGATAGCCGCGCGCCGCATCGGCCACGGGCACTTTCGCCCGGTCCTCCCACAAGGGCACGCGGCGCGTCACCTGCGGCACCCGGTCAAGCTTTCCGGCCCGGGCAAAGTCGGCCAGCCAGGCGGCGGAGAGGTTGCGGGCCTTGGGGCCGAGCGGCACCACTTCCCCGCCCAGCGCGTGGCAATCCTTGCACTGGTTCTTGTTGGGAATGGCGTAGGAAATCGCTTCGCCCGCCGGGGTCACAGCATCGAACCGCGCCCCGGCCAGCACCAGCCGCGCGTCGGTCTGCGCCGCGTTCCACTGATAGGGCAGCGCCACCCAGCCCTCGGCGCGGTGCAGCAGCACGCGGGTTTCGATCAGGCGGCCGTCCAGCTTGAACGTCTTGATCAGGGCGCTGCCGACCGGAAGATTGAGCAGCCCGTCGCCATTGGCCAGTGCCTGCCTGCCTTCCGGCACGTAGACGAAGCGCAGCTTTTCCGCTCCGTCCGACCACAGCGGGGTCTGGACCCGGTAGGGCGTTACACCGCCAGCAGGGCGCTGTGCGGCGGCATCGGCGAAGAAGCCGTAGTCCGAAAGGTTGGCCGGATAGCCCGCCTCGACAACCGCCCGCGCGTTCACCCCCTGCGCCGCAGGTTCCGCCCGCGCGGCAATCGCCGCCCCGGCCAGCAGCAGCGCGGCGGCCAGCAGCCTCATGGCCGGGCGCGGGCATCCAGCGCGGCGGGGGCGCCGATGCCGTCAAGGCTCATCGGCTGGCCGCGCGGGGGAGCCTTAAGCGGCCCCGGCCGGGCCTTGTCCAGCCCCTGCCCTTGAGCGGTCAGGTTCAGTGACCAGCCCGGCATTTCAGGATCGACGAAAATCGCGCTGACATCCGCGCTTTCGGACAGACCGTCCCACATCACCGGCGGCAGCGTGCCGCCGAACGCCTTTGCCAGTTCCGCCCCACCTGGCAAACCCGGCGTGCCGCTGCCGGTTCGCACCCGGTTCCAGTCCACCGTCACTTCGCGGGGATAGGGATTGTACTTCGCATCCTTGAACGCGTTGGGATAGGCCACGACCATCACGGCAGCGGTCGGATTATCGACCAGCACGTTGTCGTTCACCCAGACCTTGTCGTTGGCCATCACCATGATCCCAGTGCCGCTGGGCACGCTGGCAACGATGTTGCCCTTGGGCGCGAAATTGGGGGTGTTATTGTCGGCCACCAGATTGTCGCGGATCACCACGTTGCCGCCGCCCATCACCGGCAGGTTGGGCAAGTCGAACACCAGAATGCCGCCCGTGTTGGCCGTGACGAAATTGTTCTCCACCAGCGCATCGCGGCTGTTCTCGATCTCGATGCCAGCGACATTTTCGCGCGCGGTGGACCGGCGCACGGTGATCTTGCGGCTTTGGCCGACGTAAATCCCGGCATCGCTTGCGCCCGAAACTTCGCAGCCATCGACCAGAACCCCGGTGCTCTCCACCGGATAGATCCCGTAGGCGCCGTTGGTGGTCTTGGGCCCGCCGGTCCAGGTCACGCGGACGCGGTAATAGACGATGTTGTCCGCGCCCTTGCTCTTGATCCCGTCACCCTTGGTATTCTCCACCGCGAAATCGCGCAGGGTGACCTCGTCAGATGTGACCAGCAGCCCCTCGCCCGAACCCTTCTGGCCGGAGAAATCGAGCACGGTGGCATCCATCCCCTGCCCGCGTACGGTCACGCCCTTCACATCCAGCGACAGCCCGTCGGTCAGCACAAAGCGCCCCGCGCCCAGTTCCACCACGTCGCCCGGCTCGGCCAGGATCAGGGCTTCCTGAAGCCGGGTTTGCGCGCCTTCACCGGCGGCGACCGGAATGGTCTTGGCATGGGCGGGAGCAGCCAGGGCAAGCGCCGTGGCCGCAGCGATCAGCAAAGCGGGCATCCTCATGGAGCGCGATGATGAACTGACAGCGGCCCAAGTCAATCCCGGCGCGTTAGACCGGCTATTCCTTCTCATTCGCCAATCCGCTCGCGCACAGCGCCGCGCTGCTGGCAGTGACAGACAGGGCCTCGGCATCGCCGACCCGGCGAACCGAGTTGACGTAGTCCGACAGGCTCTGCTTCTCGCCCTTCAGCTGGCGCAGCTTGTTGAGCTGAACCAGGCTCAGCCGGTCGGTCATCCGTTCCGCCATGCAGGCCGCGTTGGGTTCGCTCAGGCCAGCCTCCAGCATCGCGCTCTTGACCTGACCATAGGCCAGCTTGCTGGGCGAACAGGCGGCCAGCAGGACGACACTGGCAATCAAGGGCAAGCGAAGCTTCATCATGGGGTTCCCGCAAATGGCAAGGCGCAATAGGGCGGAAACGCTGAACCGGCGATGAGCGAAGACCGGGTATTGCCCGAAGCCCGATCCGCTATAGTCTTGCCCCATGACGCCCCCGCTCCGCCCGGATGACGAGTTACTGGAAGCACCTAGTCCGGACTACCGGATTGTCGACCGCGATGGCTTGCTGGTTGTCGAACCCAACGCACCGGGCGAGCGGCCGCAATCGCGGTCGGCGCGATTCACCGGGCTGACCCGCGGCTTTCAGGACCTCGGCCTGAAACTGTTCGTCCTGCGCTATTCCCCGGATCGGGTCCTGGCCGGAAAGGCCATTGTCCGGGCCGAACGGCTGCCGGACATGATCAGCGTCGATGCACCCGTTGACGCGCTCTATTACGTCACCCGGCAGCAGCAGATCCTGCTGGGATACCTGGTTCTGCCCAAGCTGTGGTTCGCGGTGATCGTGGCAATGGGAGCCCTGGCATCCCAGGCGGAAAACCCGGTCTGGTTTGCCCTGTTCCTCCCCCTGGCACTGGCAGCCAGTGGGGGCGGCCTCTGGTTATGGAACCGGCTCCTGGCGATTCGCCAGCAGTTCTACCGCACGGACCACTAGGCCGCGCCAGAGCGCCAACCCCGCGTTAGTGCGCCAGCGCCTTGTTGATGTCCTCGACCATCTTCTTGGCGTCGGCCAGCAGCATCAGGGTCTGGTCCATGTAGAACACGTCGTTGTCGACGCCCGCATAGCCCACGCCGCCCATGGAGCGCTTGATGAAGAACACCTGCTTGGCCTTGTCGACATCGAACACCGGCATGCCATAGATCGGCGATGACTTGTCGGTCTTGGCGGCCGGATTGACCACGTCGTTCGCACCGATGATGAAAGCGACGTCGGCCGTGGCGAATTCGCTGTTGATGTCTTCCAGTTCGAACACTTCGTCATAGGGCACGTTGGCTTCGGCCAGCAGCACGTTCATGTGCCCGGGCATGCGGCCCGCGACGGGGTGGATGGCGTATTTCACTTCCACGCCCTTGGCCTTCAGCAGATCGCCCATTTCGCGCAGCGCGTGCTGGGCCTGGCTCACGGCCATGCCGTATCCGGGGATGATGATGACCTTCTCCGCCTCGCCCAGCATGTAGGCCGCGTCTTCGGCGCTGCCGCGCTTCCACGGGCGCTGTTCGCGCACTTCGCCGCCGGCCGCCGCTTCCGCGCCGAACCCGCCGGCAATGACGCTCAGGAACCCGCGGTTCATGGCCTTGCACATGATGTAGGACAGGATCGCACCCGACGAACCGACCAGCGCCCCGGTGATGATCATCGCCGAATTGGACAGGGTGAAGCCCATCGCTGCCGCCGCCCAGCCCGAATAGGAGTTGAGCATCGAGACGACCACCGGCATGTCCGCCCCGCCGATCGGAATGATCAGCAGGAAGCCGATCACGAAGGCCAGCACCGTGATAGTGGCAATCACCCACAGGCTCTGATCGGTCATGAAGAAGCCGGTCAGGCCCAGGATCGCCAGCAGCGTGCCGAGGTTGATCACGTGCCGCGCCGGCAGCAGGATCGGTGCGCCGCTCATCTTGCCGGCGAGCTTGAGGAAGGCGATGACCGAACCCGAGAACGTGATCGCACCGATGGCCACGCCCAGGCCCAGTTCGAGGCGCGAAACCGGATTGATCTGCCCGTCCGCACCAATAATCCCGAAGGCTTCGGGATTGAGGTAGGCCGCCCAGCCGACCAGCACGGCAGCCAGGCCGACGAGGCTGTGAAACGCCGCGACCAGCTGCGGCATGTCGGTCATCGCGATGCGCCGGGCGATCACCCAGCCGATCCCGCCGCCGATGGCGATGGCCGCGAGGATCTCGGGCAGGCTGGCAATTTCGTGCGTGACCAGCGTGGTCACCACCGCGATGCCCATCCCGATCATGCCATAGCGGTTGCCCGCGCGGCTGGTGCCGGGGCTGGACAGCCCGCGCAGCGCCAGGATGAACAGCACGCCCGAAGCAAGGTAGGCCAGCATCGCCCAGGCCGGAGTGGCACTGTGGCCGGTGGCCGCGGCGGAGAGGAGCGAGAGGCTCATCACTTCTTCTCCTCCTTTTTCTTGTACATCGCCAGCATCCGCGCCGTGACCGCAAACCCGCCGAAGATGTTCACGCTGGCCAGCACGACCGCCAGCAGGCCCAGCCCTGTCTCTTATACACATCTCCGAGCCCACGAGACAGGCAGAAATCTCG
>ERZ761602.8488-NODE-8488-length-10330-cov-5.677859_pt1 | contig 10330 bp, 8 predicted proteins | sample MGYA00512165_ERZ761602 | MGnify/ENA primary metagenome ERZ761602 (study PRJEB28899, sample SAMN02445085) | bioreactor sludge metagenome | biome: EBPR sludge; isolation source: Thorneside wastewater treatment plant | place: Australia: Brisbane, Thorneside...
ACGCCAGATTGTCGGCCACCGTCATGGTGTCGTAGACCACCGGGAACTGGAACACCTGGGCGATATTGCGCTCTTGCGGCGTCCGCGCCGTCACGTCCGCGCCGTCGAACCGCACCGCGCCCCGCGAGGGCCGCACCAGGCCGGACACGATGTTGAGCAGCGTAGTTTTACCGCAGCCCGACGGCCCGAGCAGGGCATACGCGCCGCCGTCGGCAAAGCTCATTTGCAGCGGCAGCAGCGCGTAATCGCTGTCCTGCTTCGGGTCGGGCAGATAGGAATGGGCGAGATCGAGGTCGATGCGGGCCACGTCAGCGCGCTCCCGGCAAGGCGGGCGCGACCAACAGCGCGCCGCGCGAGTCGAAGACGTAGACCTGCGCCGGATCGGCGCACAAAGTGATGGCCGCGCCGAGATCGAAATAGTGCACGCCGGTCAGTTGCGCGACCAGTTGGCCGACCGGCGCGGCGACATGGACGAAGGTATCGGAGCCGGAAATCTCGGCCAGCTCCACCCGACCGCCCAGCGCCACATCGCCGGGCCGCGCATGGACTCGCAACGCGCCCGCGCGGATGCCGACCGTCACCCCGCTCTCGCTCGAATCGGCCGACCTCTCAGCGGTGGCCGGCAGCGATACCGCCAGTTGCACCCCGGCGGCCAACCGGATGCCGGACGGCGAAATTTGCCCGGCCAGCAGATTGATCGGCGGATCGCTGAAGGCCCGCGCCACCCGGATCGAGCGCGGCCGGTGAAACACTTCGGCGGTCGGGCCATACTGCAACAGCTCGCCGGCGTCCAGCACCGCCGTGTAGCCGCCCAGCAGCAAGGCTTCGGTCGGTTCGGTGGTGGCGTACACCACGGTCGAATCGCCGCCGGCGAACAGCGCCGCCAGCTCTTCGCGCAATTCCTCGCGCAGCTTGTAATCGAGATTGACCAGCGGCTCGTCCAGCAGCATCAGCGGCGCTTCCTTGGCCAGCGCGCGGGCCAGCGCCACCCGCTGCTGCTGGCCGCCGGACAGCTCGGCGGGCAGGCGGTCGAGAAACGGCTCGATGTGCAGTTTGGCCGCCAGCGCCCGCACCCGCCGGTCGATGGCGGCGCGGTCGAGACCGCCGCGCAGCTTGAGCGGCGAGGCGATGTTGTCGAACACCCGCAGCGACGGGTAGTTGATGAACTGCTGGTAGACCATGGCCACGTTGCGCTCGCGCACCGAGCGGCCGGTCACGTCCTGGCCATCCACCAAAACCCGGCCTTGACTGGGCGCGTCCAGCCCCGCCATCAAGCGCATCAGCGTGGTCTTGCCGGCCTGGGTCGCGCCCAGCAGCACCGTGACCGCGCGCGGTTGCAAGGCAAAATCCAGCGGATACAGATGCATGGCCGCACCGATGCGCTTGGCGACACCCTCCAGGGTCAATTGCATGGCGCGGCGTTTCGGGCGGCGTTCATGGGCTGATCGGTTTTCTCCACCGCGAGCGGCTCCTGAAAGTATTCATCGAATTTCTCCCGCGCTTGTTCGTCGAACAGGATCTCGCGGGCTCCCATCAGGCCGGGCGCTCGCCGGATGTCCTCCCGCCGCACCACCAGGGCGATCTTGGAGCGCCGGCGCAGGAAATCGCCCAGCCTGACGATCATCTCTTGCCGTTTAGCCAGCCGGATCTCGCAGCGGCGGTATTCGGTGCCCTCGATCAGCACCTCGGCCTGGCGGGGATCTTCCCGGATGTCCTCCAGCAGCCGGAGCGCCTTTTCGTCGTAGCGCCGCCACAGCCGGCGAGTCAGGCTTTCCATCGCTCCCGGAAAAGTGTAGTTGTCCAAATTCATCAAATTGCGCCTGATGCCGATATTCTTCCCGCACCTGGGCCTTGCGGCAGTTGTGGCTGTTCTGGGTCGCGCCCATCGTCGGCGCGGCGCTGGCCGGTTTCTTCCATCGCTGGATGGCGGACGACAATCCGTAGCGCCCCGAAAGCCAAAAAAGGGCGCGTTCCGACGCGCCTTTTTTCGCTCTCGCCGCCACGGCAGAGCTAAACGCCAACCCGACCTTCCCGCCAAGCTCGCAACATCTCTTCATAATCCATCGTGACGCCCCGACCTTCCTCATCGGCCAATCCGGATTTTGGCGCGCCCGTCCGGTCGAACCAGTACTGTGGATCTCGCGGTTCCGCAAGGCGCGGTTCGCAGCGTTTCATCAAACCGGCCTGTTGCAAACGGGCCAGGGTCTGGTCCTGCGCGGTCGCCAGGTTGTCCATCACCTGCTGTGGCGTGGCCTTGCCTCGCACTGCTTCGCCGATACGAGTCCACCACAGTTGCGCCATCCGCGGGTAGTCGGGCACGTTGACGCCGGTGGGCGTCCAGGCCATCCGCGCCGGACTGCGATAGAACTCCACCAGCCCACCCAGGCGGGGCGCGGCGGCGGTCATCGCCGCCGAGCGAATGTCGCTGTCGCGGATCGGCGTCAAGCCGACCAGGGTTTTCTTGAGCGAAACGGTCTTGCAGGTGGTGAACTGGGCGTAGAGCCAGGCCGCTTGCCGCCGCTTGACCGGCGTCGTGTTCAGCAAGGTCCAGGAGCCGCAGTCCTGATAGCCCAGTTTCATGCCCTTTTCCCAATACGCCCCGTGCGGCGACGGCGCCACTCGCCATTTCGGCGTGCCATCGGCGTTGACGACCGGCAAGCCGTCCTTCAGCAGATCGGCGGTAAAGGCCGTGTACCAAAAAATCTGCTGGGCGATGTCGCCCCGGCCCGGCGCCGGCCCCGCCCTGGAAAAATCCATGTTCAGGGCTTCCGGCGGCGCGTATTGCCGCAGCCACTCCAGATACTTGCGCAGCGCGTACACCGCCGCCGGGCTGTTCAGGTCGCCACCCCGGCTCACGCTCGATCCGACGGCGTGACAATCCTCGACCCGCAGGCCCCACTCATCGACCGGGTTGCCATTGGGAAGCCCTCTATCGCCCACGCCGGCCATCGACAGCCAGGCATCGGTGAACCGCCAGCCCAGCGATGGATCGACCTTCGCATAATCCAGGTGGCCGTAGACTCGTCGTCCATCCAGCTCCTTCACCTCGTTGGTGAAGAAATCGGCGATATCCTCGTAAGCCTTCCAGTTGACCGGAACGCCGAGCTCGTAACCGTGACGCCGGCGAAAGGCCGCCTTGAGATCGGGACGCTGGAACCAGTCGTGGCGGAACCAGTAAAGATTCGCGAATTGCTGGTCGGGCAACTGATACACCTTGCCATCGGGGCCGGTGGTGAAACCCAGGCCGATGAAGTCGGCGAGATCGAGAGTCGGCGAGGTGAAAGCGGCGCCATCCCCGGCGATCCAGTCCGTCAGCGGGGTCGCGGTCTCGTAGCGGTAATGGGTGCCGATGAAATCCGAATCGTTGACGTAGGCATCGTAGAGATTGCGTCCGGTCCGCGCTTGCTGCTGAATCCGTTCCACCAGCTCGCCTTCGTGCACCAGATCGTGGATCACGCTGATGTCGGTGATCTCCCGGAAGGCGCGGGCGAGGAAACGGGCCTCGTAGGCATGAGTCGGGAGAGTTTCGGACACGACGTAAATCCGCTGGCCGCGAAACGGTTCGGCGGCGCGGATGAAGAATTCCATTTCCCGCATTTGCTCTTCGTAGGACAGGGTCGATGGCGTGAATTCCCCGAGCAGCCAGCGTCGGGCGGCAGCGAGGCGCATCGCGTCGCCCGCCTCCGGCGCCCCCGGAGCAACGGTGGGTAACGCCGAGACCAAACCGAGGGCGACGGCGGTTTTCAAGAAAGCTCGCCGCTGGTTGTCGCAGCGTTCGGGTTGTCGGGATGGGATCGGCATCGTTTTTTCCTCGCGGTTGGTGCGCTTGCGGTTATCGCCGGAAAATAGGGAAGAGCGGGCGCTGCTCTCCCGTTTCCTTTGCCGATCAACGGAAGTTGACGTTACCCGGATCCTGCAAGGCCAGATACAGCAACCCCGCCAACACCGCGCCGACGATGGGGCCGACCACCGGAATCCAGGCGTATCCCCAGTCGCTGTCGCGCTTGCCGCCGGGGATGGGCAGCAGGGCGTGCACGATTCTCGGACCGAGATCGCGCGCCGGATTGATGGCGTAGCCGGTGGTGCCGCCCAGCGACAAGCCAATCGCCAGCACCAGCAAGCCCACCGGTAGCGCGTCCAGCGCGCCCAAGCCGAACACCGACACCGCCAGGAACAGCACGGCGAATACCAGCACGAAGGTTCCGAGTGCCTCCGAAATCAGATTGGCGGCGGTATCCCGAATGGCCGGCCCGGTGCAGAACACGGCCAGCTTGTGGTCCTGATCCTCGGTCGCGGCGAAATGCGGCCGGTAGAGCAGCCAGACCAGAAAGGAGCCGATGAAGGCGCCAAGGAACTGGGCGACCACATAGGCGGGAACGCGCGCCCATTCAAACTTGCCGGCGACCGCCAGCCCCACGGAAACCGCCGGATTGAGATGAGCGCCGCTGAAGGCCGCCACGGTGAACACCGCCACGAATACCGCCATGGCCCAGCCCCAGGTGATCACGATCCAACCGGAATCCTGGCCCTTGGTATCCTTGAGGACCACGTTCGCCACCACGCCATTACCCAGCAGAATCAGCAGGGCCGTACCAATGACTTCGCCAAGAAACGGATTCATCGCATTTTTCCTCTTGTGGTTCTCTCACCATCGATTCACGCCGCGCCGGCCACGGCCTGGCCGGATTCCACCTCGCGCGCACTGGCCTGCGGCGTCGCCGATGGATCCCGAAAGTACTCGTCGAATTTTTCCCGAGCCCGATCGCCGAACAGGATTTCGCAAGCCTCCATCAGGCCCTCGGCGTCACGAATATCCTCCCGGCGCACCACCAGAGCGATCTTGGAGCGCCGGCGCAGGAAATCCTCCAGCTTGACGATCATTTCCTGGTGCTTGGCGAGCCGGATTTCGCAGCGGATGTAGTCGGTGCCCTTGATCAGCACTTCCGCCTGGCGCGGGTCTTCGCGGATGTCGGCCAGCAATTCCAGCGCCTGCCGGTCGTAGCGCCGCCACAGTCGGCTGGTGAGAGTCTCGATAGATTCGGGCGAGGTGTAGCTGTCGAGATTCATCAATCGGGCTTGATGGACATACTCCTCGCGCACCGAGGGATGCGGCTCGCCGTACCACTTGTAGTTCCGATGCGGCAGCTCGATCCCCAATTCGGCGACGATGCCGGCCATCTCGTTCCCCACGTTGACGCAGTCGGTCAGCTTGCCGCCGAAAATGCTGAGGTGCGCTTTCGCCCGATCCACATCGATCTCGTGCTTGCGGGACAACTGCATCCAGTCCCGGACGTTGCCATCGGCCTTGGCCTTCACCACCAGCGGGCGGACCCCGCAACGCTCGGCGATGATGTCCGCGCGGGTCAACGGCCGCTGGAGATTCAGCCGTTTGTTGATGTTGTCGAGCACGAACTGGCGATCCTCTTCCGTCACCTCGGTGAAGGGACTCTCGACCCGGGTGTCGGTGGTGCCGATGCAGGTGCGCGCACCCATGGGAATGACGAAGAACAGGCGGCCATCGTCGGCGAAGAAGGCCAGTATCCGTCGGTTGGGCGTGATCCGGGGGACGATCAGGTGGATGCCTTTGGAAAACAGGTGACGATGTTCGGTTTGCTCGCCGGTGCGCTGGTTGTGTTCGTCCACGAACGGGCCGGCGGCGTTGATCAGCACCCTGGAACGGATTTCGAAGGTCTTGCCGTCGATGACATCCCGCGCCTGGGTGGTCCAGAGGTCGCCGTCCCGACGGGCGCCGAGCGATTCGACGTAGTTGGCGGCGATGCAGCCGCGATCCATCGCCGACCGCACGAACTGAAACACGAAGCGGGAATCGTTGTCGTGCAGGTAGGCATCCGAATACTCGAAGCCGCCGGCGGCATTCTGGGTGTTGATGGCCGGTTCTTCCCGACCGATCACCCGCTTGAACAGCAGACGGGGGGCTTTGGTAAAGCCGTTCCCAAACAGCCAGTACACCCAGGTGCCCGCCCAAAGAAACCAGGGATGAAAGCGAAATCCCTTCTCGATAGTGGACAGGAAACGGATTTCCTGCACTCGGGAGGGATAGCTGTCGATCAGATGGTTGCGGCTCAGGCACAGCTTTCTGACCAGTGCGTAATCGTGGCTCTCCAGATATTTGATGCCGCCCCAAGCGAGGTTCGACGACTGCTGGCTGGTGAAACCGGCGAAATCGCGCTGGTCGATCAGCGCCACGCTCGCGCCCTTGCCGGACAGGGCGGCGGCGGCCACCGCGCCATTGATGCCGCCGCCGATGATCAGAACGTCGTAAACCCCCCGATCCAGTTTCTGGATATTGCTTTCGCGTAGTTTCATGACATTCTCCGTCGCCGTAACCCTTTCCCCTGCCCGCCCGCAGGAAAGCGGTTGAGGGTGAAAAGCCGCTATTTCAAAGACTTACCCCTCACACCCTGGCCCCGTTCACTCGTCGTCCAGCGCCCAGCCCTTAGCCCGTTCGACGGCCTTGTGCCAGCGCCGGAACAGCTTCTCGCGCTCGGCCTCGCCGATGCGCGGCGTATAGCGGTTATCGAGTTGCCATTTCTTTCCCAGCTCCGCGCGGCTTTCCCAGAAACCGGTGGCGAGACCGGCCAGATAGGCGGCGCCCAGCGCCGTGGTTTCGACGATCCGGGGCACCTCCACCGGCACGCCCAGAATGTCGGCCTGGAACTGCATCAACACGCTGTTGACCGAAGCGCCGCCATCGCAACGCAGCTCTTGCAGGGTGATCCCGGAATCGCGTTGCATGGCTTCGATGACGTCGCGGGTCTGATAGGCCATGCTTTCCAGGACCGCCCGGGCCACGTGTCCCTGGGTGGTGCCACGGGTGATGCCGATCAGCAGGCCACGCGCGTAGGGATCCCAGTGCGGCGCGCCCAAACCCACCAGCGCCGGCACGAAGTAGACGCCTTCGTTGTGGGGCACCGACCGCGCCAAATCCTTGGTCTCCGCCGCCGACCGGATCATCTTCAAGCCATCCCGCAGCCATTGCACGGCGGCGCCAGTGATGAAGATGGCGCCTTCCAGGGCGTATTCGACCGGCTCGTCGCCGATGCCCCAGGCGATGGTGGTCAACAGCTTTTCGTCGCTGAACACCAGCTTGTTTCCCGTGTTCATCAGAACGAAGGAGCCGGTGCCATAGGTGTTCTTGGCAAGGCCCGGACCGTGGCAGGCTTGCCCGAACAGAGCCGCTTGCTGGTCGCCGGCGATACCCGCCACCGGAATGCGATGGGTGCCGAAGAACATCTCCGGGTCGGTTTCGCCGTAAACCCAGGAGGATGGCTTGACCTCGGGCAGGATCGCCTTGGGGATCCCCAGCAGTTCGAGAATTTCCTCATCCCAGCGCAGCTCCCGAATGTTGTAGAGCAGCGTGCGAGAGGCGTTGGAATAGTCGGTGACATGGGCCTTGCCGCCGGTCAACCGCCAGACCAGCCAGCAGTCGATGGTGCCGAAGGCGATCTCGCCCCGCTCGGCGCGAGCGCGCAGGCCTTCCACGTTGTCCAGCAGCCACTTGACCTTGGTGCCGGAAAAATAGGAATCGATCACCAGTCCGGTCTTGCGACGAACCATTTCCTCCAGTCCCCGCTCCTTCAGTTCGTCGCAGAACCGCGCCGTCCGCCGATCCTGCCAGACGATGGCGTTAGCGACTGGCTTGCCCGTCGCCCGATCCCACAGCACCGCCGTTTCGCGCTGGTTGGTGATGCCGATGGCGCGCAGTTCGCTGGCGCGGATGTTCGCCGCGCTCAAAGCCTCGGCGATGACCTTGATCGTCACCAGCCAGATTTCTTCGGCGTCGTGCTCCACCCAGCCTGGTTTTGGGTAATGCTGGGTGAATTCCGAGTAAGCCCGGCCTTTGATCTGGCCCTCGCGATCGAAGATCAGCACCGTGGAACCCGTAGTGCCCTGGTCGATGGATAGTACGTACCCTTCGTTCATGGTCGATTTCCTCCTCCAGCCGCCTCACCAGCACGATTTTCGCTATTAACCGTTTAAGGCTCTAGTATTTTTCAATAGAAAATTTACTTGAACCAGAATTTTGGCCATCCCGACCGGTTTACCGTTACGAAGGCCTATCGAAGTTGTTCGACAGGCTTGCATCATACTCCTTGTTTTGATTATAACGAAAATAAAAGAATGTTCAAATGAACATTATGAAAAAATTTTGGTCAAAACGAATAAAAGGGAAAACGAGCGACTCCATATTGTCCCGGGCTTGCCGGGAACGGGCCGCGCCTGGTGCGGCAATCAATCGGGGAAAGGGAATCAAACAGCCTTGAGGCAGGAAGGGAGATCGGTTCGGCGAGGAAACGTGTCATGGCGACCGGGCCTGGCCGGAAATCGGCGGGAATCAGGCGTCGCGCGCCGGCGCGTCGTCCTCGGAGCTGGCCACAAACACCTGAACCTCGGCCTGGGCCAGCAGCTCGGTCATGGCCGCCGGCGGGGGTTGATCCGTGAACAGCATATCCACCTCGGAAATCGGTCCGAGCCGGACCATGGCGTTGCGGCCGAACTTGCTGTGATCGGTGACCAGCAGCACCTGGCGGGAATTGGCGATGATGGCCTGGGAAACCCGCACTTCGCGGTAGTCGAAATCCAGCAAGGTGCCATCCAGGTCGATGCCGGAAATGCCGATGATCCCGAAATCGACCTTGAACTGTCTGATGAAATCGATGGTCGCCTCGCCGATCACGCCCCGATCCCGGCGGCGGACGACCCCGCCGGCGACGATCACCTCGAAGCTCGGGTTGTCGCAGAGCAAAACGGCGACGTTGAGGTTGTTGGTGATCACCCGCATATCGGCGTGGTCGGCCAGCGCCTTGGCCACCTCTTCGGTGGTGGTGCCGATGTTGATGAGCAGCGAGGATTGATCGGGGATGTGCTGCGCCACCAGCCGGGCGATCCGGCGCTTTTCGTCGTGATGCAGGATTTGGCGGGCCGGATAGGCGATGTTTTCCACGCTGGACGGCAGGCCCGCGCCGCCGTGGAAGCGCCGCAGCAAGTTCAGCTCGCACAAGAGGTTGATGTCTCGCCGAACCGTTTGCGGCGTGACGTTGAAATGGGCGGCCAAACCCTCGATCGACACCGATCCGGCTTGCCGCGCCCGCTGTAGAACTTCCTGCTGCCGCTGGTTCAGATTCATGTTGTCCTGGCCAATATCCCGTTCGTCGCCCATCGACTTCCGCGACCGGCTCCGGTGGCATGCAACGTCTTAGCGAAATGCTCAACAAATATCGCCGCGCTTTGTACAATCATAATTCAATCGGCCACCCGCTCAACGCTGCCAATGACCTCTCCGCCGCCTTCCCCGCCCGCCGTATTGCTGATCGGTCACGGCACCCGCCTGGCCGCCGGCGTCGCCGAGTTCCACGCGCTCGCCGACCAGTTGCAGCGGGCTCTGCCCGACCGGGTCTGCCGCACCGGCTTTCTGGAACTGGTCGAACCCAGCGTGCCCGAGGCGCTGGAAACCCTCTGGCGACAAGGTTGCCGGCGCGTGACCGCCTTGCCGGCGCTGCTGATGGCGGCCGGCCACGTCAAGAACGACATCCCGGTCATGCTGAACGCCTTCCAGGCCGAACACCCGGAGATGCGGATCACCTTCGGCGCTGATTTGGGCATCCACCCGAACCTGTTGCGCGTCGCCCGCGAGCGGATCGAGAGCGGGGAAGCCGAGTTCGGGCCGGATTACGACCGGCGCGACACGCTGCTGGTGGTGATCGGGCGCGGCTGTTCCGACCCCGACGCCAACGCCAACATCTGCAAAATCACCCGGATGCTGTGGGAAGGCATGGGCTTCGGCTGGGCGGAAACCGCCTACACCGCCGTCGCCGCGCCGCTGATGGCCGACGCGCTGGAGCGCGCCCACCGGCTGGGCTTTCCGCGCGTGGTGGTCTTCCCCTATCTGCTGTTCGCCGGCCGGCTGGTGGAACAGGTGCGGGCCACGGTCGCGGCTTACCGCGCAAGCCATCCCGACGTGCAGGCGGTGGTCGCCCCCTACCTGAACGCGCATCCGCTGGTGGCCGAAACCTTCCTGGAGCGGCTGGCCGAAGCCGAGCGCGGCGAAGCGCGCATGAATTGCCAGTTCTGCTCGTACCGGACTCCCATCGTCGGCCGCGAGGACTGGCGGGGCGCTCCCCAGACCGCACACCATCACGACGACCACGGCCACGACCACGGCCACGGCCACGATCATGGCCACGATAGCCACGGCCACGACAGCCACGACCACCATTGCCATCATCGGCACTGAACCGACCTCATCCCATCCCTCTCTCCCGCTTGGCGAGGAGAGCACTGGAGCCGTTATGCCCCGCTTCGACTATCT
>ERZ761602.8489-NODE-8489-length-10330-cov-4.207105_pt1 | contig 10330 bp, 5 predicted proteins | sample MGYA00512165_ERZ761602 | MGnify/ENA primary metagenome ERZ761602 (study PRJEB28899, sample SAMN02445085) | bioreactor sludge metagenome | biome: EBPR sludge; isolation source: Thorneside wastewater treatment plant | place: Australia: Brisbane, Thorneside...
CGGAAGGGACGCGAGGCTGTCGATGCAGCATCCCAATTGGCGGAGTCTGCCCGCCGATTCAACGAATGTAGCCGTGATTTACGGCGTCTGGACGATACGATTTCAAAGATCAAGAAGGCCGAAAAGGCGCTGGCCGATTGCCGGCAAAAACGAAATGCCCATGTTGCCCCCGATGCAAAGACACTAAAGTCAATTCGGAAAGCAATCAGAGATCGCGATGACGCTCAAATCAAGCTTGAAGCGTCGCTCATCACGCTGGAGATCGTGCCGCAAAAGGACGGATCAGTCGATGTGGTCTCTGGAGAAACACCCGGAACAATAGAACTTAAGGCGGGTATGCCGACCCAAGTCCAGGGGTCACCTGAAGTTGTTGCAGAGCTTCCCCAGGTTGGCCGCTTGCGTGCGTGGGGGCCGGTTGGTTCTGTAGAAGAGCATAGGCGAGATCGTCAAAAGGCAGAGCAGAAGCTTAAGGAACTGACCGAACCGTACGGGACGAGTGATGCCGACGCATTGGAGTCGCTCGTCGATATGGCAACGGAACTTGACTCCAATATGGCTGCAGCGGAAACCAAACTGAATACTCTGCTGAGCGGCCAGTCGCTGGATGAACTTGTGAAGGAGCGGAGTGTTCTCGACGCAACGCTCAAGGGATTCCTGGACACACATCCGGAATGGGAGAAAACTCAACCCGACGCCGATGTGTTGGATTCGCACGCAGACGATGTGAAGCGGACCTTTGTTGCTCGAGTTGAAGCCTGCGAACAAGCATGGGAAAAGTCACAGAGCGCTCTTTCCGCCGTGTCGGGACAAAAGGAAACGCTCTCGAAACGACTCGAAGATGCGCGAAACCGAAGCGTCTCATTAGCCGCGAAACTCGCCGATCTCACGAGTGATGGAAAATCATTGGCGGACCGAGAGGCAGAACTCCAGCGCGTTACAATGGCATGGGACGCAGCAAAGTCGCGTCACGCTGAAATACTCGCTCAACTTGAGAAGTATGAGGATGACCCGCAAGCCACTTTAGAACGCCTAGATGCCCAACTCGATTCTGCCAATAAGGCGTCGAGTCAGGCGCGAGAACAAGAGGTCAGAGAAGAAACTCGGCTCGAAAACCTTTCCGCAGAAGGAACGTACTCGACGCATGCGCTCTGTGAGGAAAGGGTTGCACAGCTGGAGCTGGACGTTAAGCGCAAAGAATCGCGGGTTGAAGCTATTCGACTTCTACACGACACCGTAGCTGCTTGTAGAAGCGAAGCCATCGCCGAGGTTGCGAAACCAGTCGAAGTTATTGCCACTCGGACTTTGCAACGAATTGCGGGTCGACGCTTGGGTCAAATCAAAATTGGCGAAGGGTTTGAGCCTTCGGCAGTCGTGCCAGACACCCTCGAACAAGTGGTGACACTGGATAATCTCTCTGGTGGAGAACAGGAGCAACTGTATCTCGCCACTCGCCTTGCCCTGGCAGAGGTATTGGGTCGCCAAGAACGGCAGCTTGTTGTTCTTGACGATGTGCTCACCGCAACGGACACTGGACGACTTGCCAAAGTCATGAATGTGCTTGAGGACGCGGCCCAGCGGCTACAGGTCCTCGTGTTGACGTGCCATCCGGAGCGTTACCGAGGACTGAAAGGCAGCACTTTCTTCGACTTGGAAAATCTCATGCATGAAGCGCTTCAACGATAAACGACGCTGAGGAAGGGTGCTAAATCTTGCAAGTTGGCGACTGGGTCTGGAGCGACGAGAACCATGCGGTCTGCCGCGTGATCGAAGTGGAGAGCCACTGGGGAGAAACGTTTGCTCGCGTCTGGCTACCGGATCAGGATGCAGTGATTCGTCTCCCTGCTTCGAAGCTCATTGACTTAGACGACGCTAACGCCGCTTCGGTCGACAAGATTAAATATGTCGCTGCTGCGGCCCGAATAGCCGATGCCCTGACGCAAGACGTCTTGCTTGCGCCTATTGAATCCTCTGTCATTCCACTGCCGCACCAGATTCGGGCGCTGTCGCGCGCCGTCGCGAATGAACGAGTGCGTTTTTTGTTGGCCGACGAGGTCGGTTTAGGTAAGACCATTGAGGCCGGTCTTATTATGCGCGAGCTTAAGCTGCGTGGGCGAGTCAGACGTACTCTTGTAATCGCTCCGAAGGGTCTAGTGACTCAATGGGTAAGCGAGATGCGATTTCATTTCCGGGAGACATTTCATCTCGTTCTGCCAGAAGACTTGAGTACACTTAGGCGTCTTGCGTCGTCCTTCGGCCCTGACAGCAATGGAATGAATGGCAGAATGCCGGAGCCCGCGCCGGCCAACGCGTGGCAGATGTTCTCCCAAATTGTCGTGCCATTGGATTCGGTAAAGCCGATTGAAAAGAGACGTGGTTGGACGCCAACGCAATTGGCCGATCATAACCGCGAACGATTCGAGGATTTGATTTCCGCAGGGTGGGACCTTGTTATCGTAGATGAGGCTCATCGTCTTGGAGGAAGCAATGATCAGGTTGCGCGTTTCAAATTAGGGCAGGGATTATCGGACGCGGCGCCATATCTATTGTTGCTGTCGGCTACGCCACATCAGGGTAAGACCGACGCTTTCTATCGACTAATGTCGCTTATTGACGCCACAGATTTCCCAGACGTCGGCAGTGTTACGCGCGATCGAGTTCAACCGTACGTCATTCGCACCGAAAAGCGCCGTTCGATCGATGCAGAAGGAAAGCCACTTTTCAAACCACGCAGGACACAATTAATTCCGGTCAAATGGGAGGAACGGCACCGAAGCCAACGGGTCCTCTATGAGGCCGTGACTGAATATGTACGCGAGGGATATAACCAAGCTATACAGGAAAAGCGGAGCTACATTGGCTTCTTGATGATCTTGATGCAGCGCCTGGTTGTGTCCAGCACAGGCGCCATACGCACCACACTTGAAAGGCGGCTAGAAACTCTCACGGTCCCCGAGGAGCAGTTGACCCTTTTCCCGCTCACAGAAGAGGAATGGGTGGATCTTAACGGGCAAGAGCAAATGGATACTTTGCTTCGTGTCCAACTCAAGGCACTCAAGAACGAGCGTGCGGAGGTCAAACTCCTGCTCGATGCCGCGGCAAGGTGCGAACAAGCCGGAGCAGATGCAAAGGCGGAAGCGCTGTTGGAATGGTTGTATCGTCTCCAGTCCGAGGAAAGCGACCCAGAACTCAAGGTACTGGTATTTACGGAATTCGTACCCACTCAAGAGATGTTGGCGCGATTTCTGCGTGAGCGCGGATTCTCGGTCGTGTGCCTCAACGGGTCCATGGACATGAATGAGCGAAAGCACGTTCAGGACGCATTCGCACAAGACGCCCGCATCCTCATTTCGACAGATGCCGGCGGGGAAGGATTGAACCTTCAGTTCTGTCATGTCGTGATCAACTACGACATTCCCTGGAATCCCATGCGCCTCGAACAACGCATCGGACGGGTGGATCGAATTGGGCAGACTCACGCTGTGCGTGCCGTCAATTTTGTATTCGAAGATTCGGTAGAGCACCGAGTTCGTGAAGTCCTCGAACAGAAGCTCGCCGTAATTTTGGAGGAGTTTGGAGTAGACAAGACTGGAGATGTCTTGGATTCCGCACAAGCAGGCCAACTCTTTGACGCGATGTATGTCGAGGCAATCCTTAATCCCGACATTGTAGAGAATTCCGTTGATGGCGTCATTGCCCGTTTACAGGAACAGATTCGTGTTGCCCGCGAGACTACTTCTGTGCTCGATTCGGCCGAAGAGTTAGATCCCAATCAGGCCCAACGACTGATGGCTCATCCTTTGCCTCACTGGGTCGAATGCATGACGGTCAGTTATCTGAGGGCGCACGGCGGTGTGGCGGAGAAGAAGGGGGCATGCTGGAACCTTATCTGGCCTGATGGAGTTGCGCAATCAAACGCCGTGTTTACCGTCAAAGAAGCGGAGAAATCTCCATCTGCACAGCACTTAACCTTGGAGGATCCAAAAGTTAGTGACGTAGCCACTGGCGTTTCTCGTTTCGTGCCTGGCCAGCCAATTCCGATCGTGTCGCTACCGGGTGTGGCCGAAGAGGTTCAGGGCTATTGGGCGTTGTGGAAGATTTCGATAGTCGGTATGGAGTGGAGCCGCGAAAGACTCATGCCGCTATTCATAGCGGACAATGGGAATGTTTACGTGCCAACGGCAAGACATGTTTGGGATCAACTTCTTGTATCGAACCCGAAGATTCTCTCGATAATCGACACAAGTTCCTCCCGTACAATAGTCGCCAAGATGCAGAGCATAGCCGAGGAACACGGAAAGCCAGTCTATGACGTGCTGGTGCAAGAGCGCCGGTCTTTCGTTGCGCGTGAACGCGAGAAGGCTACGTATGCGTTTGCATCTCGCCGAAGGGCAATTGAGAGCATTGGTCTGCCCCAAGTTCGCAGTCATCGTCTGGACCTTCTCGCTAAATATGAGCGAGCACATAAAGAACAACTTGATGAACTCGCGCAGACTTTTCCTGAAATGACCCCCCTACTCATGATTCGCGTGGAGACCCATAGTCATGAATAGTTGGCGTGAGCATATCTTGAACGAATTCACGCCGAATGTCGCGCGTCTGACACTGGTGGCTGACCCAGATGGGTTGCTGCTGGAGGAGAAGATCCTACAAGGAGTTCGTGAACGAGGCTTTGAGTTGCTCCCCTTCGAGGATCACATCGCGTTTCGGTACGCCTACGAGTCTAAATTTCGCTCACGCTGGGACCATGGCGAATATACAGACCTTGTTGTTGTCCTGCGCTCTACCGCCAATGACCTCGGTTCATTGCCGTATGATCTTCTTCAGGCCGGACGTAAACTTGCTTTTAACCTTGGCGACATTTTCCCGAATCTTAGCTATCCGGTCGTCGCCGCGCTTGACCGGGGTGATCTGGACGCCGTGTATGAAGCCCAAAGGAAGCACGCACCTGGTCAGCTTGGCGACAATGCCACCAAGGAGTTCATTCTTCGGCACGCCTTCGAAGTCGCCCCTGAACTCATAAAGAATTCGGCCGATTTGTTGCGAGCGCTCCTACGTCGACATTACCAAGGCCAGCAAGTTCCCTCCATCCTTGATAAGCGCTTCATACAGCTTCTGCGGCAGAACCAGGTTTTCAATGACTGGCCTTTGGAAGAGTTAGTTCCAAACCGCGAAACGTTCTTCTCGTTTCTTCAGGAGCGATGGCCGATTTTCCTCGACTACGAGGCTGCAAAGGTCGGGTCTAGCGCGCGGGAGGATAATGGGAAATATGGTTTGGCAGTCGATGGACCGGTTGATCTTCCGTTTGGTCACCACGACATTCGAGTTTATGTAGACAACTTATTTACAGAGGGGTTTCTACGTTCTGTACCCCACGAACGCGGCAGTCTTTTGTCGAAGACGTGGGTCGGTGTCGGGATTAAGTCTGACCCTTCCGAAGATCGTGTTCGTCGCTTATCCAAGTTGCTTGAAACCGTTGACGCTTCTATTCCTGCATTGGAGGCCAGGCATGGCGATTGGTTCCGCTTTGCACATAGTTGGGCGGAATTAATCGTACTCGTGAATGAACCGGTTGGTATTGTTTCCGACCAAATCAGTGAACGAATAAGAGTCGTGCAGGCCAAGGTGGATGCCGAATTCTGCGGCTGGCTCTCAAAACGATACGCCGGTCTTGTCAATCTGCCGCCGACCCCTCCGACTATGTTGCATCACGTCCCAAGCTACCTCGCTCACCAATTCGAGGATGACCGTAACGTTAAAATTGCGATGGTCGTGTTAGATGGCCTCTCCATGGATCAGTGGCTGCTTGCTCGCCAAGCACTCGAAGAAAGACGCCCTAGTTATCGCTTTAATGTGCAGGCCGTTTTCGCCTGGGTTCCGTCGCTTACATCAGTCTCACGTCAGGCAGCCTTTGCCGGTAAGCCCCCTTTTTACTTTCCAGGCAGCATTGAGAGTACCGACAAGGAATCGACACTGTGGACACAGTTTTGGGCAGATCGCGGCTACTCGCAGAACGAAATTGTTTACGCAAAAGCGTTGGGTGAAGGCACGTTGGAGGGTATCTCGGAGGTGCTTAGTCATCCCAAGACGAAGATTGCCGGGCTGGTCATTGACAAGGTTGACAGGATCATTCATGGAATGGAGTTGGGTACGGCGGGGATGCATAATCAAGTCCGTCAATGGGCTCGGTTGCCTTATCTGGATTCGTTGCTCGAGATCCTATTGGCTCCCGGATTTTGCATCTACCTGACTTCCGATCACGGTAATATCGAGGCAAGAGGTTGCGGGCGTCCGGCGGAAGGTTCGGTTGCGGACCTGCGTGGCGAACGTGTTCGGATATACCCGAACAAAGCCTTACTCGGAGAGGTAAGGAAGGTCTGTCCGTTGGCACTGGAGTGGGAGCCGGTTGGGCTTCCTGATGCCTATTTCCCTCTTATTGCCCCGCACCGAAAGGCCTTTGTACCTGACGGCAAGCACACTGTCAGTCACGGCGGTATTTCCATTGAAGAGGTCATCGTTCCATTCATTCAGATCGAAAGGAGGGCGAGTGAGCCGGAAAGGAACTGACCGATTCCAACAAGTTGGTGTTGATCGGCTGATACGACTCGAGTGGCTTGAGCGGACGGCATTGCTCGTGCTTGCGGGGACTGATAGCGTCACAATTAAGTTACGGCTTCAAAATGATTTGAAGGCATTTTTTCGTTCTCAAGATCCGAATGTACGTGGATCGATTGATAAGACAATTACAATTTTGAACAAGGTATGGTTACGGGTGCCTGTTGGACTCGAGGCTCTTCGCGACGACGGCTTGAATCTGCTTGGAAAGATACCACCGAGCGAGCACATCGCGGTCCACTGGGGTATGGTCATGGCGGTTTATCCATTTTGGGCAGGAGTAGCCGCGCAGACAGGTCGCCTATTGGACCTTCAGGGTTCCGCTGCGGCCAATCACATACAGAGGCGCATGCAAGAGAGATTCGGAGAACGAGAGACTGTGTCGCGGCGAACGCGATATGTGCTACGTTCGTTCGTCGATTGGAATGTTCTCGTGGAAGCTGAAGAACCGGGCGTCTACCGTTCAACGGCAACGTTAAGCGTCAGTAATTCACAATTGGTCATGTGGCTAGTTGAAGCATACCTACACACGAAACCAAATTGTAACGCTGCTTTGAGCAGTGTGATTGGCCATCCAAGTCTATTTCCGTTTTACCTTAAGGGAGTAGTTAAGTCCATGGCAGGCAATTGTGATCGCGTAGAGATTGTTCGCCATGGACTAGATGAGGACGTTGTCTCATTACGAAAATAGAGGTAGGCTCGACTTTGTACTGTACCAAGCACAGCAGCGTGCGGCCAGCTCAATTCTTGCGTTCGCTTCTCACGCGATGCCGTCGCACAGCTTGACTGGCCCGCACAACCCATGCTGCTGCCGGACACCGCGACCTTTACGGCCGGCCCCCAACTTCGTCACGAACCTTTGGGGCGAGTGCCCAACGGTTACCCGATATGGCCTCGATGCAGCCGTTCATAGCAGCATTTCTGGGCGACCTTACGGCCGGACCCCAACAGTAGAAACAGATGATCTGGAGCGGTTAGACAAAATTCCTGGCGCGCGCTCTTTGATGCTATTCTCCAACATTCATCGTTGGCTTCTGCCCCTCGGTGCTGCGGGGCAGAAGCTCCCCGTGTAAGGTGAATCCGATGCCAAGACGACGATATGAGGATGCAGAATTTCGGATAACGTCCACAATTAGTCGAAATGATTGTCCGAAATGCAGAGGGCTACGAAGCAGGCCGGTCAGCGCACACCTTAGTTGGCGCAGTCGGGACATTGTCATCCAACGACGTTGCAGCCGGTGCCACCACGTGTTCATTTCCGAACGAGCACACGGAAAACTGATCTGGTAAAGAAAAAAGCGGGTTCACATTTTGTTGCTGTGCTGGCGACCACCTGTTCAGAAGACAAGTGCTCGAAGTTCTGTACTCTTGGAATTCTCACGCCGCACCGTCGGGATTATTCGACGACGGAATGACTGCGTATAGGGTCCAACGTTATCTAATCGGATGTTTTTTCCCCAACGATCAATCCTGCACTTAGAATAGCTCAATGTGCGCAACATAACGTGCTTTATGAACTGATCCACTTTACCGAGACGGAAAAAGCCGATATTTTCTTCTACAATGGCGAGGGACCATGCTTACCTGTGCTTATGCGAATTGCGTCGCGAACGTTAGTGACAATGATTTTGCCATCTCCCCGATTTCCGGTACGTGCCCCTTCTAGAATCATCGTTACTACCTGATTCAGCATGTCATCATGCACAACGCATTCGAGCTTGATCATGTCAACCGTACCCAAGTTGGATTCCTTCCCCGACACTTTTCGGCCGACGATGTGGCCAAAGCCACGCACATCCGAGATGGTGACGCCAGGAAATTCGGGATGGGAGTAAAGAGGCTGAAGCACCGCATCAAGACGATCCGGTCGTAGCTTCCCGCACTTGGCGTACGGTTCAGCGGGGATTTCTCTTAGGCGGCAGGTTTGTTGGACGAGGAACAACAGGCTGAGCATGTTGAGGACAAGGTGACGTATTACGGGCTAGAAGTTCTGTAATCCGATGCGAGCCAGCTATTGCGATTGACGCAGGGGCCATCCACTGTAACCAACTACCAGATGGGCAATACCTTTCACTCTTGAATGCGGTCAGATGTGAAGTAGAAAGCTGTCAGATTCGGATTGGTGCGTATTCCGGCGAAAGCGCGCAGCCATTCCGAAGGAATCCGCGCAGGAGTTCCGAACCAAAGCGCGCATGGAATCCGGAGGCGCGCAGGCATCGGAGCGTAGCGACGCGAGACGGGTGATTATTTGTTTTTGGGGTTGGTGTCTGTCAAGCCTTTCTTTTTCTTCCGCATGGATTCTCCTTGCAGGTTGATCTTGTACGCGTTGTGAACGAGACGGTCGAGGATGGCGTCGGCGAGCGTGGGGTCTCCGATCACTTGGTGCCAATTATTGATCGGAACCTGGCTGGTGATGAGTGTAGAGCGGCGGTCGTAGCGGTCTTCAATGACCTCGAAGAGGTCCCGTCTTTGCTCGTCCGTCAGGCTCGCTGTTCCCCAATCGTCCAAGAGGAGAAGCTGGGTCTTGGCATAGGAAGCCAAAAGCTTGGTGTATCTTCCGTCGCCTTTGGCGATGGCGAGTTCCTGGAAGAGCCGGGGAACGCGCAAGTACAACGCGCTGTGTCCTTCCCGGCAGGCCTTCTGTGCAAGCGCACACGCGAGATAGCTCTTGCCCGAACCGGTGGGACCGGTGATGAGGCAGTTGTGCTGCTCCCGTATCCACTGGCAACTCGCCAAGGAGAGTAACAGCGATTTGTCGATGCCGCGCGGCGCGCTGTAGTCGATGTCTTCGAGCGTGGCGTCCTGTCGCAGCTTGGCCCGCTTGAGTCGCGTAACGAGTCTGCGGTTGGCACGGGTTGTGGCCTCGCGATCCAGGATGAGTCCGAAGCGTTCCTCGAAGCTCAAGCTGGCGACGTCGCGCATCTCCTGGTGTTCCTGCCAGGCGGCGAGCATACCGAGCAGGTTCAGTTCTCGTAGCCGGTCAGCGGTGGGATGATTGAGCATACGTAATCTCCTCATGGTTTGAGTGCAAGAAGCTCGCATACGAAATACGGTTCCGCGCGAGACTTCCCGCGGCGCTTAGTTGGAGTTGAAGTACTGAGGACCTCGAATGTTGGGATGTTCGATGAGGACCGCATCGCGCTCTTCGGTCAGAAGCGGCCGTTGATCGAGCCCCTTCTCGAGGATGGACTTGACGCTCTGGTAGGACGGAGATTGGATCGCCAGGGCACGCACGCAGGCGGCTTCCAGTCGCTCGGCGCCGAAGTGCTCGCCCAGTCGCAAGAGTCCCAGGCACGAGCGGTAGCCTTGCTGTGGGTGCGCGCGAGACTCGATGATGCGCTCCACGATCTCGGCGGTGGCCTCCCCGTATTTGTGCGCCCAGTTGAAGATGCGTTCGGGCGTCCAGCCGTGGTGGGCTTGGTGCCGCTCGGGCATGTGGCCGTCAATGGTCGTGTGGCGGCCCTTCTGGTGCGAGCGCAGGTGGCTGGCAATGCGTTTACCGTTGTGGAAAATCTCCACGGCCGTTATCGTCATGCGCACATCGACGCGTTGCCTGGCCAGTTCATGGGGCACGCTGTAGTAATGGCCGTCGGCATCGATGTGGTAGTCGATGTTGACCGTGGCCTGCTTCCACTCCGCGTATTCGTAGGGTTCGAGCGGCAACGGCTTCAAGGCGGGCTTGTCCAACGACTCGAACAACGAGCGGCGGTAGCCTTCG
>ERZ761602.8490-NODE-8490-length-10330-cov-3.951436_pt1 | contig 10330 bp, 7 predicted proteins | sample MGYA00512165_ERZ761602 | MGnify/ENA primary metagenome ERZ761602 (study PRJEB28899, sample SAMN02445085) | bioreactor sludge metagenome | biome: EBPR sludge; isolation source: Thorneside wastewater treatment plant | place: Australia: Brisbane, Thorneside...
GCCAGTTCCAGCCCGGCGCCGTCGCGCCGCGCGGAAAGCTGCCCCGCATCGGCCAGTCCGACATGCGGGTCCTCGGGTGCCTCGCGTGCCATGGCCACCGCGCGTTCGGCCATCATCGCCAGCGTGGCCGGGCTGGCATCCGAGGACGACACACAGGCCTGCCGCCGCCCGATCAGCACGCGCAGGCCCAGATCCAGCCCCTCGGCACGCTCGGCGTGTTCCAGCCGCCCGCCCCGCACGTCGATCGACAGCGACGTGCCCTGAATGACCAGCGCGTCGGCGGCCTCGGCGCCGGCCTTGCGCGCGGCGTCGAGAAGGGCTTGGGCGAGGTCTGCGGTCATCATTCGGCCTGTGCGCTGGGGAACGCGACAGGATTAGCGCCCCGGCGCGGCAAAGGGAACCCGTCGCGACATGGCCCTAGCCGGGGATGAAATCGCACTCGCACTCGCCCGAGGCATCCGGCCCGATGCAGGTGATCGGAACCCGCGCAGGCGAGGGCACGCCCTCGACCTGAATCTCGATCTCGGAGGGGCAATACTGGCCGCGGTTCTCTTCCCAGCATTCGAAATGCCCGTAGCGCACCGAACAGACGGTGATCCGCCGGTCCGTGGCGCGGACCTTGAAATACGGGATATAGCGGTCAATCAGGCGCGCCAGATCCCCGCGCTGGGTCAGGGCAAGGCGGACCTGCCCCTGCTGTTCGGCGGAGAGGCGCGCGATGCGCCGCCATTCCGCCTGCGCGGCAATCGGCGTCAAGAACAGGATCACGGCAGCAAGCGCCGCGCAGACGCGGCTGAAAGGTCCGGGCATGGCAAGTCCTTTCGTCAAATGCCCGAAAGGCTACGCCCTGCCCTGCCCTTGCGTCAACGACCCGGCTGCCCTGTCACCGACCTGTGGTGATCGTGGCCGGGTCGGCATCGTCATAGAGCCGCGCGACCAGACCGGCGCGTCGGGCCAGCAGCTTGCGGAAATTCAGGTTGCCCTTGGCGGTCAACTCGCCTTCCGCCATCGAGGGGGGTTCGGCCAGCACCAGCGCGCGGCGGATGGCGTGGGCGGACCCCTCGTCCGGGCCCGGTTTCAGCCGCGCGGCGATCTCGGCCGCCTGCGCCACGATCAGCGCGCCGCCGTCGGCGCGCGCGCCCTCGGCCAGCCCCGGCGCGGGCACGATCAGCACGCCCACCTCGCTGCGCTCGGCCCCGGTCAGGATGACATCGGCGGCGAGGCCCTTCAGCTTGCCCAGCACCTCGAGCCTGAGACCCGCCGCGCGCACCCAGGTGCCCGAGGCCAGCTTGAATTCCTCGGCGATGCGGCCGTCAAAGCGCATCCCCTTTGACACATCCGCCGGATCGACCATCCGCATCGCATCGCCGGTGATGAAATAGCCTTCATCGTCAAAGGCTTCGGCGGTTTTCTCGGGGTCGTGCAGATAGCCCGGCGTCACCGTGTCGCCCGCCACGCGCACGTCAAAGCGGTTTTCGTCATCCACCGGCACCAGCTTGATGCGGACCCCCGGCAAGGGCACGCCGATGATGCCCGACTGATGGGTGAATTCGTGCTGGATCAGCGCGGCGGGGGCGGTTTCGGTCAGGCCCCAGGAGGAATTGAACAGCGGCATGTCGCCACGAACCTCGCGCGCCATGGATTCCAGATCGGCCCAGACATCCTGCGGCAGCGAGGCGCCGGCGTAGAACAGCATGTCGAGGTTCTGGAAATACTGCCGACGCAGCCCGGCATCGCCGCGCATCGCGTCGCGCAGCATGGCGAAACCCATCGGCACGTTGAAGGCGATCGTGGGCGAGACCTGCGCCAGATTCTCCAGCGTGTGATGCGCCAGCGCGGGCGTGGGTTTGCCGTTGTCGACATACAGCGTGCCGCCATTGGCCAGCACCAGATTGAAATTGTGCGAGCCGCCAAAGACATGGTTCCAGGGCAGCCAATCCAAAAGCACCGGCGGGCGGGTGGTCACGAAGGGCAGGCAGACCTGCAACTGCGCCTGATTGGTGCACATCATGCGCTGGGTGGTCAGCACGCCCTTCGGGTGCGAGGTGGAGCCCGAAGTTAAAAGATACTTGGCCACGGCATCGGGGCCCCCCGCGTCATGCAGCGCCGAAACATCGCCCGAGGCGCCCAGCATCGCGGCAAGGCCGGGGGTCGTCACCTTTTCGACCCCGTCAAAGCAACCCAAGGCCAGTGCCGCGCCATACCGCGTGCCGTCATCGGCAAAGACCATGCGCGGGCGGATCATCTGCGCGATGCGTTCCAGCACCGGATGCGCGCCGGGGATCAGCGCGTATTGTTCGGCCACCGGCACCGTGGGCACGCCGATGTAATGCGCCGCCAGCGACAGAAGCGCATGATCGACGCCATTGCCGCTGACGATCAGGATCGGGGTTTCAGGCCCCATCCCGCGCCCCGCCAGCGCCGCGGCGAGCGCCTTGACCATGCCCAAAGCCTCGGCATAGCGCACCTCGCGCCAGCCCGCGCCCGAGCGTTCGGCCAGAAACACACGGTCGGGCGCCGCCGCTGCCCAATGGTCCAGCCAATCCGTGCTGCGCCGCGCGACCGGGCCCAGATCCCAGCCCGAGGTCAACAGAATCGAGCCATCCGCGCGATCCTGGCGCAGCGCCCTATGCGCGCGATACTTGCCCTGCGTCATCTCCCGCCCTCCCGTTGCGTTCGATCCTGTGCAGGGCGTCTTGCAGCGCCTGGCGTTCGGCCTGCGTCAATCCCTGCGCCATCCGCGCATCATGCGCGCGCACCGCGGCCACCGCGCGATCACACAGCCGCCGCCCCTTCAGCGTCACTTTCAGTTCGAACGCCCGCCGGTCGTCGCGGGCGCGGGTGCGGGTGACCAGATCGGCGCCTTCCAGTTCATCAAGGATCAGCACCAGATTGGGCCGCTCGATCAGCAGGACTTCCGCCAGATGCGACGGGCGCAGGCCCGGGTTGTCGCGGATCACCGCCAGCGCCGAAAATGTGAGCATGCGCAGACCGAACGGCGCCAGCGTCGCGTTCACATCGGCCTGGATCGCCGCAAAGGCGCGCTTCATGCCGTAGCCCAGAAAGGCGCGCAGGATGGTGTCCGGCGCGCCCGGGGTGGCCTCGCTCACCGGGGGGGCAGACGGACGGCGCCGTCCAGCCGGATCGTGGTGCCGTTGAGGTAAGCGTTCTCGATGATCTGCGCCACCATCAGACCGTATTCCGCCGCCGCCCCCAGCCGGGCCGGAAAGGGGATGTTGGCGATGATCTTGGCGCTGGTTTCGGGCGGCAGGCTTTCCATCATCGGGGTTTCGAACAGGCCCGGCGCAATCGCCATCACCCGCACGCCGCTTTGCGCCAGTTCGCGCGCGGCGGGCAGGCACATGCTGGCAATGCCGCCCTTGGACGCCGAATAGGCGGCCTGCCCGACCTGCCCGTCCTGCCAGGCCGCCGAGGCGGTGTTGATGACGACGCCCCGTTCGCCGCCCTCCAGCGGGTCCTGCGCCTGCATGCCGCGCACGGCGTGGGACATGACGATATAGCTGCCGATCAGGTTGACGCGGATCACCCGTTCAAAGAGATCGATGCTCAGCTTGCCCTCGCGGCCGACGATGCGGGCGGCCAGCCCGATCCCGGCGCAGTTCACCGCGATGCGGGGCATCCCGCCCAGACCCTTCGCGATGGCGGCAAAGGCGCTTTCGACCGCATCGGCGTTGCCGACATCGGCCTGCACCGCCAGCCCGCCGATTTCAGCGGCGACCGCCTCGGCGCGGGCCAGGTCATAGTCCAGCACCGCGACACGGGCCCCGCGACCGGAAAGATGGCGCGCCGTCGCCGCCCCCAGCCCGCTGCCGCCACCGGTCACCACGGCAATCTGCCCGTCGATCTGCATGATGCACCCCTCCCAAGGTTATGTCGGATATCGATTACAAGACATAATCAATTCCTGTCAAGCGGTGAGCGCGTGGAGGCTTCGGGGGGCCAGCCCCCCGCACCCCCCGGAGTATTTCAGGCAAGAGGAAAGGGATCAGAGGCGCGGATCGACGACCACGCGGCCCTGCACCTGTCCTTTGAGGATGGCGGCGCCCAGCGCGGGCAGTTCGGCCAGCGCGGCGGTGCGGATCATCGCGTCGAGCCGGTCCAGCGGCAGATCCTGCGCGAGGCGGTTCCAGGCCCTGACCCGGTCGCCGTAGGGGCGCATGACCGAATCGATCCCCAAGAGGTTCACGCCGCGCAAGAGGAATGGCACCACGCTGGCCGGAAGCGCGGTTCCGCCCGCCAGCCCGACCGCGGCCACCGAGGCGCCATAGCGCATCTGCCCCAGAATCCGCGCCAGCATGGAGCCGCCGACGCTGTCGACGCAGCCCGCCCAGGTTTCAGCCTCGAGCGGGCGCTTGACGGTCTCGGCGAGATCGGCGCGCGGAACGATCCGGGATGCACCCAGCGCGGTCAGATACGCGCCGGTTTCCGGCCGCCCCGTCACCGCCGCGACGCGGTAGCCCAGGTTGGCCAGCACCGCCACCGCGACCGAGCCCACCCCGCCCGCCGCACCGGTGACGAGGACCTCGCCGCGTTCGGGGCTGAGGCCGTGGTGTTCCAGCGCGATGACCGCCAGCATCGCCGTCAGCCCCGCCGTGCCGATGGCCATGGCCTGCCGCGTCGTCAGCCCCGGCGGCAGCGGCACCAGCCAGTCGGCGCGCAGCCGGGCGCGGGTGGCATAGCCGCCCCAATGCACCTCGCCCACCCGCCAGCCGGTCAGGATCACCCGGTCGCCGGGGGCATAGCGCGGATCGTCCGAGTGTTCGACCACGCCCGCAAGGTCGATCCCCGGCACATGCGGCCAGGTTCGCACCAGCCCGCCGCCCGTGGTCAGGCAGAGCCCGTCCTTGTAGTTCAGGGTCGAGTATTCCACCGCCACGGTGACGTCACCTTCGGGCAGCCGGTCATCGGGCAAGTCCTGCACCGTCGCCCGGGTTGCGCCGGTTTCATCCTTTTCCACCACGAGGGCTTTGAACATCGGGGCCTCCTGCCGTTGTCCCCTCAGCTAACGCGCGATCCGTTCCGGCGGCAATGCAAAAAGGCGGCCCCCGGAACCGGGGACCGCCTGTCGAAGAGTCGCAGAATGCTTATTCCGCAGGGACAGCCTGCACCGTGCGGGGGGCGCCAAAGTGGCGGCGGTTCAGCAGGAAGACCAGCGCGATCATCGCCGCCTGCGAGGCCAGCGCCACCGCGATCAGCGCCCAGTAGCCCGCGCTGAACTTGGTCAGCATGCCCGCATCCACCAGACCCTTGTGGATGAAGAACTGCATCAGCACGGTGAAACCGACACCCGGGCAGACCAGCGCATAGCTCATGACCGAGGTTTCGCGGCCGGTGATGTAGCGCTGGACATAGTTGTGACGCTTCAGGATCAGGAAGCCGAAGAGGCCGAACAGGACCTGGATCGACACCAGTTTGGCAAGCAGGGCAAAGGTTTCGATGGCGTCGGTATGGGCACCGAAGCTTTCGCCCATGCCGTGGTTCTGGCGCAGCATCGTGATGCCCAGAATGGTCATCAGCGGGATCAGGATCATCAGCGTCGGCGCCGATTCGGCGTTGGTGCCGTGATCGAGCATCGAACGGATGCCGAGGATCAGCGCAATCCCGGCGATCAGGGCGGCGGTGATGAAGAAGAAGGTCGACAGCACCAGCGCAAAGCCCACGACGGTGGTGTTCGTGCTCAGCGCCGCCGGGGCCGCCAGACCGACACCGATCATCGAAAAGGCAAAGGCGGGCAGGATCTGGCCAAAGCTGTTGTTGGCGGCAAAGTTGAAGCCCCCTTCGACCTTGATGCGGGCGATGAAGTCGCCGTAGGTGCGAAACGCCAGCCAACCGATGCCGAGGAAGGCCACCATCGCGAGCGGGAACAGGTATTCGATCACGCTCCAGAGCCCGGGCACAAAGACCAGACCGGCGATGAAGAGACCGTTCACGCTCATCCCCAGGGCCAGCGGCAGCGCCATCAACTGGCTTTGCGCGTTGGTTTTCATGAATTTCGCATGGGCTTCGGTGCCCTTCCACGCCGAGAGGCGGCCAAGGTTCCAGATCAGCGATTTCAGGTTCAGCGCGACGAAAAAGGCGATCCCGGCCATGGCCAGCAGGATCATCCCCTGTTTCAGCACGTCACCGCCCTGAAAGGCCGACAGGATGTCTTCGAAGACCGGCACGGTACGCCCCGGGTGCGGGACCCAGAACATCAGCCACATGAAGAAGGTGACCGACAGGCCACCCGCACCGAGGGAGGCGAGGAAGTACATAGGCGAGTAGGTATCGGCGGGGCGGTTGGGGGTCATGTTGGCTCCACATATTCAAATTGTGGAATGCATGTAGCATTCAAAATATGGAATGTGAAGGGCCAGATTGTCGCAGTCAGAGGACGCGAAATCAGACGGGGCGGGAAAAATTGACCGTGGTCGGGCGCGTGTAACCGGGATGGGCCGTCCGTCCGGTCTCGACAAAGCCAAGTCTTTGAAACGTCGCGTGATTGGCGGTCAGTTCCACCCGGGTCTGCAAGGTCACCGTCGGACGTCCCAGCGCCCGCGCCCGTGTCACCGCGTGGTCGATCATCACCCGCGCCAGCCCGCTGCCGCGCCACGCATCGGCGACGGCCAGCTTGCCCAGATACAGCGTCTCGCCCTTGTCGGTCAGGATCATGCAGGCCAGAATCCCCTCGACAGGGCAATCGACCACCCAGAGTTCCGCGCGCCCGGCCTCGGTCGCGAGCCCATCGGGCGTCAGGCGGTTCATCGACGAGGGCGGATCGATCACCCCCGCCATGAAGGCAAAGGCGCGGGTCAGCAGGGCGTGCACGGGGGCCATGTCGCCGTCCGGGGTCATGCGGTGCAAGGCGGGGGTGGGGCGTTCGAAAAACACCGATGAGGGCGCATCCGGGTAATCCCCGAAGGCGCCGCAGCGCCGGAACCCGTGGCGCGCATAGACCCGCATCGCGGCATGGTTCAGCGGCCCGGTTTCCAGCCGGATCAGGGGCAGGCCCAGCACAAGGCATTCGACCATCAGGCGCCGCAACAGCGCATCGGCAACCCCCTGCCCGCGCGATTCGGGGGCGGCGAACATCGATTTCACCTCGCCGTAGCCGTCGCGCCGGGCCAGCGCCGCCGTGCCGACCACGCGCCCATCGGCCCGCGCGGCAAAGAACCGGATGTCGGGGGCGCACAGGTCTTCGACCGACAGCACAAAGTTTTCCTCGGGTCGATAAAGGGATGCGGAATAGGCGTGGCTGGCCTCCAGCAGCGCGCGGGCCTCGGGGTGGAGGGGGGATTCGGGGGCGACGGAAACCGGCATGACACACCTCTTTGCCGCCGAGGCTGGACCCCGCGCTGATGGGGGTCAAGACGCAATATGTTGTGGATAATGCGCGAAGTCCTGCCACATGCGGCCCGGGTTCCTTGACTCTGCGGCCCCGGCGCGGAACAGTCGTCTGTCACAGCGGAGCCCCCCTTGCATTTCACCCGACTGCGCCTCAACGGTTTCAAGAGCTTCGTGGACCCCACCGAACTGGTGATCCGCGAGGGGCTGACCGGCGTTGTCGGCCCCAATGGCTGCGGCAAGTCCAACCTGCTGGAGGCCCTGCGCTGGGTGATGGGCGAAAACCGCCCCACCGCGATGCGCGGTTCGGGGATGGAGGACGTGGTCTTTGCCGGCACCCGCACGCGCGGCGCGCGCGCCTTTGCCGAAGTGGCGCTGACGGTCGACAACACCGACCGCCTGGCCCCGGCGGGGTTCAACGAGGCCGATACGTTGGAGGTCTCGCGCAGGCTGACGCGCGACGCGGGCTCGTCCTACAAGGTCAACGGGCGCGAGGTGCGGGCGCGCGACGTGCAGATGCTGTTCGCCGATGCCTCGACCGGCGCGCATTCCCCGGCGCTGGTGCGGCAGGGGCAGATTTCCGAACTGATCAACGCCAAACCCAAGGCCCGGCGCCGGGTGCTGGAGGAAGCGGCGGGGATTTCCGGCCTGTACCAGCGGCGGCACGAGGCGGAACTGCGGCTGAACGCGACCGAGGCCAATCTGGCGCGGGTTGGCGATACTGTGGACCAGCTGGCGCAGCAGATGGCGGTACTGGCGCGGCAGGCGCGGCAGGCGGCACGCTACCGCGAGATCGGCACCGACCTGCGCCGGGCCGAAGGGATGATCCTGTTCCGCCGCTGGCGCGAAGCGGCCGACATCCGCGCCGCGCTGCAATCGGCCTTGGCCGAGGCCGTGACCGCCGCCGCCAGTGCCGAACGGACCGCGCGCGAGGCCCGCGCCCAGCGCGAATCGCGCGAGGATGCCCTGCCCCCCCTGCGCGAGGCCGAGGCCATCGCCGGCGCGATCCTGCAACGCCTGCTGGTGCAGCGCGATTCCCTGGTGGATCAGGAAACCCGCGCGCGCGAAGCGGTGCAGGCGCTGATGGCCCGTATCGAGCAACTGAGGCAGGATGCTCACCGCGAGACCGCTCTGGCCGCCGATGCCGACGACACGATCGAGCGTCTTCGCTGGGAGGACGAGGCCCTGGCCCGCGCCGCCGAAGGCCATGACGAACGCCTCGCCGAGGCGACCGAGGCCGCGCGCGAGGCGGCCGAGGTGCTGGCCGATGTCGAGGCCCATCTGACCGAGGCGACCGAAGACGCCGCGCGCCTCGCCGCGCGCCATCAGGCCCTGACCCGCCAACTGGCCGAGGCGCGCGCCGAGACCGAGCGCGCCCGCGCCGCGTATGCCCGCGCCGAGGCAGAGGCCGACGAGGCCGCCGCGACCCTGGACGAGGCGCTGGCGGCGCAGGACTCTGCGAACGAGGCGCGCGACGCGGCGCAGGCGCTGATGGAAAGCGCCGAGGAGACGCTTCTGGACACCGAATCCGCCCGCGCCGAGGCTCAGGGCCACGAGGTGACTGCCCGCGCGCTGCGCGCCGAGGCCGAAGGCGTGGTCAGCGCGCTGGGCGCCGAACTGGCGGCGCTGGACCGCCTGATGGCACGCGAGTCGGACAGCGGGCGGGGGCTGATCGACCGGATTCAGGTCACGCCCGGTTTTGAACCGGCGCTGGGTGCGGCGCTGGGCGAGGATCTGCGCGCCGGAGCGGCGGCGACGGGTTCGGGCTGGCGCGCGCTGCCCTGCTATGGGGTGCCCGCCCCGTTGCCGCCCGGCGTGACCCCGCTGGCCAGCCATGTCACCGCGCCACCCGAACTGGCCCGCCGCCTGTCGCAGATCGGCCTAGCCGACCCGGAGCAGGCCGAATCCCTGCATGCCGCCCTTGCACCCGGACAGCGGCTGGTCACCCGGCAGGGGGACCTCTGGCGCTGGGACGGGCTGATGCAGCGCGCCGCCGACGCCCCCAGCGCCGCCGCCCTGCGCCTGACCCAGCGCAACCGGCTGACGGCGCTGCACGCCGAGGTGTCCGCCGCCGAAGCCCGCGCAGAGGAGGCCCGCCAGAGCCACGAGGCCCGCCAGCAGCGCCTCGCCCGGCTGACCGAGGCCGACCGCCTTGCGCGCGACGCCCGCCGCGCCGCCGAACAGCGTCTGACCGAGGCGACCCGCGCCCTGACCCGCGCCGAATCCGCCGCCAGCCTGGCCAGCGCCCGCCGCGACAGCGCCAGACAGGCCCTGATGCGCCTGCGCTCGGACGCCGATTCCGGCGAGGCGCGCAGGCGCGAGGCCGAAACCGCGCTCGCGGCGCTCGACGGGCTGGACAGCGCCCGCGCCAGCGTCGAACAGATCCGCACCCGGGTCGAGGCCGCGCGCATGGCGATGCTGGCCCGCCGCGCCGCGCAGGATGAAATCCGCCGCGATGGCACCGCGCGCCGGACCCGCGCGCAGGAAATCGCCCGCGACATCCAGACCTGGACCACCCGCCAGAGCAACGCCGCCCAGCGCATCACCGATCTGGAACGCCGCGCGGAAGAAGCCCTTGAAACCCTGGCCGAGGCACAGGCGGCGCCCGAGGACATCGCCACCCGGCGCGCGGAACTGCTGGCGGCGATCAAGGCCGCCGAGGTCCGGCGCACCGAGGCGACCGAGGCGCTTGTGGCCGCCGAAGCCGCCCTGCGCGCCGCGCAGGACGGCGAACGCAGCGCCGAACGCGCCGCGGGCGAAGCGCGCGAATCGCGGGTGCGTGCCGAGGCCCGGGTCGAGGCCGCCGCCGAGGCCGTGACCCTCGCCGCCCACCGCATCGCCGAGGAACAGGACGCAACACCGCAGGGCCTGCTGAACAGCCTGGGCATTCCCGCGGACTCGATCCCCGATTCGACCCATCTCGAAACCGAAATCGCCCGCCTGCGCCGCGCGCGCGACGCCCTGGGCGCGGTCAACCTGCGCGCCG
>ERZ761602.8491-NODE-8491-length-10328-cov-3.855446_pt1 | contig 10328 bp, 7 predicted proteins | sample MGYA00512165_ERZ761602 | MGnify/ENA primary metagenome ERZ761602 (study PRJEB28899, sample SAMN02445085) | bioreactor sludge metagenome | biome: EBPR sludge; isolation source: Thorneside wastewater treatment plant | place: Australia: Brisbane, Thorneside...
CCCACCGGGCGACCGGCGGCGGCGCGAGCGAGGGGAGCGGGCGGGGGTGGGCCCGCGCCGGCGATGGACCTCGGGGGCATGGCGGAGAACATGGTGTTCATGGGCGTGCAGGACGCGGCCGCGATGGCCGACTATTCGGCTCGCGCTCAGGCGCAGGTCGTCGAGAGCGGTGAGGTCTTCCAGTATGAACTGGCGACCCCGGTGACCATCGCCAGGCAGCGGTCGGCGATGCTGCCGATCATCAACCAGGGCGTCGGCGGGCGGCGCGTCTCGATCTATAACCGCGCCGATGGGTCCGAGCATCCGATGCGGGGCGTCGAACTGACCAACAGCACGAATCTGCAGTTGCTCCCCGGGCCGATCAGCGTGTACGACGGGTCGGCGTACGCGGGTGATGCGCAGATCGGGCACGTCTCCCCGGGCGAGAAGCGGCTGCTCGCGTACGCGATCGACCTGGACGTGAGCGTGTCGGCGGACGATCAATCCTCGGGCGACGTGCGGAAGCTCCGCATCGTGAACGGGCTGATCGAGCAGACAAGCCTGGCCCGCATGAACGTGACGTACAAGATCAACGGGAAGGCGTCGAAGATCGATCGCACCGTGCTCGTTGAGCATCCCAAGCTGCCCGGGTACGAGCTCAAGGAAGGCAAGCCCAGCGAAGAAGCGGGCGGGCTGTACCGCTTCGAGGTCGCGCTGGGCGCGGGCAAGAGCGAGTCGCTCAAGGTCGTGCAGGAGCAGACCTTCAGCCAGCAGATCGGGCTGACGGACATCGACCTGCCGACCATGCTGGCGTACCAGACGCAGGGCAAGGCGAGCAAGGCGGTGGTCGACGCCTTCCGCGAGGGGCAGAAGAAGCGCTCGGAGATCGCCGAACGTCAGCGGCAGATCGAAACGATCGACCGCGAGCGTGCCGAGATCGACAAGGATCAGGCCCGCGTTCGCGAGAACATGAAGACCATCGAGCGGGACACGGACCTCTACCGCGGCTACATCAAGCAGTTCACGGATCAGGAAACTCGTCTCAAGGAGCTCGCTTCGCAGGCGAAGGTCCTCCGCGAGCAGATCGATTCGCTCAACCAGGCCTTCGCGCAGTGGGTCTCGAATCTCAACGTCGACTGAACAGGCCGAGCGGCCGGTCGGACGAACCACGCACGGCGGGCGGACCCGGCGAACCCGGTCAACCAGAACAAGACCAACAGCGCAGCCCCCGCCGATTTACTGCGCGTCGTCGTCATCGTCGGCTTCGGTGTCCGCCGGCGCGGGCTCGTCGGGCGTGGCGATCGAGCCGCTGCGGCGGACGACGTCCTGGCTGATCGTGTCGTAGCACGAGGCGAGCAGCCCCACCAGCGGGAAGGTCGAGTTGGTGAAGGGGCTCGCGCCCAGGCGACGCAGCAGCGGGTGGATCAGCGGCGGGGGAAGGATGCGCGTGTCGAGCTCGGCGAGTTCCGGGCCCGCTTCCCAGAAGCGAGGCACGCTCTGCAGCAGGTCCGGGCGCTCGCCGTCGCTCACGCCCGGAACGCGCCCGACGTACAGCCCGGCCCCGCCCGTGCCCGCGGTGCGGAGGTGACGCAGGCGATCGACCAGCTCGGACGCCGGAAGCCCGCGGAGGCGGAACATGAGGAACGGATCGTTGATCAGACGGTCGGCGACGAGGTACGCGGCGCAGAGCGCGTGCTTGCACCAGCGGAAGGTCTGCGGCTGCGCCGGGGCGGCGGGCGTCCCGGGGGCGGGCGTGGTCTGCCAACTGCGGCGGCAAGTGCACTGGGCCGAGAGTTCGGAAGGTTCGGTCGGGAAGAGCTTGAGCCCGGCGGGGATAAAGACCTCCTCGATGCTTGCCGGAAGCTCGTTGGCGAAAATCTTGGCGCTGTAGGCGGATCCCTCGGAAATCGCCTTGAGCACCACGAGCCACTGCTCGTCGGTGTAGGTGGGCACGCTGATCTTGCAGGCGTAGGCCCGGTCGGCACGCCCCTGCACCACCGCGGTGATGAGCCCCGGGTCAACCGCGAGGGTCTTGGTCTGACCGAGGCGGGCGTACTCGAGCCCTTCCTTGAGGTTCTGCCCGTCGGCGTGCTCCTCGATGAAGCGGACCCAGCGCTGGGCGGCCCATGACCCGTCCCACGGCGACACGCCTTCCTCGGGCGTCGGGAGGCGGATCCCGCCGCGGACCTTGCGGGGATGAAGCCTCGGCGGCGTTTCTCGGCGGGTGAAGTTGGGGTTGAAGTTGGACATGGGTCAGGCCTCGTCCACGATCGCGTCGTTGCGCAGGGTGAGCAGGTCCCGGAGCTGGGTCGTATCGAGCTCGGTCAGCCACGACTCGCCAGACCCGATGATCTTTTCCGCCAGTTCGGTCTTCTGCTCGATCATCTGGTCGATGCGTTCTTCGAGCGTGCCCTTGACCACGAACTTGTGAACCTGCACCGTCCGCGTCTGCCCGATGCGGTAGGCGCGGTCGGTGGCCTGGTTCTCGACCGCGGGGTTCCACCACCGATCAAAGTGGAAGACGTGCGTTGCCGCCGTGAGGTTCAGGCCCACGCCGCCGGCCTTGAGGCTGATGATCATGATGGGCGAGCGGCCGTCGGCCCGCTGGAACTGCTCGACGATCTGGACGCGCTGGGCCTGCGGCGTGCCGCCGTGCAGGAACAGCACCTCTCGCTGGAGGTGGTGCCGGATCATCGCCGCGAGGATCCCGCCCATCTGGCGGAATTGCGTGAAGATGAGCGCCTGGTCCCCCTCGGCGAGCATCTCCTCGAGAATCTCCAGCAGCCGGATGCATTTGCCGGAACGCCCGGGGACGGGCGGCTTTCCCGAGTCGCTCGTCCAGTCCTTGAGGAGCTGGCTCGGGTGGTTGCAGATCTGCTTGAGGCGGATGAGCCCCGCGAGCACCATCCCGCGACGCTGGATCCCCTCGGAGTTCTCGACCTCTGAGAGCATGCGCCGGACACAGGTCTCGTACAGCTCTGCCTGTTCGGGCGTCAGCGGGGCGAACTCGCGCGTCTCGACCTTCGCGGGCAGATCGGCGACCACGGTCGGGTCGCTCTTGAGTCGGCGAAGAATGAACGGGCGGACAAGCCCCTTGAGCTGCTCGGCCCGGGCGCGGTCCTTGTATCGTTCGACCGGGACGGCGAACCGCGTGCGGAACCCGCCCGCCGAGCCGAGGTACCCCGGGTTGAGGAAGTCCATGATCGACCAGAGCTCGCTCAGGCGGTTCTCGACCGGCGTGCCGGTCAGGGCGACGCGCTTCTCGGAACGGATGTTGCGGACGGCCTGGCTTTGTTTGGCGACCGGGTTCTTGATGTACTGCGCCTCGTCGAGCACGATCCGGCCCCACTCGGCCTGCTGGATCAGCTCGCGGTCGCGGTGCGCGAGCGTGTAGGTCGTGATGACCAGATCGCTGTCCGCCGCGCGAGCAAGGAACGTCTCGCCCAGCAGCCGCTCGGCCCCGTGGTGCACCAGCACACGCAGATCCGGGCAGAAGCGCTGCGTCTCGTGGATCCAGTTGCCCACCACCGACATCGGGACCACCAGCAGCGTGGGCTTGATCGGCGCGGGGGCGTCCGGGGGCAGCCCCGCCTCGGCCCGCGCTCGCTCACGCTCCAGCGACAGCAGCGCGAGCAACTGCACCGTCTTGCCCAGTCCCATGTCGTCGGCCAGGCACATCGACAGGCCCATGCGCTCCAGGAACGCCAGCCACGACAGGCCTCGCAACTGATACGGGCGGAGCGTCCCATGGAACTTCGCCGGCGCTTCGACGGGGGTGAGCGTCTTGTAGGCGGCCTCGGCGTTCATCAGGCTCGCGACCCACCCGGTCGCTTCGAGCCCGAGCACGGGAATCCCCGTGTCCCTCACGTCCGACGCGTACGCCACGCGGAGCGCCTCGCCCACCGTCATCTGACCGCTGGTGTTCTCGTGCATGAAGCGGATCGCCGCCTGCACGTCCTCCGGACGGATCTCGACCCATCGCCCGTTGACGCGGACGAGCGGCGAGTTCTTCTTCGCGAGCTGCTCAAACTCTTCGAGCGTGAGCGTGGTCTCGCCCAGGGCGATCTCCCACCGGTACTTGACCAGCGCACCGAGCCCGAGCTGGCTGGGCCTCGCGCCAGAGCCCGTCGCGCCCCCGGGAGCCGAGCCCGGCTCCGTCTCGTCGCTCTCGATCTTCAGGCGTGCACCAAGGCGAGACAGCGGGCTGTCCCACCAGTCCGGGCTTTGCACGGCGAAGCCCTGTTCCTTCAGGATCGGTCCCACCTCGCGAAGGAACTCGTAGGCCTGCTTGGTGTTGAGCGGGAGATCCACAGGCTCGGAATCGTCGAGCGCCTTCTCGAGGCGCTTGTACATCCGGCTTGCGCGGCCGAGCTCGCCCAGCAGCAGTTCCTGCGGCTGATCGATCCGTCGCCCGGAGACCGTCAGCGAGTCGCCCGGAAGCCCCCAGACGTCCGCGGCGTCGACGATCAGCGTGGGCACCTCGACGCTCTGCAGGTGGAAGCTGAGCGGCCACATCGCGTCGTCGGCGTTCGCGGCCGAGCGGGCTCCGCTTGCCGGGTCCGGCATGGGCGGCTCGCTGAGGCGCAGGAGCAGACGCCACGCGCTGCTCGCGCCGCGATCTTCCAGCACGCTGAGCCACTGACGGATTCGGCGGGCGGTTTCCTGTCGGGCGGCGGGTGTGCCCTCGACGGCTTCCGACTCCCCCAGAAGCCCGCGCAGCATCGCCACAGGCTGGTCACGCGAGGGGTCCTTGTCTGCGACGGCGTCGAAAAAGCTCTCGCCGATCAACGCGCGGCGGGCCCAGGCGTCCGTCACGCGGCACAAGACGTCCTCGACGATCGCCCAGGCGTCGTGCCCGAGCGAGTCCGACGCCGCCCGCGCCGAGCCCGGCATCGCCGCGACGAGCATCGCCACGCGTTCGGCGGCCTTCTCGTCCGAGAGCCAAGGCTGCCACCCGGCCGTCGCGTTCCCGTCCGAGCCCTGACGGACCACGGGCACGAACCGCTGCTCGGCCAGCATCGAGAGCGCTACACGCGACACGGCGGCGAAGAACGCCACGCTATCGCCCAGCGCCAGATGCTCGTGGCCGGGGGTCGACACCAGATCCAGCAGATGCTCGAGCAGTTCGGGAGCGGTGATCGCAGGCGTCGAGAGCCCGTCGACCACCCAGGGCGAGGGGGTGCCCGGCTCGGCCGAATCCGGCACGCCCCGCAGGTGCGCCAGCGTAGGGCTGCCCGAGGGGCGCCCGTCCCGAGAGGGGAGCATCAGCGTCGCCCGAGATCGTCGTGCTGTGATCGCCCCGGGGACCAGCGGGAGCATCGCGTCCGGGTCGGCGGCAAACGGATGGACGTCCGCTTGACGGAAAGAGGCGACCTCGGCACGCCCGTCCTCCGCCCAGAGGAACAGCTCGTGACCTGCCCACGCCGCATGTATCACCAAGGTGTCCGACCGCAGAATCCCGCTCCTCCCGATCACACACTTGCGAAGGGCTTTGGGGCGTCCGTGTCCCCGGAAACCACAGCTCGCGAATGAGGGCGCAGGGACTCGAACCCTGGACCCGCGGCTTAAAAGGCCGCTGCTCTACCGACTGAGCTACACCCTCGCGAAAGGCCGACCCGAAGGATTCGAGGCCGACCGTGCGCCAGACGCGATGGTAGGGACTCCTCTCGCGGAAGTCCTTGACACGAGAAAGGGAGCTTCGAACCCCCTGGATAAGGTCGTCTCGCCGGGGTCGGTCAGGGTCGGGTCGTCGGGATTGACCATGGTGGTGGAGCACCTACGATGAGGTGTCTTTCGGAGCCGACCGCGACGGAGGCCCGGCGTGTGAGCCGGGACGAGGCGCGGGCAGGGGCTCGCCCAGCGCGGCTGGTGGCGGGTCCAGCTTCGGGTCGGACGGGACGTTCCCGGGCCGACCTCAATGCCGCGGCAACCGTCTCTCGCCCCCTCCGGGGCTGACGCGAGCCGCAGCGGGCTTGTGTCGTTGGTGCCGAGTGTCGGCACGACTGAGGGCGGAGAATCACAACCATCGTTGGGCGATGGTGTAACGGCAGCACAGCAGATTTTGGTTCTGTTTGTCCTGGTTCGAATCCAGGTCGCCCAGTCTTTCCTCCGGGCGCTTTCTCGGAGTTTCACGCACCATGCACCACGAGCTGACACGTCCAACTGCCGTGATCCTCGCCGCCGGGAAGGGCACGCGGATGAAGTCCGACCTGCCCAAGGTGGTTCACCCGGTGGGCGGGCGTCCGATGATCTGCGCCGTGGTGGACGCCTGCCGCGCCGCCGGGTGCGGGCGCATCATCGTGGTGGTGGGGTACATGCAGGAAAAGGTCCGCGAGGCGCTCGCGGGCTTTGATGTCGAGTTCGCCGTGCAGACCGAGCAGCACGGGACCGGGCACGCCGTCATGTCCGCCGCTCCTCTGCTCAGAGGCTGCGAGGGCGAGGTGATCGTTCTGGCGGGCGACGGCCCGCTGATCCGCCCCAAGACGCTCCGCACGCTGCTGACGCGGCACCGCCAGTCGCGCGCCGCCGCATCGCTCGCGACCAGCGTGATCGAGGATCCGACCGGCTACGGCCGCATCATTCGCGATCAGGAAGGCCGCTTCCGCTGCATCGTCGAGCACAAGAACGCCACCGAAGATCAACGCAGGATCCGCGAGGTCAATCCGAGCTACTACTGCTTCAGCGGCACGGACCTCTTCCGGGCGCTCGAACGCGTCGGGCGCAACCCCGCGAGCGGCGAGTACTACCTCACGGACGTTCCCGAGCTGCTGCTCAAGGACGGGCGCACGGTCGAGGTCATCGACGCGGTGCCGCCCGAGGACATCCTGAGCATCAACACGCCCGAGGAGCTCGACCGCGTCGATCGGGTCTTCCGTTCGCGCGTGGAACGGTGGATGGGCGACGGGTACGACACCCACGACATGAAGATCTTCGCCGGGCGTCACAGCCGGGCGCTGACCGACCGCGTCTGCACGCACCTGATGATGCCCGTGGGCGTCGCCAAGACGAACGTCTTCCCCGACGGGGAGATTCTCGTCAAGCTGGAAGAGGACGTTCGCGGCCGCGACTGCTTCGTGGTGCTCTCGACGGGCGCGCCCGTCAACGAGAACATCATGGAGCTGCTGATCTTCATCGACTGTCTCCGCCGCGCGAGCGCCGACCGGGTGACCGTCGTGATGCCGTACTTCGGCTACGGCCGCCAGGACCGCAAGGACGAGGGGCGCGTCCCGATCACGGCCAAGCTGGTGGCGAACCTCGTCACGGCGGCGGGCGCGAACCGCGTGATGGCGATCGACCTGCACGCCGCGCAGATCCAGGGGTTCTTCGATCTGCCCTTCGATCACCTCACCGCGACGCCGGTGTTCTACGAGTATTTCAACAGCATCCGCAAGTCGCTGGGCGACCTGTGCCTCGTGAGCCCGGACGTGGGGAACGTGAAGGTCGCCGAGAGCTTCGCGAACCTGCTGGGCGCGGATCTGGCGATCATCAACAAGCGCCGTCTCAGCGGCTCGGACGTCACGACGGGCAACCTGATCGGCGACGTCGAGGGCAAGACGGTGCTCATGTTCGATGACATGATCTCGACGGCGGGCACCGTGTGCGAGGCGGCCCGCCTGGTCAAGGACCGCGGCGCGAAGGACGTCATCGCCGCCGCCACCCACGCCGTGCTCGTCCACCCGGCGATGGAGCGTCTGGCCCGCTCGCCCATCAGCAAGATCGTCGTGACCAACTCGGTCCCGCTGGGCGACCGCGTCGCCCCGATCCGAGACAAGGTCGTTGAGTTGTGCGTCGGTCCGCTGCTCGGCGAAGCGATCCGGCGAATCCACAGAAACGAGTCGATCTCCGCCCTGTTCCACAAGACAGCCGGAGTCAAGAGGTAAGTCAGTCACCCGGCCCGGGGCGATTGAGCCCCCAAGCCACCAAGCAGGAGTCAGTCATGCACGAGAAGTCCCCGGTTCTTCAGGCCCAGCCCCGAGAGAAGCTCGGTTCACGCTACTGCCAGCGCGTCCGCAAGCAGGGCAATCTCCCCGCGATCGTCTACGGCCACGGCGCAGCGCCGAGCCCGATCCTCCTCAACCACAAGGAGGCCGTGTCGCACTTCGTCAAGGGCGAGAAGGTCTTCCGCCTCGACTTCCCCGGCCAGGGGAACAAGGACGAGATGCAGATGGTCCTGCTCAAGGACCTTCAGTACGACTACCTCGGGACCAACGTGGTTCACGCCGACTTTGCCCGCGTGGACCTCAACGAGCGCGTTCGCTCGCGCGTCCCGATCCACCTCGTGGGTGAAGCCAAGGGCCTCAAGCAGGCCGGCGCGATCCTGATGCACCCGACCAACGAGATCGAGGTCGAGTGCGCGGTGAAGGACCTGCCCGACTACATCGAAATCAACATCAACGAGCTCGATGTCGGGCACGCGATCACGTCCGCCGAGGTCAAGCTGCCTGTCGCCGACATGAAGCTGATCACGGACAAGCACGCGATCGTGGCGCAGATCGTGATCCAGGTCGAGGAGGTCACGGGCCCGAGGTACTCACCGCCAAGAAGCCCGCCGAGGGCGACGCCGCCAAGCCCGCCGCCGGTGCCAAGGCCCCCGCCGCGGGCGCGAAGGCCCCCGCCGCCGGCGCCAAGGCCCCCGCCCCCAAGAAGTAATCAGTCGCGAAGCAATCCCGCGGAGAGGACATGAAACTGGTCGTCGGCCTTGGCAATCCCGGTTCGCAATACGAGAAGACGCGTCACAACGCGGGCTTCATGGTTGTCGATCGGCTTGTCCGGGCCCACGCTCCGGGATCCCCGGCGAAGGGCAACTTCTCGGCAACCTGCTACGAAGCCAACCTCGCCGGGCAGAAGTGCCTGTTTCTCAAGCCCAACACCTACATGAACCGGTCGGGCCAGTCCGTTGGCGACGCCGTCCGCTTCTACAAGGTCGACCCGACGATGGACCTGCTCGTCCTGGTCGACGATATCTACCTCCCCGTCGGCGACGTCCGCCTCAAGCCGGCGGGCGGCGACGCGGGGCACAACGGGCTCGCGGATATCCGAAGGGTGCTGGCGTCTGACCAGTACCCCAGGCTCCGCATCGGCGTGGGCGCCAAGCCCCCGCTGATGGACCAGGCCGACTGGGTTCTCTCCCGCTTCAGCGATGAAGAGGCCGCTCCGCTTTCCTCGGCCATCGAGAAGGCGGCCAAGGCGGCCGAGACGTTTGTCTCCCGCGGGATCGCCGCGGCGATGAACCAGTGCAACGCGCCCGACACGGTTCGGGCTCACCCATCCAAACCCGCCCGAGGCGACGCCGCCAAAGGCACCACACGAAACGATCAAGAAGGGAATCAATCATGAGCACCAGCACCCAGGCCCCGGGCGGCAAGACGAACGCCGAGCGTCGGTTTTCCTATTACGAGTGCATGTTCCTGCTGAGCCAGGCACAGGCCGCCGACTTCGCCGGCGCCATCGCCCACATCAACGAGATCTTCTCGCGCGGGCAGGCCGAGGTCGTCGCGATGCGCAAGTGGGATGAACGCCGCCTCGCCTACGAGATCGGCGGAAACAAGCGCGGCGTGTACATCCTCGCCTACATCAAGGCCCCCAACGACCAACTCGGCCACATCGAGCGCGACTGCCGCCTCAGCGAGAAGATCCTCCGCTCGATGATCCTCAAGCAGGAGAACATGACGCTCGAGCAGATGCAGGCCGCCGACGGCCGCAAGGACCTCGAGACCGAGGCCAAGCTCCGCGCCGAACGGGCCGCCAACCCCCAGGCCGAGGCCGCTCAGCCCGCTGCCGCTTCCGAACCCGCCCCCGAGAACGCCTGAGCACCGCCCGCACCCGCGGGCTATGCTCCGGATACCAAACGGAGACCTTCCATGCCGAACCTCAACAAGGTGTTCTTGATGGGCAACCTCACGCGCGACGTCGAGCTCAAGTCGACGGCGTCGAACCAGTCGGTCGCACAGATCGGTCTGGCCGTGAATCGCCGCTGGCGGACGCCGGAAGGCGAGGATCGGGAGGAAGTGACCTTCGTCGACTGCGAAGCCTGGGGCCGCACCGCCGAAACGCTCGCCAAGTACCTCTCCAAGGGCCGCCCGGTCTTCATTGAAGGCCGCCTCAAGCTCGACCAGTGGGAGGACAAGGAGGGCGGCAAGCGCAGCAAGCTCAAGATCGTCGTCGAGGGCTTCCAGTTCATCGACAGCAAGCCCGGCGCCGGCGGGGGCGGCGGAGGTGGCGGCGACGACTACCCCCAGTCGCGACCGGCCTCCAGGCCCAGCTCCGGCGGCCGTTCTTCCGGCGGTGGCGGCGGCGGCGGGCACACGCCCGTCGACGAGAGCGATATTCCCTTCTGATGTGTGCGGGGG
>ERZ761602.8492-NODE-8492-length-10327-cov-24.324961_pt1 | contig 10327 bp, 7 predicted proteins | sample MGYA00512165_ERZ761602 | MGnify/ENA primary metagenome ERZ761602 (study PRJEB28899, sample SAMN02445085) | bioreactor sludge metagenome | biome: EBPR sludge; isolation source: Thorneside wastewater treatment plant | place: Australia: Brisbane, Thorneside...
ACGACATGAGCGTGGTGATGAACGTCTCGGACCATATCTGCGTGCTCAACTACGGACGCAAGATCGCCGAAGGCACCCCGGCGCACATCCAGCAGGACGCCAACGTCATCAAGGCCTACCTGGGCGAGGAAGATGCCGACGAACAACTGCACGCGGAGGCGACCCCATGATGCTGCAACTGTCGGGCGTCCATGCCCACTACGGAAGCATTCACGCCCTGCACGGCGTCGATGTGGCGGTGCAGGTCGGCGAGGTGGTGACCCTGATCGGCGCCAACGGCGCCGGCAAGTCGACGCTGATGATGTCGATCTTCGGCCAGCCGCGCGCCTCGGCCGGACGGATCGTCTTCGACGGCGAGGACATCACCGCCCTGCCGACGCACGAAATCGCCAGGCGCGGGATCGCCCTGGTACCCGAGGGCCGACGCATCTTTCCGCGCATGACGGTGATCGAGAACCTGCAGATGGGCGCCGTGCTCGGCGAGGAAATGAACTTCGCCGTCGACCTGAAGCGGATGTACACGCTGTTCCCGATTCTCGAAGAGCGCTGCACGCAGAGTGCCGGAACGCTGTCGGGTGGCGAGCAGCAGATGCTGGCCATCGCCCGCGCGCTGATGAGCCGGCCGCAGCTGCTGCTGCTCGACGAACCGTCGCTGGGACTTGCGCCGCTGTACATCAAGAAGATCTTCCAGATCGTCCGCGAGTTGAACCGCGAGCACGGGATGACCATCCTGCTGGTCGAGCAGAACGCGCACCACGCGCTGCGCGTGGCGCATCGCGGCTACGTGCTGCAGCACGGCCAGATCATTCTCTCGGGTACCGGCAGCGAACTGCTGGCCAGTCCAGAGGTACGCGCCGCCTATCTCGAAGGCGGCCAGAAAACCGAGACCACCGTCTAGCCAAAGCGAACCGCGAGGCCCATGGAAACCGGCCCGCCGCCGCGCTGGCTGCCCTTCGCGGTGCTCGGCGTCGGCCTGCTGGCGGTTTCCTTCGGCGCCATTCTGGCGCGCTTCGCACAGGGCTACGGCCTGCCGTCGCTGACCATCGCCACCTTGCGCCTGGGCCTGGCGGCGCTGGTGATCACCCCGCTCGCGCTCTGGCAGTCGGGTCAGGCGCTACGCACCCTGAGCCCGCGGCAGCTGCTGCTGACCTGCGGTGCCGGCTTCTTTCTGGCGCTGCACTTCGCCACCTGGATCACTTCGCTCGAATTCACGTCGGTGGCCAGCAGCACCGCGCTGGTGACGACCAACCTGCTGTGGGTCGGAATCGCGTCGTTTTTCCTTTTCGGCGAAAAGCCGGGCCGCCTGATGGCCGTGGGGATCGTCATTTCGCTGTCCGGCAGTCTGCTGATTTTCTGGAGCGACAGCCGCAACAGCGTCCCGGGCAGCAATCCGCTGCTCGGCAACCTGCTGGCCGTCGCCGGCAGCTGGTGCTTCTCCGCCTATCTCTTGATCGGCCGCCGCCTGCGTGCCAATCTGCCGCTGCCAGCCTACGTCTGGCTGGCCTACGGCAGCGCCTCGCTCTTCCTGCTTTTCGCCTGTCAAGCGAGCGGCACGCCGCTGGGCGGCTATGCCAGCGCTGCCTACCTGGTCGCCCTGGGGATGGCGCTGGGCCCGCAGTTGCTCGGCCACACCGCGTACAACTGGTCGCTCAGGCACGTGTCGACGACCTTCATCGCCGTCGTGACGCTCGGCGAACCAGTCGGCAGCGCAGCACTGGCGTGGCTCTTCTTTGACGAGTCGTTCGCGCTGCTACAGGGCGTCGGCTTTGTCCTGCTGCTGGTCGGCATCTATCTGGCGGCGCGTGGCGAGAGCCGCTGAAGCCACCCCGGCCGCCGAGCCTGCCTGGATTGGCGCCGACGGCCAGTCGGACGAGTCAGACTTCCTCCGTTTCAACCAGCTCGCGGAAGAACCGGTAGCAGCCGCGCCCCGCCTTCTTGGCGTGGTACATCGCGGTATCGGCGTTCTTCAAGAGCCGGGTGACCTCTTCGCCGTGTTGGGGATAGACGGCGATGCCGATGCTGGTCGAAATCTCGATGCAGTGCGGACCGATGACGAACGGGCGACCGAGCGCGGCCAGGACCTTTCCGGCGACCACCACGGCATCCGCGGCCTTGTCGATCTGCGCCAGAAGAATCACGAACTCGTCACCACCGAGGCGAGCCGCGGTGTCCGACTCTCTGGGCGCGCACACCCGCAAGCGCAGGGCCACTTCCTTGAGCAGCAAATCACCGATGTCATGACCGAGGGTATCGTTCACCGGTTTGAAGTTGTCCAGGTCGAGGAACAGCACAGCCAACGTTCCACGCTCCCGTCGCGCCTGCGCCAAGGCCTGGAACAAGCGGTCGGTGAGCAGCATCCGGTTCGGCAGGTCGGTCAGCTGGTCGTGATGGGCAAGGTGCTGGACGCGCTCATCGGTGGCCTTGCGTTCGGAGATGTCCTGCTTGATGGCCACGAAGTGCCGAATTCGCCCATCCGCGTCGGTCACCGGCGAGATGGTCAGCGCTGCATCGAAGAAGCTCCCGTCCCGGCGCCGATTGACCAGTTCGCCGCTCCATACGCGGCCGGCGAGAATGGTCTCCCACATCGCCTCGTAGAAGTGCGCGTCCTGCTTGCCCGAGCTGAGCAGTTCACCCGGACTGCGACCGACGATATCGGCCAGTTCGAATCCGGTCATCTTGGTGAACGCCGGATTCGCCCATTCGATCGCCGAATTGACGTCGGTGATCACAACGCCGTTGGCCACCGAACTCAGCGCCGCTTCGAAGAGGCGCAGTCGCGACTCGAGCCGCTGGCGAACCAGTGCGTGCCTTATCGCCCGCCCAAGCGCGTCGTGCTGAAACAATTGGCCCTTGAGCAGGTAATCCTGCGCACCGGCCTGCAGGGCCGCCTCGGCAAGCTGGTGGTCGTCCTGGCCGGTAAGAACGATGATCGGGACATCGGGCACCACGCCGCGCATTGCCTGTACCGTGCCGATTCCCGCCGAGTCGGGTAGGGACAGGTCGAGCAGCACCACGTCCGGGCGCTTAGCCTCTGCCGCAGCGCTGCCTTCGGCGAGTGTCCGCACCCAGAGCACCGGGTCGGGCTCGCCGACTCGCCTGAGGCCGGCGAGGCGGACGTTGGTCCGGATCAGCCCCGCGTCGCCGCGATCGTCCTCGATCACCAGAATCGAAAACCGTTGTCGGGCCGCCTTGTTCATACCCTATCCTCCGCCTCGCCCCTGGGGGCCGAGCATCGCCGGCGAACGCACCAGGGTTTGCCGCCCCGAGTGCCCGATTTACCTTGCCTGACCGCCGAAGTCATCGGCTATTGTCCAGCAATTTCACCAGTTTGCACCACTACGCGGGCAAAGCACGCAAAGTATCGGGCAAATGCCATGCATCGCCAACCTGAGCAAGCACTGACGCCGCCTCGGCGCCGACGAGCACGGGCAATGCGCGCCGTTCCGGATGCCTTTCACGGGCCCGCGCTCATTGGCGTTCAGGGAGCTTCACCAGGGACATCCAGTAGTCGGTGAGCAGCCGAATGCCGCTGATGAACTCGTCGACATCAAGCGGCTTCGCAAGGTAGCCGCTGGCGCCTAGACGGTAGATGTCGCGCACGTCGCGGTCGACCTCCGAAGTGCTCACCACCACCACCGGGATGGCACACAGCGCGGGATCCTGTTTGATCGCCACCAGGAACTCCCGGCCGTCCATGCCAGGCATGTTGAGATCGAGCAGGATCAGATCCGGCCGTACCGCCGTGGCAAAACGTTCACCTTCCCGCCGCAGGTACGCCAGCGCCTCGCGGCCGTCGACCAGATGCCGCACGTCGGCTTCGACCCGGTTCTGGTCCAATGCGAAGATGACCAGGCGTGCGTCAGCCGGCTCGTCCTCGGCCAGCAAGATCACAAAGGGCTGCAGACGCTTGCGCACGGTCAGCGTTTCGCTCGGACGATCACCATCAACAGCGCATCCTCTGCCCGGCCGAGCGGCGCGCACCCGCGACTGCTATGGGCAGCCAGGCCGCTGGCCCGCGCCGGGGGATTTGCGGTAGCGATCACTCGCCCTCCGGCGCCAGCGGCAAGGACACACAGAAACGGCTTCCCTGCCCCTCGCCAGGCGATTCGGCCCAGATGCACCCGCCATGGTGTTCGGCAATCTTGCGGCAAAGCGCCAGGCCGATGCCGCTGCCCTCGTACGAGGCCCGGCTCTGCAGTCGCTGGAAGACCTGAAACAGCCGTCCGAGCTGTCCTGGGAGGATGCCGAGACCATTGTCGGCGACGGTCAGCAACCAGTTGCCGTCGGAAACCCTGCTCGACACGCGGATCTCCGGGCGCCGTCCGGCGACGCGGAACTTGGCCGCGTTGGCGATCAGGTTCTGGACCAGGCGCAGCATCTCGTCGGGACAGACCAGCGCCCGTGGCCAGCGGCCGCGCACGCTGATTCTGGCTTGCGCTTCGGCGATTGCCGGTTGCAGGAAGAGTAACGCTTCGTCGACGATGGCCCGGCTGTCGACCCACGCCGGTGGCTCGCCCAGGCGACCGACCCGCGAGTACTCGAGCAGCGCCACGAGCATCCGGTCCAGGCGCTTGGCGCCGTCGATGGCAAACTTGAAATGGTCCCGCTGCTCGTCGTCGAGCTGCTCGCCAAGGCTGATCCCGAGCAGCTGCAGGTAGCTGGAGATCATCCGCAGCGGCTGACGCAGATCGTGCGATATCGCATAGCTGAATTGTTCCAGCTCCGCGTTCGAGCGTTTGAGTTCCTCTTCCGCCTGCTTGCGCTCGGTGATGTCCTGGGTGGTGCCCAGGCTACGCAGAGGCCGGCCGTCGGCGGCATAGGTCAGATCGGCCTGCTGGCGAACGTGGCGAAGCTTCTGGCCGACGATGATCCGGTGCTCGTGTTCGAAGGGCCCGGCCTTGCCGAGCGCGGCATGCCAGGCCTCCTCCAGAGCGCTGCGGTCCTCCGGGCAGACACGGGCCAGATAGCTCTCGTAGCTGCCGATCGTCCCCTCTGGCAGGCCGAAGATCCGACAGGTTTCCGCCGACAGGCGCATCTGGTCGCTCACCAGGTCATAGGTCCAGCTGCCGACGTGCGCGACCGACTGCGCCCGGATCAGGTTGGCCTCGCTGTCGCGCAGCACGCGCAGGGTGTCATCCAGCTCCCGCACCTTCTGCTGCAGATCGCGCTGCAGGAGTTCGTGCTCGCGAATCAGCCGGTGCGTGCGGATCGCCGAGCACACCGAGACGTAGATCCGATCGGCGTTCAGCTCGGACTTGAGCCAGTAGCCGTCGATCTGGTAAGCGCTGACCACCTCGCGCTGTGGCGCGTAACCCGGCTGGCCGGTGATCAGAACAATCTGCACGCTTCGATTGGCCAGATCGTCGCGAATGTGGCGCACGAGATCCAGTCCGGCCCGATCGGATTCCATCACCACGTCAAGCAGGATCAGCGCGATGTCGGGATGGGTGGCGAGCACGACACTCGCCTCCTTCGCCGACGACGCCTCGAACAGCTGCAGGCCGCTGCCTTCGATGACCACTCCCTGCAACGCCAGACGGAGGACCGCACGAACGTCCGCTTCGTCGTCAACCAGCAGCACCTTCCAGGCACTGGAGCGCGAAACAGCGGCCCCCGCCTGGTCTACGTCCGCAGCCGACCAACCGGGCAGCAGACCCGCCAGCAGGTCGGGATCGTCGATCTTGTCGCTCATCGCAAACGCCGATGGCGACCAGGGTCCGATCGGTGCCGACGACCATCGCCGCGACGAACACCCCGCTGCCGTCCTTCGATCGGGCGTACGTCATCGCCACCGTCAGGGCGGTAGCCGGTCTCGTTCCCCACCTTGGCCGTTCGCATTGTCTGCCGCTCCGCATTCTGACCAGTGCCGCTTCGCCCCGAGATCGTCCTCGGCGGCCGTCGATCGGACCGGGATCGGTGGTGCCGACGCCCGCCGTCGGGCGAATGGCTCGAAGACGCACCATTGCCACCAGTTGGCTAATACGGCACCAAAGCTCAGGACTTTAGGGGCATGCAGTGCCTGTGACGCGTTCGCAAGGCCTGACACGAGCCACCGCGGAAGTGCAAAGTCTACACACTACACATTACATATCAGACTATTACAGACCTTGGTTCGCGCCAATTATCATTTGTGGTGTGGCCTCGAAAGAATCTGGCTGCGTGCCCAAGAGAGCGCCAGCGATAGGCTCGCGGGGACCAGCAAAGGCGCGGCGAGACGCACCGCCGAACGATCACCGCCGGCCAGACCAAAAAAAAGCGGGGACCGCGATGCGGCCCCCGCGCTCCAGCCGGTCGCAGGACTTACTTGCTGATCGACTCGCCCGGCGTGATGATCCCCAGGAAGCTGTCGGCCTTGAGCGCCGCACCGCCGATCAGGCCACCGTCGATGTCCTTCTGGGCCAGCAGGCCGGCAGCGTTGTCCGGCTTCATCGAACCGCCGTACTGGATGCTGATCGACTGCGCGACGTCGTCGCCGAAGAGCTTGGCCAGCAGGCCACGGACGAAGGCGTGCGCTTCCTGCGCTTCGGCGTCGCTGGCGGTAACGCCGGTGCCGATCGCCCAGACCGGCTCGTAGGCGACCACGGTACGCAGCGCGTCATCGGCCGAGAGGCCCGCGTAGGCGCCGTTAACCTGCGTCGTCAGCACGCTTTCGAGCTGACCGCCCTGGCGCTCGGCGAGCGTTTCACCGATGCAGACGATCGGCCCCATGTCCAGCGACAGAACTTTCTTGACCTTCTTGTTGACCGTTTCGTCGGTCTCGCCGAAGTAGGTCCGCTGCTCCGAGTGGCCGATGATCACCAGATCAACGCCAATCTCCTTGAGCATGTCGGCGCTGACCTTGCCGGTGAATGCACCCTGGTTTTCCCAGTGCACGTCCTGCGCGGCGAGCTTGACGTTGCTGCCCTTGACCACTTCGGCGACCTTGGCCAGTGCGAGATAGGTCGGGGCGATGGCGACGACGACGTTCTTGATTTCCCTGGCGGCGGCGACCACGTCGGCGGCCAGCTTGACGGACTCGGCGACACTCTTGTTCATTTTCCAGTTGCCGGCGATAACGATTTTACGCATGGTATTCCTCATGGGTGTTTTGGATGGTTGGCCGAACGAGCAGGCCTTGGCACGGCGCCAGGGCCTGCTGTCGCTATTTGTCAGAGAGCGCGGCGACGCCGGGCAGGACCTTGCCTTCGAGATACTCGAGCGATGCACCACCGCCGGTCGAGGTATGCGTCACCTTCTTCTCGGCGCCGTATTTCTTGGCGGCGGTAGCGGTGTCACCGCCACCGATCACCGTGGTCGCACCCCTGGCGGTGGCCTCGACGATGGCGTCGGCCATTGCCCTGGTGCCGGCTTCGAACTTGGCGAATTCGAAAACGCCCGCCGGACCGTTCCAGATGACGGTCCTGGCGTTGACGATGGCGTCGACAAACACCTTCGTCGATTCGGGCCCGCAATCGAGTCCCAGCCAGCCTTCCGGGATACCATCGACATCGTTGGCGGTGCCGGTGCTGGCGTCGGCGGCGAACTTGTCGGCGATGATGAAATCGGTCGGCAGCAGGATCTGTTTGCCGTTCTCCCGGGCCTTGGTCATCAGCTCAGGTACCAGCTTGGCGCCTTCCTCGTCGTACAGCGAGCTGCCGATCGGCATCCCGGTGAGGACTTTCTTGAAGGTGAAGGCCATCCCGCCACCGATGATGATCTGGTCCGCCTTGTCGAGCAGGTTGTTGATCAGCTGAATCTTGTCGGCAACCTTGGCGCCACCGAGGATCGCCAGCAGCGGCCTTTTTGGCGATTCGAGAACCGCCGAGAAAGCCGCCAGCTCCTTGTTCATCAGGTAGCCGGCGGCGCGTTCAGGCAACTGCACTCCGGTCATTGACGAGTGATCGCGGTGCGCGGTGCCAAAGGCATCGTTGATGTAGACGTCGGCAAGCCGGGTGAGCGACGCGCGGAAGGCCTTGACGTCGTCGGGGTTCGCCTTGACCTTGCTGACGATTCCGTCGGGGCCCTTGACGGTGCCCTTGCCTTCCTCTTCGATGTGGAAACGGAGGTTCTCGAGCAGGATGATTTCGCCCGGCTTGATCTCGGCACAGGCGGCCTCGACATCCGGACCGACGCAGTCGGAAAGGAAGCTGACCGGGCGCCCGAGCAGGTCCGCAAGGGCGGTCGCCACCGGCTGCAGGCTGTATTGCGGCATCACCTTGCCGTCGGGACGGCCAAGATGCGACATGAGAATGACGGCAGCGCCCTTTTCCAGGGCGTATTTGATCGTCGGCAGCGCCGCTTCGATGCGCTTGGTATTGGTGATCGCTCCGGTAACCTTGTCCTGAGGAACGTTGAAATCAACGCGAATCAGGACGCGCTTTCCTTCCAGGGCGAGATCTTCGATGAACAGTTTGGACATGATTTCCTCGTAAGTGAGTTGCGGTTAATTAACGGGAGGGCTAAGGATGGAAAATCTCATGGTGTCTCCGTTTCGGCCACAAAACGACCCCTCAACAGGCCACTTCCAGCCGCTCTGTCGAGACAACCAAATATGGGGGACGGCGTTTCGAGCACGCAGACGAAGTATCCTTGGCGCCGCTGCCGGAGTCAAATGCGAGTTGGCCAGAACGCAATGGCCAGGATCGACTGCCGAGGCCGCTGCCCGCCTAGCGGCCTGACGGCACGGCCTCGGTGTCGCCCCCGGTCTTCACGACCAGCAGCTCCTCCATCACCAGATATTCGAGGTCCGACCCGAAGAACATGTTCAGCGCGTCGGTCGGTGAACAGATCATCGGTTCGCCGCGGCGGTTGAGAGAGGTGTTGAGCACGACGCCGTTGCCGGTCAGCTTCTCGAGTTCGACCATCAGGTCGTAGTAGCGCGGGTTGAATTGTCGTTGCAGCACCTGCGCGCGCGAGCTGCCGTCTTCGTGCACGACTTCCGGAACGCGCTCCTTCCAGCCATCGGCAACCTTGAAGGTAAAGGTCATGAACGGCGCCGGATGATCGCTGCCGAGCATCTGCGGACCGACGCTGTCGAGCATGCTCGGGCAAAATGGGCGCCAGCGCTCGCGGAACTTGATCTGCGCGTTGATCCGGTCGGCAACGCCGGCAACGCTCGGGCAACCGAGGATCGAACGGCCACCGAGCGCGCGCGGACCAAACTCCATCCGCCCCTGGAACCACGCGACAGGGTTCCCCGCCACCAGGATCGCGGCGATTTCCTGCGGCACCTGGCTCAGTCTTCGCCACTGCGGCTGCGCCGGGTGTCGGGCACAGGCGGCGACGACATCTTCATTGCTGTAGGACGGCCCGAGAAAGACGTGCTCCAGCTTCTCCACCGGCACGCCCCGCTGCACCGACACCCAGGCGGCCGCGCCAAGCGCGGTGCCGGCGTCACCCGACGCCGGCTGGACGTAGAGTTCGCGGACATCCGGGCGAGCGATGATCTTCTGATTGAGCTTGACGTTCAACGCGCCGCCGCCCGAAAAGGCGAGTCGGCCGGTTTCGCGCAGAATGTCGCCAAGGTAGTGCTCGAGCATCTGCAACGAGAGGTCCTCGAAGAGCTTCTGGATGCTCGCTGCGTAATGAATATAGGGGTCGTCGGCGATGTCACCCGCGCGCTTCGGACCCAGCCACTCGACCAGTTTCGGCGAGAAGTAGTAGCCCTTCCCTTTTTCCTTGTAGCGGCGGAAGCCGATCACGTTGGCGTAGTCGGTATTGACCGTCAGTTCGCCGTTCTCGAACTTCGCCAGCCGCGAGAAATCGTAGCGCTGCGGATCGCCATAAGGCGCCATGCCCATTACCTTGTACTCGCCGTCGAGCATCTCGAAACCGAGGTACTCGGTCAATGCGCCGTACAGCCCGCCGAGCGAATCCGGGTCGTAGAACTCCTTGATCTTGTGAATCCTGCCGTTCTCACCGTAGCCGAAGAAGGTCGTCGCGTACTCGCCTTTACCGTCGATCCCGAGAATCGCTGTTTTTTCCGCAAATCCCGCACAGAAGTAGGCGCTGGCCGCGTGCGCCAGGTGATGTTCGACCGGCACGATCTCTGTCTTCTTCAGATCGAAACCGAGCTGCAGCAGGCACCACTCGATGCGTTTGCGGTAGCGATGGAAACGCCGGTTGCCGGTCAGGATGGCGTCGAGCGCTCGCTCCGGCGCGTACCAGTAGCGCTTGGCATAATGCCAGCGCGCCGGCCCGAAAAGGCTGATCGGGGCATAGGGAATCGCCACTGCATCGACCTCGGCCGGCTTGACACCGGCAAACTCCAGGCAGAACTTCGCCGCCTCGTAGGGCATGCGGTTCCTGGCGTGCTTGTCGCGGACGAAACGTTCTTCCTCCGCCGCGG
>ERZ761602.8493-NODE-8493-length-10327-cov-9.887753_pt1 | contig 10327 bp, 10 predicted proteins | sample MGYA00512165_ERZ761602 | MGnify/ENA primary metagenome ERZ761602 (study PRJEB28899, sample SAMN02445085) | bioreactor sludge metagenome | biome: EBPR sludge; isolation source: Thorneside wastewater treatment plant | place: Australia: Brisbane, Thorneside...
GGTCGAGGGCCATGCTGCCTCCCGGGCGGGGTGGGGATCCCCAAGCTCAGCATATCTGTTGCGAGGGGGTGGCGCGTCCTTGTCGCCGGCCGGATACCCGAGGGGCCATGCGCCTGCGTAAGTACCACGGCCTCGGCAACGACTACCTGGTCCTGGAGACGGCCGCGCCGCTGGACCCCCCCCTGGACGCAGCCCGGGTCCGCGCCCTCTGCGATCGCCACCGCGGGCCGGGCGCCGACGGCGTGCTCGAGCCCCTGCCGATTCGCCGGGGTGAGGACGGGCGCTTCACCTCCCAGTACGCCGTCCGCATCTGGAACCCCGACGGATCGCGGGCCGAGAAGTCCGGCAACGGCCTGCGCATCCTGGCCCGCTGGCTGCGTGATCAGCGCGCGGCGCCTCCCGAGTTCAGCGTGGAGATCCGCACCTTCGAGCAGGCCGTGGGCCGGGTACGCTGCCGGGTGGGGCCGCCAGGCCAGGGCGAGGTGGAGGTGGAGATGGGCCAGGCCCGCTTCGAGGCCGAGGCGGTGCCCTGCGCGCGGGCCCTGCTGGACAGCCCGGTCGAGATCGAGGGGGTGGAGCTGCGCCTCTCGGCCGTGGGCCTGGGAAACCCGCACTGCGTGGTGATGCTCGACTCGGCGCAGCAGCTCGACACCTCGCCCTGGCGGGCCTGGGGCGCGGCGCTGGAGCACCACCCCCTCTTCCCCAACCGCACCAATGTGCAGTTCGTCGCCCTGGACGCGCAGGGCCCCCAGGCGCGGATCTGGGAGCGCGGGGCGGGCGAGACCCAGGCCAGCGGCAGCTCGGCCTGCGCGGTGGCGGCGGTCTGTCGGCGGCTGGGGCGGGTCGGCGAGCAGGTCGAGGTGCGCATGCCCGGCGGCGCGCTGCAGGTCAGCCTGGACGCCGAGCTGAACGTTCTGCTGCGCGGTCCGGTCGAGGAGGTCGGCACCTTCGAGCCCGCTGCCGCCTTGCTCAGGAATCCTGCCCCGGGGCGCTGACGGGGCCCGCGCCTCTGCTACGATGGGGCTCCACTCCGGAGGCTCCTCGTGCCCGACTTCCAGACCCGCCAGCACCAGCCACCCCCTCGTCGCCCCGAAGGTCTCGGGCAGCGGCAGCAGCAGGGCGGCGGCCTGGGCAACCAGGGTCGCCTGGAGCGGACCGGGGTCGGGCAGGGCCAGCAGCACCAGGAGGATCCGGGCCTGGACGCGCTGGTGCAGGGCACCGTGGCCGAGGCCAACAACAACGCCGGTCGCCAGGCGACCATCGACACCGTCCTGCGCGAGTACGACAGCATCACGGTCACCGTGCCCCTGGTCAGCGCCGGCGGGCGCTCCCACTCCCTGCGCCTGACCCTCGAGACGCCCTACCGCATCAACCAGGGGCCCATCGACACGCCCATCGGGCAGCGGGGCTACCCCTCCAGCCGGCTCGCCGACAGCACCGCCACCGGCGCCCCGGCGGGGCTCGCCAACGCCAACACCCAGTCCAAGTTCGGAAAGGGCACGCCCGCCGAGGTCCAGATGGCCATCCAGGAGGCCATCGACCAGGGCAAGATGAGCTTCCCCCGGCTGCGGGACCAGCAGTTCAGCGAGGCCGGCCTGGACGCCGCCGGCCAGGCCGCGGTCCAGCAGGTGATCCGCACCTGGCTGACCGTGGGCGGCGGGCGCCTGCTGGGAGTGGACTGCTCGGGTTTCGTGCACGAGCTGATCTCGCGCATGACCTCCACCCCCGAGAACCCGAACCCCGACTGGATGTACGGGCCCATGAACACCGGGACCAGCAGCATGCGCACCGAGCGGTCCCTGACGACCATCCGGGCCGGCTCCACCCTGGCCACCGGCGACATCATCCTCTTCGCCCAGCACGTCGAGATGATCCGCTCCACCACGGCGATGACGCTGGCGCAGGCGAACACCACGCTGGACACGCAGCTCCCCGCCGGCTCGACCGCCTGGCGGCTGGGCGTCGTCGAGAGCAGCCCGGCCAGCAGCCGCCAGGGTCCGACCCGCTCGGACTGGATCGCGGTCCAGACGCCCACCGAGCTGCGCTTCTACAAGAGCATCGGCGACTCCTGGACGCGCAAGACCGACGCCATCGCCCGGCGGCCCAACGTGCTCGGCGCGGTGCCGGCTACCGACGCGCAGAATGCCCCGCAGCCGGCGACGCGGCGGGCCCGCCGTTGACCGGGCCCCGACCTGGGGTATCTCCTCGGGTGGCCCTCTCCTTCTTCTGAGTCCCCCGCTCTTCCGAGGCAGCGAATGCGCGTCCTGCTCATCCGACCCCCCGCTCGCCACACCGTCGAGAGCGAGGTCCCCGCGGCCGTCGAGGCCGAGAACCTCAGCTACCCGCCGATCGCGCTGATCAGCATCGCCACCTTCCTCAAGGCGCGCTCGCACCACGAGGTCAAGATCCTCGACGCGCAGCTCGACAACCTCGACTACGACACGCTCACCCAGCAGATCCGCGACTGGCGGCCCGACGCGGTCGGCATCACCGCCTTCACGGTGCAGCTCGTCGATGTGCACAAGACCATCCAGGCGGCCCGGGCCGGCGGCGCTACCCGGGTGGTCGTCGGGGGCCCCCACGTCAACGACTTCCCCCAGGAGTGCCTGGGCCTGCCCGGCGTCGACGCCGTGGTCAAGGGCGAGGGGCAGCAGCCCCTGCTGGACCTGCTGGCCGTCTGGGAGAATGGCGACGAGGCCAAGGGCCTGCCCGGAGTGATGGCCCACCCCGACGACCCCGTGCCGGTCGACGACGTCTACTACAGCAACGACCTGGACGAGTACCCGCTGCTGGACCTCACGCTGGTCGACTACCAGCGCTACTACGACGTGATGGGCGAGGGCGGCATCTTCACGACCGTCATCAGCAGCCGCGGCTGCCCCTACCGCTGCACCTTCTGCAACACCCCGCGGCACCGCTACCGGGTCATGACCCCCGGCCGCGTCTGCGACGAGCTCCAGAACTGCATCGACCTCAACATCCGCGAGATCTACTTCGTCGACGACACCTTCAACATCACCAACAAGCGCGTCCACGACCTCTGCGACGAGATCCTGCGCCGCGGGCTGGACATCTCCTGGACCGTGCGCTTCCGCGTCAAGGGCGTGGATCGCCCCCTGCTGGAGAAGATGAAGGCCGCCGGCTGCACCCGCATCCAGTTCGGGGTCGAGCAGGGCACGGAAGAGGGCCTGCTGCGCCTGAAGAAGGACGTCAACAGCCGCGAGATCGAGCACGCCTTCCAGCTCTGCCGCGAGGTCGGCATCCGCACCGTCGCCTACTTCATGATTGGCACCCCCACCGAGCGCACCCGCGAAGACGTGATGGAGACCATCCGCTACAGCATCCGGCTGAAGCCCGACTTCGTCATGTACAACCTGCTGACGCCCTTCCCCGGCACCACGCTGTACGACGAGGGCGTCCGCGACGGCGTGCTGGACCTCGAACCCTGGCTGAAGTTCATGCGCGAGCCGGACGAGAGCTTCAAGGCCCAGGTCTGGGACGAGCACTTCAGCCGGGCCGAGCTGCGCGAGATGCTCGACCTCGCCTGGAAGCGCTTCTACTGGCGCCCCGAGTTCGTCGTCAAGAACCTCTTCCAGATCCGCAACGTCGCCGACCTCAAGCGCAAGGCCACCGCTGGCGTGCGCCTGCTGGTCGCCTGAGAGGCCCCCATGTCCAACATCCTCCACGAAGACGAGGTCTCCGGCCAGCCCGGCGCTCCCGCCGCTCGCCCGGTCGGCGAGAAGCCCTTCACCGTCGTCCTGATGACGATCTACAGCATCGAGAACGCCGGCATCCGCTACGTCTCGGCGGCCTTGCAGCGCGAGGGCTTCGACACCCACATCATCTTCCTGCGGGACTGGGTCCACAACCGCCTGGACATGCCCAGCGACGAGGAGATCGAGCTGGCGCTCGGCATCATCAAGGAGAAGGGCGCCGATCTGATCGGGCTGGGCTTCATGTCCAGCCTGCTGCCGATGGCCACCCACGTCACCGACAAGATCCGGGCCCGCTTCCCGAACACGCCGATCGTCTGGGGCGGCATCCACCCGACCAGCGATCCCGAAGGCAGCATCCAGCACTGCGACTACCTCTGCCAGGGCGAGGGTGAACTGGGGGCGATCGACCTCTGCAAGGCCCTTCGGGATGGCGCCGACACGACGAACATCCCCAACATCTGGGCCAACAAGGGCGGGGAGATCTTCAAGAACCCGCCTCGCCCGCTGATCCAGAACCTGGACTGGCTGCCCTACCCGGACACCCGCGACGAGAACAAGTACTACATCGAGAAGGGCAAGGTCCGGATCGAGGAGCCCTGGAAGCGCACCGCCGAGTACCGCATCTACTTCAGCCGCGGCTGCCCCTACAACTGTTCGTACTGCTACGTCAGCATCCTGCGCGATGTGTACGACGAGAAGGGCAAGAAGTTCTACCGGGCGCGCAGCGTCGAGCACATCCTGGGCGAGCTGGAGATGGTCCAGAAGACCTTCCCCAAGATCGCCCGGGTCAAGATCGACGACGACACCAGCTTCGCCTTCGGCAACGAGTGGATGGACGAGTTCCTGGACAAGTACCCCAAGCGGGTCGGCAAGCCCTTCGAGTGCCTGCTGATCCCGCCGATGATGCGCCCCGACATGCTGAAGAAGCTGATGGGCGCCGGGCTGGTCCGTGTACAGACCGGCATCGAGTCCGGCTCGGCCAAGGAGAGCAAGGAGCTGCACAACCGCAGCCCCGGCAACCAGGCCATCCTGGCCTTCGCCGAGGCCAACAAGGAGATGAAGCTCAACGTCGTGTACGACGTGATCATCGACAACCCGCACGCCACCGAGGAGATGAAGCTGGAGACCGCCGAGTTCCTGCTGGAGCTGCCGCGGCCCTACGACATCTACTTCTACAGCCTGAACTACTTCCCGGGCACCGCCCTGACCAAGAAGTCGCTCGAGGACGGTTCGCTCGACCCCCAGCTGGTCGAGGGCCGCAACACCAAGGCCTGGCACCAGTTCCGGGTCAGCATGGACTGGCCGCGCAGCGACGAGGACCGCTTCTACCTGGCCATCTTCTCGATGGCCTCGAAGGACTTCGTCCCCAAGAAGTTCCTGCGCAAGCTGATCGACGAGCGCGAGCACTGGAAGAAGCCCGAGAACGTCGACAAGGTCTTCTACCTCGCCTGGGCGACGAACTACATCAAGATGGGCTCGGTGGGCTTCCGGTACTGGCGAAACGGTGAGCTGACCTGGTTCAAGCTGCGGCAGTACGGCTCGCTGAAGAAGATGATCAGCCAGTAGGGAGTCCAGAGGCCCGAACGGATGCCTCCGGAGTGGGCTCTGCAACCCCGGATTTGGGGCGGAGAGTTTGTGCGGGCGGCATAGCGGCAACGCGAGGGCCAGGGATGGCAGCACCCGACCGAGAATCGCCCGACAGACGGTCTGCTCCACGGATCTACCGGAGCTCTGGGGGGGGGAGGGGGACAGAAGTCCAATCCGTGATTTGCGGATGGGACTTCTGTCCTCCCCGAGGGCTCGAATGGGTCGATTCTCGGTGGGTCAGGCGGCGAACGGGTCAATTTCTGACCGCGGTAGCCTCCAAACCGGCCCGGGAAGCGCCCAAGGGAGGACAGAACCTGCATCCGTGATTTACGGATGGGACTTCTGTCCGCATTGGCCGAGACCGACCGCGGCGGGGATCTGGCAGGCCGCCGCGGATCTCCATCGTGAAGCTGACGCCGTCGAGGTTCTTCAAGGCGCCCATCATCTCCGCGGCTGGCTCCACCGACGACGCCGTCGCGACCTGGACGGGCGAGGGAGCGTCCGACGGGGCGGGCAGCACGCTTGCCTCCGGGGGCGACCTGACCGGGGACGGCCTGCCGGACCTGGTCGTCGGGGCGGGTGGCTGGAGCACCGACACCGGCGCGGTCTACGTCCTGGGTTCGGGGGCCCTGAGCGGGGGTTCGCTCTCCGGGGCGGACGCGCGCTTCTACCCGCTCGATCGGGACGACGCGGGCCAGTTCTTCGGGTCCAGCGTCGCGATGCTCGGCGACCTTGACGGCGACGGCATCGGCGACCTGGGCGTGGGCTGGGGCTACCACGACAGTAGCAACGGAGCCGTGGTCGTGTACCTGGGTCCCCTCTCCGGCGCCAAGGACGCCACCGACTGGGACGGGTTCGTGGCCGGAAGCGGCGGCGCCTTCGGCGTCCACAACGAGTCGCTGGCCGGACCCGGTGACGTCGACGGCGACGGCACGCCCGACATCCTGGTCGGTGCGCCCGAGACCCATATCGACAGCACGTCCGAAGGGACGAACGCCGGCTCGGCCTGGCTGATCTCTGGCGCCTCCGCCCTGGCAGAGACCGATGTGCGGCTGGCCACGGCGACCTTTCCCGGGCCACCTCCACGGCCAGGCGCTGGGCCGGACGGTCGCGTCGATCGGCGACCAGGACGGCGACGGCTTCGCCGAGGTCCTGATCGGCACCTCGACCGACGACTTCGAAGCCGACAACGGCGGCTCGGCCAGCCTCTTCTACGGGCCGGTGAGCGGTACGGTGACACGATTGGACGCTGACGCCGTCTGGGGAGCGGGCGAGGACCACGCGGGCGCAGGGATCTCGGTGGCGGGCGGGGTGGACCTGACCGGCGATGTGTACGCCGACCTGGCGATCGGCGCGTATGCTGCCACGGGGGGCAGCAGTTGGTCGGGGGTGGTCTACGTGGTGCCGGGCCTGCTGCCCTGACCGCTCAGGGCAGATCCTCCACAATGGTCCACTCGCCCTCACGCAGGGCCTCGACCCTCATGCCTTCGGGCTTGGGACTCAGCCGCACGGCCGGCTCCTTCTCGCCGAGCTGCAATCGGCCACCTTGGGACTCGCGATTGACCTCGGCGATGACGGCGCTGCCCCAGGTCGAAGCCCGTAGCGCAAGCTGGGCGCCCTCAGCGGAGCTGGCGAGGCGGGCAGAGGGCTGGTCGGGGCCCGTCTGGAACTCCAGGCCCGCGCTGTCCTCTGCGACCCACATTCGACCGTTCGCGTGGCCGGTTGTGTTGTCGACGAGCTCAATCGCGGTGGTGTCGGGCCGACCGAGGAAGCGGATGTGGCCTTGAGCGGGCTCCAGGCGTCGCAGGACGAGGGCGTCGCCCTCCACCGCGAAGCGGAAGTTGACGCTGCCGTCTTCGTTGCTGAGGATCAGCTCGCGGACGTGCAGGGTGCGCGCTTTGCGGTTTGCGCCCGCCGCTGCCAACAGGGCCAGCGAGCACAGACACAGCAGCAGGACGCGAGGACGGATGGAGGTTGGGGTGGTCATGGGGTCTCACTCGGCTTGGGATCGTCCTTGAAGGGGTCCGGCGTCACCTGCAGGCCACCGGAGCGTGAGGCTCGTAGTACAGTCTCGTACTGGGGGCCGGTCAACAGCAGGTACGGGCGCTTGGTGTCGGTCTCGACCACGAACTTAAGGCCGCCGAGGTGCGTTGAGCCCCGACCAAGCCTGAACCCGGTTTCGCCCTCCCCATTGGCTACTGAGAGTCCGTAAGGGAGTGGCTGGGCACCATGGGAAAATTGGAGGCCGCTGGCATTGAATTCCGACATGTGGGAGATCAGGAGGAGTTCGCCGCGAGCCTTGCTGCTTTTGTCTTCACCGGCGCCAATGAGCAGTTCGGAGTTAGTTCTTGTTATGCTAAGCAGACTCGGTAACGACCCGCTTCTAGACTCGACCAGGATGCCATCGTAGGCATCGTACCCTGGTCGGTGCCGGAGGGTGTAGTGGTTGTGTTCGCCTTGGATGACCAAACGCTCGGTCGAGACAGAAGCTTGCGGTGCTGGCAGTGCGCCCGCCAGCAATGCCAGACCTGCTATTCCGAGCGCAGTCTCCCAAGCGGAGAGTGCGGTGGTAAGGATTCGGGTGATTGGCTCAGCCATAGCGGATGAACTGATGTATGAAACCCAGGTTGATATGGCTGAAACTCTCAGCATCCACTCCTGCCTGGCTAATGATAGATGCCAAGTGGTCCTGAGAGTGTAGATTCAGTTCGTCTATGGAGATGCGGGGCCGGGGGATGCAACCACCGTAGATTTCAGTAGCTGTGGTGTCCCCCTCTTCGTTGGTATCGGGGTCTGAGTCCTCCTCTTCATCTGCGTCTTTGAGTTCTTTTCCTTTCCTCTTCTTCAGTGTTCGCCCCTCCCCCGACCCGGGGGTGTACTCGAAGTAGTCACCGTAGTCCCCGTTCATGGTGGTGCTACCAGTTTCATCTTCGGATGCATCGTATTCAGACCCGTCGGACCCATCGGAGGTAGAACTGTTGCTGACGACCGGCCCATACCCAACGACCCATGAGGTGTAGTATGCATTGTCGTCTTCGTAGTCGTTGTCGATGCCATTGTCATCAAAGTTGTAGTTGTTGTCGTAGCTGTGGTCGTCTTGGGCGTTGTGTCGATCAAACGTGATGTACCATCCCATCAGGTTTCCATGGGACATGTGGTATAGAATGTCCTTCTGGATGTCATTGATGAAGTATGGCTCCGAAAGCGCGAAGTACCTTTCACCTTCTGCCTCCCCCATAACCTCGATCATCGTGTTCTTGAGTATGCTCGTGATGAGTGTGGGAACAAAGGTTGTCCCTAGATATCCAAGATTGCGAGGGATGGTGACGATGATTGTTTTTGGCCCCAATCCCAGAGCTTCCCTTGCCTCAATAGGTATGTTCTCGACTACGACCAATGGGCCTTGGCCCAAAGGAAGTGTCCACTTCGTAGGCCCAGGCCGGTTGCGTTTCGCAGAGCTCCCATTCCTTTGGTTGCGCTGCCCAGTGCGGGTTTCCTTCGGGCCGCGCGGCGCAGGATTCACTTCGTCACCAGGATCGGATAGCGCAGCCGCGCGCGTCCGGGCTGGTTCACGCTGGCATCCGACAGCTCGAGGCCGAGCTGGATGCGCAGCCCGGTCGCCGAGACCGCGCCGCCCTTGAAGACCTTGCCGGGTCCGACCACGGCGGTCCCGATGGCGGTCCAGGTCCCAGCGCTCTGGGAGTCGTCGGTGGCGAAGGTCCGGTACATCAAGCGCGCGCTCAGGGTGGCCGACATCCCGGCGTCTACCTCGACCAGGCCGCCGGCGTCCACGACGCCGAAGGCGAAGACGGGCGTGGTGATCGGGTAGACCACAGCAACGGAGGTGACGTCGACGGTGCCGGTGGAGCCGCCGTTGAGGATGATCTGCATGCTGGTCACCGAGGGCTTGTGGAACCCTCCGGAGGCTGGAACCCTCCGGAGGCTGGAACCCTCCGGAGGTAGTAGAGGGGTCGTAATCCGCTTGGTCGCGGGGCGCCACTGGCCGGGTACGAATTCATGAACTTCGGGAGAAGTATAGGTATCACCATGGAAAAGCTGTCGTCGCGGCGCGCGGGCCTGACCGCCTCCACCGCGGCTGCCTGTCCCGGCTCACCGCGCGACCCCGTCGAAGATCAACCCCCACTCCACCGCGTGGGCCCCCTCGCGCGAGAAGGGTCGGATCACCGGCGGACTCGCCGTACACCCGGCTCCGTCCTCGACCAGCAGCCACAACCTGGACAGCGGCATGGCTGGCTGGATCTCGACCGCCGTGTACGGCTCGACCCGGAGCTGCGGGTACACGGTGTAGCCTTCGTGACCGGGGGGCAGATCGTGCTCCCAGCCCTCGATGAAGTCCTCGCGCTCGACGGCGTTGAAGCCGTACTCGCCCAGCAGCTCGGCCATGGCCTCGACCGCGCCCTCTTCGGGTAGACAGAAGCCCTGCTGGCGCTGCATCCGCTGCTCCTGCCAGGGGGCGAGGCTGACCTCGTAGAAGAGGAAAGGGGCCCGCCGCGCCCCGACGCTGAAGCTGCCGTCGGGGTGGGCGATGCCCTGCCAGCCCTGGCGCGGGTAGAGGGGGTCGCTGGCGATGACCCGCTGCGAGGGCGAGGTGAAGAGGCGGACGGAGGTGGGGGTGTCATCCAGGGGGTAGAGGTACAGGTTGGGTTTGTCGGCGGTGATGCAGTCGATGACGTCCAGGTCCAGGGCGTACTCGGTGCACTCCTCGACGAGGAGCTCGTGCTCGATCGAGGCGCACTCGTCCTCGTCCAGGGCGTAGATGGTCCAGGTCAGCCCACCGAGCAGGTTCAGCTCGTAGCTGCCGTCGGCCGCGACCTCGCCCTCCTCCCAGTCCAGCACCTCGCTGACGGCGTAGACCCGCGCCTCGCCATCGGGCCCGCCGAACTTGCCGGTGACATTGCCGTAGACGAAGCCGTGCATCGAGCCGCAGGTGGTGGTGCCGCCGGTGTCGTCCTCTTCCTCCTTGTCGCCGCAGGAGAGGAGGAGGAGGGAGGGGAGGAGGAGGG
>ERZ761602.8497-NODE-8497-length-10323-cov-4.953740_pt1 | contig 10323 bp, 7 predicted proteins | sample MGYA00512165_ERZ761602 | MGnify/ENA primary metagenome ERZ761602 (study PRJEB28899, sample SAMN02445085) | bioreactor sludge metagenome | biome: EBPR sludge; isolation source: Thorneside wastewater treatment plant | place: Australia: Brisbane, Thorneside...
CCCGCCGGGCCGAGGCGCTGAGCGAGTTCAACCCGATGCTGGGCATGCGTGGTGTCCGGCTGGGCGTTGTCCTGCCCGAGATCTATGCCATGCAGGCGCAGGCGATCTTTGAAGCCACGGTCGAGGTGGCCAAGAAGGGCGCCCCGGTGGTGCCGGAAATCATGATCCCGCTGGTCAGCGCCCGGCGCGAGGTGGAACTGGTCAAGACCCATGTCGATGCGGTGGCCGCCGCGGTGCGGGTCAAGACCGGGGTGAACTTCGATTACAAGCTGGGTGTGATGGTGGAAACTCCGCGGGCCGCGCTGCGGGCGGGCGAGATTGCCCAGCATGCCGCCTTCCTGTCCTTCGGCACCAACGACCTGACGCAGATGACCTATGGCCTGTCGCGCGACGATGCCGGCCGCTTCATGGGCATCTATGTTGGCCAGGGCGTCTATGCCGAGGATCCGTTCCACATCCTGGATCAGGATGGGGTGGGAGAGTTGCTGCTGACCGGCGCGCAGCGCGCGCGGCGACAGAATGGTACGATCACCATTTCCGTCTGCGGCGAACATGGCGGCAATCCCGAATCCATCGCCTTCTGCGCGGCGGCGGGATTCGATTACGTGTCCTGTTCCCCCTTCCGCGTGCCGGTCGCCCGGCTGGCGGCCGCGCGGGCCGCGATCAACGTCAAGGTGAACAAGAGGGATTGACTTCACCCATCCCCTCTCAAGAAGAATTTGAAATCGATTCGCGGATTAACGCCCGAATTTCAACCTTAAGTTGCTGAACTTACGTCCGAAACGGACCTTCTTTTCCCGTTTTTCGCCGAATCTCGCCTGTTAACCATCCTTTGATCGGCGGGATATCGCCCGAATCCCCTGTTTCACGCCCCTGGCTGCCCTGCACCCGTATGTGTCGTAGCGAGAGCGGTCGCGAAAATCCTAAGCATTCCCTCGACCCGAAGGCGGACCATTCGGCCATGATCCGGCTGCCTTCTTAAGAACGTGTCAACGTAGGCCGTTTTATAGGACTGGACATGAACAAGCTGCATCTGCGGCTGGCGCGCTTATGCCTGTGCGCCGCCGCCATGACGACAATTGCCTCGACCACCGCCCTCGCCGGCGGCAACGGTTCGCTGTTTTCGGCGAACACCTCGATGCTTGCCGCGCGGGGGGCAGATACGCAGGATGAGGCCGGCGACCCATCGCAATCAAAGCCGCTTCTCTACATGAATACCGGGCGCAGCAAGCGGGAACGCCAGCCCGACATCACCGATGACGGCGTTTATATCGACGATATTCCCATTGATGTCGGACCCGAACAGCTTGTCCCCGCCAGCGCCTCGCGCAACTATAGCCAGCGTGATCTGGAATGCATGGCCGAAGCGATCTACCACGAGGCGCGCGGCGAAAGCCGTCAGGGTCAGGCCGCGGTGGCCGAGGTGATCCTGAACCGCGTTGACAGCCGGCAGTTCCCCTCTTCCGTCTGCGGCGTGGTGAATCAGCCCGCCCAGTTCAGCTATACTATCGGCGGCGCCAAGCCGATGCGCAACAAGGCCGCCTATCTGCGTGCCCGTACCATTGCCGAAGCCGCGCTGTCCGGGGCGCCGCGCAACCTGACGCAGGGCGCGACCTATTTTCACACCCCCGCCGTCCGCCCGGGCTGGTCGCACCGCTTTCAGCGCACCGTGAAGATCGGCGGTCACATCTTCTATCGCAGCGGGCAAAGGGTCGCCTCGAACTGATTTCCGGTCGCAGCCGGGCTTGCGGGCGGATCGGATTTCGGCTGAAAGGCTGACATGACCCAGCCCGACCGCATCCACCTGAAACGGCCGGGCTATGCGCTGCTGGGCGACCTGCTCTTCGCGGCGCTGATGGAGCGCTACGGCCGGCACCTGAGCGCCACCCGCCACTGACCGCATGAGCACCGCGACGATCGACTGGGCCGCGCTCCTCCGCTACGATGAGCACGCGCCCGTCATCTTCACGCGGCTCTACTTCTGGGGCTTCTTCCTGGTGGCCCTGGCCGGCTTCAGCATCGTGCACCGGCGCCCCCTCTGGCGCAGCGGCTGGCTCTTCGCCGTAAGCCTCTTCTTCTATTACAAGACGAGCGGTCTGTTCGTGGGGCTGCTGGGCTTCAGCATCGTCATGGACTTCTTCATCGGCAGGGCCAGCGCCGCTGCGCAGGACCGGCTCCGCAAGCGGCTGCTGCTCGCGCTCAGCGTAACGCTCAACCTGCTCGTGCTGGGCTACTTCAAGTACGCGCACTTCGTGGTGGAGAACGTCAACGCCCTGCTGGGCACCGCCTTCGAACCGGTGAACTACTTCGCCCGCTGGGCCAACGCCGCCTGGGATGCGCATTTCGTGGAGAACAAGGTGCTCCTGCCCGTGGGCATCAGCTTCTACACGTTCCAGTGCATGAGCTACGCGATCGACGTGTACCGCGGCCACCTGAAGCCGGTGCGCAACCTGCTCGACTTCGGCTTCTACGTGAGCTTCTTCCCGCAGCTGGTGGCCGGCCCCATCGTGCGCGCCTCGGAGTTCATCCCCCAGATCGCCCAGCCCTTCCGGCTCTCGCGCGCGGAGTTCGGCATGGCTGTGTTCTGGGTCCTCAACGGGCTGCTGAAGAAGATGGTGGTGGGCGACTACATCGCGGTGAACTTCATCGACCGCGTGTTCGCCGACCCGCTGCGCTACACCGGCTTCGAGAACCTGCTGGCGCTCTACGGCTACTCCCTGCAGGTGTACGCCGACTTCAGCGGCTACACCGACATCGCCATCGGCATCGCCCTGCTCATGGGCTTCCGCCTCACCAAGAACTTCAACAGCCCCTACAAGGCCGCCGACGTGGGCGACTTCTGGCGCCGCTGGCACATGAGCCTGAGCACCTGGCTGCGCGACTACCTCTACATCCCCATGGGCGGCAACCGGGGCGGATCGCTCTTCTCCTGGATCATGCTCGGCATCATCGGCGCAGCGCTCATCCTGCTCACGGGATGGTGGTGGCTGCCGGTGGTGTACCTGTCCGTCGTGGCCCTCGCCGCTGTGCTCGTTCGCCTCTCCCCGGCGGTGCACAATGCCATCACCACCAACCTCAACCTCATGATCACCATGCTCATCGGCGGCCTGTGGCACGGCGCCAGCTGGATGTTCGTGATCTGGGGCGGCCTCAACGGCCTGGGGCTGGTGGTGCACAAGGCCTGGAAGCGCATCAGCCCCTGGGGCCGCAGCACGCACTGGGCCGCGCACGCCTGGTCGGTGCTCATCACCTTCACCTTCATCAGCTTCACGCGCATCTGGTTCCGCAGCCCCGACCTGGAGACCGCCAATGCCTTCCTCCACCAGGTGACCAGCGACTTCGGCCTACACCTGGCCGGCGATGTGCTCTGGGCCTTCCGCAGCGTGCTGGGCGTCACCCTGGCCGGGCTCGTCATCCACTGGCTGCCCGAGTCGCTCAAGCAGCGCTACCGCGAGCGCTTCGCCGCGCTCCCGCTCTGGGCCATGGCATTGGCCTGCGCCGCCGCGGTGATGCTCATCTACCAGACCGTGACGGCGGACATGGTGCCCTTCATCTACTTCCAGTTCTGAGTCGACGCCGCGCCGTCCGGCCGGTAGATTTGGGACGCACATGGGCGAGGACCGCATCCACGACCACATCGTCATCGGCTCGGGCTTCGGCGGCAGCGTGAGCGCCATGCGCCTGGCCGAGAAGGGCTACGATGTGCTGGTGCTGGAGCAGGGGAAGCGCTGGGCCGCCCAGGACTTCCCCCGCACCAACTGGAACCTGCGCCGCTTCCTCTGGGCGCCGATGCTCCGCTGCTTCGGGCCGCAGCGGATCCAGCTGCTCAACCGCATCATGGTGCTGAGCGGCGCGGGCGTGGGCGGCGGAAGCCTCATCTACGCCAACACGCACATGATGCCGGGCGACGGGTTCTTCCGCCATCCGGCCTGGTCGCGCTTCGGCGACTGGAAGGCGCGCCTCGCCCCGCATTACGCCACGGCGCGCTTCATGCTGGGCAGCACGCGGTACGGGCAGGAAGGGCCCGAGGACCGCATCCTCGCCGAAGTGGCGCGCGACATGGGCAAGGCCGGCACCTACAAGCCCGTGGACCACGTCGGCGTCTACCTCGGCGATCCGAAGGCGCCTACCGACCCGTACTTCAAAGGGCTCGGTCCGGAGCGGACCGGGTGCACCGCCTGTGCCAATTGCATGGTGGGCTGCCGGTTCAACGCCAAGAACACGCTCGACAGGAACTACCTCTGGTTCGCGGAGCGCTTCGGCGCGCGCATCGAAGCGGAGACGGAGGTGACGCGCATCGAGCGCATCGATGGCTTGTACCACGTGCACACGCGGAGCTCAACATCCTTGCTGAAGGGCAAGCACCGCGTCTTCCGCGCGAAAGGATTGGTGGTGAGCGCCGGCGTGATGGGCACCCTGAAGCTGCTCATGCGGCAGAAGCACGAGCTGCGCACGCTGCCGGCGCTTTCCGACCAGCTGGGCGCCAGCCTGCGCACCAACAGCGAATCGCTCTGCGGCATCAGCGGCATCCCGAAGAAGGTGAACCATGGCGTGGCCATCAGCCGCGTGTTCGAGCCGGATGCGCACACGCACATCGAGCTCGTGAAGTACGGCGACGGCTCCGGCGCCATGGGCCTGCTGGCGGTGATGGCCGCCGGCGAGGGGCCGCCGATGCTGCGCATGGCCAAGTCCATCTGGAGCACGGTGACGCAGCCGCGCAAGGCGCTGAGGGTACTGCGCCGCGATTTCGGCCGGCACAGCATCATCCTGCTGGTGATGCAGAGCCTGGACAACGCCGTGCGCGTGCGGTGGAAGCCCGGCCTCCTCGGCGGCCGGCTGAGCGTGGTGAGCGATGGCGGCAAGCGCGTTCCGGCCTACATCGGCATCGGCCAGGAGGTGATGCACCGCTATGCCGCGAAAGCGGGCGGCACCGCCATGAACGCGCTGCCCGAGGTGCTGCTCGACATGAGCAGCACGGCGCACATCCTTGGCGGCTGCCCCATGGGCGCCGATGCGGGCGAGGGCGTGGTGAACGAGCGCTTCGAGGCCTTCGGGTACCCGGAGCTGCGCATCATCGACGGCTCCATCATCCCCGCCAACCTGGGGGTGAACCCCAGCCTCACCATCACGGCCCTGGCGGAGTACGCCATGAGCCTGGTACCGCGCAAATGCGGCCATCAGGGCGCCACCCTCAACGACCTGCTGGAGGGCCGGGGCGGGCAACCCTGAGGCGGAGCGCGCCCGCGCAGCCTATCTTGCCCTTGCACCAACCGCGCCTACCATGAAACGCACCCTCTCACTCGCTGCGGCCATTCTGCCGGCCGCGCTGCTCGCGCAAACCGCCGGACGCGTCATCGTTCGCGTATCGGATGCCGTGGAACTGACGGCCGTACCCATCGCAGCACGCGCCGCGGTGGGCCTGGAGCCGCTCGACCGGCTCAGCCGGGGCTTCGGCGCCGTGAGCGCCCGGCGCCTGACGCCGGCCCGGCCGGGCGTTCCGCGGCTCTTCGTGATCGAACTGTCCGGGCCGGCCGATGCCGAACGCGCTGCGGCGGCCTTCGGAGCCTTACCCGGCGTGGTGCGCGCCGAGCCCGACCGCCTGGGCCAGGGCGGCGGCGACAGGAGCTTCGTACCGGACGACACCTACTACTTCCGCCAATGGGGCCTGAAGAACGACGGCTCCTTCAGCCTCTCAACGGCCACCGCCGGTGCTGACATCGACATGGAGAGCGCGTGGGAGCTGGAGCAGGGCAGCGCCGATGTCACCGTGGCGATCATCGATTCCGGCGTGCGCCTGCAGCATCCCGACTGGGGCGACCGCCTCTGGCAGAACGGCGAGGAGGTGGTCGGCAATGGGATGGACGACGATGGCAATGGCTTCATCGATGACTGGCGGGGCTGGGACTTCGCCAACGACGACAACGACCCGGCCGACGACCAGGGCCACGGCAGCAACGTGACGAGCATCGTGGCAGCGGAGGGCAACAACGCCACGGGGTTCACGGGCGTGGACCTCAACTGCAGGGCCATGGTGCTGAAGGCGCTGAACTCCGCCAACCAGGGCTGGTACAGCTGGTGGATCGCCGCCATGTACTATGCCGTGGACAACGGCGCTGACATCATCAGCATGTCCATGGGCGGCACGGATCCGTCTTTCGAGATGCAGGCCGCCGCCGACTATGCTGCAGCCAACGATGTGCTGGTGGTGGCCTGCATGATGAACACGAATTCCGCAACGCCATTCTATCCGGCAGCGCTCAGCGGCGTGATGGCGGTGGGCGCCACCAAGCCCAACGACCGGCGGGCCGCCCCCTTCTACTGGGGCAGCACGAGCGGCAGCAATTACGGCAACCACATCAGCGTGTGCGCCCCGGGCGACTACATCTACGGTTTCAGCCACCTGTCGAATACGGGATACAGCACCTACTGGTCCGGCACATCGCAGGCCACCCCGCACGTGAGCGCCCTGGCCGCCCTGCTGAAGGCCCAGGTCCCCACCCGCAGCGCCGCCGAGATCCGATCGATCATCGAGGCCACGGCCGAGGACCAGGTGGGCGACCCGCTGGAGGACGTCGCCGGCTGGGACCCCTATCACGGCCATGGCCGCATCAACGCCTACCAGGCGCTGCTCCTCGCGGTATCCAGCGGCGAGGCGCCGTTGCCTGCGCCTCGCCTCACCGTCTTCCCCAATCCGGGCCGGGGCGCCATCCAGGTCCGAAGCAGCCATGCGGGCACGGTCACTGTAATGGATGAACTCGGCCGCATGGTGCATGCCGACCGGCTGCCCGCAGGCACCTCCACCCTGGCGACCGACCTTCCGCCGGGCTTCTACCTGATCGGGTTCCAGCACGGACAGCGCCTGCTCACCGAGCGGCTGGTGGTGCAGTAGCGCACGGCGGGTTCAGGCATCGGGCCGATCCGCCGCTCCTGCCGAAGGGGGGAGGAAAAAGGCCCGCGGGCGGCGCTTCAACCGGTCGCGAACGCAACGCGCTATGGGCACCAGCTCACCCAGGGGTATCCCCCGCGAGCGGAGCGCCAGCAGCATCGACAGGCTGAAGCTGACCAGGAAATTGAAGAGGCCGATGAGCCCAATGCCGAGGGCGCCCATGATCACGGCGTAGGTCCCTACGGACCAATCCATGCCGACCAGGCCCAGCCCCATGTTTCCTGCGGCGAAGGTGATGTGTCGGATGTCGAGTGGCAGGCCCAGGAAGGCCCCCACCGCGCCTACGGAGCCCATGAAGATGCCGAACCAGATGTTGCTCACCACCCCACCGGCATGGCGCTCATAGGCGCGGGCCAGGCGGTTCCGCCACTCCGCCCCCATGAAGAGCCGGAGTACCGGGTGCTCCTGGATGCGGAGCGGAACGTTGCGATGGATGCTGGCATTGGTGACGCTTCCCGCGATGAGTCCGCTGACGAACAGGAAGACGCCGGCAATGGCCGCATGGGGCAAAGCCAATGACGCGAGGGGATCGAGCTCCTGCAGCAGCTTGTCCGCCTTGCCGGCCAGCAGGTCTGGCCCGAAGAGCGCGTTCCAGCCATAAGCCATGGCCATGCCCACCGGGAAGGCCATGGCGACATTGCCGACGAAGGCGATGAGCTGCGATCGCGAAACCCGCTCCACCAGGCCCGCGAGCGCATCGTAGGTCATCTGTCCGTCGCGCCGCCCCTCGTCGAGCGCCTGTGCGATGGTGGCGGCGGTCATGGCGGGCTGCTTGGTGGCCAGCGTGAAGTGCAACAGGTAGATGGCGGTGAAGGCCATCGCGTAGTTGAGGCTGTAGAGAAAGGCGTGGAAGAACAGGCTGCCCTCCAGGGAGCCGTACCACGCCTTGAGCATGCAGGCCACCGCCACGATGGCGCCGCCGCCCAGGGCCGACCGGAGCATGGCTGCGTACTCGCTGCGCGTGGAGGTGATGTAGTGCTCCCCCTTCCGGCCGGTGTGCTGGGTCACCTCGCGGGCTACGGCCTGGGTGCTCTCCGCGATGAATGCGCCTACCTGGGTGCGTCCGCTGTTGTACCGCACCAGCGCCTTCAGCAGCCGCGCGAAGGCCGCACGGCCGTCGGTGCCGTCGGGCAGGGCGATGGCGTCGAGGATCTCCTGCAGCCGCTGCAGCATGCGCTCCATGGTGAGCAGGTGCTGGTTCACCCGGAAGGTGATGCCGAGCGTGGCGCTGTTCGCGTAGGCCTGTGCGATGGCGCCATGGCATTCGCCGATGAGCGCGCGCACGGGCAGGAAGCCGGGATCGGAGCGCGTGCGGGATGCGCGGCCCGCCCGCACCGCATCCAGGTACCGGTCCAGCTCATCCTCCAGCCGCACGAAGGGACTCTCGAAGTTGGCGTGCTCGGGCACCATCCGCAGCACCTCGCTGTCGAAGGCACGGCCCGCGATGCGCAGGCCCAGCACCTTGGCAGCGAAGAGCAGTTCCTGCATGAGCAGGCCATGGCGTTCGCGGGCATCGATGCCCGGCACCCCGAGGAGGTCCAGCAGCCGGACCACATCCTCGTCCGGGATGGCAGCGACCCACTGTGCATCCTCCTCCTGGAAGAAGACGTTGATCAGCACATGGTCAAGCGACTCCCGCTCGGGCTGGTAGGGCAGCAGCTTGTAGGTGAGGCGCTGCCGCAACTCGTGCCAGAAGGCCCCGCTGGGCATGCCGGCATCGGTGAGGGTGCGCCCCACGCCCTTCTGCCCGAGCACCCGCATGAGGTAGGCGGCCAGCCCGCTGCGCAGCTGTCCATCGTGCTCCAGGAGCTGCAGCAGCGCCTTGAAGCGGGGCGCGCCGGGCTCCACCCGCTCCGACCGGGTGGGGCGCAAGGCCCGCACCAGTTGGCCCAATGGCTCCGCCTCACCGCCATCGTGCGTGGCGATGGCTTCCAGGGCCTCTCGGAGCGGGCTTCGGCGCATGCCGGCAAGATACTCCGTGGTGCAGCTGCCCATGCCCCGTGGCCCGGCTCGGCGCCTCCGCCGCATCTTTGCCGCGCATGGCAACCCATCTCGTCACCGGCGGCTGCGGCTTCGTGGGCCGCAACATGGTCAAGCGGCTCCACGCCCAAGGTGCCCGCGTCCTCTTCATCGACGACCTCAGCGTGGGCATCCACCCGGATGCCTGGCTGGGGCTGCCCGTGAGCTTCGAGCACAAGAACCTGAGGGTCTACGGGCAGGACGAACGGCTCCTTTTCCTCCATGCCGACCTGCGCGACGTGCTCCGGGGCCTCAACACCGATCCGCAGTGGCTCGCCAAGCAGTACGGCCTCGGGATCGCCCTTTTCGATGACATCTTCCACTTCGCGGCCATCGTGGGCGGGCGCAGCAAGATCGACGGCGATCCCATGCTCGTGGCGCAGGACCTCAGCATCGATGCCGAGATGTTCCTCTACGTCTGCCGCAACAAGCCGCGCCGTTTCCTCTATCCCAGCAGCAGCGCCGCCTACCCCATCGACCTGCAGACCGAGAGCAACACGCTGCAGCTGAAGGAGACCGACATCGACTTCAAGAAGATGGGCGAGCCTGACATGACCTATGGCTGGAGCAAGCTCACGGGCGAGTTCCTGGCTAAGATCGCGGCCAGCCATTACGGCGTGCATGTCACCTGCATCCGCCCCTTCAGCGGCTACGGCGAGGACCAGGACCTCAGCTACCCCGTGCCGGCCATCGCGGCGCGTGCGGCGAAGAAGGAGAACCCCTTCGAGGTGTGGGGCACCGGCAAGCAGGGCCGCGACTTCGTGCACATCGACGACGTGCTCGACCTCACCCTGCTGGCCATGGACAAGATCAGCGACGGCCGGGCCATCAACATCGGCATGGGCCGTCTTACCAGCTTCCTGGAGCTCATCGAGGTCTTCACCGGTTTCGCGGGCTACAAGCCGACGATCAAGCCCCTGCTCGACAAGCCCGTGGGCGTGCACAGCCGCTACTGCGACATGACCTGGGTGGAGCAGAACCTAGGCTGGAAGGCCAAGATCAGCATCGAGGAAGGCATGCGGCGGGTGTATGAGGCGGCGAAAATGCGGATCGGATGATCGGACGATCAGATGATCAGATAACTGAGCGTAGTGCGATCGGCGAGGTCAGCGCACGGAGCTGTCAATGGGTGCGCATTCCATTTTCTGATCATCTGATCATCTCATTTTCTGATCGATGATCGTCTGCTTCGGCCCCGGCCCCAAGTTCAAAGGCGGCATTGCGCAGTACAACACGGCGTTGGCGCGGGCGCTGAAGGATGAGGGCGCGCAGGTCACCATCGTCAGCTGGACGCAGCAGTACCCCGCGATCATCCCGCGCGAGTTCGTGGACAAGGCCAGCCGCAGCGACTTCCTGGA
>ERZ761602.8498-NODE-8498-length-10322-cov-5.236096_pt1 | contig 10322 bp, 3 predicted proteins | sample MGYA00512165_ERZ761602 | MGnify/ENA primary metagenome ERZ761602 (study PRJEB28899, sample SAMN02445085) | bioreactor sludge metagenome | biome: EBPR sludge; isolation source: Thorneside wastewater treatment plant | place: Australia: Brisbane, Thorneside...
AGAGACAGGCCGGGGGCTTGGGCGGCATCGCCACGCTGGCCCAAGCGCTCGAAGGTCAGCGGCAAGGCATTCCCGGTCTACCCAACTTCGCACCCAAGGCCAAGCGGGTGATCTACCTGTTCATGAGCGGGGGCCCAAGCCAATTGGACCTGTGGGACTACAAGCCGAAACTCAAGGAGCTGTTCAACGCAGAACTGCCTGACGAGATCCGACGCGGTCAGCGGATCACCACGATGACCAGCGGCCAGACCCGATTCCCGATCGCTCCGTCCGTGTACCGGTTCGACAAACACGACAACGGCGGCGACGGGGTTTGGGTCAGCGAGCTGCTCCCGCATACGGCCGGCGTGGTCAAAGAACTCTGCGTCGTGAAGTCGATGTGGACCGAGGCGATCAACCACGATCCTGCCACGACCTTCATCCAAACCGGCAGCCAACTCCCTGGTCGACCCAGTATGGGAGCGTGGCTGAGCTACGGCCTCGGCAGCATGAACGAGAACCTGCCGACCTATGTCGTGCTCCACAGCAAGGTCACGAGCAACAAGCCGAACCAGGCCGTCTACCCGCGCCTATGGGGAACGGGCTTTCTGCCCAGCGAGCACCAGGGGGTCGCCCTTCGCTCGCAGGGCGATCCGGTGCTGTTCCTCAAGGACCCGGATGGCATGAGCCGCGAAACCCGGCGCACGATGCTGGACAGTCTCGAGGCTCTCAATCAACAAGCCCTGGGCGAATTCGGAGATCCCGAAATCGCGGCAAGGATCAAGCAGTACGAGTTGGCGTACCGCCTCCAGGCAAGTGTGCCCGAACTCATGGACCTGAGCAAGGAGTCGGTGGAGACGATGGAGCTCTACGGCAAGGACGCCCGCGAACCGGGGACCTTCGCCGCGAACTGCCTTCTAGCCCGCCGCATGGTCGAGCGTGGCGTGAGGTTCATCCAGATCTTCCACCGGGGTTGGGACCTACACAGCGATCTGACGACCGACATCCCCACGCAGGCCAAGGACGTCGATCAAGGGTGCGCCGCCCTCATCACCGACCTGAAACGGCGCGGACTCCTGGAGGACACCCTCGTCGTGTGGGCGGGTGAATTCGGCCGAACCGTGTACTGCCAGGGGCCCCTTACTCAGACGAACTACGGCCGCGACCACCACCCACGGGCGTTCACGATCTGGATGGCGGGCGGCGGGGTCAAACCCGGTCTCGTCTATGGCCAAACGGACGACTTCGGCTACAACATCGTGGATAAGGACGGAGCGATCATCGACCCGAGCGCATCCGAGTTCACGCCAGGGGCGGTGCATGTTCACGATCTCCACGCGACCATGCTGCACCAGTTGGGCATCGACCATACCCAACTCACGTACCACTTTCAGGGTCGTGACTTCCGCCTCACCGACGTCCACGGGCACGTCGTGAAAGAGCTTCTCCGCTGAAGTCCTGTCTCCGGAGTTATCCGAGCGTGAACGTGAACGACACGGCTTTCCCGGCCGGGAGAACGACCTTCACCACTCGGCCATTGCCACCTCGAACGGCCTGCGCCACTCCGGAGGACGTCGTGACGCGCTCGACGCGTGACGGCAACTGGATCTCCAGCGTTTGAGCGTGCTTCGAGGAAAGAGCCACGGTGATCTGGCCCGGCTTCCACGTCATGCGCTTGACCTCGACTTGGCCCCGGCACAGGACTCCTTCGATGGCCCCTATCGGCCATTCCTGAGGCAACGCCGGCAGCAGCGAGAGCCTACCCGGCACCGAGTTCACCAGCATCTGAATGACGACGGCGGGCAGGCCCCCGCTCACATCCATGTTCAAGAGGGATCGGGGGTTATGCATCGAGGCCAGGTTGCTTAGCCAGTAGCTGTTCACCAGCCTCACGACGGCCTGGTAAGCCAATGCTCCATCACCGAGAGTTGCGGCGGCTTGGCCAAGTTGGACGAGTCCAAACGACATGAATCCGGCGTTCTTGTAGTGGTTTTCCAGTTTGATCTGGACGATCTTGCGAAAGGCCGCTTGCAGCTTGGGGTTCTTGGCAAGCTCGTCCGGCATCGTATAGAACAACGGATAGAGCTGCGACGAATGCCGGTGGTCGAGGTTATCCGCGATGCGCGGCGTGAGCCACTCCTTGACCACGCCATCGCTGCCGATCATGTACGGCGGCATTCGCTCGAGCATCCGCTTCCACACCGGGATTTTCGACTTGTTGACCCCAAGGTGCTGCGATGCCATGATGAGGTTCGCGAACAGTTCTTTCGCCACCGCGACATCCATCGTCGCATTGTAAGTGGCTTGAGAGCCCGTGTTCTTGGGGAAATTCTCAGGAGACGTCGTCGGGTTGAAGACGTACTTACCGTCCGGTCCGAGGTAGAGATAGTCTTCGAAGAACAGCGCCGCTTCCTCCATGAAGGGCAGGGCATGTTCCTTCAGATACGCGCGATCACCGGTGAAAAGGTAGTAATCGTAGAAGAAGCGTGCGGCCCAGGCCGCGCCCGCCACCCACATGCCGCCGGCGAAGTCCGGAGCCAGTGCGTTGTTATAGCCGTTGGTCGTAGAACGTGACGGCAAGATAATGCCGCGGGCTCCGAAGATGTGTTTGGCGTTGACACGCAGATAAGGAACAAGGGACTCGATGTAGGACGTGTAGGCGAGCATCAGCTCGGGTGTGTTTCCGGGAAGCATGCCTGCGATCGCCGAAGGCACGTTGCCGTTATGCGTGAAGTCGCTCGCCCACGCCGGCACGTACGTGCCGGCCCAGATGCCCTGAAGGGTCGGCGGGAGCTCGCCGGTCGAGCAAATGATGTTGTATCGGCCCGCGTCGAAGACCTTCTCGGTCAACGCCGGCGACAAGTCCTCGTTGGTCGATGCCGCAATCAATGCCTCGGAGGTCTTATCACGAGCGGACCCGCCACCGAGATCGAGGAGCACACGATTGAAGAGCTTCCCGTGTATCGCCGCATGTCGCTTGAGCAGTGCGGCATAGCCGGTCGGGAGGCGATCGAGCTGTTTCTTCATCGCTTCGATCTTTGGCAGACCTGGATCGTAAATCGGCTCGATCGCCGTAAAGACGAGGACTCGATCCGCGTCCTCGATCTTCATGACGCCGCCCTCCGCCGTCACCTTTCCGCCCGTCGCCACCACACGGCAGACCCCCTCCAGGCGATGAATGCTGCCCGGATATGCGCGCGTGAAGGTGCTCGAAAAGGTCAGATGGGTCCGATCGGCGTCGGCAACGAGATTCGAGACATGGCTGCGAAACACTTCGTTCGATGCCTCTACGGTCTTGGCCCCGAGGCCGATCTCGGGGGTCCGCGGACCAAGCTCCAAGGTGCAGTCGATCGACCCTTTTCCTGGACCCGATATCTGTATCAGGCCAACACCGTCGGCTCTGGAAACGAACGCTCGCCGCTCGAAAGTCCCTGCTTCGTCAGCCCACCGCACGGTGGCCTCCCCGGTTTGGAAGTCGACGCTTCGGGCATAGTCTCGAACCGGGCCGTGTCCGGGCATCCGCACGCGCATGTCGAAGGCCGGCACGAACGGATCGGGATACAGGAAGCTTTCTTGCCCCGAGAGATCGAAGGCCAGCTGAGCCGCCTGTTTGTACAGGCCCCGATCGATCAGTCGTCGGACCTCGAAGAGTCGCGCCGACGAGTCCGGCGGCACGACGGGCGGTCCCATCGGCAGAAACAGGCGGTGATGGGTGTAGATCAGGGTCTCGTCGAGTGGCTGGCCGAGGAGGTTCGCGCCGATCGTTCCGTTCCCGCAAAGGAGCCCCTGCTCCCACGTGACGCCCGGGGTCGTACTCACGAACCCGCGCTTCGGATGGGGGAGCAGCGTCGAACTTGGATCGGAGGTTGGAGAAGTCATGATCGGCGCGAGCGAGAGGACAAAGCAGATGAGAGTGAGGTTCGCCATCGGTGCACCTGGGTCCCTGCGCATCCGGCATCGCCGTCCCTTGATCCGCGATCGCGCGTCGCGAGGGAGCGCCATGCGGTCAACTTTGCCGGGTCGCGATCGGAAGATACCCGTAGCCGATCCCGTCGGGCGGTCCTTGCCGTCGGGGAAGGACTGCAGGCCGATGATCCCGCGAGACGATCGCGATGAGTCGCGTCCGCCCAGTGGCTCGATCGCGTTCTCAACCACGCGCGAGAACGTCAATGATCCCGAAAGCGTGCTCAAGGCGGCTCGGAAGGGATTCAATTCCCATGGGACTGAGCGAATCGCAGGCCGGCGGTGATTTTTCGCCGTTCGGTTGTCCTTCATTGCTAGAATGCAAGCAGGAGATTGCCATGCTCTCGCAAGGTTTGTTGCTTGTCGTGCTGTTGTCCCAGCCGGCCTCACTGCCGAAGTTGGTCGGGACGCTTTCCGTCGCCGAGGGGAAGGTCCGCCTCGAACGGACCGGCCGAGACCCGCAATGGGCGGGCCGATATGTCCGCTTGCGGGTCGGCGACAAAATCACCGTCGTCGAGAAGCCCAAGGCCACGCTGCGGATGGACCTCAGCCGCGAGACGTTCCGCCTCCCCGAGAAGGGAGCCTGGCAGGTCGAGGAGCGTTCGCTCAAGGTCCTCGAGGGAGCCGCCCTGGTCTTGCTCCACCGCGAGAAGCCGATCCGCCAGACCCCCGGAGCCAAGCCCCCGACGATGGCGGGCCGCATCCGCGGCGACGACAGCTCGGTGAAGCCGGTTGGGGCGATCGTCTCGGGTCCGATCACGGTGACCTGGAACCCCGCGGCCGGCGTGACGAAGACCGTCGTCGAGCTGCTCGATGGGGCCGGAAAGAAGCTGTGGTCGAAGCGCGCGGGCAAGGACCCCTCGCTGGGATTGCCAGGCGACAAGGTGAAGCCGGGAGTGTGGGTCCAGGTCCGCGTGACCCAGTCCGGGGCGGGGAGTCCGTCGGTCGGCAGCACGTGGGTCCGGCTCATGAGCCCGGCAGAGCGCTCGGCCCTGGAAGCCGCGGAGAAGGACCTTCGTGGGGTCCTGGCCGACGATCCCGTGGCCCTAGGGCTGGCGCTCGGGGACGTGTGGGCCTCGGCGGGACTGGTGTCGCGGCTGCAGGACGCCCTGGCGGTGATGTTCCCCGAGTTCGTGGCCAGGCCCAACCCGAGTTCCGGCGTGAAGCAGGACTGGCACGGCAAGCACGGCGAGTGGTTGGAGGTGGCGGGCTTCCCGGGTCTCGCCCTCGCCGAGTTTGAGCGGGCGTGGAAGGCGGGGGGGCGAGTTGAAGAGCTGAAACTCGCAATCGAGCGGCTCGGGGGCAAGGCCGAGCCTGAGGAGTGGGAAAGGCTTGCTGCCGAGCGGGATCGGTTGATGGCGGAGCGGAAGTTCGCGGAGGCTCTCCCCGTCGCGCGGAAGGTCGTGGAGATCTTGCGCGAATTCACCTTGGAACTTCCCTTGGCATCCGCGCTCCGTTCACTTGGGAGGATATCCTATAGCGAAGGTTATCCACACAATGCAGAAAGTGCCTTTCGAGAGTCCGTATCGATCTACGAAAGACTCCTCCCCGACTCCGCAGACTTGGCAACAAGCGTAACAGATCTTGGGTTTGTAGCTCATGCTATGGGAAACTTCGATGATGCCGAGCGCTTCATCTTGGCGGCAGTTAGTATTCAGGAAGGTCTCTTCCCTGGCACATGGATTATTGCTTACAACTACTTTCTGCTGGCTGACATCTCCTGGCGACGAGGAGATTTACAAACTGCACGCCGAAGGTACTTGGTTGCGTATACCATTTACCAAAGGACTAGTCAGAACAGCGAAGACTTGGCGCTGACAGCACATAACCTTGGGGTTCTCGCATGGCAGGACGGTGATCTAGAAGAAGCCCTACGACGATGGACTGTTGCACTGGAAATTAGAAGACAAATCGCCCCGGATTCTCTACGTCTTGCAGAGAGCTTGTCAAACATGAGCGCGCTTGTAACGAAAATGGGAGACCTCGAGAAGGGAGGCAGCCTTTGTCTTGCAGCGCTAAGCATCTTCAACAAACATGCTCCCGGGTCGATGAGCTGCGGACGGGCTACGAACAACCTCGGCTTGATCGCATTGGAAAGCGGTCAACTTGAGATTGCTGATCGGCATTTTCGATCTGCCCTGGCGATCTTTGAGAAACTCGCACCAGACTCCTTCGAGATGGCTGGACTCATGGGCAATTTGGGTCGCATCGCTCACGAACTCGGGAATCTGGAGGAGGCTCGCACATGGTGCGATCGCTCTGCTTCCATCCTGGGTAAGATAGCACCCGGTACCTCGGACTTCGCCTTGTCCCAGCACCTATTGGGCATAATTGCAAGAGACCGACAGGATTACTCCGAATCAGAGCGGCTGTTCAGGTCAGCTGCGGATCTGAGGCATCGCATCTGCCCGGGCACACTGGATGAAGCTCAAAGCCTAACCGCGCTTGGTGTTGTTGCCAGCGATAAAGGGGACCTGAATGAGGGTAGGCGTTCACAAGAGGCCGCCCTTGCCATCCAAGAGAAGGTCGCCCCAAACTCCCTGGATGTGCTATTCAGCCTCGTCAACCTCGGGATCTTCGCCGCTGAACGTGGGGATCACACCGTCGTTTCGGCATTGAGTGGCCGATCCCTCGAACTTGTCACCACCCTCCTCACGTCCCAGGGACTCTCGCGGGCGGGGGAACTCGGCAGTATCGGGGCTGAGACCAACAAGTCACTTCTCCGCCTCGGCTGGCTCGATCACCCCGAATCCTCGTACCCCTGGCTCCCGACGCTGCGCGCGGCGGGGCTGACCCTCCAGACCCGGGCCAAGATCAGCGAAAAGGCCGCCGAAACCGACGAGGAGGTCCGGAAAGCTCGCAGCGCGGTCCAGATCGCGACCAAGCAGGAGACCGACTGGGTCACCAGCCCCCGGCCCAAGGAGATGGACGAGAAGACCTGGAACGACCAGCTCATCGATCTGCGCTCCAAACGTCAGTCCGCCGAACTCGCGCTGGCGACGCTGCTGAAGGCCAAAGATCCCCGTCTCGGCGCTGACCTCAAGATCAAGCTGGAGGACGTCCAGAAAAACCTCGCCAAGGACGCCGCCCTCGTCGAATTCCTCCGAGTCTCGACCTGGGACAAGAAGGGGAAGGACGCCGGCCCCGACGCCTACGCCGCCTTCATCGTCCGCAACCAAGGAGAGGTGAAGTTTGTCCGTCTCGGCGGTGCCGAGACGATCGACGACCTCGTCGAGCAGTGGCACCTGCAGATCGCCCTCGCCAACGACCCCAACGCCCCCGAGGCAACTCAGCGCGAGACCGAGAAGGAGCTCAAGGTCCTCGGGCGCAAGCTCCACGACAAGCTCATCAAGCCCCTGGGCAAGCTCCCGCCGAGCGTGATGCTCGCCCCCGACTCGGTCCTGCACTCGCTCCCGTTCGTCGCCCTCGTCGACGGCAAGGGCAAGTATCTGATCGAGACGATGGCACTCAGCGTCGTCGGCTCGGGACGCGACCTCGTCGAGAAGCCGATCCCAGGTGAGCCGGGCGAGATCGCCGTTCTCGCCGGCCCCGACTTCGGCGCCACCGCCACCGCTCTCCAAGCCGCGAGCGCAAGCCTGCCCAAGTCCCCGATCACCCGCGCCCCGAACGCCCGCGGCGAGTGGGACCCGCTTCCGAGCGCGAGCGCCGAAGGGGCGAGGGTCGCGACCCTCCTCGGCGCGAAGCCGATCGAGGGTGCGGCCGCCACCGAAGAGCGGCTGCTCAGCCTCGTGCGCCCCCGCGTGCTCCACATCGCCACCCACGGGTTCTTCTATCCGCCGAACATCGACCCCCGGGACCGCGAGGACCGGATGATGAGCGACATGACCGGCCGGGGCATCCGCGCCGCCGACAACCCGATGATCCGCAGCGGCCTCGTCATGGCCGGAGCGAACCAAGAGGAGGCCCTTCGCCAGGCGGGCCTGGCCGACGGCTGGGCGACAGCGCTCGAGATCTCGCTCATGGACCTGCGCGGCACCGAGCTCGTGGTGCTGAGCGCCTGCGACACCGGCCGGGGCGACAGCATCGGCTCGGAGGGCGTGTTCGGCCTCCAGCGCGCGTTCCGCTTCGCCGGAGCCCAAAGCCTCCTCGTGAGCCTCTTCAAGGTCCCCGACGCCTCGACCCAGAGCCTGATGACCCGCTTCTACGGCGCCTGGAAACCCGGCGCCCCGGCCGGAACGAAGCTCGAGGCGCTTCGCGACACCCAACTCGCCATGCTCGCGGACCCCCAAACCCGCCACCCCCGCCACTGGTCCGCCTTCGTGCTGATGGGAGAGCGCTGATCGCGTGAGGCCCCTCACCCTGGCAGTCCTGTTCGTCGGCATCGCCGGCGCTCTCCTGCCGTGGCTGCCGTTCCTGCAGGAGGGTGAGGACCGGACGATCGACGCCCGGTTCCAGCTGCGGGGTCCGCTCCCTGAGGGCCACCGGGTGGTCGTGGTCGCGATCGACGATGCGACCGAGAAGGCATGGCGCCCGATCCCGAAGGCGATGTGGGGAGGCGAACTCGCCAAGCTGGTCGCGAAGCTGAACGAGGCCGGGGCGAAACGGATCGGGCTCGACTTTGTCATCTCCGCCGATCCCGACAACTACCTCGCCTCCAAGGGGATCGACGAGCAGCCCAACGCCGCCTTGGATCAGGCGATCATCGAGTCGGGTGAACGGGTGCTTCTCGGCACCGGCAGGGCCGGCGACGTTGTGCCGCCGCTCGATCTGCCCGATCGGCTGGCTTCGGTCAATCGGGCTTCGGCCCGTGCCGACGTGGTCCGGCAGGTTCCGCGCCACGACCCGACCTTCTCGCCGCCCCTGCGAGGACTGGCTGCCGCGCTCGCGGATGAACCTTCGGACCGGACCGATCCGGTCCAGATCAACTACACGGGCCGTCAGCCCTCGCCGCTCTCGGCCCGGGATGTGATCGAGGGACGGATTCCGCCGGATCTGCTGCGCGGTGCGATCGTGATCGCGGGGGAGACCTACGAAGGGACGGCCGACCTGCACCCAACACCATACGGTTGGAGCGTGCCCGGCGTGTTGGTGCACGCCGAAGCCGTCCGCACCCTGCTCGATCGCAACGAACTCCAGGTTTGGCCCCTTTGGAGCGCATCGATCGTGACACTCCTCGCCTCGCTCCTGGGTGGGTTCTTGGCGGCACGGATCATGATCGGGGGCTTCTGTCTGATTGCGGGCGGCGTCGCCTTGACCTGGTCGGCGGTTTGCCTGGGAGCGTTCAGCCGGCTGCATGCCGTGTTTCCCTGGTTCGCCCCGATGATCGCGCTGCTTCTGGTGGCCCCCACCGTGGTCTATGCCGTCCGGACGCTGGAGGAGCACCGAGAGCGCCTGTACGTGCGGGCTCGCTGGGGGCAGCTGGTGGGAGAGTCGACGCTGCGTCGGTTGGAGGAGAACCGGAAGGCGGGCCGGGGAGCTTGGGAAACCTTCGAGTGCGGTCTGCTCTTCCTCGATGTCGCCGACTTCTCGCGTCTCACCCGACGAACCGCGCCCCGCGAGACGATCGAGCTGCTGAACCGGCTCTTCGTGGCGGTCATCGAGCGCATCGAGCAAAGCGGAGGAGAAGTGATCAACTTCATGGGCGACGGGCTTTCGGCGAAATGGGAGCTCGGAGAACTCGGCGAGGCCGATCCGCACCAACGCGTCTTGGACGCGGCACTCGAAATCTTGGCGGGAATCGATCGGCTGAACTCATCCGGCGCGCTGTCCCCGGATGGGCTGAGGGTGCGCATCGGGCTGAGCTCGGGTGAAACGACGCTAGCCCTCATCGGCTCCGAGAATCGGCAGCAGATGACGCTCTATGGCGAAGCGGTGAATCTCGCGGCCCGCCTCGAGGCGGTCGGAAAGGAACCCGACATCCAAAGCCGTCTCGTGGTGAGCGAACGGTACGCCGAGGCGGCCCGCGCGTGCGGAAGACGGTTCGAGAGCGGGCGCAAGCTGCTCAAAGGTTGGGATGCCCCGACCGAGTTCCTCTTCCTGGTCGAATCGCCACCGGATTGAGGTCTCCTCGGGGTCGAGACGATCGCTGCCGAGCCCTTCAGCAGTGTCACGGACGAGACGCGCCCCGTTTTTTGGACTTTTCGGACGCGTGCAGCGGGGTCCAGAATCGCAGACGCTCGGGGGTGGCGACTCCCCCCGGCGGATACCTTGCGTCGTGCACGCTCTCGGTTCGGGACGCGAAGAGATGGGACTGGCCGATGCCGTTCTCTTGGGGGCATGGATCGCCAAAACGGCCCGTCAACTCTTCCCAGAACTCTTCCCAATCCAACCATGGGGCAACAAAAAAGCCCCTCGGAAGGGGCTTTTTGAACCTAAAAAGTGGCTGCCGCAGTAGGACTCGAACCTACGACCCGCTGATT
>ERZ761602.8500-NODE-8500-length-10318-cov-10.378349_pt1 | contig 10318 bp, 11 predicted proteins | sample MGYA00512165_ERZ761602 | MGnify/ENA primary metagenome ERZ761602 (study PRJEB28899, sample SAMN02445085) | bioreactor sludge metagenome | biome: EBPR sludge; isolation source: Thorneside wastewater treatment plant | place: Australia: Brisbane, Thorneside...
GACGGCGGGGGCGACGACGGCGGGGGCAGCGACGGCGGGGGCACCGAGGATCTGGCGCCCGAGCAGCGCTGGAGCGCCTCGTTCGGGCCCAGGCCGGGCCTCAACGCCCCCAACCCGTTCAGCATCGCCATGCTCCCTGGGGTCGAGCAGGTGGCCGTCAGCTCCCTGGTCCGCCCTCGCATCAGCTTCGTGGATCTGGACACCGGCGCGGTCGTGGGCCAGCTCGACGTCGAGGACTTCCGGGCCGACGGCAACCTCCCGACCATCGTGATGGCCGCGGATCGCCTCGGGACCTCGGTCTGGATGTCGGCCTTCGACCAGGACCTGCTGATCTACGCGGACTCCAGCGGCGAGCGCGCGCGCTTCAACCCCGGTCCGATCGAGATCATGGCCCCGGGGTCGGGGGGCCTGCTGGTGGGAGCGGACGCGACCTTGCGCCTGCTCGACGCCGAGGCCGAGGCCATCTGGGAGTACGAGGATGAGAAGGGCGCGCTGTTCACCGAGCTGGTGGAGCAGGAGGGCGTCGTCCTGGGCTTCGCGCCCGACGGCGAGGTCAGCGAGGTGATCGGGCTGGACGCGGGCACCGGCGAGCTGCTCTTCCGACACGAGCTGGAGACCGTCGTCGTCGATGTGATCACCTGGGAGTCGGGGGTGATGCTGCAGGGCTCGCGGGCCTTCTTCACCGCCGAGCTCAGCGCGGAGGGCCTCAGCATCACGGAGACCATCGAGAAGCCTGGCGGGACCATCTCCAACCTGACGCTCGCGGCCCCCGGCCGCGCGCTCTACCTGAACCTCGAGGGCTTCACCGCCACGGGCGATGTCTACCGCAGCGGCATCAACCAGGTGGGCTTCAACCGGCTGCTGCCGACGGGCCGCTACGCCCAGGGCATGGCGGGCGGAGATCGTCTCGGGCGGGTCGCCGTAACGGCGGAAGCCGACGGCTCCGTCGTCATCCACGATGGGACCGTCGACATCGATCACACCGTCCTGATGGGCATCGGCGCCGACTCTGTGCTCGATCTGCCCGACGGCTCCCTGCTGGTGGTCAGTCGGGTGGGCAACAGCCTGACCCGCCTGGACGACGGGGTGGTGCTGGCCGAGAGCCTGGACGACGAGCTGTTGTGGCCCAGCTCGGCCGCCATGGCCGACGGCTCACTGGCGGTGCTCAACCACCTCGACTTCACCGTGTCCCTGCGGGACCCGCTCACCCTGGAGGCCCTGGGTCCCCGGGTCGAGCTCGGCTTCGTCCCGAACTTCGGCCACCAGTTCTCCACCCTGCTGGAGCTCCCCGAGCGCGGGCAGCTGGCGGCCATCCATGGCGGATCGGGCGCCGTGGTGCTGCTCGACGCGACGACGCTGGACGAGGTCGGGCGCGTGGAGCCCTTCAGCCCCTTCATCGACGCCGACACCCACTCCTTCCAGTCGCTCTACTCCATGCTGCTCACCGACGAGGGGCTGGTGATCTTCCGCGCCCACGAGACCGAGCTCGTCCGGGTCGACCTCGACGACCTCAGCGCGGAGTCCTTCGAGGTCACCGGCTTCGACCGGGACGTGATGACCCTGGGCGAGCAGCGGCGGGCGGCCAACAGCGCGTACCTCGTTCCGGGTGACGGCCGGTTCTGGCTGGGCAACGCCGAGCTCGACCCCAGCGACCTCTCGTCCGTGCGCGTGCTGGAGTCCGATGGCTTCCGGGTTGTCCGCGACGATGGCGATTGGTTGTGGATCACCGACGGCAGCTCCCTGTGCCGGCTGGTGGACGCCACCCAGGAGCAGGCCTGTGTTGACCTCGTGATGGAGGGCATCACCCCGCCGATCGTGGTCCAGGCCGCGGAAGGGGTCGCCATCGTCGACTATGCCGCCGGTCGGCTGGACCTCTTCCGGTGAGGCCGGCTGCGGGCGCCCGGCTGGCCTGAGGGCTCAGCGCCGGGCGGCGGGGCCGCGGCTGGCTTCGCGCTGGACGGCCTCGAAGGCCAGCAGCTCGGCGTCGATGCGGCCGTAGAGGCTGTCTTCGGGCCAGGTCTCGGCCTGCGGATCGCCGACCTCGCGGGCGCAGAGCAGGGAGAGCGCCTCTTCGACCGTGCCGACGCTCCAGAGGTGGAAGCGCCCCTGCGCGCAGGCGGTGACGATGTCCTCCTCCAGGCAGAGATCCCCGACGCTGGCCAGGGGGAGGACCACGCCTTGCTGGCCGCTCAGCCCCCGCGCCTCGCAGAGGCGGAAGAAGCCCTCGACCTTGAGGGTGACGCTGCCCACCGAGAGCACCCTCCCGCGCTGGTCGACCGCCCCGGTCAGCGCGATGTCCTGGCGCAGCGGCTCGTTGGCCAGGGCCGAGAGCAGGGCGCAGAGCTCGGCGAGGCTGGCGCTGTCGCCGTCGATCCTGCCGTAGTGCTGCTCGACCGCCAGCGAGGCCTGGATCGCCAGGGTCCGCCGGCGCGAGAAGCGGGTCCGGAGGAAGCCGGTCAGCAAGCGCACGCCCTTCTGGTGGCTGGGGCCCGAGAGCCCGACCTCCCGCTCGACGTCGACCAGGCCGCCCTTGCCGCTGCCGACGCTGGCGCTGACCCGGATCGGCCGGGCGAAGGTCTGGCCGGTGCCTCGGTAGACGGCGAGGCCGTTGACCTCGCCGATGGCCGTGCCCTCGGAGGGGATCTGCAAGAAGCCCTCCAGCATCGAGCGGCGGGTCCAGGTGCCCGACCAGGCGCGGCAGGCCTTCCACTCGCCGATGACCGCGGCCATGGTCGGCGCGTCGATGTCCTGGCCCTGGGATCGCCGCGCTGCCTGGGCGACGAGGCTCTCCAGGAGGGGCAGATCCATCGGGACCCGTCCGCCGCGCCCTCCTTCGCGCACCAGGTGCTCGATGGCCAGGGCGAAGGCCTCCTCCAAGAGGGCGGGCCAGCCGGCTTGCCGGCCGCGCTCCTCGATCCAGGCGCGCAGCTCGCCTCCGACCTGGGGGTCCAGCTCGGGGCGCGGGTCGAAGCTGACCGGGTTGCGCACCAGGGCGGAGAGATCGGCGTCGGACAGCCAGGAGGCGGCGGTGCTGCCGTTGGCGCAGACGATGACCAGGCGGACATCCAGGGGCACCACCTCGGCCAGCAGGGCCGGACGCTCCTCGGCGACGCCCGGTCGCAGTCCGCCCTCGGCCAGCAGCAGCCGCAGCAGGCGCAGCGAGGCGGGCTGGCGCTCCAGGTCGTCGGCGTCCAGGATCAAGAAGCCGCCGTGCGCGTCGTGCAGGAGCCCTGCCCGCGGCGAGCGCTGGAGGGCCGTAGCCCCGGGGTCGAGGCTGCCCGCCAGCAGGCTGGGAGTGGGGTCGGCCGCCAGCACGATCGGCGCGACGAGGCCGCGCTCGCCCTGGTGGAAGAGGTGGGGAGCCCCTCCGCTGGGTCGAGGAGCGCAGTAGGAGCGCCCCTGGCCGGCCGCCAGTCGGCGCAGCAGGAGCCGCTGCGGCATGACCGGATCGGGCACCCAGACCAGGTCGCGGCGGTCGCGGTTGGGCGGGGCGATGCAGCGCAGGGCGGCGAGGACCTGTTGACGGCGCTCGGGGCCGCTCAGGCCGGTCAGGAAGAGGTGCGCTCCGCTGGGGTCGAGCACCTCGCGGCGCAGCAGCGCTCGGCCGCTGGCCTGTGCCGGCAGCACCTGGGCGAGCGGGTCGAGGGGCGGTGTGGCAAAAGTTCTGTGTGGCAGGCGCCACCGCAGGCGATCCGGACTAAGGCGCTCGGGCAATCGCAGGTGGTTCTCCAGGGTCTCACGACGAGACCGGGCGCCCCGCGGTAACATGATGCATCGAGGACCTGATGGCTACATGGCGCATCCTGATCGTGGACGACGAGTTCGAGATCCGCGACGTCGTGGCCGAGTACCTCGAAGGGCTGGGGCATGACGTGGTCGTCGTCGGCAGCGGCCGCGAGGCCATGGACCTGCTGGACGCGCAGCCGCTCCCCTTCGACCTGGCCCTGGTGGACTGGCAGATGCCGGGCATCTCCGGGCGCGACGTGATCCTCGAGCTTGGCCGCCGGGGCGCCACCCAGGCGGTGCTGATCATCACGGGTCACGCCAGCGAGAACCTGGGGCGCACCACCCCCCACGTCCCCACCTCGATCATCCACAAGCCCTTCAGCCTCTCCGAGCTGCGCGAGCGGATGCGGGACCTGATCGGCCCAGGGACGGGCTGAGCGCGACCCCGACGGCACGCGGGAATGGAAATCTCGCCCAGGGGTCGCAGATAGCCCTTGTCATTCCGTCGGGCGTGGTCTACCTTGCCTTCGTGACCTGTCCCCTGCGAAGGGGCGGTGTCCAGGGACTAGCCCCTCTCGTCGGACCACACTAGGCACTCTAGCGTCTCCTCCATCTCCATGCGGTGAGGATCAAACGAGAGGGGCTCTCCCTGGCGTCCCCCCGCCTAGCCGGGCGGCATCGGCGGAGCCCCCGGGGGCGCTCCTTGTGGGCCCGGCCCGTCGGCGCCCTCCTTCAGCGAGCGGTGCAGGTGGGGCCGGCTGACCACCGTCCGGCAGCGGGTCTTCATCGCCTCGTCGGCGATCTTCTCGCAGTACAGCGGGGTCTCGGGGTAGACCTCGCGGGTCACGGTCAGCCAGATGAAGTCCAGCACCGTCGGGTCCTGGACCTGCTCGCGCACCAGCGCCTCGGCCGCGACGGGATCGGCGCGGAACAGCTCCGGCGCCACCGTCGCCCAGCACTCGTCGCGCGCCGCGCCGGCCGCCATCGCCCGGCACGACTCCGGAGTCGCCGGCCCGGACTGCCCGCAGGCCCACAGCGTCCAGATCCAGAGCGTCGTCCATCCAAGCATCCGCGGCCTCCTGGTGTGCGGGCATGATAGCCCGCCCCGAAGGGAGAGATTCCGTGCTCGACGCCCTCGCGCAGTCCTTCGCCGGCCCCGGCGCCCCCTTCCTCTACGCGATCACCGCGCTGCTGGCCCTGGCCCTGGCCGTCGGCGTCGAGCGCAGCATGCTCTTCTTCCTGGGCTGGCGAGGCGATCCGCAGGCCGCCCTGGCCGCGATGCGCAGCGGCGACGCCCGGCGTGCCCAGGACCTGATGGGCAGGCACCCCGCCGCCGAGCTGATCGCCGCCGGCGCCGCCCAGCCCGACGCCGAGGCCGCCTGGGACGCGATGGGCGCGCAAGCCGCCCTGGCCGAGGAGCAGATCATGCGCCGCCTGCCCTGGCTGGCCACGGCGGGCAACCTCGCCACGATGCTGGGCCTGCTGGGCACCGTCTTCGGCCTGATCCTGGCCTTCGAGGGCCTGGGCGACGGCAGCGCGGTCGAGCGGGCCACCCGCATCGGCGAGGGCATCGCCACGGCCATGACCACCACCGCCTGGGGGCTGATCACCGGCATCCCCGCGCTGGGTGTCCACGCCCTGCTCGACGGCCGGGCCCGCCGCGAGCTCGCCCTCTGCGAGGCCCTGGCCGGCCTGCTGGCCTTGTCGAAGCGGACGCAGGCCAGCGGGTGAGGCGGCTCTTCCGCGGCGAGCGGCCGCCCCCCGACGCGCGCCCCGCCCTGCTGGCCGTCGCCTCGCTGATGCTGGTGATCGTGCCGATGATCCTGCTCACCAGCTCCGGCCAGAAGCTGACCGGGATCGGCCTCGCCCTGGCCGGCCCGGAGGAGGAGCTGCCCCCCCTGCCGCCGGGCCCCGTCGAGTCCCTGCGGGTCGAGGTCGAGCCCCAGGGCTACCGCGTCCGCGCCGGCGTGCGCCGCTCGGATGTGCGCGCCCAGATCGGCGAGGTCGAGCAGCAGGAGCTCCTCGCCCCCGACCTGCCCGCCCTCCAGGCCCACCTGGGCCGCCTCAAGGCGCTGGACCCCGCCCGCCGCCGGGTCCAGCTCGCCCCGCACGCCGAGACCGACGCCGCCGCCCTGGTCGCCCTGGTCGACGCGCTGCGCCAGGGCCCCGATGGCCCCCTCTTCCCCGAGGTGGTGCTGGAGCCTGCCCCATGAGCGCCCGCCGCTTTCGATTGCGCTCAGCGTCCCCTCGCGCCGGCCTGGAGGCGCCCGCCCTGGCCTCCCTGGTCGATCTGCTCACGCTCCTGCTGGTCGTGCTGCTGCGCACCTGGTCCAGCGAGGCCCCCCTCGACCTGCCCGAGCCCGCCCTGCTGCCCGTCTCGCGGGCCGAGGACCCCACCGGCCCCGGCGTCATCGTCGACATCGGCCAGCGCGGCCTCTACGTCGACGGCCGCCGCGCCGGCAGCGTCGCCTTCCACCTGCAGAGCGAGGACGCCGTCGTCCACGAGGTCGGCGAGGCCCTCTCCGCCCGAGGCGGCGAGCGCGTCCTGCTGCGCGCCGACGAGGGCACCCCCTGGCCGCTCATCTCCAAGGTCCTGCTCAGCGCCCAGCAGGCCGGCTACCGCGAGATCGAGCTGGTCGCCGTCAGCGCCGCGAGCCTGTAGCGCGCACGAAGGCCTCGCACTGGCCGCGCAGGTCGGCCCGCTGCGTGCCGCCGCAGATCTCCAGCGCCAGGGCGGGGTCGAAGCGCACCAGGTTGTAGGCCACCCCCAGCCGGCAGGAGTCCTGCTCGGGCCCCGCCCGCCCGCAGGAGGCCAGGAAGGCCGCGCCGGCCGACTCGCTGGCCCCCCAGCCCAGGCCGTGGATGCAGTTCTCGCGGTAGAGGCCCTCGGGCCCCGCCGGCACCCGCGCGCAGGCGGCGAAGGCCGCGTCGACGTCGACCCGGGCCAGGTACTTGCCGATGCCGTGCCAGCAGCTCTTGCGGCGCAGCAGATCGCCCTCCTCGGCCGCGCAGTGCGCCAGGGCCAGGTCCACGTCGATCTCGGCGATCTCGCCGTTGACGTCGTGCCGGCAGAAGTCCCGCCACTGCCCGGCCTCGTCGCAGCGCCGGAAGGCCCACTCCGGCTCGACCTTGGCGTAGGCCAGGGCGATGCCGAAGACGCACTGGTCGCGCCACTTCTTGCGGCCGATGCCGGGGCAGACCGCCAGCGAGGCGTCGCGGTCGACCCGCGCATAGCCCTCGGCCACGTCGCTCTGGCACTCCATTCGGCCCTCCTCCCGCTCCATCCGCGCGCAGGCCAACAGCCCCCCCTCCAGATCGCTGCGGCTGCGCTGCATCGCCAGCTGGTGGAAGCAGAGGTCCCGCAGCTCGCCCTCGCGCGCCTCGCAGCCCTCCTCGGTGTAGCGGTAGCCCTCCTCGCCCGCTCCGCTGGCCGCGCGGGCCCCTTCGGGCTTGGGGGGCAGGGCGATGGCGACCGCCTGGACCGCCTCCACGGGGGGAGGGGGAGGCGGAGCCGGCCGACGCTGCAGCGCCTGGATCGCCGCCAGGCAGAGGCCCAGGCAGAGCGAGTAGAGCAGCAGGAAGCGGAGATCGGTCATGCGGGCTCAGCGGAAGACGGCGAGCCGCCAGGCCGTCTCGCCCGAGCGCTCGGTGAAGGGGCCCTCTATCGCCAGGCGTCGGCCCTCGGGCAGGGCCCAGACCTGGGTGGCCGACTCGGCCGGGCAGGCCGCGGGCAGCTCGGCGCTCGGCAGGGGGGCGCCCTCCTCCGTGGGCAGCGGCCGGGCCTCTCCCTGCCAGGTGTCCAGGGCCATCGCCTCGCGGCCGGGGCGCTGCACGGTCAGCACCTCGCCCACCAGGCCCAGGGTCTGGGGCGGCACATCGCCCAGGCCCACCCGGAAGAGCAGCACGCAGGCCGCCTGTGCCGGAGCCCGAGCCCGGACCCGCAGCCCGCCGGTCGCCAGGTCCAGCTCCTCGCCCGGGCTCCAGCGCTGCGTCCACAGGCTCCGGCCCTCGGTCAGCGCCCGGCCGCCGCCTTCGACCGACTCGGGCAGGATCAGCCCGCCCTCGACGAAGATCACGCCCGGATCGCCAGGCAGCGCCTCGCTCGGGCCCGGCGGGGCGAGCTCCGGTGCCCAGCAGGCGATCAGGGCCCAGAGCAGCATCCAGCCTCCCTGGGGGCTATAGCCGGTGGATGCTCCTGACGACCGGTCTGCTGCTGGCCTGCACCTCCAAGGTCCACCTCCCGACCCCCGCGCCCGCCACCGACCCCGCCCAGGAGTGGGCCGCGCTGCTGGAGCGCAGCTCCTCCTCGGCCGGGGTGGACTACGATGCGATCGCCGCCGAGCGGGTCGTGCTGGAGCGCTACCTCGCCTGGAACGCCGAGCACGGCGAGATCAGCGACGTGATGGGCGAGCGCCGCGAGGACACCCGGCTGTCGACCCTGATCAACGTCTACAACGCCGCCACCATCTACGGTGTGCTGGAGCACGGCCCCTTCGACAGCGTCCGCGACCTGCGCTTCGGTCTGTACCGGGTGCCCGGCAGCGCCTTCTTCTACGGCCTGCGCTTCAAGGTGGACTCCGACTGGATGAGCCTGCACCACCTGGAGGTCGTGCGCATCCTGGGCCGCTTCCAGGAGCCGCTGGCCCACTTCGCCCTCAACTGTGCCAGCACAAGCTGCCCGCCGGTGCGCTGGTGGAGCGCCGAGGGCCTCGACTCCCAGCTCAAGTCGGCCTTGAGGCGCTACCTGCGCAGCGAGCACGGCCTGCGGCCCGAGGGCGAGGGGTACGCCGTCAGCCAGATCTTCGAGTGGTACGCCCGCGACTTCACCGACTGGTCCGACGCCGAGACCGTCTGCGAGTACCTCGTGCCCTATGCGCCGGACGCCGCCGCCCAGTGGCTGGCCGAGCAGGCCGTGGACTGTCCGCTGTCGTACATTCCGTATGACTGGTCGTTGAACGCGTGGACCGCGGGGGGGTAGGCTCGACTATCCGGCCGCACAGAGGTCGCCCTCCTCGGTCGGAGTGCACTCCAAGCCGGCCGCGCAGCGGTCCTCGTCGCAGGTCGAGCCGACCCCGCCGCAGCAGGCGTCCGCGTCGAGACCCGAGCAGGTCGTGCCTCCCTCGCAGAGGGTGCCTTCGGGTCCGAGGCTGGCGTCGCAAGCCCCGCCGATGCGCACATGGCAGCGGGCTTCGCCAGCGTCGTCGCGTTCGCAGACGAAGGCTTCGGGACAGTGGTCGTCGTCGAGCTCGCAGGGGTCTCCCTCCTGCAGGGTGAAGAGGAGGCAGCCAGTAGAGACGGTGAGGAGCAGCACGGTGAGGGAGCGCGTCACGAGCGCCTCGCGGGTGTGAGCACCAGCAGCCGCCGCCATCCGTCCGCCACCGGGTAGCGCGCCTGCTGCACCGCGGTCCACCCCGCCGGAGAAGGCCAGTCGGCGTCGCCCAGCATCAGCACCACCAGGCCGCCGGGGGCCAGCAGGCGCTCGGCATCGAGCAGCACCTCGTCGGGAGGCTTGTAGGCGCGGCTGATCAGCCCGTCGAAGCCCGGCGTCAGATCCTCGGTGCGCCCGCAGAGCACGGTCGCATTGCCGAGCCGAGCCTGCGCGACCACCGTGTCCAGGAAGGTCGCCCGCTTGCGCCGGCTCTCGACCAGCAGCACCGTGGTCTCGGGGTTGCGCGCCGCCAGGGCGATGCCCGGGAAGCCCGCCCCGCTGCCCAGATCCGCCCAGCGCCCCTGGATCGGCCCCAGCGACTCTACGGCCCCGGCGGCGTCCTGAAAGTGCGGCTCGGCCGGGCCCGGGCCGATCAGATCCATCGCCTTGCGCCAGCGCTCCAGCAGGGCGAGGTGTTCGGCCTCGGCGGCGGTGAGGGCGATCACGCGCCCACCCTTCGGGCGAGGTGGACCGCCAAAAGGTCGATCGCCGCCGGGGTCACCCCGGGCAGACGCGCCGCCGCTCCGAGGGTCGCCGGTCGGGCGGCCATCAGACGTTCTGCGACCTCGCGGGAGAGGCCCGGCAGGTCCAGGTCCATCTCCTGCGGCAGGGCTACCGCCTCCATCCTGCGGCTGAGCGAGGCCCGGCCCTCCTCCCGCACGAGGTAGCCCGCGTACTTCAGATCCGTCACCACCTGCTCGGCCTCATCGGCCTGCACCTCGGGGCGGTCCTCGCGCAAGGAGCCGAGGCTCTCCCAGTCCAGCCCCGGCCGGCGCAGCAGCTCGGCGAGGCTGGTGCGGTTCTTCACCGGCGCGTGGCCCAGCGCGGCGAGGCGGGCCTGGGTGGCCTCGTCGGGCAGCAGGTACTGTTCACGGCACCAGCGCTCGGTCCGCTCGATGCGCTCGGCCTTGTCCTGGAAGCGCTGCCAGGCCGCGTCCGAGAGCAGGCCCAGCGCCCGCGCCCGGGGCATCAGGCGGCGGTCGGCGTTGTCCTCGCGCAGCAGCAGGCGGTGCTCGGCCCGACTGCTGAACATGCGATAGGGCTCGCCCCCCACCCCGCGGCTCACCAGGTCGTCGACCAGCACCCCGGCGTATGCCTCGTCCCGACCCAGGACCACCGCCTCTCCCCGCGCGGCGCTGGCCCCGGCCAGCAGCCCCTGGGCGG
>ERZ761602.8502-NODE-8502-length-10318-cov-4.323492_pt1 | contig 10318 bp, 3 predicted proteins | sample MGYA00512165_ERZ761602 | MGnify/ENA primary metagenome ERZ761602 (study PRJEB28899, sample SAMN02445085) | bioreactor sludge metagenome | biome: EBPR sludge; isolation source: Thorneside wastewater treatment plant | place: Australia: Brisbane, Thorneside...
TCTTCCTGGCCACCGTGGAAGACCGCCGTGACCGCGGCACGGGCGAGCGCCTGGTCTTCACGCCGGACGCCGCCGACGCCGCCAAGGCGCGCTACCTGGCCGGCTACTCCATGACATGGCTGCGCGAGCGGGCCGTGCGCCGCAGCCAGCACGACCGCCATGCCGACCTCTGGCAGGCACTGACCATTACCTTTGGCGCACTGGCACGCGGCGAGCCCGCATTGGGCTTGCCGGCACTGGGTGGCTTGTTCGACACCGACCAGTGCGCAAAGCTGGACGCGGCCCAGCTGGACAACCGGCACCTCCTGGCCGCCGTGTTCCAGCTCGGCTGGTTCCGCGCCGATGGCGGACTGTCGCGCGTCAACTACCGCGACATGGGCCCCGAGGAGCTGGGCAGCGTCTACGAAAGCCTGCTGGAGCTGGTGCCCGACCTGCAGGGGCTCGCATCTCCCGTCACAGCCCGCCTGGCGTTTGTCGGCGACGAGGAGACCGACGCCAGCACCAAGGGCAACACACGCAAGCTCACCGGCAGCTACTACACCCCTGACAGCCTGGTGCAGGAGCTCATCAAGAGCGCGCTGGAGCCCGTCATCGCACAGACGGTGAAGGCGAACCCGGAGCGCCCCGTTGAGGCACTGCTGTCGCTCACCATCTGCGACCCCGCGTGTGGCAGCGGTCACTTCCTGCTGTCAGCTGCTCGCCGCCTGGCCGACGAGGTGGCGCTGCACCGTGCGGCAGCAGAGCGCGAGGGCGGCGCCCCCACACCTGGCGACTACCGCCACGCGCTGCGCGACGTGGTCAGCCGCTGCATCTACGGGGTGGACAAGAACCCCATGGCCATTCAGCTGGCCAAGACGGCGCTGTGGCTGGAGGCCTACTCGCCCGACCGACCGCTGAGCTTCGTCGACCATCACATGCGGGTCGGCGACGCGCTGCTGGGCGTGCTGGACCCCAAGGTGCTGGAGAACGGCATCCCCGATGAGGCCTACACGGCCCTCTCGGGCGACGACAAAGAAGTCGCCAAGGCCCTGAAGAAACAGAACAAGGCCGACCTGAAGAGCTGGCGACAGATTGCCGGGGGCGACCTGCTCACCCAAGCGGGCCTGGCCGCGCAGGCGGTCAGCGTGGAGACGCTGGACGACGACACCCCCGAGCACCTGGCGACCAAGCGCCGGGCATGGTCACTGGCCGAGGCCGAAGCGCAGCGCAGCACATTCGCCCGCCTGGCCGACACCTACGTGGCCGCTTTCCTGGCGCCCAAACTGGCTGATGCGGGCGACACCGTACCGCTATCCGGCTACCTGTGGGGCGTGCTCAGCGGCCAGGCGCCGAGGCCTGCCGTGGAAGTCGCTGCCCAGGCCCTGTGTCGACAGCACAGCGTCTTCCATTGGTGGCTGGCGTTCCCACAGGTGGCATCGAAGGGTGGCTTCAGCGTGATGCTGGGCAATCCACCTTGGGAACGCATCAAGCTGCAGGAGGAGGAGTTCTTTGCCACCCGCAGCCCGCTGGTAGCCATGGCCAAGAACAAGGCCGAGCGGGCCCAGCGTATTGAATGGTTGCGAGAGGGTGTGCTGCTGCACCGCGTGAACCCCGATCTCGAGCGTGCCGAAGGGCTCACGCCGCCCAACCGGGCCGAGATGGCGCTATACGCCAGCTTCATTGCTGCGCGACGCGGTGCGGAGGCTGCCAGTCTGTATGCCCACGACAGTCGGCGCTACCCGCTCACGGGCGTGGGTGACGTCAACACCTACGCGCTGTTTGCCGAAACGCTGCTGCAAGCGACGGGGTCAATGGGGCGGGCAGGCTTCATCGTGCCCACTGGCATTGCCACCGACGACTCCACCAAGGCCTATTTCTGGCACATCGCCAGCAGCAGCCGGTTGGAAAGCCTCTATTCATTCCAGAACCGCGAAGGATTATTCCCTGCAGTCGGAACCCTCATCACCTTTTCACTACTCACCCTGGGCGCAGCTCCGCAAGCCGAATTCGTGTGCTTCGCCACCCAGGTTGAGCACCTGCTGGAAGCTCGCCGCCGCTTCACACTGGCTCCAGACGAGTTCAGCCTCATCAACCCCAACACCCGTACCTGTCCAGTGTTTCGAAGTGAGCGAGATGCTGAGTTGACCAAGAAGCTCTACCGCGTCGCCCCGGTGCTGATACGAGAGGCAGTCACAGACGATGAGGGCACGGTCCTTCAGCCTGAAGTAAACCCGTGGGGCATTTCTTTCCAGCGCATGCTAGACATGTCCAACGACAGCGGACTGTTCGCCGATGCCCCCGCCCTACCTGGGCAGCCCCGACGCCTTCCGCTGTACGAGGCCAAGATGATTCACCAGTTCGACCACCGCTGGGCCACATACGTGGACGCTATCAGCGGCACGGCGGGCGAGGTGGAAACTGCCGACCTCAGCGAAGGGCAGAAGGCTGACCCCGCCTTGACCGTGCGCCCCCGCTACTGGGTGGATGAGCGTGAAGTGCTGGCCCGCATCGCCCGCGTGCCTACCCGCGTAGCCCGCGCTTGGCTGGCACTGCACGCCGCGCACGAGTCAGGCGATGCAGGCGCTCAGGACACCGCGCTGGCCGACCTGCAACTGGCACTGGCGCAGTGGGTGGCTGGCGAGTTGTTCCACGCGGCGGCTGGGTCTTCCCCCTCCGCCGAGGGCTGGACCGCGCAGCAAGCCCAGCGTCACATCTCATCAGTCGAGCAACAGCTGCGGGCCCGTTTCCCTCTACTGGACATTTCACTGCGCGGGGAGGGCATGACTACCAAGAAGGCACTGGCGGACTTCCCTAAGTGGGCCACGCAGAACCGCTACGCCCGCCTGGACGACGCCGAGCTCGCGGCGCTGGCCGAGGCCCTGCGCTCAAGCGCGCTGGCCGAACCCCTGCGGGCGCTGCTCGACGATTGGATGGACCGGCGCAGCCCGAGGTGGCTGATGGGCTGGCGTGATGTTTGCCGCTCGACCGACGAACGCACGGTGATTGCGTCGGTGGTGCCGCGGGTGGGGGTGGGTAACAACCTGCCCTTGATGCTCTTCGGCTCGGACGCAGCCAACGGTCAGCTTGCTGCCTTGGTGGGCAACCTATGTTCTATGACCTTTGACTTCGTGGCGCGCCACAAGGTCGGCGGAACGCACCTGAACTACTTCATCTACAAGCAGCTGCCGGTGCTGCCCCCTGACCGATTTAAGAACGCAGACCTCGCATTCATCGTCCCCCGCGTCCTCGAACTCACCTACACCTCGCACGACCTGCATGCCTGGGGCCAAGACCTCGCCGCCTACGACCCACGCCCGGCCGCCGAGCAAGGCCGCCCCTTCGGCTGGAATCCTGAGCGCCGCGCCCACCTGCGTGCCGAGCTCGATGCCTACTACGCCCGCCTTTACGGCCTAACCCGCGACGAGCTGCGCTACATCCTCGACCCCAAGGACGTGATGGGCGATGACTACCCCAGCGAGACCTTTCGCGTGCTTAAGGAGAGCGAGGGTCGCGCCTACGGCAAGTACCGGACGCAGCGCCTGGTGCTAGAAGCGTGGGACCGTATTGCGTCAGCCGGCGTTGCCTGAACACTCTCGGTCGAACCGCGAATACCAACAGGGGACTAGCTATGTCGGTAGTGAAAGAGGAGTACGAGGAGCTCTGGCCTAAGGGAGAGAAGCTCTGCGACGTAGTTGTGCTCGCGCAGGCATGGAAGAAATCGCACACCTACATTCGCCGGCACAACTGGTACGCGGATGTTCTGGAGCTGGATGCTTCCACCATCGACCTTGAGAATCATCTCTTGCTATGGGCAGATGAGGTGTGCCGAGCCGGCTTTAAGCCGACGGACTTGCTGCTCGTTCCCGCGCCCAAGAACGCGCGATGGTGGTTTCGTCCGACCCCCACCATCACCTCGCTCGACCAACTACTGACTCTTGACCTCAACGACCTCGGCTCCGAGCCGACGTTCGACGACTGGACGCCCTTCGAACCGGTTCCGGCCAGTGACCTCGGTGAAGCGCCTAGCAAGGAGCCACCTCGACTCAAGCTTCGCCCACTGGCCCACCTGTCCGTTCGAGACCAGACCTTGGCGACGGCGGTGATGATGTGTTTGGCAGAAGCCGTGGAGTCTGCCCAAGGCGATACGACCGGCGATGACATTGCGTCTATGCGCGCGCACGGCGTGGTGAGTTACGGCAATCGCCTGCACTGCACGTGGCTCGAAAATGCCGGCGTTAGACCTCGAGCCCGGTTCTCCTGGGGCAACAGTCGAACCTATCGCCAGTACTTCCAGGACTATCGGACATTCCTCGCGCGGCCGCGCCGCGTGTGCGCCGAATTGACGGCGCAGTTGCCGCCTCGGCGGGAGCTCTTCGTGGTGTCGCTGGATATCAGGTCGTTTTTCGACCATGTCGACCGGGACGCACTGCTCGCCGAACTGAAGCACTTGGAGGCTGAACATAGGTCGGAACACCGGTTGCCAGACCAGGCTTCGGCAGACGCTGCATTCTGGGAGCGAGTCGCACGAATCTTTTCCTGGAGCTGGCGCGTCGAAGACCAGCAGCAGGCTGCGCTGATTCGCGGTGCAGATCATCAAGAACTTGAACTTGGATTACCCCAGGGCCTTGTCGCCTCGGGATTCCTTGCGAACGCCTACCTGGTCCGATTCGACCGCGACATGCAGAAGTTGGCATCCGACGGCGCCGTCATTGGCGACGACGTCAAGCTGATGGACTACTGCCGCTATGTCGATGACATGCGTCTCGTCGTCGAGGCCAAGAGCGGGCCTGGCGGGCTCGGCCAGGCCGCCGTGCTTGAACACGTCAAACGCTACGTGACTTCTGTCTTGAAGGTGCATTGCGACCGCATCGGGGCCCAGAGGGCGCTCGAGTTGTCGGTGGACAAGTGCGTGGCCACCTCGTACCGCGCGATTTCCGCGCAGAGCCACGTATCGGCCCTGATGGAAATGCTCAACGCCGAGCTGAGCGGCACCTTTGACCTTGAGTCACTTGCGCAGGCTGCGGGCGGACTTGACGGTCTTCTTTGGGTGTCCGAGCAAATTGAAGCCGTCGACGAACCGAAGCCCTCTCGACTGGCGCTTGCGACGGTCGCCATTCCCAATACCGACGTGCGAGATGACACCGTGAAGCGGTTCGTCGCAACGCGCATCGCACAACTGATGCGGCACAGGCTGGCGATGACGGACCTCGAAGGTCCCGCGGGCTCCGCCGAGACTATTGGGGACCGAGTGACGCAAGGTGCGGTGTTGTCGCACGAGTTCGAGTCCACGGCCCGGAAGCTCATCAAGTGCTGGGCCGAGAACCCCGCTCTTGTCTTACTTCTGCGCTGTGGGCTTGACCTATTCCCTCACCGTCGCCTGTTGAGTCCGGTGACCGAGGCGCTGAGCATCAAGTTGTTCGACCAAGCAGCGGAGCATGACGCCGCAAAGCGCAGGCAGGTGCTCGTCGCCGAGTACGTTCTGGCCGACCTGTTGCGGGCTGGTGCGGTGGAGACCGGCTTCCGTGAATCGGAGGACTACCCAGAGGGCGTGGACGTCCAGGGCTACCGCGAAGACCTTGGGGCAATAGCACGCCGCGTGTTGACAGAACGGCCGGCTTCGCCCTGGTACCTAAGACAGCAGGCTCGTCTCTATCTGGCATCCATTGGTGATGCGTCGCTTGCTTTGACGCCAGAGCCTGCCCCCGAGGTTCAGAGCTACGCGGCATTGCAGCGCGCGGCCCTGTTCGAGCCCGCCCAGGGAGACGAGCTTAGGAGCGCATTGCCCTTAGCCATCGTGGCGCAGCAGATGCAGCCGAATGCACGGCGCTTTGGCGTGTGGTTGTCGGAAGGACTCCGTCGAACAGATGACGAGGACGCCCGGAAGGCCGTTGTGCACACCGTGGCTCTGAGTCGCCCAGACCTGCTCATGGCGGCGCTGAACGGGAGACGTGCGTTGAACTGGCGACAGTTTGTTCCGGCCGCGCTGGTCCTGACCAACAAGAGGCCGAGCAGCTCACGTAGGTCTTTTGCAAAGCCAAAGGGCACTCGCACCCTTCTGCAGGTCATAACTGAGCCAAACAACATCTTTGACCAGGAAAACTCTCTGCTCATGCTCGCAGACGCGTTGTTGCGTCACACGGGCGCAGAGGTGCAATTGGCAGCAGGGTGCAGCGCCTCGGACATCGTGCTTCTCTGCGAGGACTGGTCGCAGCTAGCGGAGTTGCCTGAACAGCGCGGCTTCCTCCGCGTGGAGTCCATTGAGGCAGGCGAGGTGACTAACCCGCTATATGCCAGCCCGTCATGGGTTGCACCCGATAAGGCTTGGCTCTACGGACTGGGTCGCATCCTGCGCTCGGCCCTGACCGGGGAGTTTGACTTCACGAGCCGTCGCTACCTTGTCACGGAGGAAGTCGGCCGCTATGGCGGCCTGCGCAGCACCTGGTTCAAGCGCCGCTTCGGTCTACTGAACTCCGGTCAGGGGTTGCTGGACGAGCCAGGACCGGTGTCCCCCTGGCTTTCGGGTCTCTTGTCGACGCTACTGCAATGGCCGGGCGTTGAGTTCCGTACGAGTCCAGCATCAGCCGCAGGCGATGTACGGACAGCCGCTGAGTTGCTTGAGCTTGTTCAAGAGCGCATTGCGCTGCAGCGCGGGCTCTTCGGCTCCAGAAGCAAGACGCCGATGTACGTGGTGCCTGTTGACGACCATCAGCCCCTGCAGGAAAGGTCACTGCGCGTGGCCATTGTCCAGCCCATGCGTCCGCGGCGCGAAGAGTTCGATGACAAGGACCCGACGCACTGGACAGCGGGGAAATTGGCCGAGCATCGCCGGCACCTGGCCGAGGTTTGCAGGCTGACGCATCAGAAGCTCAAGACTTGGGCATCAGCAAGGCTGGCGACGGCCTCGGGCACTGTCGATAACCCCGTCGTGGACGTCATCCTGTTCCCAGAACTGGCCGTGCATCCAGAGCATGTCTTTTTGTTGAGGCGACTTTCAGACAAGGTACGAGCCAACATCTTCACTGGGCTGACCTTTCTTCACTCGCATAAGGCTGGCGGCATCGTCAATCAGGGCATGTGGCTGATTCGAACCGAATCCCCGGGTCATGGGCGAGCGTTCCAGTACGCCTGGCAGGGAAAGCTCAATCCGATGAAGGACGAGGTGAAGATGGGGATAAGGGGTCACCGTCCCCATGTGACGTTGGTCGAGTTGCCCGTTGGCGCCAAGTCACGCACCCGAATCGCTGCGGCCATTTGCTATGACGCAACCGACCTCGACCTTGTGGCCGACCTGCGCGACCGGTCGGATATGTTCTTGGTTGCCGCGCTCAACCAAGACGTGCAGACGTTCGACAACATGGTTGCTGCTCTGCACTTTCACATGTACCAGCCGGTTGTTCTTGCGAACTCAGGCGAGTTCGGTGGGTCGACAGCGCAGGTGCCGTTGCCCAAGCACGAGCGACTCGTCGCACATGTTCACGGGAATCAGCAGGTTGCCGTTAGCGTCTTTGAAGTCGACCCGTCGTTGTTCAAGTCCACATCCGCGGGCAAGGCACCAACTGCACTGAAGGCTCCGCCAGCGGGGTACAAGGGCCGCCCGAGGTGACTGCCGAAAGACAAACCACGTAGGAGCCCTAGCACCCCATGACTGAGACTCTGTTCAAGGAAGTCCGCTACACCCTGGGCGGCCTGGTCAATGGCATCAGCATGGGCCAGATTGGCTTGCCGGACATACAGCGCCCGTTCGTGTGGAGCAACGCCAAGGTCCGCGACCTGTTCGACTCGATGTACCGCGGCTACCCGGTGGGCTTCTTCCTGTTCTGGGAGACCGGCGCCGACGGGGTGGAAACCAAGGTCATCGGCGACACCAACAAGCAGAAAACGCCTTCTTTGCTCATTGTCGACGGGCAGCAGCGGCTGACCTCGCTCTACGCGGTCATCCGGCGAGAAGCAGTGTTGCGCGAGAACTTCGAGAGGGAGCTCATCCGCATCGCGTTCCGGCCGCAGAACGGTACCTTCGCGGTGCCCGATGCCACCACCGAACGAGACCCGGAGTACATCCTCGACATCTCCGAGATTTTCAATCGCCCCACGCACAAGACGATTGCCGAGTACCTGAAGCGCCTGTCGGCGGCGAGGAGCGTGTCGGACGCGGAAGAAGAGAAGGTGGCCGAGGCCATCGGCCGCCTAGCTGGGCTGACGAACTTCCCCTTCATCGCGCTGGAGCTGTCGCAGCAGTGCACCGAAGAGCAGGTGGCCGACGTCTTCGTGCGCATCAACAGCGAAGGCAAGAAGCTCAACCAGTCGGACTTCATCCTGACTCTCATGTCGGTGTTCTGGGAAGAGGGTCGCACCGAGTTGGAGACTTTCTGCCGCGCCGCCCGGCAGCCAGGCCCTGCCGGGCAGGCCAGCCCATTCAACGCCATTTTCCAGCCTGACCCGGACCACCTGCTGCGTGTCGACGTCGGCGTCGCATTTCGGCGCGCGCGGCTGGAGCACGTGTACTCGCTGCTGCGAGGCAAGGACCTTTCCACCGGCGAGTCCAGCCCGGAGAAGCGGGCCAACCAGTTCGGCAAGCTGCGTGATGCCCAGTCACGCGTGCTGAACCTGACGTACTGGGCGGACTTCCTCAACGTGGTGCGCGCCGCGGGCTACCGCAGCGCCAAGCACATCAGCTCGGTGAACGCGCTGGTGTTCGCCTATCAGCTGTACCTGCTGGGGCGCACCGAGTACGGCGTGGAGGGCTTCAAGCTCAAGAACGCCATCGCGCGCTGGCTGTTCATGTCGCTGCTGACGGGGCGGTTCACATCGTCACCCGAGTCGCGCATGGAACAAGACCTGGCCGAGCTGCGGGACATGACCTCGGCCGAGCAGTTCCTGGCGCGGCTGGCCACGGTGGAGTCGGCCACCCTGACCGACGACTACTGGACCAAGACCCTGCCGCTGGACCTGGCTACGTCCGCAGGGCGAAGCCCTGCGCTGTTCGGCTTCTATGCAGCACAGACGCTGCTGGATGCCCGGGCGCTGTTCTCGTCCATGAAGGTGGTCGACCTGCTGGACCCGCCCGCCCAGGGGCAGAAGAAATCGCTTGAGCGGCATCACCTGTTTCCGCGCCAGTACCTGAAGGGCAAGGGCGTGGAGAGCGTCCGCGATATCAACCAGATTGCCAACTACACCCTGGTCGAGTGGGACGACAACATCGCCATCTCGGACGCCCCGCCCAGCCAGTATTGGCCCAAATACGCGGAGCGCTTCGACCCTGAGACCCTGACGGCCATGATGCGCTGGCACGCCTTGCCGCAGGACTGGTGGACGCTGAGCTATGAGGACTTCCTGGTGGCGCGGCGGCCGCGGATTGCCGATGTGATTCGGCAGGGCTACGTGAAGTTGTCCGGGGGCGTGTGATGACTCCACTGGACCGCCTGCGCTTGGAGAAGGCTGCTGCTGACTGCGGCTTTGAGATGACGGCGGTCCCGCAAGCCGACGGGCTGGAACTGCGGTCCGCCCGCTTCCCGGAGACGGTGCTCGTGCGTGTGGCGGGGGAGAAGAGTTTTGAAGTCACGGCATCGGACCCGGCCATCCTGGACCTGAAGGCAGGCAACGGCTCCCTGAAGGTGGTGGGGTACGGCGCGCTCTATGGCCTGCTGCGCACGACGGCGGCCCATGCCCGCACCAAGCCGAACCGGGTGGCGGACGAGTTCAAGAAGAAGACCGCGACGATGCCGAAGACGACCGAGGCCGAGCGGCTGGTCGTCCAGCGTGTCGGACAAGGATTGTTTCGTGGTGCGCTGTTGGACTACTGGCAGCGGAAGTGCTGCGTCACAGGTCTGGATGTGCCTGAACTGCTGCGGGCCTCGCACATCCGCCCGTGGGCCGAGTGCGAGACCGACGAGCAGCGGTTGGACGTGTTCAACGGGCTTCTGCTGGCTCCGCACCTTGACGCGCTGTTCGACGCCGGTCTGATGACCATCGACGAAGGGGGTGTGGCACAACTCGCATCGAGGCTGACGACCGAGCAGCGTGAGGCGCTGGGGTTGAAGACAGAGTTGAGGGTCCTAGCCCTTCGGGGGGAGCATCAGGTCTACCTCGAGTTCCACCGGCAGAAGGTCTGGGTAGGCTGAGGTCCGGACCGTGACGGCAGGACATCTTCGTTGGCGTCGGTGCAGGCCCACGTCGGTCTGCTGGCGGGGAGATCGGCTCTCCGGCAAGCCCGCGTCCTGCTGGCGGATCGACAGGCGAACGCCAGGGCAGCGCGCCGCAAAGCCAGCAACCACGCGGCCCTTGACACCCTCCCTTTCCGCCAAAAGTCGTTTCCGAACTTGTTCGAAGCCGTTCGAACAGT
>ERZ761602.8504-NODE-8504-length-10317-cov-17.486942_pt1 | contig 10317 bp, 10 predicted proteins | sample MGYA00512165_ERZ761602 | MGnify/ENA primary metagenome ERZ761602 (study PRJEB28899, sample SAMN02445085) | bioreactor sludge metagenome | biome: EBPR sludge; isolation source: Thorneside wastewater treatment plant | place: Australia: Brisbane, Thorneside...
ACGTGGTTCGTCTCATCCTCCTTGGGACTTCATCCATTTGCCGATATGAGCGAACTCATCGGGATGACCCTCGGTGTAGTCGGTGTGGTAACCAGGAACCTTAACAGGTTCCACACCGGGGGCCATCTCCCCATCCTTATCCAGAACTGACGTTAAGTACACCCGCGATCATCCATAAACGAGACGACCCACCAATCTTTTCCGGTGGTGCCAAAACCGGTTCTAAACCGGGCCTTTCCGGCTTTTTGGAGCAGACCTACCGGAATCGGTGTCTTGGAAGACGTCGTTCCGCTATCTTTGAATTTGTCACTGTACTTGTGGGAATAGGCCGCCACAATCGGCTCACCCGTCAAGTTCATGATCGAGACCGTCGCACTGCGATTGGTGGCGGCTACCGTCGCTCCGCTCCAGATACAGCCGGCCACCAGCGTCATGTTGATGAGAGATTTAAAGTTCATTTGGTTCATACCTCGGATAAAAGAGAGTCGTCTCCGTGCACCCAATGTCCACAGTTTTATGAAGGTATTCCCCAACGAACACGGAAAGGTTCAACGCGGCGGCAAATTTTTTCAGCCTGCAAAGAGACGGACTGGGTGCGCGCCCAGGCGTCGTGGCGTGATTCAGGGCGGCATCGCGCACGCCCAGGGTCTCCTGATGAGGGGAAGACACAAAACGGAAATTTACGCACTCCAAGGTATCAGTGCGCCGCGCCCGGAGCCAAAAGGTTGCTCGGCCAGCGCTCGGGGAGCGGCGCTCCGAGATGAAGGAGCGCCCCTGAATTCTCAATGGACTGAAGTCGAAGGGTATCGCCGAGGAAGGATGCGGTCTCACGACCCTGCCCATGATGGCGCACCTCACCCTCACCGGCGATGGCCACGGAAGTGGAGCCATCGATGCCGCCAGATCCGTTGAACCTTTGTGGACCAAAGACTGCGCCATGACAGCTCAAGGTGCGTTAAATTCCGTTGCGTGTTTTCCCTCTAACTGACCGTTAACTGAAACAATGACAAACGCGACTTCATGGCGCACTTGGGCTTACACCCCCTGACCCGAGAGAACAGCAATGCGGCCAGCGGCACGCCGGCTGACCATAGCGCATGTGTCATGTCGATGCCGTTTCGCCCGGTCAGCCAGGCATTCAGCAGAGGTGCAAATAGAGTGACGCCCAGATAGATCACCGGCGCAGCCAGTGGGGCTCCCGTTCCCCGCAGTTGCAGCAGCAGGGCACTGAAGTAGACGCCGATGCCAATCAGCCGGTGGCTATCGGCATCGGACAACCCCATGAGCTGCGCCAGGTCGTCCTGGCCGTAGCCGATCAGGACGATGCGCGCCGCGTTGGCCAGCAGCGTGGTCAGCCAAGCGGCGGCGAAGGCGCCCAGTGCCAGCGTCGGTCCAAAGGGCCGCGTGCGCCCGCGCCACAGCCAGCCCAACCATGCGGCGATCAGGAAGTTGCCGCCCGCGCAGGCCTTGACGATGATCAGGCTGTGGCCGGCGTCCAGCCATTCACCGCCGGCCACCGGCATGAAATTGAACAAACCGGTGGCGTTGAGCAGGCCGGCCAGCGGCCGGAGTAGCCATTGCAATTGCTCCGTCGTCGCCGCTGAATAACCGGACTTGAACACCAGGGCCAGCAGCAAGATCAGACTCCAGGCGCGCCAGCCGAAGGCGCGGCCGGGCCGAGCTACTCTTTCAGCGTCGGCCATGGTCACGCCTCCGGATCAAGCATTCGCTACCGAACAGACTGACCAGCAGAAGCATCAGCCAACCCAGTTCTGGCTCCGGCACCGGCCGCGCCAATGCCCGTTCCGAAACGCCCTGGGGCAGCGGTAGGGGCTGCTTCACGTCGGTGGCGGCGGCGTCAGGGTTAACCACGGTTTCGTCGACCGCGACGAAGGAGGTGTATTGGGTCAGCAGCGAGTAGCGCAGGCCGAGATCGACGATGGCGTCACGGTTAAGTTTGGCATCGTTGCCCTGCCTGTCGAACAGGCGCATCAGCCGTTGTCGCGCCCACAGGATGGGTAACAGTTCGGCCGGGTTACGGCGGCCTTCGTCAGCGAGCGACAGGCTTGCGCGGTAATCATCCTGGGCGGTGGCGCCGGTCAGTTCAATCGCTGCGCCAGCTTGGGCCTGGCGGTACTTGCCGAACACCACGATGGGCCGCTCGGCCAGCATCACTGGAATCTCGGCCGGCTCCATGTCATACAGCTCCACGCCGTTGCCCTGCACCTTGATGCGGCTCATGAGCGGCGCTTCGACATAGCGGCGGAAGCGTTCGCCGACACCGGCCACCTCGTTCGAGCCGGTGATGACGAAGGGCTCGCCCTCACCAGCCTGGGCCATGCGCTCGATCAGGTAACGGTTCACCGACGAGCCGATGCCGAAGGCGAACAGGTTGGTTGCGTTCAGGTTTCGCCGGATCAAGTCGTAGGCCTCGCGCTCGGCGCTGATATAGCCGTCAGTGACTACCGCGATGCTGCGCGCGGCATCCGGGGTGCGCGGCATGCCGAAAGCCGTTTTCAGGGCCGGTACCAGCTCGGTTCCGCCGCCACCGTCGTAGGTCTTCATCATGTCCATGGCGCGTTGCAGATTGGCCGGCGTGGCCGGCAAGGGCGACGGTGACAGCACGGTGGAACCGCCGGAGAAGAACAGGATGTTGAAGCTTTCCTCCGGGCGCAGCTTGCTCAGCAGTTCGAACATCACTTCACGCGCGGTGTCGAGCGGAAAGCCATGCATCGAGCCGGACACGTCCACCACAAACAGATACTCGCGCTTCATCACCTGCTCGGCCGCGACGCGCTTGGGCGGCTGGGCCATCATCAGGAAATAGTGCTCGCCGTTCCACTCATAGGTCATCAGGCCCGCGTTGATCTGCTCACCCTGCAGGCGGAAGCGCAGGATGAAGTCGCGATTGCCGGCGTCACGTTCAGAGGCGTCGAGGCCGACCTCAACACGTTTGTCGTCGAGCCAGTTCGTGGCGATCTTGTGCTGTACCGAACGCAGGTCGCTGACCGGGATCGGGCTGGCAAGATGCACCTGAATACCGGTCTCGACGAGTGCCGAGTTGCCACCATCGGCCTTGTCTTTGACATAGGGGTTGGCCACCCACTCGGCATCCTGCGCCGACGCCACCGGATCGCCGCCGTACCGCGGGCCGACCACGGTCGGGTACACCAGTTCGTACACGCCCTGGTCCGGCACCAGCAGTTCGCTGTATTGCAGCGTCAGCTCCACCTCATCACTCGGCATGATGTTGGCGACATCCATCATGAACACATTGGGGCGCTTCTGGTCGAGCAGGGCGGCGTGCTTGCCTTCCTGCTTCGCTGCTTCGAAGATCTTCTTCGCCTCTTCCTTCTCCTTGATCTTCGCCCGTATGGTGCGCGGGCCGATCTTCATGGTCAGGCCCTGCACCGCCGCGTGGGTCGAGCCAGGGAATACATAGCGCGCATTGATCGGTCGCTGGCCCGCGTTGCCGTAGCGCTGCGTCACCGTTACCCGCGCGATGGGTCCGTCGATGACGATGTCGGCTTTGCTGGATTTCAGCGGTAGCCGATCGGTGGCCGGATCACCATCCGGAATCCATAAACGCGGCGCAAGGCTATGGTCGCAATCGCCGCAATCATCCTGGGCAAAGGCATACGCGGCGGAAAAGAACAGCACAAAGGCCAGCAGGAAAAACAGTCCCCGTTTCATGACAACCCCTCTGATTGGCTGAAGGTGCGGACAGATTAGCGATCGGGTGTGGGGACTTGATGTGGCGGGTGCGTGGATTGAGTGTGGAATGCGAGGTGAAGTCCTAGACTTGCTGGAAAACTGAAGAGGCGGAATGCATCCTTCGGATCTGAACGTGGGCACGTTGAACCGCCCGGAGGATGGCTATGGTGCCTGCCTCGACCGGACAGGAGGAGTTCCAGGCGTTCAAAAGCGGATAAACTGACCTCGTCGCCGGACCTAACGAACCGAGTTTCCTGCCATGCTCGTTTTACACGCTGCATTTCATCAGGATTGCCTGCACCTGTGGGGCGAATCATCGCCCAACGCGGCGCAGAGCACCGCGCCACCCGCAAGCCCGAACGCCTATCCCTATCGCACGGCGATTTCCGTACTGCGCGACCGTCTCGCGCCGGCGGGTTTATCGTTACCGGCGAGTGAACCGACCGCCAGCGAATCCACGATCTGGCTGCCGACGCAAGGCGATGCGCCGCTGCCGTCCTCGCCCCTGGTGGCGGAGCCGCCCCCATCCCGCAAATCGCCCACCCTGGCGCCCTGGAAAATCCCGACCCTACCGTTGACGTCCGCCGCTGCCGTCCAACTGCTGACGACTATTCGGGAACGCCCGGCCCTCGCACCCGGCGTGAGCATCGGGGATGCGCTGCGTTACTGGAGTGAAGCCTTGCCGTTCGCCGGCGCCCTGATCGATCGCCAGCAGGTGCTGCCGGATCTGGCGGAACCGCAACGGGACGTCTATCGGGCGTGTTGGACGCCACTCTTTCTCGGCGAAGACCGCGCGCGTCTGGAACGTCTGGCCCGCGCGATGCCGCCGGTCGCCCGCGCCCTCCACACCGAGGATCACGCGCCCCCGGACACCGCGCCCCGCGCTGTGCTGCGAGCCTTTCTGGCCAGGATGGTCGATCATCTCGTGCGGCAGGCGGCGGTCCCGCCGGCTCGAACCCGTCCCGCTCACCCGCACGGCCAATGGCTGCAGGCCTTGCGGCAACCGGACGGTCGATTGAAAGGCGATCCCGCCGAGTGGCGGTCCCTGGTCAAAGAAATCCGCGATTGGCAACGCCCCCTGTTGCGACTGGTCAACGCCCCCTATCGCCTGTGCTTTCGGCTGGAAGAGCCGGCCTTCGACGAGGAAGACCCGAATCCCCTGTTCATCCCCGACGCCGGAGTGACCTGGCCGGTGCATTATCTGCTGCAGGCGCGCGACGATCCCAGCCTGCTGGTTTTCGCCGCCGGCGTGTGGCAACCCGCGCCAGACACCGCCGCCGGGTTAAAGACCCTGGGACCGCAGGCGCGCGAAGGACTGCTGGCGTCCCTGGGACAAGCCGCGGCGCTGTGCCCGGCGATTGAAGCCAGTTTGTGCCAGCCCGCGCCGGTCGGATGCCGGCTGGATACCGCCGCTGCCTTTCGTTTTCTCGGCGAGGAAGCGCCGGTGCTGGAACAGAACGGCTTCGGCGTCTTTCTACCGGCCCGGTGGGCCGGTCGGCGCCAGGCCCGCCTGACGGCGCGCGCGCAAGCCAAAACCCGCTTCACTTCCAAAGCCGGCATGACCCTCGATCGGGTGTTGGACGTGCGCTGGGACATCGTGCTGGGCGAGACTGGCCTGACACCCGAGGAACTGCAGGCCCTGGCGCAACTCAAGGCCCCGCTGATTCGGGTGCGCGGCCAATGGGTGCAACTGTCCGCCGCCGACATCCAGGCGGCCCTGGCCTTGCAACAAAAGAGCGGCGTTGCCCTGACCGGCCGCGAGCTCTTGCGTCTGACCCTCGGCGCGGAGACTGTGGCCGGGTTAGCGGTCAGCACCGTTCATGCCGACGGTCCGCTCGGCGAACTCCTGGCGGGTCTGGCGCAAGGCGACCAGATCACCCCCTTACCGCCCCCACCGGGATTGACCGCCACCCTCCGGCCGTATCAGACGCGCGGCTACGCCTGGCTGGACTTTCTCACCCGCTGGGGTTTGGGCGCGTGTCTGGCCGATGACATGGGGCTGGGCAAGACCGTGCAAACCCTGGCGTGGCTCCAACGGTTGCGCGAGGCCGGCGAGTCACGACCGGCGCTGCTGATCTGTCCGACCTCCGTGGTCGGAAACTGGCGTAAGGAAGCGGCGCGCTTCACGCCGCAACTGCCGGTCATGGTCCACCATGGCGCGGGACGCGATCAAGGCGAAACTTTCGTCCGGCAGGCGCAGCAACAGGCGCTGGTGCTGTCCAGCTACGGGCTGCTGCATCGGGATTTACCCGCGTTGCAAACCGTCGAATGGGCGGCGGTGATCCTCGACGAAGCCCAGAACATCAAGAACGCGGAAACCAAACAGGCCAAGGCCGCGCGGGCTTTGCGCGCCGAACGGCGCATCGCGCTCACCGGCACCCCGGTGGAAAACCACCTCGGCGATCTGTGGTCGATTCAAGAGTTCCTCAATCCCGGCTTCCTCGGCCACGCCGCCCGCTTCAAACGGGAATTCTTTATGCCCATCCAGGTGCAGCGCGACGAAGACGCCCTGCACCGATTGCAGCGCCTGACCGGTCCCTTCATCCTGCGTCGGCTCAAGACCGACCGCGCCATCATCCAGGATTTGCCCGACAAGCTGGAGATGAAGGTGTACTGCACCCTGACCCAAGAGCAGGCCACGTTGTACGCCGCCGTGGTGCAGCAGGCCGAGGCCGTGCTGGAAGGGATGGAGGACAGCATGGGTCGTCGGGGATTGATTCTCAGCACGTTGTTGCGGCTCAAGCAAGTGTGCAACCATCCCGCCCAGTTCCTGGCCGATCATTCGCCAATCCCGGGGCGTTCCGGAAAACTCGCCCGCCTGACCGGCATGCTGGAGGAAATCCAGGCGGTCGATGAACGGACCCTGATCTTCACCCAGTTCGCCGAAATGGGCCATCTCTTGCAGAAATACCTGCAAGAACAGTTGGCGCGGGAAGTGTTGTTCCTGCACGGCGGCCGGTCCAAGACCCAGCGGGACCGGATGGTCGAGCGGTTCCAAAACGAAGCGGCGGGACCGCCGGTGTTCATCCTGTCGATCAAAGCCGGCGGGACCGGCCTGAACCTCACCCGCGCCAATCATGTCTTCCACTTTGACCGCTGGTGGAATCCGGCGGTCGAGAATCAGGCCACCGACCGCGCCTTCCGCATCGGCCAGAACCGGCAGGTGGAAGTGCATAAGTTCGTCTGCCTGGGCACCGTGGAAGAGCGTATCGATGAATTGATCGAGCGCAAGCAAGCCCTGGCGGAAAAAATCGTCGGCCGTGGTGAAGGCTGGATCACCGAACTGTCGACCGACCAGTTAAAAGACCTGTTCCGGCTGCGCGCCGAAGCGGTGGAGGACTGAGCATGGATTATTATGACTATTATCCACCCAGCCGGCCGCGTAAAGTCAGCGGCGGCATCAAGGCGCAAAACCAGCGCGGGGCATTTGCCCAACGCTGGTGGGCGCAACGCTGGATCGCCGTGCTGGAGGGCTTCAACATCGGCGCCCGGCTGGGACGCGGGCGCAGCTATGCGCGCCAAGGCCAGGTGCTGGATCTTCAGATCGCGCCCGGCGCGGTCAAAGCCCAGGTGCAAGGCTCACGGCCTCGGCCTTACCGGGTGCGCATTGAACTCCAACCGCTGAGCGCCGCACAGTGGCGAAAATTAACCACGGCGATGGCCGCAGAGGCGCGCTTCGGCGCCAAACTACTGGCCGGGGAAATGCCCACCGACATCGAAGCCGTTTTTCAGGCAGAAGGACTCGCCCTGTTTCCCAAGGCCCATGATGACTTAAAAACCGAATGCTCCTGCCCGGATTGGTCAAATCCCTGCAAGCATATCGCTGCCGTCTATTACCTGCTCGGTGAGGCGTTCGATCAGGATCCGTTTCTGATGTTCCGGCTGCGCGGCATGGAGCGGGAGGCGCTGTTGGCGCAACTGGGCGAGGCGGTAAGCGATGACGCAGGTGAGCCGCCCGCGGAACCGGAACCCTTGCCCGTCGATCCCGCGGTTTTCTGGACGATGCCGCCCCTGCGGGAGACCGAGGCAGGTTCGCGGGTGAAGCCAGCTCAATCCGCCACTCTGCTACGGCGCTTGGGGCCTTTTCCATTCTGGCGCGGTGAAGTCTCGCCGCTGGAGGGACTCGACCCGCTCTACGCCGCGATGGGCACCCGCGCGCTGGAGGTCTTGGGCCGGGTTCCGGAACCCTCCGAACCCACGTTGTAGAATCCGGTGGCGTTTCCATGCACATGACCGCCTCATTCCTGGACGTACTACCGCCCCAGCCGGGTGCTTATGCGTTGTGGTTGCAGGTGACTGAATCGCTGACGTTGCCTGTGGGATCGCTCGGCGAAGTGACGGTGACGCCAGGCGATTGGGTTTACGTCGGCAGCGCCTTGGGGCCGGGCGGACTGCGGGCGCGGGTGGCGCATCATGCCCGGATCGCCGCGCGTCCGCACTGGCATATCGACTATTTGCGCCGCCATGCCGTCTGGACCACGGTGTGGTATAGCGTCGATTCGCGGCGTCGGGAGCATCAATGGGCGCGGCTGTTCCAGGAGGTGGGCGGCGCCGTGGCGGTGCCGGGGTTCGGATCATCCGATTGCCGCTGTCCGGCGCATTTGTTCCATTTTCCGCAACGGCCGGACGGCGCGGCGTTTGTTGAAGCGCTGCGTGCACGGTATCCGGATCATCCGCCGGTGTCTTTATGAGGGTTGCAGGTCATGGTGCGGCCCGGGTATTCGGGGCACGATGCCCTTCCCAAGGTCGTGCAAGCATTCATCAAAGCGCGGGGATCGAACGATCGGTCGTTTTGCGACTCAATGGCATAAGCCGCCCTTGACCGCCACCCTAAGGTGAAAAACCCATGTCCGCGCTTTTGCATCTGCTTCATCCCCACGAACGCGATATCGGCTTCCCCGTCAAGCGCTTGCTGCCGGCGGGCGTGGCCCAGACCGTAGGACCTTTTATTTTCTTCGATCATATGGGACCAGCCACCTTCGCGAGCGGAACCACCCAGGAGGACGTGCGCCCGCATCCACACATCGTTTACCGCCGCCAAGAGGCGCAATTCGCGCGCAAACGAAGCTTCGTCCACCTTTTCGGCGAGCAGCACCCGTTCGGGGATCTCGAGCGTGATTTGCCGGTTCATCATGTAGTCTTTCTCTTGTTTCACGCCATTCTACTCGGTTTTGGCAGGGAGGGAGAGGCGGCGATGGGTCACCGGGTCGCCGGGATCGTTGCCGATCACCCGAGCGGGTGTCAGCTTCGGCTTAACTTCTTCACCGAATTTTTCTATATTTCCAGTAAATACAATATCAAACACTTCGGGCAAACATCTGCCGATTTCGGCTGAATATCGAGAGATTCCGGTTTTACGGCTTCGGCGCCGGCCAGGGGAAACCGTCAGGATCAGACCGCGACCCGCGAAGGCGTTGCTATCGCCACCTAAATGCGTTCAAATGAACGACCCCGCAGCAAGCTGTGGGGAATGAGACCCGCAAACGATTAAAGCAAGAAAAGCCCCTGATCTTTCGCGACAAAGTTTCCTTTTAGCCTCATAGGGATTGTTTTTCCGGAAGTCCGGCACCCACTTAGTGAGGGAGCGGGGTATCCGATCAACTTTAGAACTTGTAACAGAAACCATACTAGATCCTGATTGATTTTGATTGCATGCGAGAGGTTCGCTGGCTATGTACGCACACCGTATCATTCAGCCCTTGAAAGATTTACATGTTCAGTTTGACCTGCCGCCTGAATTCGCGGGTTGCCAGGCAGCAGAAATCATTGTACTGCCCGTTCAACCCATCACGCCCCCTGCCATGAGTTGGGAACAGCGGGTACGCCGTCTCGCGGGGACGCTCCGTGAGGACTTTCCCCATGATATTGACGATGCCGACTTGGGAAACGATGCCCCCAGGGCCTCACTGGAATGAATCGCTATCTACTGGACACCAATATCTGTATCGCCTGGTTACAAAACCAAGAATCCGTGGTTCAGCGCATTGTGCAGGCTGGCGAAGGTCATATCTGGCTTTGTACACCCGTGAAAGCCGAATTGTGGTTCGGCGCTTGTAAAAGCCAACGGGTCGCCGACAATCAAGCTCGATTGCGTGTGTTTTTCAACAGCTTGCCCAGTCTGTCTTTTGATGATCGCGCCGCCGAGCAGGTTGGCGACCTCCGCGCGACCCTCGCGCGCGCCGGCACCCCGATTGGCCCTTACGATCTGCAAATTGCCGCTATTGCGTTGGCGCACGGTTTGATCCTGATCACGCATAACACGCGCGAATTTGCCCGCGTACCGGGATTAATCCTCGAAGACTGGCTGGGTGAACCCTGAAAGCAGGATCATCGTCGATGTCCGATCCGGATCACGCGCGAAGAGGATGGACACGGATAATCAATGCGATTCTGATGTATCAGACTCTGTTTTAAAAATTTATTTCTCGTCATCGGCGTTAAACCGTGGAAGCGGGTTCAGCCGGAGCGGACATTAGGCGTTCCCAAATGCAGTTTTTATATCATCATTCATATAACTAATAAAAAAACGTAACACGTAATCATGTTATTTAACGTCAGTTCTGGATAAGGATGGGGAGATGGCCCCCGGTGTGGAACCTGTTA
>ERZ761602.8505-NODE-8505-length-10317-cov-7.063925_pt1 | contig 10317 bp, 9 predicted proteins | sample MGYA00512165_ERZ761602 | MGnify/ENA primary metagenome ERZ761602 (study PRJEB28899, sample SAMN02445085) | bioreactor sludge metagenome | biome: EBPR sludge; isolation source: Thorneside wastewater treatment plant | place: Australia: Brisbane, Thorneside...
CCCGCCCGAGCGCTCGAGCGCCTGCTCGAAATACTGCTGCGCCAGTTCCGGTTTGCCGCCATACGCCGGCGGCAGCAGCGAGTTCATCACACCAAGGTACAACTGACCCTGACCGTCGCGCCCGGCCGGCTCCAGTTCCACCGCGCGCTCGATCACCCGGCGCGCCTTGGGAATGGCGGCGATCGCGTTCCAGTCGTCCGCGTGCGCCTGGATATAGCCGGCCCAGGCACTGCCGAGGCAGAACAGCGCACCCGACTTGCCCGCGTCCGCCTGCGCCACCGCGGCCTCGACCTCCTCGAACTTGCGCTTCTCGATCCCGCACCAGGCCGCGTCGCTGGCGCAGACGCTCAACTCCGCTGCGCTGGACCCGAACGCACTCGGCCCCGACGACGACGACGACGACGTGCCGACGCGCATGAAGTCGCCCGAAGAGGCGCAAGCCGCGCTCCAGACCCAGTCGCCGAAGCCCGGCGCGGGTGGCCCCGCCTCGAGCAAGGCGGCCAGGACGGAGCCCTCGCCGAAGCAGGTCCCAGCCTCGCCCGAGGCGCCGGCCCGGCCGGCTTCGCCGCCGCCGAGCCCGGCCGACGCGCGCCCGAAGGCCGCCGTCGCGCCGGCCGCCGGTGCCAACAAGGGTGGTCTCGACGCGACGCTCGCGCTCGACGACCTGCCCCCTCCGCCGCCGATGCCGGCCCCGGCCGTGGCCGAGCAGCCCGCTCCGACCGCCGCTGCGAGGACCGCGAGCTCGAACCCGCCTCGCGAGAGCGGCGACGGCCCGGTGCGTCGACCGACGAGCGAGCTCATCCCGATCACCCTCAGCACCGACGACGATCCCTCGGCGCCGCGCGCTTCGCTGCCGCACGTCGAGGTCGCCGTGCTCCCGTCGGAGGCCCCGGCGCCCGTGGCGGTGTGGCAGCCGAAACAGCGCCGCATGAGCGGTACGACGGCGCTCGTCGCCGGCATCCTCATCGGCGCCTTGCTCTTCGGCGCCATCCTCGTCGCGGTCCTCGCATTCAAGCCCTGAGGCGGCGCGAGCCGCGTGAGGCGCGCCGAGCGCGCCATGCGCGTTGCGATGAACCCCCCGGGTTGGTATCCCGTGGGGGTGGGCCTGTTGCGATCACTCGTCGACGACCGCGGCGAGTCGGCATCGCCGGGTGCTCTGTTGATGGGCGTGTTGAACCGCACGCCCGATTCCTTCTCCGACGGCGGTGACTACGTCGACGACGCGCGCGCCGTGGAGCGCGCGCTCGCCATGGTCGAGGAGGGCGCGAGCATCATCGACGTCGGCGCGGAGTCGACGCGACCCGGCGCGCTCCCCATCTCCGCGCCGGAGCAGATCGCTCGGCTCGGCAGCGCGATCCGCCACCTCTCCGACGCGAAGGTGCTCGTATCGATCGACACCAGCTCGCTCGAGGTCGCGCGCTTCGCGCTCGACCAAGGCGCGCGCATCATCAACTCCGTCGAGCTCGCGCCCGCCGAAGCGCTCGGGCGCCTCGCAGCGGAGCGTGGCGCGTGGCTCGTGCTCATGCACAGCCGCGGCAGCATGACCTCGATGGCGGGCTTCTCGAGCACGCCCGACGACGCCTACGGCGACGTCGTCGCCGACGTGTGGAGCGAGTGGCGCAGCGCCGCGCAGCGCGCGCTCGACGCCGGGCTCGGCCCCGACCGACTGCTCTTCGATCCCGGGCTCGGCTTCCACAAGAACGCCCGGCACTCGCTCACGCTCTGCGCGCGGCTCGCCGAGCTCGCGCGCGAGGGCTTCGAGATCGTCGCAGGTCCGAGCCGCAAGTCCTTCGTCGCCATCGCCGCTGGGGCGAGCGGCACGGCGCGTGTGCCGCCGAGCGAGCGGCTGGGCGGAACGATCGCGGCGTGTCTCGCCTGTGCGCGCGCGGGAGCCTCGTTCCTGCGCGTGCACGACGTGGCCGCGGTCGCCCAGGCGCTGCGCGTGCAGCGGGCGCTCGACGAAGTGGCCCTCATCGACGTCGAGCGCTCGAGCGCGACGCCGAAGCCTGCGGTCGCCACCACACCCGGTGCGAGCCCCGAGGAGGGTGCACGTGCTTGACGTGCTCGACCGCGTCTTCGCCGGCCGCTCCGCGGCCGAGCTCTTGCGCGACGCGGTCGACATCCTCGTCGTCGCCTACGTCATCTACCGCCTCCTGCTCACGGTGCGCGGCACGCGCGCGATGCAGATGGGCTTCGGCCTCGGCATCGTCTTCTTGCTCTATGCGGCGGCGAACGTCTTCGAGCTCGTCACGCTGCTGAGCCTGCTGCAGTACGTGCTCTCGTCGATCATCCTCGTGGTGGTCGTCGTCTTCCAGAACGACATCCGGCGCGCGCTCGTGCGCGTGGGTGGGCGCGCCTGGCTCGGCCGCGGCCGCAAGCTCGAGCAGTCGCGCGTCATCGACGAGGTCGTCGCCTCGGTGACCGAGCTCGCGCGCCACCGCATCGGCGCGATCATCGCCTTCGAGCAAGACGCCAACCTGCTCGAGTTCACGCGCAGCGAGGGCGTGCAGGTGGGCGCGGCCGTGACTCGCGAGCTGCTCGTCGCGCTCTTCTACCCGGAGTCGGTGAACAAGCTGCACGACGGCGCGGTGATCATCCGCGATCTGAAGATCGAGCGCGCAGGCGTGTTCTTCCCCATGCCCGAAGCGCGCGGGCTCGATCGCCAGCTCGGCACGCGCCATCGGGCCGCGCTCGGCATCACCGAGGAGACCGACGCGGTCGTCGTCGTGGTGAGCGAGGAGCGCGGGACGATCAGTTTCTGCTTCAACGGGAACATCGTGCAGAACATCGACGCGACCTCCCTGCGCCAGACGCTCATGGAGATCCTCGGGCAGAAGTCCCCCGCGAGCACCTCGAAGCGCGATCCGCGACGCACGAGCCTCCCGCCGCCGGCGGCCAAGCTCGGGGGCGAAGCGAGCCCGCCACGGCCTCGCCTCTGCCTCGCCCCGCCAGGGCGCTCGACGCCAGCAGCCTGCCCTCGGAGGACATCCGCAGGTCCGAGTCGCGTGGCTCGGAGCCGCCCCGCGAGGCCGCAGAGCGCGAGCCCGTGTCGACGCGCACGCCGAGCACACCGGAGTCGCGCCCCACGCCGAGCTCGCGCCACGACGAGCCACGCGCGCCCTCGAGCGCCGAACCGCTCTCCGACGACGCGCACGCCCCCCGCAGGCTCAGCGTGCCCATGCCGAAGGCCGCGAAAGCTGCCCCGATACGCACGCCCGCGCCCCCCAAGGTGGAGGCGGAGCGGGGCGACGACGCCGCCGCGCCGAGCAAGCCGAGCTTCGTCGCGGCCGGCAAGCCCAGCGACGAGCCAGCCTCGTCACGCGGCAACGGCGAGGGCTCGACCCGTTCGGAGAGCGCGCCGCCCTCGAGCGGACGCTCGGCCATGCCTCCGCCCGTGGAGCGTAGCCCGAGCAGGAGCGACGAAGCATGAACCGCTCCGACACGGTGCGCAGCTACCTGCTCTCGGCCCTCACGGAGAACCTCGGCCTGAAGGCCGTGGCGCTGCTCTGCGCGCTGGGCTTCTTCGTCTTCATCCAGGGCGCAGAGCGCGCGACGCGCACCTTCTCGGTCGCGGTTGTGCGCACGGTCGCGCCCGCGGCGATGAACCGCCAGTTGCTGACCGAGCTCCCCAACGACATCGCGGTGACGATCAGCGGCCCACGCACGCGCATCGATCGGATCTCCCCCGTCGAGCTCGGTACGATCCGCCTCGAGCTCACGACCGGCTACGAGGGCACGCTCGAGATCAAACCCTCGATGTTCAACGTGCCGCCTGGCCTGCGCGTCGAGCAGGTCTTCCCGAGCACGCTGAGCCTCCGCTGGGACGACGTCGTCGAGCGCACCTTGCCGGTGCAGATCGCGAGGACGGGGCAGCCTCCGCCCGGCTTCAGCGTGCTCGGGAACATCTCCACCGCGCCGGCCACCGTGGCGGTGCGCGGCCCCAAGTCGGTCGTCGACGTGCTCCAGTTCGTGCGCGCCGCGCCCTTCGACGTCTCCGGGCTCGGCGAGGGCTACCACCCACGCAGCCTCGGGCTCGATCCCGCGCCCAAACACGTCAGCTTCGACGTCGAGAGCGTCACGGCCACGGTGCAGATCGTGCGCGAAGAGCGCGTCGTGCCCTTCAAGGCCGTGCGTGTCGAGGTGGTCGGTGCGCCGCTCGCCGTCACCAAGCCCTCGACGGTCACGGTCGAGCTGCGCGGCATCCCCGAGCTGGTCGAACGCGTCGAGTCGGACGCGATCGTGCCGCGCGTGACGCTCCCCGCCGACGTCGACCTGAAGAAGCCGGGCAGCATGATGGCCGACGTGATCGTCGACCTGCCTGGCCTCGACGTCACCGTGAGCCCCAAACAGGTGCTCGTGAAGTGGTGAGCCCCTTCGCGCGGTCTCGCGTACCCGTGGGCGCGCGCCGTGCGCGCTCGGCTGCGGTCGCGGCGGGTCTGGTCGCGGCCTCGCTCGCGCTCACGATCGGCGGGAGCGCGCGCGCCGACCAGGCCGCCAGCGCCACCCAGCCCGTCCCGAAGCTCGACCACGTCGTCGCGCGCTGGTGGTCGGCCGAGCTCGGCGACGTGCGCAGGCCCCAGCTCGTCTTCGCGCGTCAGCTCGCCTTCCAGGCTCGTCTCGAGGCCATGGCGCAGGGTGAGGCGCCCGACTCGGCGATCGGCGACAGGCACCTCCGGGCCGCGCTCCACCGCCACGTGACCGAGTCGATGCTCGAGAGGCTCCCGCTCGAACCGCCTGCGCAGCCGGTCGAGGTCGCGCGTCGCGCCGAGCAGGCGCGCCAAGCGCTGTTCGCGCGCGTCGGCAGCGAAGAGCGCCTGCTCGCGGCGCGAGCGCTCGAGGGCATCAGCCGCGACGAGCTCGACGCCCTCCTGCGCCGCACGGCCCGCGCGAGCCTCTACCTCGAGCGCATGGTCGCGCCGCAGCTCGTACCCACCGACCTCGAGCTCGCCGAGCTCCACGCGAGCGGCGCGACGCCCTTCTCCGACACGCCGATCGCCTCCGCGATGGAGCCGATGCGCCGCTGGGTGCTCGGCCAGCGCCTCGCCGAGGCGCTCGACGCCTTCTTCCAGCGCGCGCGCACGCGCATCACGATCCGCTGGACGGCGAGGCCCGTCGGCAGGGCGGGCTGAGCTCGGGCTCAGCTCACCGCCTCAGCTCACTCGGCGTCGCCGCCCGAGGCCTCGCGTGCTGCAGTGGGCACCTCTTGCGACGCCGGCGAGTCGTCGTCGCCCTGGGCATCGCCCCCGGCTGCGTGGTGCGTGAAGCTGCGCGCGACCCTCCGCGCACGGATGAACTCCGCGAAGGCCACGAGGTTGTCGAGGTCGCGTGGCCCGAGCGACTCGGCGATCTCGCGCAGGGTCTTGCGCAGGGACTCCGCGTTGCGGCCACGCCGCTGCTCTCGCGTCTCCACCGCCGCAGGCTCGCTCGACTCCTCGGGCTTGGCGTCGGCCGGCCAGGCGACGCGCTGGATCGGGTTGAGCGCGTGGGCCGCGAGCCAGGCCTCCATGAAGATGCGCAGGCGCTCGGAGCGGAAGGTGAACCAGCGCTCGCGATCGGCGGCGTAGCTCATCAGCACGTCCTTGAAGCGGCGGAAGGCGCCCTTGCCGTCGATCGCCTGGGTGAGCTTCTTCTGGAGCTCCTCGTCCTCGACCATCGGGATGAAGCGCTCCATCCAGCGGTACTGCTCGCGCGAGCTCACCGGCTCCACGCGCAGGTAGGCCGGGTCGATCGAGATGCGCGCGTGCATCTGGGGATCGGCCACGCCGTCGACCACGCGCAGCACGTCGCCCGTCGCGAGGTGCAGGTAGGAGTGGACCTCGGGCGCGTTGTTCTCGAACGCGTCTTCGAGCGCCTCCCAGTCGACGGGGATGTCGCGCGGCGCTTGCATGGGGCCGGAGGTGCTCTCGTCCTGGGTCATCGTTTCCTCGATCGGGCCCTGTTCGCTCGACTCCACATGGACGACTCGACGTAGAGGCGGGCGCATCGACGCTTGGCTCGGGTCGTCAGACGCTCTCAGGGTGCTTGCCCGGGGAGTGGGTTGCGCCGAAGCCGGCGGGGAAGGCGAGCCTCGATCGAGGCGCACCAGGTTGTCAGCGTAACTCGGCTTAGTCATATCACGTCTCTCGAGGGTGGCCCGGCTCGTTGCTGTCTCGGCGAACGGCAACTTCCGGCAGCGCCAGGGCATTCCTCGATCCTCGAGAACACGCGAGCTCAGGCGGCGGCACGGTACACGTGCGCAGCCGCCCTCCGGGCTCCCGCTCGCCCCGGGGAGCCGCGCCCGACACGGCGCGGTCTCGCCTCAGTGCGTCGTGGCGAGGCCGACGGCGTGCCCCCAGCGCGCCCAAGCCTCGCGGGCGCTCTGCTCGGCCATGCGAGGCTCGAAGGTCTTCGCGGCCGGCGACATGCGCGAGGCCTCGGCGATGCTCGAGAACAGCCCCGCGCCCACGCCGGCGAGCATCGCGGCGCCTCGCGCGGTCGACTCGAGCTCCGCTGGGCGCTCGATCCGGAGGCGACCGAAGTCGGCCTGCATCTGCATGAGCAGGTCGTCGGCGGCCGCGCCCCCGTCGACGCGCAGGCGGGTCGGCTGCGCGCCGAGGTCTTCGCCCATCGCACGCAGCAGATCGCCCACGCTGAACGCGATGCCCTCGAGCACCGCGCGCGCGATGTGGGCCTTCGTCGTGCCGCGGGTGATGCCGGTGAGCAGGCCTCGCGCGTGCGGATCCCAGTGGGGCGCGCCGAGCCCGGTGAGCGCGGGCACGAAGCAGAGGCCGCCCGCGTCGGGGACCGTGCTCGCGAGCTCCTCGATCTCCGCTGCCGACCGGATGATGCCGAGACCGTCGCGGAGCCACTGCACGGCTGCGCCTGCGATGAACGCGCTGCCCTCGAGCGCGTAGGCGACCTCGTCGCCGACCTTCCACGCGACCGTGCTGAGCATGCCACGCTCGCTCGCGCGCGGCTCGGCGCCCACGTTCACGAGCGCGAAGGCTCCGGTGCCGTAGGTGCACTTCGCGTCGCCGACGCCGAAGCAGGCCTGACCGAAGAGCGCCGCCTGCTGGTCGCCTGCGATGCCCGTGATGGGCAGCCCGTCCGGCAGGAAGCCGAGCCCCTTCGTGACGGCGATCGCGGCCGCCGAGGGCACGACCTCGGGCAGCACGGAGCGCGGCACACCGAGCAGGCCGAGCATCGGCTCGCTCCAGGCGAGCGTCGCGAGGTCGAGCAGGAGCGTGCGGGAGGCGTTCGAGACGTCGGTCACGTGACGCGCCCCACCCGACAGGCGGTGCACGAGGTAACTGTCGATCGTGCCGAAGGCGAGCTCGCCGCGCTCCGCGCGCGAGCGGGCGCCGTGCGCGTGCTCGAGCAACCACGCGAGCTTCGTGCCGCTGAAGTAGGGGTCGAGCACGAGGCCCGTGCGCCGCTTCACCTCGGCTTCGTGCCCCGCGGCCCGCAGCGTGGCGCAGGCGTCCGCGGTGCGGCGGTCCTGCCAGACGATCGCGCGATGCACCTGCTCGCCGCTCGCGCGGTCCCAGAGCAGCGTCGTCTCGCGCTGGTTCGTGATGCCGATCGCCGCGATGCGGCCGGCGTCGATCGCCCCGGCCTCGAGCGCGCCGCGCACGCTCGCCTCGACCGAGTGCCAGATCTCCGACACGTCGTGCTCGACCCAGCCCGGCTGCGGGTAATGCTGGGGAAACTCCGCGTTCTTGCGCGCGAGCGTGCGCCCCTCGAGGTCCATCACCAGCGCGGTGGTGCCCGTCGTGCCCTGATCGATCGCGAGCAGCAGGTCTCTCTTCATGGCGTGCTTCCTCGTGGACGGAGCCTCGGGCTCAGGCTGCCCGGCCCTTCGTGAGCGCGCGCTCCAGCTTCGCGAAGGCCGCGCGCAAGACCTTGAGGTGCTCGGTCTGCGACCTCGCGACCGCGTCGAGGCGCTCGACGAGCTCGCCGAGCTGCGCGCCGCCGCGCGACTGCGCGCGCTGCGAGGTGTTCATCGCGTTGACCATCTCGCTGATCTCCGCGATCGACTGCGAGATGCGCAGGCCGCCCTTGGCCTGATCGTCGCTCGAGCGCTCGACGCTCTGCGTGATCGTGCGCATCTTCTCGGCGCTCTTCATGATCTGATCGGAGCCGCGCGCCTGCTGCGCAGTGGCCGCGGCGATCTGCTGCACGGTCTCGGCGATGCGGCCGATCGCGTCGGTGACCTGCTTCGAGCCCTTCGCCTGCTCGACGGTGGCGCCGGCGATCGCGCGTACCATCGTCGTCGACTTCTGCGAGCTCTCGAGGATCTTCTTCAGGGCGCGCTCGGCCTCGTTGGAGACCTCGACGCCGCGCGAGACGTTCTGCGCGCCTCGCTCGACGGCGCCGATGGCGTTGCGGCTCTCGGACTGGATCGTCTTGATGAGCTCGGCGATCTCCTTCGTGCTGCCGCCCGCGCGCTCGGCGAGATCCTTGATCTCGTCGGCGACGACCGCGAAGCCCTTGCCGTGCTCGCCGGCCTGCGCCGCGATGATCGCGGCGTTGAGGGCGAGCAGGTTGGTCTGCTCGGCGACGTCGTCGATGACCTGGAGGATCTGGCCGATGGCCTCGATGCGCGAGCCCAGGTTCGAGATGATCGCGACAGTTTCGTAGCTCGACTCACGGATGCGATCGATCTCGCCGATGGTCTTCAGGATGGCCTCGGCGCCGCGCTCGGCGTCGAGCGCGACCTCTTCGGAGAGGCGCGCCGTCTCGTTCGCGTTCGACTGCACCTGGTCGATCGAGACGTCCATCTCGTTCATCGAGGAGCTCGTCTCCTCGGCGGTGAGCGAGAGCGCGTCGACGTTCCGGGCGACCTCTCGGATCGAGTAGGCCATCTCCTCGATCGACGTGGCGGTCTCGCGCACGCTCGCAGCGAGCTCGGCCACGTGGTGGGCGACGAGCTCGTTGGTGGTCGTCACCGCGAGGATGCTCGAGCTCGACTCCTCCGCGCTCGCCGCGAGCGACTCGATCGACGTGTAGACCTCGGAGAGCGAGGCGCTCACCGTGGCGACCTGCGCGCCCATGTCGGCGCTGAGCTGCACGACCGGCGCGACGCCGTCGGCGCAGCCGTCGATCCCGGCGCCGAGCGCCTCGAGGCGCGGCTCGAGCTCGCTCAGGTCGACGCGCGCCGCGCTCGCCTTGGCCTTCTCGACGGCGCGCTCGAGCTCGACGATGCGAGCCTCGAGGTCTGCCCGCTCGTCGACGACGCGACCGATCTCGTCCCACACGGGCCCGAGCTCCGGCGGCGCGTCCTGCGGCGGCCTGACGGTGCGACCCCGGCGCGCCTCACGCAGCGCCTCGAGCAGAGGAGCCACCGAAGTTGCTCCTCCCTGCTGCGCGCCCATCAAGACGACGCCGCCGGCGAGCACGCCGTAGGCGACGAAGAGCTGGGTGGTGAACGTCGGGAGCGCCGTCGCCGCCAGGCCGAAGAGGGCCGAAGCGCCGACGAGCAAGAGGAGGGTCCAGAGCGCGCGCGAGCCCATTCGGCGGGCAGCGTAGACGGTGAAGGCCCGCGACGGAACCGCGGCGACCCACCCCGGGCCACCCGAGCAGGCCCCGGGGGCTTGCGGCGACGAAGAGCTGCCCCACCTGCAGAGAAGGATGCGTGGGAGCCCCGAGGATCGGTAGACTCCTCCTCGGCGTCGCGGAGAGCGCGGCGAGTCCCTCGCGAACGGACCAGGAGCAACGAATGACAGGACGTATCTTCTCGATCGCAGTGATGGCCCTCGTCGGCGCGACCACCGCGGCGTGCGGCGACAGCGGCAGCGACGGCGTCGGCGGCGGTGGCACCACCGGCCCCGAGGTCGACTGCGCGAGCGTCACCGTGAAGGGCTACAGCGAGCTCACCATCTGGAACACCTGCACCGAGTGCCACGCGAGCACGCGCGTCGGCAGCCAGGCGCGCCAGTCCGCGCCCGAGGGCTCGGACTACGACACCTACGAGCTCGCGAAGCAGACGGCCGAAGAGGCCCAAGACCAGGTCTTCAAGGGCCTGATGCCGCCGTCGGGCTTCTCGCAGCCGACGCAGTCCGAGAAGGACGACCTCTACGCCTGGGTGCAGTGCGGCCAGCCCGAGTGAGCTCCACCACGGCGCTTGCGAGCTCGACGCGGCGATCGATCGTCGCCGTTGCGAACTCGCAAGCGACGGTGTAGACAGCTCGCCCTGCCTGAGCAGGCACCTGGAGAGGTGACCGAGTGGCCGAAGGTACTCGCTTGCTAAGCGAGCGTAGGTCAAAAGCCTACCGAGGGTTCGAATCCCTCCCTCTCCGCTGAAGCGTTGCCGGCGACTCGATTCGCTGCAGAACGCGA
>ERZ761602.8506-NODE-8506-length-10315-cov-9.680117_pt1 | contig 10315 bp, 9 predicted proteins | sample MGYA00512165_ERZ761602 | MGnify/ENA primary metagenome ERZ761602 (study PRJEB28899, sample SAMN02445085) | bioreactor sludge metagenome | biome: EBPR sludge; isolation source: Thorneside wastewater treatment plant | place: Australia: Brisbane, Thorneside...
CGGTAACGCTGGCGAATTCGAAACCGTCAACGGTAAATGCAACGCGGGAAACGCACTCAGAGTTCTCGATCTCAACCTCGATCTCGGTCGGCTTGCTTATCGTGTCGCCGGGTTCGGGCGAGATGATGACGGCCCGGGCATTGCAGCTTGTATCGCGCAAAAAGTAGAACGCGGTCGCACCGGCACCGAGAACGAGCGAAAGAGCAAGAAAGCCGCCGGCCGCGAGAAAAAGCCCTTTGGAACTCGAACCGCCGGCCTCGGTTTCTGCTGCCTGCGGAGATTCGTCTCCCGGTGCAGTTTCTTCCGCGGCAGTTTCATCTCCCGACGTTGCCGGAACTGCCGTTGCCGGTGCCTCGGCGGAGCCTTCCTTTACGTATTCAAGGGTAAGTGAAGCAGAACCGCCGAGCAGTATTTCATCGCCATCGGCGAGATATATCTCACCCTTGACGGGGGCACCATTCACCGTGGTTCCGTTGCTGCTGTTGAGGTCGATGAGGCAAAACTCTTCGCCGCGGAGCTCGATCTCAACGTGGTAGCGCGAGACGTTGCTATCGCCGGCGAACGAGATGGAGTTGTCCGTGGCACGGCCGATGGTCACCAGGCCGGAACCGAGAAAGAACTCGCGGTCGTCAAATTTGAGCTTCGCTTCAGGCATTTACCAAAAAACCGGGCGTTACCCTTTCATCAAAATCGGCCGCAAGCTCCGTCGTAAGGGCAGCGGCCGCGGCACTAACCTAAATTTTTGACGCGCCGTGAACGGGCGTTTTGCGTTCCTAGAAGGCTCCGTCACTTCCGCTCCGGAAAAACAGAAAATACACGCCGACCGAAAAGGCGATGACAAACACCGCGATGACGAAGAGCGTGACGACCGCCCAAACAGCACTCCGGCCGCTCTTTTCTTTTACCGGCGAAGACGCGGGCACGGCCGCTACCGGCTCATCAGGCACGGCTTCGTGAAGGTCGGGTTGCGGCTCGATGTCGAGCCCGCCCGGCACAGATGCCGGCGGTGCGGCATCGGGAACGGCTGCGGCTTGACCTCGCTGCGGCGTATATCCGCTCGACTGGCGAAAGACCGGCTGCGGCATCGACCAACCGCCCGCCGCTGCTCCGGGTTCCGGTCGCGATTCGGGCCGTTCGGTCGGGATATCGTCCGGGGAAGAGATATCGCGTTCTTGCATTTCTGCAGTTCCGTCGTTCATTTCGGACCACCTCCGGTCTGAAGTGTTGGGCACGGCGCCCCGGATCAGCTAGAAAGATCCAGGACGTCCGAGCGGGTAATGATCCCTGTAATTCGCTTAAAGTCTTCTATCACAACAGCAGGCGATTCCAAAAGCTTCGTCTTTATCTCATTTATGCTCGAATCGACCTGAACGACCGGGAAGCTCGGTTCCATGATGTCGCTGACCTTTGCTTCGAGCAGCGAACCATCCGCCAGCAGCTTTGCCAGGACGCGGCTTTCGCGGAAGCTTCCAACCGAGCGGTTGTCCTCGATCACCGGCATCTGCGTGATGCCGTTCTCTGACATACGCGAAAGTGCGGCGGCGACCGTCTCACCGGGTTCGGCAAAAACGAGCTGACCGGGTGAGCTGCCGTTCTTGGTCTCGATTATGAGTCCTGCCGTGATCTTTTGCGGTTCGAGCAGGAGCTTCTCCTTCATCCATTCGTCGGAATGGAACTTCGTCAGGTAGTGCTCGCCTGTATCGCAAACGATGAAGACGATCACGGCGTCGTCGTCCGCTTCTTTGGCGATTTTCAATGCGGCTGCGAAGTTCGTGCCGGTCGAGCCGCCGCAGAAGATGCCCTCTTTCCGCGAAAGCTGGCGGGCAAGGTCAAACGATTCGCGGTCGGTGACGTTGATGACCTCGTCGATCACGCTCATATCGGCATTGCCAACCGGCAGGCTCTGGCCGATGCCTTCGACCAGGTAAGGGGTCGCTTCCGGCACGCGGCCCGAGTCCTTGTAGGTCTTAAAGATCGAGCCGTAGGGGTCGGCGCCGATGATCTTGATGTTCGGGTTTTGTTCTTTAAGATATCGGCCCGTTCCGCTAATCGTTCCGCCCGTTCCGATGCCGGCGACAAAGTGGGTTATCTTTCCGTCGGTATCCCGCCAGAGTTCGGGGCCGGTCGTCCGGTAATGTGCCGCCGGATTGGCCGGGTGGTTGTATTGATCGGGATAAAAGGAGTTCGGTGTTTCCTGCGATATGCGCTTTGCGGTTTCGACGTAATGGTCCGGTGTGCCGGGCTTTGCCGCAGACGGGCAGACGACGATATCGGCACCGAGCGATTTCAAGTACCGCATCTTCTCGACCGAGACCTTGTCCGTAAGGACAAAGATGCACTTATATCCGCGGACCGCCGCAACAAGTGCCAGGCCGATGCCGGTATTTCCGGATGTTGCCTCGATCAGGGTGCCGCCCGGCTTAAGGACGCCTTCTTTTTCGGCCCAATCGACCATTGAGATGCCGATCCGGTCCTTTACTGAATAGCCGGGATTGAGGCTTTCCATCTTGGCGAGGATAGTCGCCTTGACACCGAACTGGCGGGCAAGATTATTGACCTTCACCAGCGGGGTGTTTCCAATAAGTTCAAGAACGCTTTCGTAATATTTCATTTATCAAAGGATAAAATAAACTAATTGATTGTGCGATGCCCTAATCTTAAACCCACTTTAAATTCCTGTAAACTTGAAACGAACAAAACGGAAATTTCGTATAGAAACACAGAAATTATGGGAAAAAGGCGGTTTTTTGAACTCAATTTCGCAGCCGGGCTGATCATTTCGCTCGGCATTCTTGTCTTTACGGCCGATGCGCAGTTAGCGGCAAACGCCGCCCAACGGGCGAGCGACGATGCGCAACGGCGGATAGAGAGCTTTGAGAAGGTCTGGGCAACGGTCAATGAAAAGCACTATGATCCAACCTTCGGCGGGGTCGATTGGGCGGCGGTCCGCGTCAAATACGAGCCGCTCGCCCGAGCGGCGAAGACCGACGACGAACTTCACGGTGTGCTCCGCCGAATGCTAAGCGAGCTAAAGCTTTCGCACTTCGGCATCCATTCGGGTAATCCGGAGTTCGGTTCGGGAGCGGGTGAGGTTGGCGTAGAGCTGAAATCGCTTCGCTCCGGGATGACCGTCTTTCGTGTCGATAAGGGTTCAGCGGCCGAAAAGGCCGGGCTCAAGCCCGGAATGGTGATCACGTCCATTGACGGAAGATCTTCAGCAGAGATCCTCGAAAAGCTCGAATCTGCGATCGCCGGACGAGACCTGACAGATGGTACCCGGCGTGCTTATCGCGAACGGCTCTTTGAGGCTTCGCTTGGCGGTGAGCCCGGGAGCGAAGTCAAGATCGGCATCAGTGAACCGGGAAAGGCCGCTCGAACGGTGACGGTCGTCCGCGAAGAGTTTGCCGGTGAATATTCGCAGCCGCTGGGCAATTTTCCGGCACAGCCGATGAAGTTCGAGTCGCGGCGGCTTGAGGGCAATATCGGCTACATTAGCTTTAATATGTGGGTCATCGCTCAGATGCCGAAGCTGCGTGCCGCAATGAGGGAGCACGCGGACGCGGCGGGTATTATTATCGATCTTCGCGGCAATCCGGGTGGAGTTGGTGGCATGGCCAGCGGGCTTGCGGGCATGATGCTGAAAGAAGAGCTATCGCTCGGATCGATGCGTTCGCGCGAAAGCGTTATGAATTTCTCGGTCTTTCCGCAGCCCGGTGCATTCCGCGGGCCGGTCGCCGTTCTGATTGACCACGGTTCGGGCTCGACCAGCGAGATCTTTGCCGCCGGGCTTCAGGATGCCAGCCGAATAACGCTAGTTGGTGAGCGGACCGCCGGAGCGGTTCTGCCGTCATTTTTTGAAAAGCTGCCGACCGGTGCAACATTCCAATACGCCGTCTCGGATTACCGGTCGCCAAAGAATGTGCTCGTTGAGGGCCGTGGAGTTGACCCGGACGTCAAGGCCGAGCTTGACGGTGAAAGCCTGGCTAAGGGAATCGATACGCAGCTTCAGCGGGCGGTCGAGGTAATACAAAAAAAGGGGAAATAAATGAAACTGAATAAATATCTCTTGATGCTTCTTGCACTTGTCTTTTCAGGTTCCGCGGTTGCTCAAAAAGCCGGCGAAGGCGGGGCGAAACCGAGCCTTCCGTCCGCGTCGGAGATAGTTGCAAAATACGTTGCAGCTATCGGCGGACGCGAGGCGAACGCAAAGTTCAAGTCGCGGGTCACTACGGGAAAGGTTTCGTTCTCGCCGATCGGGCTGAGCGGTACTTACGAGCAACTCGCAGCATCGCCGAACCGGTCAGCTTTAAGGATGGACCTAGCAGGTGTCGGCCAGTTCCTGGACGTTACCGATGGAGGAATCTCGTGGGCTAACGACCCGATCCAGGGATTTCGCCAACGCTCGGGCAAGGAACTCGAGCAACAAAAGAACACGGCGCTGTTTGCACGCACTTACGACCTTAATGCGGCCTATACATCGCTTGAGGTAAAGGGCATCGAACAGGTCAACGGCAGCGATGCCTACGTTGTGATAGGAAAACAGACCGGCCTGCCGGACGACACCATTTATTTTGATGTTGCGAGCGGCCTGATCGTCCGGACCGATTCGACCTCGATCTCACCGCAGGGCGAGATCAAGACCCAGTCGTTTCCGAGCGATTATCGCGAGGTGGACGGGGTCAAAATACCGCACAAGATCCGTTCGGTGATCCCGAACATGGAAGTTACTCTGACCGTTGATAAGGTAGAACACGACGCGGCCGTCAGCGAAGAGAAGTTCGCTAGGCCGAAGTAACTGCGGTTTTCAGTTCGGTGACCCCGAGGAACTCTTCACGCTTTTTGAGGAGTTTCGCGGGGTCATTAGTTATAACGGCCTTGACGCCAAGCCGTGCGGCACGCTTGACCCAGCGGCCGTGATCGGCGGTCCAGATGGCAACGGGAAGCCCGGCCTTTGCGGCTTTTTTCATCAGCTTTTCGGTGGCGAGCGAGTAATGGATCGAAAGCTCATGGGCACCGATCTCTTCGGCTAGCCGCACAAGATGCTTTTCTTTGCGGAGAATGGTCTTGATCTTCGGAGCAAAAAGCGCAGCGGTCCGAACCTCGGGAAGATTTTCGCGAAAAAAGGTCACGACCGGAAGCCGAAAGCTCTTGACGATCAAAGTGCCAGTGACGTCGGCCCGTTCGATGACGGCTGCCGCCGCCCTGGCGAGCGGGTAGAGATCGTCACTTTTGCACTTTAATTCAACGTAGATCTCGCCGCGAAAGCCCTTCAAAAATTCGAGTGCGGCGGCCAGTGTTACGATCCGTTCGTCGGAAAACTCGGCCTTTGCCCCGTTCTTTCCCGGCCGCGAAAACCAGCTTCCGACATCAAAGTGCGAAAGCTCTTCGGAACTGTATGCCGCGACCTTGCCGCGCCTTCTGGCAGTCCGCTTGAGCGATGGGTCGTGGATGACAACCGGGATGCCATCGGCCGCGAGCCGGACGTCAAACTCGATGCCGTCGGCCCGACAATCGATCGCACGTTGAAAAGCTGCGAGCGTATTTTCCGGAGCGACGGCGCTTGCGCCGCGATGGGCGACAATAAGCGGAATAGGATGAGCCGGGCCGGTGAGGTCGAAGATCTTCATCGGATTTTGTTCGGGTCAGACCTTTTCAAGCAGAAAGATCGTTTTTGACCACGCAATAGGTTCATTGAACGGGAACCTATGATTGCCCACTATCCTAAAATACTGCTGTGAAATCCGTCTTACATCTTCGAGCGGATGTATCTTGAATTTGTAAAGAAATTCGAGCATCGACCCGACAAGGGAGGGCTTGACCGGGATAAAGACCAGCTTTGCTCCAGGGCGAAGGACGCGAGCCATTTCGGCAAGGCCCGATTCGAGCGATACATACTCGAGCACGCCGCAGGTAATGACCAGATCAAAAGTTTCATCGGCGAACGGAAGTTCAAGGACGTTTCCCTGGACTACCTCGATACGCTTATCATCGGTCTTCTTGTCTCGTCGAAATTCGCTCCGGGCGATATCAAGCGAGCGGTGCGAGAGGTCAAGGGCGACGGTTCCGCGGTGCGGAATTCCCGAATCCTCAAGCCCGAGCGTGATGATCCCGGTGCCGCTTCCGGCATCGAGCACCAGCGACTCGGGGGTCAGCCCAAGGTCGAGCGAGCGGATGTATTTTGCGACCGAGGCACGGTAGCCATTGACCCGAAGAGCAACGTTATGGACGTCGGCAATTCGGTCGTAGAAGCTCTCGGTCTTGCTCTTCGAGCGTTTATCGGCGGTCTTAGCGGGGCTCATTGTTCAGCGAGAAGCGCCTTTATGCGGCGATGCATCTCCTCCATTCGGCTCGGGCTCGAACCGGATTCGATAAAGCGTATTGTCCCTTTCCGGTCGATCAGGACCGCGGTCGGGAGGGCCGTTGCCCCGTACTGGATCTGTGCCTGCTGGTCGCGGGTTACGACAAAATCATACGGCAGGCGATACTTTTCGCGAAAGCGTTTCAGGAACTCGATCTCGTTCGGATTATCGACGTTGAATCCTTCGGCACGCCCATAGTATCGGGTGACGCCAAGGACGACAAAGCCTTTGTCGCCGTAGTCACGCTGCCATTCGGTCAGGTGCGGAAACGCATCGAAGCACGGCCCGCACCACGTTGCCCAGAAATCGAGAAGAACGACCTTGCCGCGGAGCGAGGCAAGCGTTTGCGGCTGGCCCGGAAACCAGCGGTCAACGCCGGGAAGTTCCAATGCTGGCTCGGCCATCAGTTTGTAGTGCTTCTCGCGAGCCTTCAGCCGGCGGATCGCGTCATTGGCCACGGCCTTGTTGGAGAATGCCTTGCCCGCTTCGATGAGGGCGGACATATAGCCTTCCATCGCAGCGGACTTGCGGCCCTGGTCGATAAGGTAAACGAGCAGTTTGTCGGCCGCGTAGAAATAAAGGTCAGAGGCACCGACGCCCGCAGCGACGTTTCGCATATCGGTCAAAGCGCTTTCGGCCTCGGCCGATTTTCCGGAATCGCGATAGCTCTCGAAGAGCAGCATTCCGTTGTCGAGTAGTTCATCAAGCCCGCGGGTCTGAAGACTCGGGTCGGCGAGCATCGACTTTGACGTGCGGTAAGAACGGTCGGCAAACTGGACTGCCTTTGCCGGGCTCGCAGCCGCGAGGTAAGCCTTTGCCAGTTCATTGTTCATCCGCGAGACTTCCGAAGCACGACGCGGTTCGCGGCCGTCATATTCGGCAAGATAGCGGGTCGCGTCCTCAAAGTTTTTCTGCTTTGCGTAAATGACGACAAGGAGCGAACGGGCGGTCTGCGCCTTCTCACCGACAGTGTCGGTGCGGGCAAGGTATTCGGCAAGCGAGGCGGCGGTACGTTCGAGATTCTCCGAGATCCAATGGAGCAGTGCCTTATAGTAAACGTCCTCGGTCGAGAGGCCGGTCCGCTCCTCGGCGGCCATCGCATATTTCGCCGCGAGCTGCTTCTGCTCACGTTCGGTCTCAAGCCTTAGCTCCTCGGAATAGGCGATCTTCTTTTTGGCATATTCCTCGAACTTGTTCCGCCGGAAGGCATTGGCCTCCTCATACATTTCGCGGACAGGCCGTTCGGTTCGGTCGGCCTCCGATGCGGAAATTGCGGCCGGGCCGGTCCTTGAACGCCGCGATTGGGCGGACATCTCGGCCGCGGCGAGTGAAAAAAGAATGAAGAGAATAACTGCCGATCTCATAAGTGGGTTACGATGCCGCGGCTTCCTTGCCGGATGCCGGAAGAAATTGGCGGCCAAGGTCCGGAACCGAGCCCTTCAGTACCGCTTCGGCGATCAACTGAGCCGTCACCGGTGCTAGCAAAATGCCATTGCGGTAATGCCCGGCCGCGACGAAAAGCCCGGAAACACCCGGGACGGCACCGATGATGGGATCGCCGCCCGCAGCGAACGGCCGCAGCCCTGCCCATTTGTCGTCCGGTTCGCGTCCGGCAAGCCCGGGCAAGAGCCGCTCCGCTGACTGCCGCAACGATAGTACACCATCCGCAGTAACGTCAGTGTTAAAACCGGCGTCCTCAACAGTCGCCCCGACCAAAAGCCGGCCGTCCCGCCGCGGGACAAGGTAACCGCCGGCACCGTAAACGACATGCCGCAACGAAGAAACACGTTCGAAGGCGATTACCTGGCCCTTCACAGGTGTAACTCGCGGGCAACGGACATCGGCCTTATCAAGCAATTCCGATTGCCACGCCCCCGCGGCAATGACAATCGCATCGGCCTCGAGCGACTTGCCCTTGACCGAAACGCCAACGGCCTTTCCGTTCCGGATCTCCAACTCATCGACCGGGGAATTTTCGTGCACCTCGATCGAATTCCGTCGGGCAAATTCCAGAAGTGCGGCGACGAGCTTGCGGTTTTCGACCTGTCCGTTGTCCGGATAAAGCATGCCGCCAACAACATCGAGGGAAAGCGAGGGCTCGAGTCTGGCAATATCAGTCGACGAAAGCAATGCGGCATTGATTCCCGCAGTCTGCTGGGCGGCCATTCGGCCACCGAGATGTTCGAGATCTTCATCTGACAATGCAACGCAGATCGTGCCGGTGCGGTCGAGTTCAATATCAATGCCAGTCTCATCGGCAAGCCGCTCTGCAAACTCCGGGTAAAGCTCATTCGAACGCCGGCAAAGGCGGTACATTGCATCGACCGTCTCGGTCTCGGCATCCGGGGCAAGCATCCCGGCCGCGGCCCATGACGCCTCGCGGCCTGCCTGTCCTTTTTCGAGAACGGTAACACGCCCGGCACCGGCGAGACGCAACTCGCGTGCAGCCGCAAGGCCGATCACGCCGCCACCGATAATGAGAACGTTCATAAAGCGAAAAAATATTATAAGATATCAGCATATAAATTCGTATGAAGCACAACATCACATTGATACCAGGAGACGGCATTGGGCCTGAGATTACATCGGCGACGGTCCGCATTATCGAAGCGGCAGGCGTTGACGTTGAGTGGTCGACGCATATCCTTGGCGCACAGGCACAGGAGAAATACGGCACCACGCTGCCGGACGATGCGATCGGCTCGATCCGCGAGAACCGCGTTGCTTTGAAAGGGCCGATAATGACCCCGGTCGGGAAGGGATTCACCTCGGTCAATGTGGGGCTGCGGAAGGCTCTTGACCTTTACGCCAACGTACGTCCGGTAAAGGCTCTGCCGAACGTGCCTTGCCGCTACCCGGAACTCGACCTTGTGATCGTCCGCGAGAACACCGAAGGGCTTTATTCGGGCATCGAGCACGTGGTTGTCCCCGGCGTGGTCGAGAGCCTTAAGGTCATCACTGAAAAGGCCTCGCGGCGGATCGTAAAGTATGCCTTCGAGTTTGCCCGCGACAATGGCCGCAAGAAAGTGACCGCCGTCCACAAGGCGAACATCATGAAGCTCTCAGATGGGCTCTTTCTCGACCTATTTTACGAGGTCTCGAAGGATTTTCCGGATATCGAAGCCGACGATAAGATCATCGATAACTGCTGTATGCAGCTCGTTATGCGGCCGGAGCAGTTTGACGTGCTCGTTATGGAAAACCTTTACGGCGACATCCTCTCGGATCTTTGTGCCGGGCTGATTGGCGGGCTCGGCCTTGCACCGGGAGCGAACATCGGCGAACAAGGGGCGGTGTTCGAAGCGGTTCATGGATCCGCACCGGACATCGCGGGGCAGGGCATTGCCAACCCGACGGCGATCCTGATGTCCGGGTTGATGATGCTTCGCCACATCGGTGAAAATGACGCAGCCGAAAGAGCGGAAAAGGCAATGCTCGCGGTTTTTGCCGAGGGCAAATACCTTACTCGCGACCTCGGTGGAACGACCAACACTGCCGACTTCGCTTCGGCAATAATCGAAAAGCTTCGCGCCATCGAGACTGCTGCTGCCTAAAGAGCCGCAGGATGGATCGGGGAGCCCGAACAATTAGAGGTTGCGACGGATCGCAACCTCTTTTTTAATTGTTCGGTTATCGTCGGTGTCAATTTACCGGAGTTCCAATAAAGTCAATGTCCAACACATTATCGTCGGCAGAGACCACTCGTGACGAAACAGGGAAATCGACGCCTTTTGCCTTTACGGACACGATATAGCTTCGCCCCGCAGGAATATCGGGTACCAGATAGTGGCCGAACGAATTGGAAACGACCGAAACGCTTACTCCGGTACCAAGTGCCGTCACGGTGATCGATGATCCACTTAGCCCACGGCCGTCAGTATCGATTATCCGACCCCCGATGACGATCGGAGCTGCGGTCGGAGCCACATTGGCAAATACGACCTGTTCATTCGAAT
>ERZ761602.8507-NODE-8507-length-10314-cov-11.724535_pt1 | contig 10314 bp, 10 predicted proteins | sample MGYA00512165_ERZ761602 | MGnify/ENA primary metagenome ERZ761602 (study PRJEB28899, sample SAMN02445085) | bioreactor sludge metagenome | biome: EBPR sludge; isolation source: Thorneside wastewater treatment plant | place: Australia: Brisbane, Thorneside...
TGGACAGCACCTCGAACTGCTTCTCGCCGTCGACGTCGGCGATCTCGATGATCGAGATGTCGAAGGTGCCGCCGCCGAGGTCGAACACGGCGATCTTGCGGTCGCCCTTGCCGTGCTTGTCGAGGCCGAACGCGAGCGCCGCCGCGGTGGGCTCGTTGATGATGCGCTTGACGTCGAGGCCGGCGATGCGGCCGGCGTCCTTGGTCGCCTGGCGCTGGCTGTCGTTGAAGTAGGCCGGCACCGTGATGACCGCCTCGGTCACCGGCTCGCCGAGGTAGTCCTCGGCGGTCTTCTTCATCTTGCGCAGCACTTCCGCGCTGACCTGCGGCGGCGCCAGCTTCTTGCCGCGGGCCTCGACCCAGGCGTCCCCGTTGTCGGCGGCGACGATCCTGTAGGGCATCAGGTCGATGTCCTTCTGGACTTCCTTCTCGGTGAACTTGCGGCCGATCAGGCGCTTGACCGCGTACAGCGTGTTCTTCGGGTTGGTCACTGCCTGGCGCTTGGCGGACGCGCCGACGAGGACCTCGCCGTCTTCCTGGTACGCGATGATCGACGGTGTGGTGCGCGCGCCCTCGCTGTTCTCGATCACCTTGGTGGTGTTGCCTTCCATCACGGCGACGCACGAGTTCGTCGTGCCGAGGTCGATGCCGATGATCTTGCCCATGTTCTGTTGGCTCCTGTTGCAGCGGATGCGGATGTCAGTGAGTTGCGGCTCGGCGCGCGGCTTTCAAGCCCGTGACGGGTGGTTCCGGGGTTCCGGCGGCTTCGCCTACCTCGGCGCGGCCACCGTGACCAGTGCCGGTCGCAGCACGCGTTCGGCGATGGCATAACCGCGCTGGAGCACGGTGACGACGGTGTTGGGCTCCTGTTCGGCCGGCACCATCGAGATCGCCTGGTGATGGTGGGGGTCGAACTTCGCGCCGGCCTCGGGGTTGATCTGCAGCATCTTGTGGCGCTCCATCGCGTGGCTCAGCTGGCGCAGCGTGGCGTGTACGCCCTCGAGCAGCTGCTCGTTGGTCGCGTTCGGCAGTGCCACGGCCGCCTCCAGGCTGTCGCGCACCGGCAGCAGCGATTCGGCGAAGGCCTCGATCGCGAACTTGCGGACCTTGGAGACCTCCTCTTCAGACCGGCGCCGGGTGTTCTCGACCTCCGCGCGCGCGCGAAGGAAGGCGTCGTTCAGCTCGGCGTGGCGGGCCTCGAGCTCGGCCAGCCGCTCCTCGGCGGAGGGCTGGTCGGCAGATTCCGGCTGGGTCGAGGCGGCAGCGGCCTCCTGGCCGGCCGGATCGGGGATGGGGGCTGGGGAGTCGGCGATCATGGTGCTGGCAATGAAACCTTTTCGGCAAATGGGGGTGATGGCTGAGCCTTCAAGGCTCGACCTTGCGGAAAACTAGGGGTGACGCAGGGGCTTTCAAGCGTCGCCGCGGTCGTCCAGGCTCGCGCTCCAGCGCTGCCAGTCGGCGAGCTGGCGCCGATCGCGCTTGGTCGGGCGGCCTTGCTCCAGCGCCAGTGCCGGCTCCACCCCCTGGCGGCGCGCCTCGGCCGCGCGGCGGCCAGCCTCGACGCTTTGCGGGGTCTCGCGGTACAGCAGCCGCGCCACCGGGGCCGGCCCGCGGATGTGGCTCAGCCCGAGGATCTCGAGCTCCTGGACGAAGCCCGCGCGGCGCAAGGCGACCCGGTCGCCCACGCGAAGCTCGCGCCCCGCCTTGGCCGGCCGTCCGTTGACCTGCACGCGGCCCTTGAGGATCTCTTCGGCGGCCAGTGCCCGGGTCTTGAACAGCCGTGCCGCCCACAGCCACTTGTCGAGCCGTACGCCGGCGGGCGAGGTGGGGTGCTCGTCAGCCACTTCCGTCCCCAGCCAGCGGGACGCGGGCCTTCGCGTCGAGTCCCGCGACGCGTCCGTCGACGAGGCGATTGTCCAGGGTCAGGCTGCCACCCAGGTCGAGGACGATCTCGCGGCAGATCGCCAGGCCCAGCCCGGAGCCCCCCGGCGGCGACTCGCTGCCGCGCGCGAACGGCTGGAACAGCTTCTGGCGCAGGGCCGGCGGGATACCCGGCCCGTCGTCGGCGACGTGCAGCACGGCGTCGCCGGCCTCGCGGGCGACGGCCACGATCAGGGTGCCGCCCGGCGGGCCGTGGTGGATCGCGTTGTGCACCAGATTGCGCGTCAGCTCGCGCAGCGCCCACTCGTGCGCCCGGACCGCGCAGCGGTCATCGGCCCGCAGTTCGAAGTCCAGGTGCCGGTCCGCGATGAGGGGCGACAGGTCCAGCACGACGGCGCGCACGATCCCGGCCCAGTCGACGGCACTCGCCTGCCCTTGGTGCCGCAGCTGCTCCACCTTGGCCAGCGCGAGCATCTGGTTGGCCAGCTCGGTTGCGCCGCCGACGGTGTGGGCGATCTCCTGCAGCGCCTGCCGCGGCTCGATGTCGCCACGCAGCGCCGACTGCACCTGGGTCTGCAACACCGCCAGGGGCGTGCGCAGCTGGTGGGAGGTGTCGCGAACGAAGCGCTTCTGGTGAGCGAGCAGGTCCGACAGGCGCGTCATCAGGGCATTCGTGGCTTCGACGATCGGACGCAGCTCCTGCGGGGCACTGCCGGCCGGCAGCGGGCTGAGGTCGTTGCCGGCGCGGCGGGCGAGCTGCTCGCTCAGGCGGTCGATCGGGCGCGTCGCACGTTGCACGACGAAGGCGAGCACGGCGGCGACGACGGCCAGCATCATCCCCTGCTGCCAGACGGTGCGCACCAGGAGCTCGCGGGCCAGCGCACGGCGCAGTTCCAGCGTCTCGGCGACCTGGATCGTCGCGATCCCCATGCCGCTCGTGCCGGCCACCGGCTGGAGCAGCACCGCGACGCGCACCGGCTCGCCGCCAAACTCGTCGTCGTAGAAGTGAACCAGCGCTGCGTACACGTTGCGCTGCGGCAGGGCCCCGCGCCAGGTGCGCAACTGCTCGAAGCCGGTGACCATCTCGCCATCGAAGCCCGTGACCTTGTAGACGATGCGGCTGCGGTTGTCGGCCTCGAAGGCCTCGAGCGCCGCGTAGACCAGCGATGCGGTCAGGACAGGCCGTCCGTCCTTCAGATCGATGCCCAGCTGCTCGCCGATCACCTTGGCCGAGGCGAGCAGCGTGCGGTCGTAGGCCGTGTCGGCCGCACGCAGCGCCTGCCGGTAGGTGCTCGCCGAGTGGGCCAGCACGAAGACCAGCAGCGGAACCCCGATGCCCAGCAGCAGCGCGCGGCGCAGGGACAGGACGCTGCTCGCGGCCTTCGGGGCCGGCGTGGTGGCCGGGACGGCTTCGCCGTCACGCACGGTCGCCTGCCTTGAGCAGGTAGCCCAGGCCGCGCAGCGTCACGAGCTGTGCCGCGCAGCCGGCGAGCTTCTTGCGCAGGCGGTAGGCCACGACCTCGATCGCCTCCGTGTGCACGTCGGTCTCGCCCGGGAAGACGGCTTCGAACAGGCGTTCCTTCGCGACCGCGCGGCCGGGACGCGCGAGCAGCGCGCGCAGCAGCGCGGCCTCGCGCACGCTGAGCTCCAGGGCCTGCCCGTCGAGGTAGACGGCGCCCGAGTCGGCTTCGGTGCGCAGGCCGCAGAACTCGGCGACGGCCGGCGCCGGCGGCAGCCGGCGGCGTCCTAGCGCCCGCACGCGCGCCTCGAGCTCGTCGAGGTCGAAGGGCTTGGCCAGGTAGTCGTCGGCACCGGTGTTCAGGCCCAGGATGCGGTCGCCGACGGTGCCTCTCGCGGTCAGGATCAGCACCGGGGTGTCCAGCCCGTCGGCGCGGGCGCGCGCCAGGACGTCCAGGCCGTCGGCGCCCGGCAGGCTCAGGTCGAGCAGCACGACGTCCGGCACGCTGGCGCGCCAGCGCTCCAGCGCACGCGACCCGTCGCCACAGACGACCACGCGCATGCCCAGGCGCTCGAAGCTGCGCCGCAGCGTGGTCTGCATCGCGGCGTTGTCTTCGATCAGCAGCAGCTTCATCGGCGGGGCGGGATTATCGACCCCGCGTTTCCCCTGAGGCCGCGGACAGCCGATCGACAGCCACGGCCGGCAGCATACGGGCTTCGGGGCGCGGACCGGCTGCCGCGAGCCCTTGCGAACCGACCCAACAGGAGACGACGATGCGCCGTGATCACTTCCTCCGGACCTTGGCTGCACTGGCGGCGGCAGGCGCCCTGCCTCACGCCGCTCGCGCCGCGACCAACCTCAAGATGATGATCCCGGCGAACCCGGGTGGCGGCTGGGACACGACGGGACGGGCGCTGGGCAAGGCCCTGCAGGAAGGCGGCGTGGCCACGTCGGTCACCTACGAGAACAAGGGCGGCGCCGCCGGCGCGATCGGCCTTGCGCAGTTCTACAACGCCAGCAAGGGCGACCCGAACGCGCTGATGGTCATGGGCGCCGTGATGCTGGGCGGCATCATCACCGGCAAGCCCCCGGTGTCGATCACGCAGGTCACGCCGATCGCCCGCCTGACCAGCGAGTACAACGTCTTCGTGCTGCCGGCCAACTCGCCGTTCAAGACGATGGCCGACGTGGTCGAGCAGCTGAAGAAGGACCCGGGCAGCGTCAAGTGGGGCGGCGGCTCGCGCGGCAGCACCGAGCACATCGCCGCGGCGATGATCGCGCGCGCCGTGGGCGTCGACGCCGCGAAGATCAACTACGTGCCGTTCCGCGGGGGCGGCGAGGCAACCGCGGCGATCCTCGGCGGCAACGTCACGGTCGGCGGCAGCGGCTACAGCGAGTTCCAGCAGTACATCGAGAGCGGCCGCATGCGGCCCATCGCGGTGACCTCCGACAAGCGGCTGAAGGGCGTCAATGTGCCCACGCTGAAGGAGCAGGGCATCGACGTCGTGCTGGGCAACTGGCGCGGGGTCTACGGCGCGGCCGGCATCGGCGACGCCCAGCGCAAGGCGCTGGTCGATGCGATCGTCAAGGCGACGAAGACCAAGTCCTGGCAGGAGGCGCTCGACAAGAACGGCTGGACGCCCGCGCTGCTGACGGGCAAGGAGTTCGAGGACTTCGTCGACCGCGACTTCGCCGGCCTGCGCGCCACGATGGTCAAGGCCGGGATGATCTGAGTCGAGAAGACGGCGCCCGGTCCACGCCGGGCCGGCAGGAGGAGTGCCATGACCGCCTCGACGCCCACGAGAGGGGCGCAGGTCCTGATCGGGATCGGTGCCCTGGTTGTCGCGGCCTTGATCGCCTACGGCGCGAGCGGCATCACGTCCGCAGCGGGCTACGCCGGAGTCGGCCCGAACTTCCTGCCCTGGATCGTCGCGGTCGTGCTCGCGGCCTGCGGCGCGTGGCTCGTCTACGAGGCCGCCAGCGGCGGCTTCCGCGACTTCGAGGCCCCCTCCGGCGCCGCGCGCGGCGACTGGCGAGCGTTCGCCTGGGTCGTCGCGGGGATCCTGGCCAACGCCGCACTGATCGAGAGGGCGGGATTCGTCCTCGCCTGCACGCTGTGCTACACGCTGGCCGTGCATGGCTTGCGTCGTGCCGAGGGCGCGGCCTGGGGCGGGCCCCGCAGGACCCTGTTCGACGCGGTCGCCGGCATGGTGATCTCGGCACCGGTCTACTGGCTGTTCACGCAGGTGCTGAAAGTCAACCTCCCGGGGTTGACCGGCACCGGCTGGCTCTGAACGAGGGGTTCCGCGATGGACCTGTGGAACCTGCTCCTGGCGGGCTTCGCGACGGCCGCGACGCCGATCAACCTGCTGTGGGCTTTCGTGGGCTGCGTCGTCGGCACGGCCATCGGCGTGCTCCCGGGGCTCGGCCCGGCGGTGACGGTGGCGATGCTGCTGCCGATCACCGCCCAGGTGGAGCCGACCGCGTCGATGATCTTCTTCTGCGGCATCTACTACGGCGCGATGTACGGGGGCTCGACGACCTCGATCCTGCTGAACACGCCGGGCGAGACCGGCACGATGGTGACGGCGCTCGAGGGCTTCAGGATGGCCCGCAACGGCCGGGCCGGCGCCGCGCTGGCCACGAGCGCGATCGGCTCCTTCGTCGCGGGCACGATCGCCACGGTGCTGGTGACGCTGTTCTCGCCGGTGGTTGCCGAGTTCGCCGTGAAGCTGGGTCCGCCCGAGTACTTCTGCCTGATGCTGCTCGCCTTCACGACGGTCAGTGCGGTGCTCGGCCGCAGCACGTTGCGCGGGCTGACGGCGCTGTTCGTCGGGCTGGCACTCGGGCTGGTCGGCATCGACCAGATCACCGGGGCGGTGCGCCTGACCGGCGGCGTGCCCGAGTTCATGGACGGCATCGAGGCCGTGCTCGTCGCCGTCGGGCTCTTCGCGGTCGGCGAGTGCCTGTACAACGCGCTCTACGAGGGACGCTCGCAGGCCGAGATGAACCGCATGGGCAGGGTGTACATGACCGCGGCCGAGTGGCGCCGTTCGTGGCCGGCCTGGCTGCGCGGCACGGCCCTCGGCTTCCCGTTCGGCACGATCCCGGCCGGCGGCACCGAGATCCCGACCTTCCTGAGCTACGCCACCGAGCGCAAGCTCAGCCCGCATCGCGAGGAGTTCGGCACGACCGGCGCGATAGAAGGCGTCGCCGGACCGGAGGCGGCCAACAACTCCGCGGTCACGGCCACGCTCGTGCCATTGCTGACGCTGGGCATACCCACCAGCGTGACCGCGGCGATCCTGCTGTCGGCCTTCCAGAACTACGGCCTCAACCCGGGCCCCCAGCTGTTCCAGACCAGCGGCCCGCTGGTCTGGGCGCTGATCGCGAGCCTGTACATCGGCAACGTGATGCTGCTCGTGCTGAACCTGCCGCTGGTCGGGCTGTGGGTGAAGCTGCTGAAGATCCCGAAGCCGCCGTTGTACGCCGGCATCCTGATCTTCGCGACGGTCGGCGTCTACGGCATGCGCCAGAGCGCCTTCGACCTCTACGTGATGCTCGGCCTGGGCCTGCTGGGCGTCGTGATGCGCCGCTTCGACTTCCCGGTCGCGCCGGTCATCGTGGGCCTGATCCTGGGCCCGCTGGCGGAGGCGCAGATGCGCAACGCGCTGTCGATCGGCGAGGGTCGCTGGTCGGTGTTCGTCGAGCGGCCGATGTCGGTCGCCCTGCTGGGCCTCGTGGCTGCGGTGCTCGTGCTGCCGAAGCTGATCGCGCTGCTGCGTGGCCGCCGGCGCGCGGCGGCTTGAGGCCCGCGAAGCCGGCGGTTCGCTTCGCGCGCGGGCCTCGCAGGAGCGCTCAGTCCTTGGCGCCCATCGCCAGCGCGCGCTCCCGGCTGCGCTCGTCCTCGACGTCGGCGCCCGGACCCGGTACGGGCCACCCCTGCAGCTGACGCTGGATCAGCGCGCCCAGGGCGCGCACGTGCCCGGGGCTGTCGTTGAGGCACGGGATGTAGTGGAACTCACGGCCGTCCGCTGCGAGGAAGGCCTCGCGCGCCTCCTGGGCGATCTCCTCCAGCGTCTCCAGGCAGTCGATCGCGAAGCCGGGGCAGACGACGTCGACGCGCCCGATTCCGCGCGCGGCCAGTTCCTTGAGCGTGGGCTCGGTGTAGGGCTCGAGCCAGCGGGCCCGGCCGAAGCGACTCTGGAACGTGACCCGGTACTCGTCCGGGCCCAGCCCCAGCTCCTGCGCGAGCAGGCGGCCCGTCTTCTGGCACTCGCAATGGTACGGATCCCCCAGCATCAGCGAGCGGTGCGGGAGGCCGTGGAAGCTCATCACCAGCATCGGACCTCGGCCCTCGCGGGCCCAGTGGGCGCGCACCTGGGCGGCCAGGGCCTGGATGTACATCGGGTCGTCATGGTAGGCGCGGACGAAGCGCAGCTCCGGCACGACCCGGCTGTCCGAGCCCCAGGTGGCCACCGCATCGAAGACGCTGCCCGTCGTGGCGGCCGAATACTGCGGGTACAGGGGCATCACGAGGATGCGCGTCGCGCCGCCGGCGCGCAGCGCGTCTAGCTGACTGGCCACCGAGGGTTGCCCGTAGCGCATCGCGTGACGCACCAGCAGCGGCAGGCCTTCCTCGCCCAGGTGGCCCTGCAGCAGGGTCGTCAGGCGTGCCGTGCCGGCCGCCAGCGGCGACCCCTCCGGCGTCCAGATCGTCGCGTACTTGGCGGCGGACTTGGCCGGCCGCACGCGCAGCACGATGCCGTGCAGGATCGGCATCCAGGCCCAGCGCGGGATCTCGACGACTCGCGGGTCGCCGAGGAACTCGGCCAGGTAGCGGCGGGTCGCGTGCGCGGTCGGCTCCTGCGGGCTGCCGAGGTTGACGACGAGCAGGCCCGTTCGGGCGGGCTGGCCGTGCCGGTACGCGGGTTCGGGTCGGTAGGTCATCGCAGGTGAACCGTTGGAGGGTCAGCCGAGCAGCGCCAGGCGCTCGAGGTCCCGCTGCACCGTCGCCAGCTGCACGGGCTTGATCCAGACGCCGGCCAGTCCGGCCTCGGCCGCCCGCTGCTGGACCTCCTCGAGCCGCTCGGCGGTGCACAGGAACGCGGGGGCCCGGTCGAGCCCTTCGATGCGGCGCAAGTCGGCGAGCAGCTGCAGCCCGTCGGCGTCGGGCATGTGCAGGTCGACCACGAGCACCTCGGGCCGAGCCTCGCGTGCGATGTCCAGCGCGTCGTCCGGGTTGGCAGCCGTCAGGACCTGCAGCCGGCGGTCGCCGCGGCAGGTCTCGGCGAACAGCAGGGTGTTGATGCGGTCGTCGTCGACGTAGAGGACGCGCAGTTGCCGATCGCTCACGGGAGTACCTTCGCCCTTGAAGGGCTCCGGTATGAGCGCTTGGGAACGGCCCGGCGCGCTCATGTCTGCGTGTCCCCGAAGCGCACGACCTCGAAGCGCACCACCGCCGACGAGGCCTCCGCGGGCGAGCCGCCGAGCCCGATGCGCCCATGCCCGTGCAGCGTGCAGCTGCCGCGCCGCAGGCTGACGACCTCGCCGTCGGCAAAACGCACGTAGGTGCCGTTGCTGCTCAGGTCGGTGAGCTGGAAGCTGCCGCCGTGCCAGTCGAGCCGCGCATGGGTCCGCGAGACGCGCGAATCCTGCACGCAGAACGCGGCCTGCGCGCTGCGCCCGAGCACCACGGGCATCGCCGGGCTGTCGAAGAGACGCTCCTGGTTGGCCCATGACAGGCGCACGCCGTCGGGGTCGTCGGCGGGTGGCGCCTCGGCGAAGGCGGTTGCCGCGCTGTCCACGGACCGGCGGCCGCCCGCCACGTGCACCGCGACCGGTTCGACGCGACCCCGCAGCACGATGCTGTCCAGGCGCCGGAAGCGCGGCTGTTCGCGTGCGTCGAGGTGGTCGAAGACCCGCTGGGTGACGAGGATCTCGCCATCGCCGGCGTGGTCGAGCAGGCGTGCGGCGACGTTGACCGCATCGCCGTAGCAGTCGCCCCCGAGTTCGACGACCTCGCCGCCGGCCAGGGCGACCTGCAGCCGCAGCAGGCGCGGCAGCGGCGGCGGGGTGCCTTCAGGCGGGGCCTGCGCGATCGACTCCAGCGTCTCCTGCATGCGCGTTGCGCAGCGCAGGCCCTGCGTGGGACGTTCGAAGACGGCCATCAGGCCATCGCCGAGGGTCTTGACGACGTTGCCGCCACAGGCCGGAACGCAGCCGGCGATCCGGCCGATCGAACTGGCGACGAGCGCCGTGGCGCGCGCGTTGCCGAGCGTCTCGAACAGCGAGGTGCTGCCGCGCAGGTCGGCGAACAGCACCGTGCGGTCGGCGATGCGCGTCATCACGCCCCCCGGGGTGTCGCACGCCGCCTTCGACTGCGGCCTCAGAGGTTGTCCAGGTACGTGCGCAGCTTGTCCGAGCGGCTCGGGTGCTTGAGCTTGCGGATCGCCTTGGCCTCGATCTGGCGGATGCGCTCGCGCGTGACGTCGAACTGCTTGCCGACCTCCTCGAGCGTGTGGTCGGTCGACATCTCGATGCCGAAGCGCATGCGCAGCACCTTGGCCTCGCGCGGGGTCAGCCCGTCCAGGATGTCCTTGACCACGTCGCGCAGGCCGGCCTGCATCGCCGCGTCCACCGGGGCGACGTTGTTCGTGTCCTCGATGAAGTCCCCCAGGTGGGAGTCGTCGTCGTCGCCGATGGGCGTCTCCATGGAGATCGGCTCCTTGGCGATCTTCATGATCTTGCGGATCTTGTCCTCGGGGATCTCCATCTTCTCGGCCAGCGTCGGCGCGTCGGGCTCGTAGCCGAACTCCTGCAGGTGCTGGCGCGAGATGCGGTTCATCTTGTTGATCGTCTCGATCATGTGCACCGGGATGCGGATCGTGCGTGCCTGGTCGGCGATCGAGCGGGTGATGGCCTGGCGGATCCACCACGTCGCGTAGGTCGAGAACTTGTAGCCGCGGCGGTACT
>ERZ761602.8508-NODE-8508-length-10314-cov-6.741593_pt1 | contig 10314 bp, 6 predicted proteins | sample MGYA00512165_ERZ761602 | MGnify/ENA primary metagenome ERZ761602 (study PRJEB28899, sample SAMN02445085) | bioreactor sludge metagenome | biome: EBPR sludge; isolation source: Thorneside wastewater treatment plant | place: Australia: Brisbane, Thorneside...
CCACCAAGACGATGGTCAACGAGTAGATAAACTGGGCCCGTTCGCGGTCCTTCAAGAAGGTGGTGATCACCGCTGCCGCGACAGCGTTCAGCCCGGCCACAACCACGGCCAGAAAGAGCACATTGACCGTATTTTGCACATCAATCTGGTTAAAATGCAGCAGCACCAGCCACAAGGCAATCTGTATCAACGCCAGCACCATTGCCGCCACGATTTTGGCACCAAAAATGTGGGCCAGGCTGATGGGGGCCGACCAGAGCGTTTCCAGCGTATCGTGCTCCAGCTCACTGGCAACCGAATCGGCCACCATGCTGCCCGCGACAAAACCAGGAAAAAACATGAGGATCGGTACGATGGTGGCGTACAAAAATTCGTAGCTGGTAGACGGCTTGCCTTCCAGGTCGGTAAAGCGCACCTCGATGCCGCGAGCGCGGCGCAGGTAATTTTCGTACTGCTCCAGCGGCTTGCGCAGCATCATCATGACGATGGTGGACTGGGTTTCGGCTTCGGGCAGAAAGAGCTGCATGTGGGCAATTTCGGCCGTATTTTCGGGCGGCACGTACAGCACCGTGTCGATGAGGCCCTGATCCAGGGCGGCGTCGGCCCGTTCGGGATCGGCAAAGTAGATGGGGCGCACGTTGCCCGCGCGCAGGTAGTCCAGCAGCGGGCTTTCCTGATCGCCTACGATGCCTGCCTGGATGCGTGCCTGGCTGTTTTGGGCGATGGTGTTGGGGTCGTAAAACGACAGCAGCCCCACGAGAATGACGGACGAGAAGGAGGCGATGAACAGCTGAATGCCGATGGCAATCATGATGGTTCGTTCGCGAGTGACAGAGCGCAGTTCGCGCTTAACGATGGCCAGGAGTGGTTTGAAGTTCATAGTGCAGATCCCAGGATAAAGAGGTTGTAGGTGACGTGCAAAACCCCGGCGGCCAGGATGGCCACGGGATAACGCACGTGCCAGCGGGCATTTAACACGCAGACGAAGCTGGTGAAGGCGAAGTGGGCAATCAGCGGCACGATGAGCAGCCCGCCGCTAAAGATGGCGGTGGAGAGTGCCGCTTCAGACACGACGCTGAGCGAGAGGTACAGCAGCAGCTTTTCGGCGACCAGAAAGCCCACGGCCGAAATCAGGGCCAGGGTGAAAATGCGGCGATACGGCCGTTCCGCCTTACGCTGATACAGCACCACAATGCCTACCGACTTAGCCACTTCCTCCACCAGCACCGACGCCAGCAGCACGGCAATCAGCGCCACCTGCAGCGGCAGGTTGAGCGAGACGGCCAGCAGCACCAGCTGGATGAGGTAAACAATGGGCACAAAACAGAGGGCGAGGAAGAAGATGGAGAGAAACGGCCGTTTCTGGTTCATTGCCAGGTAAACCGCCTGGGCCAGCTTACGCGTCAGCGGGCGGAAGCCCAGCAGGAACTCCTCGTTCAGCACCCGCGTGCCAATGTACAGGGCAAACGAGAAGATGCTCACAATCGGCACCGTGGCGAAGAGATACTGCTCCAGGGTGAACATCTCCCCCTGGTACATCTGCACCGCCAGGGTCAGCGGCGAGAGGTAGCTGAAGTCATTCACCCCGCTAAACATCGCCGGGAACACCAGGTAGGCGGTGATAATCGTTACCGCCAGCATGGAGATGAAGGTGGTGTCTTTAAAGGTGCGGTAAAAGAGCGGCACCATCAGGTAAATGGCAAACATAAACAGGATAACCGGCACAAAAATCAGCAGCGCCGCACCCACGTTGCCGCCTAAAACCAGGGTCATCACCACCACGGAGATGAGCGAAAAGGTGAGGTACGGCAGCATCTTGCCCAGGATGATTTCCACCGGGCGGGCGGGCGTAGAGAGCAGCACGGAGAGCCGCTTATCCAGCTTTTCCTGCATAAAGCTGCTGGTGAAGAAGATGTTGATGAAGGCGATGGGCATGACGTACAAAAAGGCGATGATGACCTGGGCAAAGGGAATGGGCGGCTCGGAAAGAGAGGGAATAAACACATCTTCTCCCGCCAGGTCAAAGTCAGACAGGCCCATGTTGGCCAGGCCCGCATCCACCGCCGCGGCATCAGCTGCGTCGCTGGCCCCACTGCCCAGGCCGTCACGGACAACGGCCGTTACCGAATTCTCTTGCACCGTAATGCGCAGGGGGAACGCCTCTTCCGGCGCATAATTTTCCGACAGGCGGATGAGTTCCTGCTCAGCCAAATATTGCTTTACCGCGCCCAAGGCGTACTGCGAACGGTCATCATCGCGGGCGATGACCCGGTCGGCCTCCACGTACAAATCTTGCTGGCCCAGACGCAGCTGCTCAAAGCCCGCAATGGGATCCAGCGTGGTGGTGATGAAACGGCCGTCGGCCAAAACAGGACCATTTGGGGAGACGCCAACCCGATAAACCCCCATTTGCACCGTTGCTCCCTTTTGCCAGGCAAGGTAGGATAAACTTGCAGCGGCCAGGAAAACCAGTAGCAACATGGATCGGGCACTGCCCTGAAAGCGAGACCGTACGCGAAGCAGTTCGCGGCGGGCAATCGTAAGTATCAATCTAAAGTTAAGCATAGGTATAAGTCCATTATTCTTGTAAAAAATCCCCCAAAGAGATAGAGAGATATGATCAAATTAAACGACGTAAGCAAACTTTATGAACAGCACGTTGCTGTGCGTAATCTCAACCTGGAAGTGCGCCCCGGTGAAATTATGGGCATCATCGGGCATAACGGTGCCGGCAAAAGCAGCACCCTTAAAATGATTGCCGGGCTCATCGCCCCATTTTCTGGTGTGGTCGAGGTGATGGGCCACGACATGAGCCAGAACCGGGGCACACCAGAAATCAAGAAGAAGATTGGCTTTTTGCCAGAAGAGAGCGCCCTGTATGCCAACATGACGGTGTTGGAGTACCTCACCTTTTTTGGTGAGCTGTACGAGATGCCCAAAAAGCAAACCCTGGCCCGCATTGAAGAGCTGCTCACCGGGCTGAACCTGCCCGAGCGCACCAAGCTTACCGGGGAGCTGTCTAAAGGCATGAAGCGCAAGGTAGCCATTGCCCGGGTGCTGCTGCACGATCCGGACCTGCTCATTCTGGATGAGCCAAACTCTGGCCTGGACCCCCTGACCTCATTTTTTATCCTCAATTATTTAAAAGAGCTGCGCAAGCAGGGCAAAACCATTTTGCTCAGCGCCCACAATTTGTTCCATGTGGAGTCGGTTTGTGACCGGGTGACGATATTGAAAGACGGCCGTTTACTCATTTGTGACACCATGGAAGCTATCCGGGCCACGCTGGGTCATCGCGAATACGAGGTACTCTTCCACACTAGCCAGACCCTGGATTTCCCCCTGGTCGACGGCAACTACCGCGTTCGCACTGGTGATCTCAACGAGCTAAGCAGTCTGCTGCATCAAATCTCTTCTGAACAATGGCACCTGGTAAATCTATCGGTGCAGGAGTCTGCTCTCGAAGAGATTTATGTCAAGCTATCGACCCTTGCCTGAATTACTATAGCAAACACGAGAGACACACGTTATAGGGCAATATTCCCTATTCGCTGATACCTGAAGGCTATTGTTTTCCGTCGGGGCGCTGCCTATGATACGCAAAATGGGCGCAGCTTTTGACGGCTGCCGCATATTTGCGCAAACCATTGCATAAAAGTTCACGTAATCACAAGAGCCAAATGTCTGACCAACCCCGCAACCCAGAGCCCCAAGCCTCGGCCGACCAGCTGCTGCAAGAAAGCAAACAACTGCGCCGTAAAAACGAGCTGTTGCAAGAACGGGTGAGGTCGCATACCGATGCGCTGCGGCTGACCAATGAACAGCTTGAAGTGGAGATTGTTGAACGCATCAAAATTCAGCGCAAGCTGCAAGACCGTATCGCCTTCGACCAGGTCTTGACGGCAATTTCCACCCAATTTATTCACCTGGCTACCGAGGAAATTGATGAGGGCATTAATCAGGCCCTGGCTCAGATTGCCACATTCACCCATTATGATCGCGGTTACATTTACCTGATTGAGGAAAACGGCCGTGAAGTAAAAAACACCCACCACTGGTGCAACCCACAAATCTGCACCAACCTGCAAGAATGCCGCTCGCTCGCTGCCGATCTGTTCCAGAACTGGATGCCCCAGCTGCTGCGGCAAGAAGCCATCTACATTCAAAACATCACCGACGTTGAGCAAGAAACCAGCAGCGAAAACAAACTTCTTGCCCTGCAAGGCATCCGCTCGGCCCTGATCTTGCCGCTGGTGTACAGCAAAGAAGTCATCGGCTTTTTTGGCCTGGACTCCAACCACCCCAGCCTGCCCCACCAGGCCGAACATATCGACCCACTCAAGGTGATGGCCGATATTTTTGTCAACGCCATCATGCGCCAGAAGACGGAACTGGACCTGATGAAACAGCGCAACTTTGGCCAGCAAATTATGGTCACCATGGGGCAGGGGGTGACGGTAACCACGGTTGAAGGTGTTTTTGAGTATGTGAATCCGGCCTATGCCTCTATGTTGGGTTATCCGCAAGAGGCAGTCATTGGCAAAACGGTGCTGGAATTCACCTTCCCCGAAAACGAATCGACGCTGATTCAGGCCCAAATGCGGCGGTTGGAAGGCAAAACCAGCTCCTACGAAACCCGTCTGCGCAAAGCTGATGGTACCCCGCTGTACGTCCTCATCAACGGTGTGCCGCATTACGATCACCAGGGCAAAATCATTGGCTCCATCGCCACCATCACCGACCTGACCGAGCGGCGCGAAGCCGAAGCGCTGATTGAAGCCAACGCCGCCGAAGTGAAGGCGATTTACCAGGCGGCCGTGCAGCTGTTTAAGCCCAGCAACGTGCGGGAATTGGCCAAACAAATCGCGTCTACCGCCATCAACGAATTGGGCTTCGACGCCTGCGGCGTGCTGCTGCTGCAAGAACCCATTCAGGTAGGTGGCAAGACGGCCGTACTTCACCAAACCCACAACCGGCTCATCTGGCTGGCCCGCGAAGGGCGTTACCGCAGCGTGCGCAACCATGTGATGCCCCTGGCCGAGCACAATTTGGTAACTACGGCCGTTCGCCAGGCCAAAGTCATCTACTCCCCCGACGTCGCCAAAGACCCCCGCTACCAGCCAGACAACACCGCCACCCAATCGCAGCTGGTCGTTCCGCTGCGCGCCTACGACCGCATCATTGGGGCCATCGACCTGCAAAGCACCCAACAAGACGCCTTCGACAAACGCGCCCAACGCATTATCACCGTCTTTGCCGAACATGCCGGGCTGGCTATGGAAACGGTTCGCCTGTCTGATGAGCTGCGCAGCCATACCCGGGAATTGGAAACCCAAATTACCGAGCGCAAAAAGATGGAAAAAGCGCTGCGCAGCAGTGAACGACGCTACAAGCAGCTGGTAGAAACGGCTACCGACCTCATCTTCCGCACCGATGCCTACGGCTACTTCACCTACGTCAATCCGGTCACCGTGCGCACGTTGGGCTTCACTTCTGAAGTCGAGCTGTTGGGCCGCCACTGCTCCGACTTTGCCCACCCCAGCTTCCGCCAAAAGCTCCTGCAAGCGTACAGCAAGCAGACAACGCCCAAAATTGTGAGCAGTTATCACGAATTTATCGCGCTGGGTAAAGACAACGCCAAAATCTGGCTGGGCCAAAACGTCCAGTCTATTGTTGAAAATGGCGAGATTATTGGCTACCAGGCTCTGGCCCGGGACATCACCAAACGACGTGAGGCTGAAGATGCGCTGCTCAAACGCAGCGAAGAGCTTAACACCACCAACGCCAAACTGGCCCGGGCGCTGCGCACCAAGGATGAATTTCTGGCCAACATGAGCCATGAGCTGCGCACCCCGCTGAATGCCATCCTGGGCCGCGCCGAAATTTTGCTGGAGGGCATTCACGGCCCCATCACCGAAAAACAGGCCAGTTCGCTGAAAGTGATTGAGGAAAGCGGCAACCATTTGCTGGAACTGATCAACGATATTTTGGACCTTGCGAAAATTGAGGCGGGCAAAATTACGCTGGACATTCAACCTGTGGCTGTGGGGCACCTGTGCGAAAGCAGCCTGCAATTTGTGCGGCAAGCGGCCCACAAAAAACAGATCAAGCTGTTTGCCGACGTCGATCTCGCGCTAGAAGTATGCCAGGCCGATGAACGCCGATTGAAGCAGGTGCTGATCAACCTGTTGAGCAACGCGGTGAAGTTCACCCCGGTAGGCGGCGAGGTGGGCTTGAAGGCGTTTAGCGATGCCGAGACGGAGACGGTGCAGTTTCAGGTCTGGGACACCGGCATTGGCATTGCGCCCAAAGATATGGAGCAGTTGTTTAAGCCATTTGTGCAGCTTGATAGCAGCCTGGCACGCTCGCATGAGGGCACAGGGCTGGGACTGTCTTTGGTGTTCCGCCTGACGGAAATGCACGGGGGCAGCGTGACGCTAGACAGTGAAGTTGGGGTAGGCAGCCGCTTTACGGTAACTTTGCCACAACGGCCGTTTACCCACCCCCAGCAGTCCAAAGAGCTTGCCGAAAAAGACCAGCAAACCTACGGCCCGCAGCTGCGTGATGCCAGTTCAGCCGCCGCCCATGACCAGCTCATCCTGCTGGTTGAAGACAATGAAGCCAACATAGAAATTTTTGCCGAATATCTGCAAGTGTGGGGGTACCGGGTAATTGTGGCCCGCAGCGGCAGTGAAGCGCTGGCCCGCGCCCAGGAAGAGACACCCGACCTTATTTTGATGGACGTGCAGTTACCGGAGATGGATGGCTTAACGGCCGTTTGCGAACTGCGCAAAACCGACGCCATCAAAACAATCCCCATCATCACCCTCACTGCCCTGGCGATGCAGGGCGACAAGGCCCGCTGCCTGGCTGCTGGGGCCAACGTCTATCTGAGCAAGCCGGTGCAGCTGCGCCAGCTGGTACTCACCATCGACCAACTGCTGGCAGAACAAGCTGCCATGCCCAAGGAGCCAACCTTATGATTAAAGATACGGCCGTTTACCAACGCCACCCCCAAACCCGTCAGGGGCAAAACCTCAAGTCTGGCCTGCTGCTGATCAACCAGGAAGACGAAATTTTGTACGCCAACCGGCAAGCGCGCCACTTTTTGGGCCTGTTTAGTGACGACGACTTGCCCCGCAAGCTCAAATTTATGGCCCTGGCCCAATCGGCTTACCAATGTTATCCAACAGCCGCCTGGCTGAACTGGCCCACACGGCCGTCATCGGCCACCACCCGTCGGCTGGTCTACACCCCGTCTCACCGCAGCGATCATTTCCAGCTGAAGGTTGAGATTCTGGAGCAGATTGTGCTAGACGGATCGCCAGTTTGGGCGGTGGCCCTGATTGCGGAAGAGCTGAGAGAAACGGCCGTTTTCGCCCCCACCATCGGTTAAGAGCCACCCGTCTGACGACACAGCCACACCCAGGGAGCCAACTCATGAACCAACCAACACCGCCCACCACAGCGGTTACCAATCTGCCTCACATTTGTATTGTCGACGACAACCAGATGGCCCGCGAGGTTATCGCTGACCTGCTCTCGACCGAAGGCTATGAAGTGTCCCTGGCCAGCAGCGGTCCAGAAATCATCGAGCGCATTGGCGATATTCAACCCGACGTCATTTTGATGGACGTGATGATGCCCGGCATGAGCGGTTATGATGTCTGCCGCCTTCTCAAGCAAGAAAAGCGGTGGCAGCACATTCCCATCATTTTGGTCACGGCGCTAAACGGCCGTGAAGACATGCTGCAAGGTCTAAGCGCCGGGGCCGACGAATTTTTGTCCAAGCCGGTCAACGGCTCGGAATTAAGGGCCAGGGTGCGCACCATGCTGCGCATCAAGCACCAATACGACGCCCTGCAATCGCTTTTGCAGCTGCGCGAAGATTTAGCCCACATGCTCATTCACGATATGCGCACGCCGCTGACAGTAGCCATGCTGTACAACGATTTTGTCCTGCGGCGTGTGGCAGATGGGACCAAGGACAAAGAGTACGCCACCATTGTGCGCAGCAGTTTGCGTTCGCTAGACAGCTTCATGGATGAAGTGCTCGCGGTGGCCAAGATGGAGCAGGGTGCGCTGAAGCTGGAACCCATCGAAGTTGGTATCAAAGCGTTAGCGGCGCAGGTGATGGAAGCCAACTACGAGGTGGCCCAGCTGCGCCAGTTTGAACTGCGGCTGGATGCCCCAGAGAATGACCTGTTGGTCTGCCTGGACGTTTCGCTGTTCAAACGCGTGATTGATAATTTGCTTTCCAATGCCTTTAAGTTTGCGCCCGAAGACAGCCTCGTCACGCTACGCTTGCAGTATGACCCAACGGCCGTCCCCACGGCACGCTCCTCTTTCCGTCTAGAGGTATTGGATGAAGGCCCGGGCATCGCCCCGGAAGACCAGGAGCGCATTTTTAACAAGTATGAAATTGTGACGCTTAAGAAGAAAAACGGCCGTCAGACAGGTCTCGGCCTAGCCTTCTGCAAAATGGTCGTCGAAGCCCACGGCGGGCACATTTTTGCCTCTGCCAACACACCAAAGGGAGCCATTTTAACCGTTGAGCTGTAAACCCCCATGAGACCGGCTAGAGGTCTCATCCATGCCACACACCATACGAGCTTGTTCGGGCGCTCTCTGCCCGGTTGCTGCCCCGCGCCAGGTGGGGTCAAATGACCACCTTCCTATTCAATTTAACCCGCCTCTTTGCTAAATTACTGCATAGTATTTTGCGCCAGAAGCCTTTGACATGTTTTGTAAACACGGGTGCAAAATAATTCAGTAATTGGCAGATCCGATACCCACAATTTTGAAACGCTTCTTGCCAAATTACTGTAATTGGCAGAAAGTTTTTCAAAATAACGTAGAGCGTAATCTGCCAATTACTTGAGTAAACCGCACAAAAATTGCGCTATTTTCTTCCAAAAACTTTGTGCGGTTTACTACATCAGCAGTACACTCATGGTAGACAACAAGTAGTGCATCATTTGCTTGTCATGGATAAAGGGAAAATGGCTTCACATCGTATCTTGCTAATTGATGATCATTATCAACTAATTCAGGGTATACAAAATAGTTTGAAAGACGAAGGCTACGAGATTTACACCGCAGCCAATGGTCTAGACGGTCTTAAAGCCGCCCGGCGGCACCGCCCAGACCTGATCATTTTGGATATCAATATGCCCTGGATGGACGGCTTAGAGGTGTGTCGTCGTCTGAGAGAAGACAGCCAGCTGTGCAAAACACCGCTTCTCTTCTTAACCTCGCGCAATTCGGTGGACGACCGCGTCAACGGCCTGGACTGCGGTGCCGATGATTACCTGGCCAAACCGTTTAACACGGCCGAATTAAAAGCCCGGGTCCGTGCCCTACTGCGCCGGGTCCAGGATTGTGAACCCCACCTCCAGCCCGCCAGCTCAGACAGCATCACCGCCGGGCCGCTGACGCTGGACCTGAAGGCCGGCCGCGTGAAAGTGGAGGACAACGAAGTCATTCAGCTAACCCCGGCCGAGTTTGAGCTGCTGCAATACCTGATGAGCCATCCCAACCAGACGTTTACCGGCGAAGAGCTGCTGGAAAAAGTGTGGGCCTACGAACCCGGCACGGCCGACCAGAGCCTGGCCCGCTGGCACATCCGCAACCTGCGCGCCAAAATCGAGCCGGACCCAACCCACCCCATCTACATTCGCACCATTCCCCGCCACGGCTACATTCTGGATCACGAAGCCGACGCATCGTACACTTCCTAACGGAACGGCCGTACCCCACCCACCGCAAGGAGGTGTTGATTGGAAAATAATGCCAATCAACACCTCCTTTTTTATTGCTCACAAACACGTTTCACCAACCATTTTTAGCGCCTTTTTTGCCTGGCCAAAGCCCGATTTTGCCGCCAACTTTAAGCCAATTTTGCCTGGCCGTACTCTGGTAATACCACCAAAATTTCAATTTTGGGATAGGGGTAATAGTCCCCCAGTACAACTCTAACAGATAGCCAACGCAATGCTCTCGCTAAGCACACACACAACCCCCAAAATCTGTTGTAGAGTAATGGCAGTACCGTAATGGTGAACAAATAACTAAAACATGTATTTTTTGCAAAAGGAGCAAGTAAAAATGAAAAATTATTGGTCTAAGATGTTCAAGAATCTGGTAAAAGAAGAAGAAGGTGTTAGCGCACTGGAAACCGCAATCATCCTCATTGCTTTCGTAGTTGTCGCCGCCATTTTCGCCTTCACAATTTTGTCCGCAGGCACCACCTCTACCGAACAGAGTAAAGAAGCCATCTACGCCGGTCTTTCCGAAGTTCGGAGCTCGATGGAA
>ERZ761602.8509-NODE-8509-length-10309-cov-5.331675_pt1 | contig 10309 bp, 6 predicted proteins | sample MGYA00512165_ERZ761602 | MGnify/ENA primary metagenome ERZ761602 (study PRJEB28899, sample SAMN02445085) | bioreactor sludge metagenome | biome: EBPR sludge; isolation source: Thorneside wastewater treatment plant | place: Australia: Brisbane, Thorneside...
GGCTCAAGCGGTATAGCAGCATGTGTTTAGTGCTAAGGCCCATTCTTATTGCCTGAACGCTTGGTGGCTTTGGCTTTTGCAGATTGAGTTTTTCGTCTGCTTTCATTCATTGCCTGGTGTAATATATATTCGATTTGACCGTTCACGCTGCGAAACTCATCAGCCGCCCACTTCTCCAAAACCTTGTAGGTTTCGGCATCAATTCGTAAAACAAAATTTTTTTTATCTTTCAAAACTTACACTCTCCTCAAATATTATTGATAAAGCGTACCTGTATTTAAAATTGGTGTGGCGGCTTTTTCGCCACAGAGTACCACCATCAGGTTACTAACCATTGCTGCTTTACGCTCATCATCAAGTTCCACAATATTCTCTTCAGACAGTTTTTTCAAGGCAAGATCTACCATGCCAACTGCGCCCTCAACAATCTTGGTTCTTGCTGCCACAATTGCCGTTGCCTGCTGACGTTGCAACATTGCCCCTGCAATTTCAGACGCATACGCGAGGTGCGCAATGCGCGCTTCCTGAACAACGATGCCTGCAGGCTTTAAGCGATCGGCCAGTTCCTGCTCAAGAATCTTATTTACCTGATCACCACCATCGCGCAGCGTAATACTGGCGTTCTCATCTTCCAGGTTATCGTAGGGAAAACTTACCGCAAGATGACGAACAGCGGCTTCGCTTTGAGTTCGAACATACTCCATATAACGCTCCACATCAAAAGTAGCTTTATATGTGTCGCCAACCTTCCATACGATTACTGCACCAATCTCAATCGGGTTGCCCATCTTATCATTGACTTTTAAAGTTTGTCCCTGCAGGTTTTCCGAACGAAGACTGACTTTCATTGTTCCGTATAAAGGGTTAATAAAGAAAAGGCCATTGTCTTTTACGGTACCAACATATTTACCAAAAAATGTCATCACACGGGAGTGATTTGGCTGAATGATCATCAGGCCTTTAATAAAAAAGAAAAATGCAACTGCAGCCAGAATACCTAAAACAATAAACAAAGTTCCACTTCCTCCATTCTCGATAGTAGTACCTCCTTTAATAAACAGCCAAACCGAAATTGGTAATAAGGCAAGGCAGATGACAAGTGCTAAGTACCCCGACATTGGTTTTACAATCTTTTCCATAATATAAATTTTGATATTAATTTGATATCATAAAGATATAAATTATTTGGACTCGAAAAAAATATTTTTCTTGTGTAAAGCATTCAAGGAACAATGTTAGTCTGATAGCTTGCTGATAGCAATGCGGTGATGAACTTTATGTTTGCAGAAGCTCCTCGTTTTTCGATCAAAATCCGGGAATGCAAAAAGAACATACTGTCAATACACACAAAAGCCGCCCGTTTTGAACGGTGCGGCTTTTTGCAATTCCAAACAGCTTTTTTAGGTATATAAATTAATAGAACGATCTACCTGTCAGCTAAGTAGCTTTAATCGTTGGTGGACTACTCTCGTACCGCTTCAATTACTTTGGAGTACTTCACCGTGCCATCTAAGTCCGTTTGTGCAATCCGGATATATATCTTTTTATCCGTTATGTTTATGCCCGCATCTTTTTTGCTGCACGAAGATACGCCCCAACTGATAGCGGCTATCAGCATCAGCATATAGGCCCACCGGCTCTTCCGGCTCACCAACAACATCAGCAGGGCTACACCAAAAAATGATATGCCAAACAGGCGGGCAGCATCGGCAAAACTGGTAGTAAAGCTGTAAGATAGTGCCTGGTTGGAGTTGCCGTTTAAAGCCTTAGTAGAAACCGTACCCAACTTTACAAAATGCAACCCATCGGAGGATCCTTCTATATCAAAGTGGCTGCTGCCCTGTTCTGATAATGTAGTCCATTGCACGATCAGAGCATCTCCACTTAGTTTTGCATTGAATTCTGTAAAAGTTACAGGCAGCGATCCACTGCAGGAACCTGCTTCCGGCTGAAAACCCGGTGTGCCTGGCGCATTGTCCGTACCGCTTATCAGGAATGGAGAAGCCGTTACGCTTCCACTTCCTCCAGTTATGGCACCGGCTCCGGGTCCCGAAGTTTGACCCCACCAGTTACATGTGGCATCAATTGTGCTCCCACTATAATGAGCTATTGACACTCCGTTATTGGTAAAGATATTATAATTGGCCACTACACCAGTTCCCACAGTACTGGCTCCCCAACCTTCTGATGTATTGTTGTTGATAGTGCTTCCTGTCATACTGAAATTAGTCAAACCGTCAGAACTAAGTCCATAATCATTCCCTTGAATTAAATTACCTGATAATACATGACCAGAACCCGGGTTTAAATAAATGCCTCGCCAGTTATTAATGATACTGCTATTCGTTAATGTAAAACTATTATTATTACTTACTTCTATACCGGTGTTTTGACTTCCTGTTACATCCTGGATAATAGAATTTGTGATCGTTACCCCATTGGAGTTAATAGACACGCCATCCTTATTAGAGCCTCCTCCAAGGCCCAAACTACCATTTACAACTTTAAATCCATCAATTGTTGCTGCTTGGGTAACATAAAAACCACCATCTACAATGGATTCAGCACCACGAGTCCCCGGGTCATTTCCTGCGGCTATTCCCGCATTAGAACCTTTGATGGTTACAGCTTTATTAACAGCAACGGCTTCTGTGTAAGTTCCCGCATCTACATTCACCGTCCATCCATTGGATGCAGCATCAATGCCACGCTGTATGGTTGGTGTTGTAGTACCTGAAGGTAAAAATGAGTTAGGGGTTACAAAGTTGTTATTGGCTACCCATGTCACCAGTCCGTAGAAAGCATTGTCAATTTTATGGATGATCCTGTCCTCTATATCAAAATTATCTGAGGCGCCTGTGAATGTATTATTAATGGTTGCATCAACAGGTACGTAAGAACCAACACTACGAATATCTGTTATCTGATCGGCAGGAGTAACCACATATCTGGACAATCCGGCGAATTTAGAATTTTTTATTACTAAAGGAGTTGTCCCATACAATCCACTCAAGGATAAGGCTCCCTGAGTTGCACCAGTACCATTGAACTCGACACCGTCAAGCTCAACACCTGCATTAAGATTACTAAATGTCCATATACCCATTAAAGCTCGGGGATGTTGCTGTGCTCCTGGATAGTCATTTAACTTAAGATTTTTGAATTTCATATTCCCGGCAGGCTCAGAACCTCCCAAAAATTTACCGTTGATACCAAAACCGATATAATAAGGATCTGCTACTGTAGTATTACCCATAGTAATTACCACATCGTCCACATTCAAATTGCCATTGAATCCTAAGAGGAAGACGTCGCCATTGCCAGTAGCAGTATTTCCACTGGTATTATTATGATAAAAATCCACCTTATTTAAAACAAAATCTTTGAATTGGTTTGAAAATCCAGCATCATCCCTGCCATAAATTAACATCCCTGCTAATCTGTTTTCAGAGATGACTGTTCTACCCGATCCACCAAGAATTTCCAAGCCATGCACCTGAGTGTGGCGCGCAGATATACCATAATTATTATTGGTAATTAAACTATTGATAATCTTAACATCAGAAATAATATCCGTAGTAACTCCTGCAGCGCTGGTTCCTTTAAAATGCACACCGGTATTAGTACCCGGACAGTTTGCAACGGTAACATTCTCCAATGTAATATGTCCTAAAGGATTGTTGCTGGCAGCACTAATATCTATGCCTCCTACCCATGAAATAGTGCTTACTCCTGTGGTTGTTACGTACATGTCTTTCAGAATTGTACGTTGTGATGTACTTGTGCCGCCACTCCTAATGTTGATAACCGGAATATTGATAGTGGAGCCTTGAATGACAGTATTCGTTGATGGATTACTACCTGAGCCAGCCCCTTGTATGGTAAGCATCTTATTGACCGTCAAATGCTCCGCATAGGTACCCGCAGCTACCGTAATTGTATTACCAGCATCCGCAGCATCTATCGCTGCCTGTATGGTAGCATAGTTTGTGCCCTTATCTATATTGTGTACCGGCTGGCCGGCAGCAAAGAAACAGGTGAATGCACTAAATAGTGCAAATAAAAAAGCAGTCCTCATGGTGATTTATTTTTAAATATAATAGAATACGATAATCAATGCTAATGGCAGCTCGTTTCATTTTCTGGTCGTTTCGAATATCACAAAGGTAGTGGGGTTTAACAACAAAAGAGGATAAACAGGTTATTTTTCCCATACATAGGAGCTATTATGCCTGTTTTATCGGCAAAAAGAGATGCGGAAGACTCACTCAAAGAAGCAGCGGGCTTAACCCATTAAGCTTTCCAACTAAAATCGTCGCCAACAAGTTCAAAAACTCTGTGAAAACGATTTGATTTATTATAGAGTTCCCGAAATCTTAGTTCGGGCTTTTTTATGATGCACCCTTAATGTTGTTCCACTACTTCAAACAGAAAAACCTGGTTTTTCTCAAGCATTTGAAAATTGTTATCGGCAATTAATATCAAGGACCTGTTTCCATTAGGCAATACAGGCCCAAATGTGATACCTTCAAGATTATCCACAAAGCGGCTTAAATTATCCAGATTAAACAAAAGTGCTTTTGAGGCAGGCTTATAATTAACGGAATCATTAAGTGCCGGGTAATGCAATACATTGGTAGCGGCAGTCAAATCTGCCAGGTAAATTTTTATCGTACAACTTAAAATGCCGGTAGAAAAAGAGCGCTCCATTACTAAAAGTTTATTATCATCGTACCATAAAATTTCGGGTACTCCGTTTACTCTGAAAGCATCGGCAATTAAAGGCTTGCGTGCTACGGCATCAAGCAAATACGCAAATTGAGCAACAGGCTCTTTGGTGGCCACATCATATTTTGTAATTCTAACGAGAGCCCCGGCAAAATCAAAATCGGCTCGGCGGCCATCCTTAAAAATCGGCTCCTCGGTACTCACGTAAAGACTCTTGTAGTCTTTATCAAAAGTCAATCCTTCAAAAACCCCGTTGGTTCTTGGACCAGCCTCACCGGCTTGCATCCGCATCATACCGGGAATGTGAAAACTATCAATAAAATTCCCTTTCAAATCCATTTCATAAACTGAGGGGTCTTGCAGAACAGCTACTCCATTTCTGGTAGCTTTATCGCCCTCGCCTGACCAAATTAAATTATCCTTTGTCGGATTGTATCTTATGGATTCGGGATCGGCAGCTCGTGCGGGGTCTTCTTTCATTGACGGAAAAGTTTTTCCATCCGGTTGTTTTAATGTGCTGACCGATGTAAAGTTTATGCCAGCGATTTTATTATTTTTTAAATTGATTTTCGCAGTGTAAAATCTTGCCGGGCTGGTAGCGGATCGTTCGTCGCTAATGATATAGTATTGATCGCTTTTTTTGTCGTAGTCAATCCCCGACAGCCCGCCGACAATTGTGCGTTCATACTTGTAGTTGTGTGGAATTACATACACATCCAAAAACTTAAGTTGTAGTTTTTGAACAGAACTGTGAGTTGTGATTTTGGGTGAGCACGCTGTTGCGGCGATGATCACCAGTAGAAAGTAAAAAGAATTTAATTTGGTCATCTTCTCATGAGTTTTGCCGAAGATAGAGAATTTGCAGGTGAAGTATATTGTGCAGTACAAGCGAGCGTGGCAACGAAGTTGATAGAAGCACATCAGCCGGCATCAAAAAAATAGTTACAAGCCGTAAGCCGGATTCTGTCGTGAGCTATCATTTATCTGTTGCTGTAGTTGCCCGCAGCAATCAATCTGCCTACCCTCCGGCGTTGGAACGGGCCGCTCCGCCGGTTTACATGGCATTTCAGCATACAAGGTTTACCCGCAAAACATATTACTATGTAATGCCGTGAGCTCTTACCTCACGTTTTCACCCTTATGGCGCCAAGCGCCACGGTTATTTTCTGTGGCACTGTCTGTTGTTTGTGATTTTCACAAACACCCGGCTATTCACCGGTGTATTGCCCTGTGCTGTCCGGACTTTCCTTGGCACAATTGTGCCACGATAGCCAGGCTTGTAACTTTGTAAAGATAAACATTAAATATTCGCGTGGTTGGGTTAAATCTTTGTAGTATTAAGACGATGCAGGCACTTACACGCTTTGAGGGAGAAGCTATATTCAAGAGACTTTGTTTTGGCAAGTTTCATATTTGGAATAGCGCCTCCTCCATTCTTTGCAATTGGGCATTGTCAACTGTGAATTAATGTGCTGTTCTTATGTTTTTGTGCAATTGCTATGCCGATACTGACAGAGTTATTGAAGGGAAAAATACTGGTAAACAAAAACCCGCTCAGGATTTACCGAAGCGGGTTTTTATAATAAATTACGATACTTTACGGTTTTCTTAATTGATCGTAGAGGTTGTTATACTTAGTTTCCTGAGCTACGATTTTATTCAATTCGGCTCCTTTAGCACCTTCACGCTTATACGAATAGTATTGAGCAAGGTTACCCACTATAATCCTGTACTGTCGTTTTTGAACTGCATCCAGGGTACCTTTTGCGGCGAACATATTAGCTGCTTTTTCAAAATTATCTTTTGCGAGATCATATGCGCCATCGTATTTGGCTTTAATATCGGTTAGTTTTTGTTTGTCGGCAGCGGTTGCTTTGGATCCTTTCTTTATCAGGTCAGTTTCGATAGGCCTCATTTGATCGCCGAGCTTCTCTGATTTATTGATGAAGTGGTCGCCCAACAATAAAACGGGCTGCAATTCATTGGCACTGATTCCTGAGGCTTTGTTTAAAGCAGCGAGCATTTTAGCTTCTAACTCATCATAGTTTGCCGGTAATACCGCACCTTCCTTGCGGGAGTTGAGTGTATCAAAAATGGCTTCGGCCAATGCGAGATGAGTTTTATAATCGTTCGGGTTAGAAGCGATCATTTTTTCGAGATTCACTAACTTTTGATTAAAGTCGCTTGTTCCACCCACAGCAAAGTCGAGTAAATTGTAATTAAAGAAATCATTCGCCGGGTATAACTCTTTACCTAATGCTTTAAATTTTTCAAAGTTTGCCTGGTCTTGTTTCATTGCATAATACCTAACCAATGATTCGTAAACTGACGCATAATTTGCACCATTTACTTTAACATCGGCTAAACGGGTATTGTATTTCAGAGCTTCTTCAGGTTTTTGCACTGTTTCGGCCAAAATACCGGCATAATAAACTGCATTGGTATCAAATGTAAAAGTTGCAATCTTTTTTGCAATTAAAAGATCGCTCAATTCTACAGTTCTTACAAATTTTTCGTATGCTTCAGGATATTTTTTGCTATTAATATCGGCTACACCCGAATTAAAATAAGTGGCGTACAAATTGAATGGCACATTTTTATAAACGACTTCGTCAGGCGAAACCAACTTCATAGTTGGGTCCATCTCTTTATACTTTGCAAATGCTGCATACGCTTCATCCCTGTTTTTGTCGGACTCAGCAGCTCGGGCGCTATCTAAAGACAGGCTACTGAATATGGCCGATTTAATTAAATAGCCTTCAGGTTTGGAGTAGAATTTTTCGTTGGAACTGTTTTTATCAAAGGCCTCTTTAGCCTTGTTGATTAGCCCCAGCATGATGGAATTTTTAATATCATCATACTTTTGAGCAAATACTGAGGTAGTAAGAAAGCTAACCGCAGCGAATAATAAAACCTTTTTCATGTGCATGTATTTGTTTTCGTTAAAAACGTTTATAAATAAATTTTACGATACTGGAGGCTCATTTCCTTTCGTACCTGAAGATGAATCATCGCTATTCAAAGTTGCGTCATTTTCGGCAGATGGGGTATGATTTGTATCATTTTCTGTTAATTTTTCTCCGTTTTCAGTATCATCGTCACCGTTCTCCACGCGCTCTACTTTAGTAATAGCTGCAATTTCATCTCCTTCTTCAACACGAATTAATTTTACGCCCTGCGTGGCTCTGCCAAGCTCGCTGATACCATTTACCGGCATCCTAATGGTAATGCCACTCTTGCAACTAATCATGAGGTCCTCGGTTTCAGAAACGCCCATTAGTCCTACAAGCTTACCCGTTTTATCGGTAATATTTATTGTTTTAACGCCCTTGCCTCCACGATTAGTAAACCTGTACTCATCTATGTGCGTACGTTTTCCATAACCTTTTTCGCTAACGACTAATACAGTAACACCCGTATCTTCTTTCGAATTGCCGCATATCATCCCGATTACTTCATCGGTTTCGTCGTCAACATCAATACCTCGTACGCCAATTGCACCTCGCCCGGTGGGCCTCACGGTATCTTCTGAAAAACGAATCGCACGCCCGCTTTTTACAGCCATCATCACTTCGGAGTTGCCGTCAGTCATTTGCGCATCAAGCAATTGATCGCCTTCGTTAATGGTGATAGCATTTACACCGGTTTGGCGAGGTCTGCTAAAATCTTCGAGGGCTGTTTTCTTAATAATACCCTGTTTAGTGCAAAGCAGGATATAATGCGATTTTACGAACTCTTCGTCAGTTAAGTCCTTTACGTCAATAATGGTTCTGATCTTGTCATCAGGAGGTAGCTGAATAAGGTTTTGAATAGCGCGGCCTTTGCCGGTTTTTTCCCCTTCGGGGATCTGGTACACATTCAGCCAGTAGCACCTGCCTTTCTCCGTAAAGAAAAGCAATGTGTGGTGCGTGGATGCGACAAACAGATGTTCGATATAATCCTCTTCTCGGGTTTTGCCACCCATTACACCTCTGCCGCCGCGGCGTTGCGCCCGATAATCTGCCGCTCGGGTTCTTTTAATATACCCGAGATGCGATATCGTAATCACTACGTCTTCATCCTTGATCAGGTCTTTAATCGAAACTTCATCATCAAGATAGGTGATTTCGGTTCGGCGCGCATCGGCAAACTTATCCTTTATTTCTAATAGCTCCGTTTTAATAATATCGTACCGCATTCCAACATTTGCAAGAATATCTCGCAGGTGTGCAATCAACTTCATCAGTTCATCAAACTCTTCTTTGATCTTTTCACGCTCCATTCCGGTTAGGCGCTGTAAACGCAGTTCCAGTATAGCTTTTGCCTGAATTTCATCGAGTCCCCAACCAGCATTGATTAAATTTTCCTTCGCAATTTCGGGCGTTTCAGAGCTTCTGATTAACCGAATCACTTCATCCAAATGATCCAAGGCAATCAAATAACCCTGTAAAATATGAGCTTTCTTTTCCGCTTCTTTTAATTCATACTGTGTTCTTCTTACAACCACTTCATGCCGGAACTCGACAAATTCACTGATTAGATCTTTTAGATTTAAGACGCGCGGCCTACCCTTAACGATAGCCACGTTGTTGATTCCGAAAGAGGTTTGCAGATCGGTGTATTTATAAATCTGGTTGACAACCACCTGGGCGATGGCATCACGTTTTAAATCAATAACAACGCGGGTTCCTTCCTTTTTATTTGATTCGTTGTTAACGTGAGCAATGCCTTCAATTACTTTATTATTTACCAACTCGCCGATGCGATTTGTTAAGGCATCTCGGTTTACCTGATAAGGCACCTCGGTGATGACAATTTGTTCTCTTCCGCTTGGTTTGGTATCTACGCGAACTTTACCCCGAATCACCACTCTGCCCCGGCCGGTGTGCATACCTGCTTTGATGCCTTCCATTCCGTAAATAATGCCCCCGGTTGGGAAATCGGGTGCTTTTACGTGTTGCATCAGTTCATCAATAGTGATATCATTGTTGCTAATATACGCAACACAGCCATCAACCACTTCTCCTAAGTTGTGCGGCATCATATTAGTAGCCATCCCCACAGCAATACCGCTTGAACCATTTACAAGCAGTTGCGGAATACGCGTTGGTAAAATGGTTGGTTCTTTTCTTGAATCGTCGTAGTTAAACTGAAAATCCACAGTTTCTTTTTCGATGTCATCAAGCATGTGCTCGGCAAGCTTTTCAAGCTTTACTTCGGTATAACGCATTGCCGCCGGGCCGTCACCGTCCTGATTTCCAAAATTACCCTGCCCGTCCACCATTGTGTAGCGCATACTCCATTCCTGTGCCATGCGAACCATTGCATCATAAACCGAACTATCCCCATGCGGGTGATATTTACCAAGCACCTCGCCCACCACCAACGCCGATTTACGGTAAGGCCTGTTTGAGTGGAGCCCGAGGTCGTTCATTGCAAACAAAATGCGGCGATGAACCGGTTTTAACCCGTCACGCACATCGGGCAATGCCCGGCCAACAATCACACTCATTGAATAGTCAATGTATGCGGTTTTCATCTGCTCTTCAATATTTACGGGAATCACGCGGTTGTTATCCTGCGTTTCCTGCAGATCCATATT
>ERZ761602.8510-NODE-8510-length-10308-cov-5.119087_pt1 | contig 10308 bp, 8 predicted proteins | sample MGYA00512165_ERZ761602 | MGnify/ENA primary metagenome ERZ761602 (study PRJEB28899, sample SAMN02445085) | bioreactor sludge metagenome | biome: EBPR sludge; isolation source: Thorneside wastewater treatment plant | place: Australia: Brisbane, Thorneside...
GTACTGGCTGGGCACAGTGGTGCCCATGCTCACCTTCTTTGTTCTGGGACTGCTCTTCTGGCTGCCGCCGCGCTGGCGACCGGCGGCCCACTGGTCTTTGCGCCTGGGCATGGTGCTGTTGAATTTTGTGGCGCTGCTGGGGTACATCCTGCCCCGGTATTATTTGTGACAAGGTGACAAGGTGACAGGGTGATAGGGTGATAGGGTGACAAGGTGAAACGCCATTCGCTGTTCACAATTAATCAGTCACATATTATAACTTTCCTGGCCCTGGTTTTGCTGTTTTGCCTGGTTTTGGGCCATTGGCGCAGCACGGCGGCGGCCGCGCAGGTGCAGGTGCCGATGTTTTACGACGCCCACTACCTTTTTCCGCGCCCCTGGACTCAGGCGCAGGAAGTGCCCGGCGTGCCGGAGCCATTCCCCGTGGCGTTTTACGGGCCAAACACCGTCAGCCAGACGTTTGTCAGCGGAGCCGATCAGCTAACGGCCGTTGAGCTCTGGCTGCGGGCTGCACAAACGGGTTCTATCACCGTGACCCTTTCTGACGAAAGCGGCCCGCTTTACGAAGGCCAGCTTGATGCGGCCAACCCAAACGGCGGCTACGTTCGTTTCACCTTCCCCACGATTCAGGCAGCCGAAGGACGCACGTTTCTGATTACCCTGGCTGCGCCTGAAGCCACGCCGCTTAGTCCGGCGGTTACGCGCACGGTGGGCGGCGACCGGTTAGGCGGCCGTTTTTTGCTGAACGAGTATGCCCGACCCGGTAACCTGGAACTGCGCACCTACGTAACGGGAACGGCCGTTTTTGATGCCCTCGCTGAACAACTACTGCCCGACCTTTTCCGGGAGCGGCTGCGCCAGTACAAGCCGCCGCTTTTCAAAGGCCAAACCTTTGCCGCGCTGCTGGCGCTGACCGGGCTGCTAACCCTGGGCCTGTTGGTCTGGCTGCTGGCGGGGCGGCTTAGGCGGGATGGTGCCTGGCTGCTGGCTGGTTTGCTGCTGGCCGGGTTGGGCTGGCAGTTGGGTTCTGGCCGGGTTTATCTGCCCTTGCTTCAACCAACTGAATCGTTGGCGGCGGTAACGGCCGTTGCCCAACCCAATAATGCGCAAAACTTGCGCGTAGTCAACAATTTGATCGCCGTTTTGTGGACCGCCGAACGACTGCCGGAAAAGCGTTTGGTCACCACCGAACTGGGCGACTACCCCGCCATCCGCGTGCCTGCCGAATCGGCCCTGGAATATGCGGTGACGCTGCCGCTGAACGGCCGTTTGCAGGCCGGTTTGCAAGCGGTGGGCGAGGGGACACTCTTGATGGCGGTGGAATTTAATGGCGAGCGGGTGAGCCAAACGGCCGTTGCTGCTGGCGATCTGCCGCAGTGGCTAGACCTGGATTTGACTGTTTGGCAAGGTCGGGGAGGCATTTTACGTCTGGTAACAGAGCCCGTTGCGGGGACGCCCGACGGATTGTGGCTAATGCCGCAGCTCTTGGCCAGCCATGATTGGTTGTTGCGTGAGCTGCCAGAAACGGCCGTTCCCGCAGGCCATCATTTAGGCGACGACATTGTTTTGCTGGGATATTCCGTAGAACCAGCCGCGCCCCAGCCGCAGGATGTGGTGACAGTGACATTGTATTGGCGGGGGGAACGGCCGTTAGCGGCCAACGCCACCGTGTTTGTCCATGCTCTCAACGCAGCCGGTGACTTGGTGGCCCAAAGCGATGGCCAGCCGGTGCAAAACAGCTACCCGCTGATTAACTGGCCTGCCGGGGCCATCATTGCCGACCCGCACCGATTTGTCTGGCCGTCCGACAGTGATTTCAGCCAGATTGCCGTGGGTTTGTATGATCCGGTGACGCTGGCTCGGCTGCCGGTGCAAAACCCCGATGGCCCGGTCGATGCCAATGGTCAGGCGCTGCTGCCGGTTGTGGAGACGCCATGATCTTGCGGCTTCGCTCCTTGCTGCGCTCCCCAGACACGCGCGACGGCGTCATTATGACTGCCGCGACCGTGTTGGCTGGTGGCTTTGATTACCTGGTGCTGGTGGTGGCGGGCGTGCTCCTCTCTGACCCGGCGGCGATTGCCTTTTTGGCGGTCATGAACCTGCTGAAGATTGCCGAGCAGGTCACCTGGGTGATTCGCAACGTGGTGGCCTATTACACCGCCGAACTGGCCGTGCAGTCCGAGGCCCAAACGCGCATTGGCCAGTTTGTGCGCAGCCGCTGGCGCTGGGCCTGGCGCTGGGGGCTGCTGGTGGCTCTGCTGTTTGGCCTGGCCGCCCCGCTGATCAATCGGCTCATCAATGCCAATTCAACGGCGGCGGTGGTGGCCGCCGGGCTGGCGCTGCTCTTCTTTTTCGTGCGTCCGGTGGCTGATGGTGCGCTGCAAGGCATACAGAATTTTTCGGGCCTGGGCAGTGTGGTGATATTGCAGGCGGTGCTGCGTTTTGGGCTGACGGCCGTTCTCATCTGGGCTGGGCTGGAGCTGGTCGGCGCAGTGCTGGCTTTGCCCCTGGCCAGCGGCCTGGCGCTACTGCTGGCATTGTGGCTGCTGCGACCTTACTTTCGCCAACCGCCAACCCCTGAATCGCTCAGGATCAGTTTTAGCTATTCGGCTATTACGCTGGTGGGATTGCTGTCCTTTGCCGTGCTGGTTTACAGCGACGCCATCCTGGTGAACCGCTTGTTTGCCGAAACGGCCGCTGCCCAATACACCCCAGTCAATGTTTTGGCCCGGATCAACCTGTTTGTACCGGTAGCCCTGGGCATGGTGCTGTTTCCCAAAGCGACGCAGCGCCAGGCGCTGGGCCAGGATGCCCGGCCCATGCTGCTGCTGGCCCTGGCGGCTACGCTGCTGCCGGGATTGATCCTGACGGCCCTGTTTTTCTTGTTCCCCGGCTGGATTGTGGCGCTCGTTTTTCGCGGGCAGTATGCCAACCCTGGCCTGCTGCTGGGCTGGATCGGTCTGGCTACGACGCTGTTTGCCGGGGTGAACATCTGGCTGAACTATGCGCTGTCGGTGGGGCGACGGCCGTTCATCTTTCTGCTGGCGGTGATTGCGTTGGGGCAAATAACGGCCGTTCTGCTGCTGCACCACACCCTGCTGACCATCGCCTGGGTTTTGCTGGCTTCAGGTCTGACGGCTAATCTTGCGGGGGCTATCCTTTTGTTGAGTCCCACGCAGGCCAATCGTAGCTGACGCGGCGCGGGGAAGTTGGTTACCACGTCTGTCACCCGGTATACTTGGGCTCTTGTTTGTAGCCTAATTCAGGATTAAGTTTTGTGATCGACTGTTCAATTGGCATTACCGCTTACAACGAAGCGGCCAACATTGGTAATTTGCTGCAGCACATTCTTGACCAGCGTCTGGAAACGGTGGCTGTTCAAGAAATCATCGTGGTTGCCAGCGGCTGCACCGATCAAACCGAAGTGATCGTGCACGAATTTATGGAGCGCGACGGCCGTATTCGTCTGCTCAGCCAGCCCCGGCGCGAAGGCAAAGCGTCGGCGATGAACCTGTTTATCCGCGAAGCCGCCTGCGACGTGATGATTTTGTGCAGCGCCGATTTACAGCCGGAAGTAACGGCCGTTGAGCACCTCGTCGCTCCTTTTGCTGATCCAGAGGTGGGCATGACTGGCTGCCATCCTGTGCCGGTGAACGATCCGGCAACGTTTATGGGTTTTGCCGTGCATTTACAGTGGAAATTGCACCACGCCCTCAACATGTCCGGCGGTTTTAAGGGGGGTGAGATGGTTGGTTTTCGCCGACTGTTTGCCCGTATTCCGTACCATACGGCCGTAGACGAAGCCAGCGTGGAACCGATTGTGCGTGGCCAGGGCTACAAAGTGCAGTACTGCTCGGACGCCATCGTGTACAACAAAGGACCGGAAAACGTGGCCGACTTTTTACGCCAGCGGCGGCGCATTTATGCCGGGCATCTGGAGCTGGCCAGTGCGCTTGGCTACAAAGTCAGCACCATGTCGGGCGGCAGCATTGTTTCCTTGCTGCTGCGCAACCTGGATTGGCGGCCCAGGCAGCTTATGTGGACGGTGGCGGTGATTGGATTGGAAGTGTACGGCCGTTTCCTGGGCAAACGCGACTTCAAAAACCGCAAGAACCATACCGTCTGGGAAATTGCCACCACCACCAAGACGCTGTCAAATCAAAATGAATAATCGATGACAAGGTGACAAGGTGACAAGGTGAACATGTCACCCTGTCACCTTGTCACCTTGTCACCCCTTCATCTTATGAAATCAATGCTCGGCGTGCTCACACGCATCCCCTTATTCAAAACGTATCGGCGCTTTGGCTGGCCCAAAATGCTGCCGCTTAATGTTACCCTCTCGCCGTCGCCCAAGTGCAACTCGCGCTGCCTCACCTGCAACATCTGGATGAAGCGGGAAAATGAACTCAACCTGGACGAGTGGGATAAGGTGCTCGCCTCCCTGGGCAAAGCGCCCTACTGGTTCACCATCAGCGGCGGCGAACCGCTCATGTTCCCGGACATCGTGGAACTGGCCAAACTGGCCTACAAACATTGCCAGCCGGGCATCATCAACATCCCCACCAACGGCATCCTCAAGAGCGGCCCGGAGCGGGTGCGCGAGATTCTGGAATATTGCACCGACTCGCAGCTTATCATCAACCTGTCGCTGGATGGCGTGGGTGAAAAACACGACTTTATTCGCGGCGTGGCGGGCAACTTTGAGAAGTTTGAGGAGCGGCTGGAGCAGTACCTGGCGCTGCGCAGCGAGTTTCCCAATTTGGCCGTCGGTATTCACTCTGTTGTGTCCGTTTTCAGCGTGGGACACCTGGATGAGCTGATCACCTACGCCGAAAATTCCCGCGCCGACCAGTTCATCACCGAGATTGCCGAACCGCGTGTAGAGCTGGACACAGTGGGACTGCCCATCACCCCCAGCCCAGAGCAGTATGCCGAGGCGATTGACAAGCTCATCGCCTACGTGAACAGCAAGCAGTACAAAGGCGTCTCTCGCATTACCGAGGCGTTCCGGGTGGAGTATTACCAGCTGGTAAAGCGTATTTTGGATGAGCAGGACCAGGTGATTGGCTGCTACGCGGGTTGGGCCAGCGCCCAAATTTACGCCGATGGCACCGTCTGGCCCTGCTGCGTCCGCGCCGACGATCTGGGCAACCTGCGTGAGCACAACTACGATTTTAAGGAAATCTGGTTTGGCGAGAAGATTAAAGAAGTGCGCCGATCCATTTACGAAAAGGAATGCCACTGCCCGTTGGCCAACGCCAGCTACACCAACATGCTCATGGATGTGCCCACCGCCAGCCGGGTTGCCGCCAAGGTGATCACGCCGGATTCGATTCAGGTACGGAGTTAATGGGACGCGGATAATCGCGGATGACGCAGATTTTCCCTCTGCGTCTCCGCGCCTCTGCGTTGAAAAAGGTTTTGCGATGTCGTTTGAATGGCTGAATAAATTTCATAAGGATATGGAGAAACCGGCCGACTATGCCGAAAAGACGCTGGCGCAGTACCGGCTGGGGATGAAGGCCAAAGGCTCCATTGCTGGGGTGGCCATTTTGGTGGATGAAGCTGGCTGTGCGGCGTGCCGCGCTTTGCCTGCGGCTGCCGTCTACCATCCTGACGAAGCGCCGCATTTGCCCCTGCCGGAATGCAGCAAAGGCAATCGCTGCCGCTGCGTTTACCGTCCCGTGATGACCTATCAACAAAATGATGAATGAAAATTTTTTGGCCACAGAGAACACAGAGGATTTAGAGAAAAAACTCTGCGTTCTCTGCGCGCTCTGCGGTGAAAAATCCCTATGAAAATAGTTGTTACGGGTGCAACGGGATTTGTGGGCGGGGCGCTGGTGCGGGCCTTGCTGGCTGAGGGGCATGCGGTGGTGGGGGTGAAACGGCCGCTTCGGCTCCGCTCAATGCAGGCGTCTTCCTCCCCACCAACCATCCAACACCCCAACCTCACCTGGGCCAGTGCCGACGTCACCGATCCCGCCAGCCTGCGCGGCCTGTTTGATGGGGCCGACTGGCTCATTCACGCCGCCGGGATGCTGGGGCAGGTGGGCGTGCCGGAAAGCGCCTACCTGAAGCTGCACGAGCAGGGCACCAACCACGTGCTGACTGAGGCGCAGCAGGCAGGCGTGGGACGCATTTTGTACGTCAGCAGTCCCGGCGTGTTGGGGCCGATTAGCGGCCCGCCCGCCGACGAAACCGCGCCCCTGGCACCCAGCAATCCGTACGAGCGCAGCAAGGCGGCGGCGGAGATGGTGGCCCAGGTTCATGCCAAAGCTGGCCTGCCTGTCATCATTGCCCGGCCAGAGTTTATTTACGGGCCAACTGATTTACACGTGCTGGGACTGTTTAAGGCGGTGCGTGACGGCCGTTTCTTCACCATCGACGGCGGAAAATACAGTTGCCATCCAACGTACATTGATGATGCGGTGGCGGGGATGCTGCTGGCGTTGCGGAACGGCCGTTCCGGCGAAATCTACCACATCACTGGCCCCCAACCGGTCACCTTCCATGAGCTGGGGCAGACGATTGCCGCTGCGCTGGATGCGCCGCCGCCCAAGCTAAACTTGCCCCGCTGGCTGGCCTGGTTCGGTGCGGCGACGTTGGAAGTTGGGCTGGGACTTATCAAAAAACAGCCGCCGCTCAGCCGCACCGGTGTCGCCTTTTTCAGCGAAAATCGCCGTTTTTCCTGGCAAAAAGCGCACGAGGAACTGGGCTACACGCCCCAATTTGATCTGGCACGAGGCGTAGCCGAAACGGTGGCCTGGTATCGGGAAAATGGCTTGGTGTGAGGGAACGGCCGTGGCTAAAGTTGATGACGCAATTTTTAAACACGAATGGCACGAATAAACGAATCAACCAAAAATTATTCGTGTCATTTGTCTATTCGCTTAATTCGTGGTTTGCTTTTTAGACACGATCCAAATATTCGGAATTTTCTTGACCGATGCTGAAATCACTTTCGATTAAAGAACTTTACGTACCCGCTCTGGCCGAAGGCGAGGGCGTGGGCACGGCGTATGAATATTTTGCCAAGCGGCTGGTGCTGGCGGGCTGGCTCAAAGGTCGGCCTAAACCGGCTCGAATGCTCATTGCCGGGCTGCCGGAAAAGTACGGCAGCAGTCTGGATTTTTTGCAGCTGGCGCAGGAGCTGGGCGCAGCGGTGACCATTGTGGATGAACGGCCGTCTGCCCGGCAAAAGCTGCAACATTCATTGGCGGCGGCGCAAACGGTGGGGTGGTTAACGGCCGTATCCCCCCAACTTATCGCTGTCCCTCATCTGGCCGATTTGAGCGAAATCGCCCCGGAGTTTGATTTGTGCCTGGGGTCCGAAGGGTTGCAGCGGCTGGCGGCCAGCGACCGGGCGGACTACGTGCAGCACGTGCGCCGCCTGGCCCGTCGCACCGCCTTGTTTGCCCCCAACGGCGACAACATGGCTCATACCAACATCAGCGGCCTGGCGGGCGTGACGCTGAGCGAGATGCAGCAGTTGGTCGGTCCAGACGCCAAAACGGGCTACATTGACATGCCGCCGTTCCCGCCGGGCATCACCCGCACGGAGGATCAACGAGAGCAGGCCACCAGCGGTACTTTTGAAGCAATCGCCATGTGGGGGTTGGGTTTTTATGCGAGGCTGGAGCATGTTTTGCCAACGGCCGTACGCCGCCGCCAATCCCACATCGTTTATGCCCTAATCGATTAGAAATTAGATACGAATGAGTCCACTGAAACAACGAACCGCAGAGAGCGCAGGGAGCGCGGAGAAAAACCAGAAAATCTCTGCGCTCTTTGCGTCTTTGCGGTCCAAATATGACCCCGGCTATTTGGTTGTGCTGGTGATCTGCCTGCTGGTGCTGTGGCCGTTTCTTGGCCGCGCCAGCCTGCCACAAGAAACCGATGCCGAGTTGCACATCTTTCGCCTGGCGGAGCTCAGTTTTTTGGTGCGCGGCGGCGAGTTTTATCCGCGTTGGGCGCCCAATTTTTACCACGGCTATGGTTACCCCATCTTCAACTACTACGCGCCGTTAACCTACTACATTGGCCTGATTTTTGAGCTGATGCCCGTGCTGGATGCGGTTGATGGGGTGAAGGCGGTGTTTGTGCTGGGGCTGCTGGGCGCGGGCTTTGGCATGTATGGTTTTGTGCGCGATAACTGGGGACGGCCGTCTGGCTATCTGGCCGCCGCGCTGTACGTGTACGCGCCCTACGTGCAGTACGTGGACCCGATTGCTCGCGGCGCATTGGCTGAATCGTTTAGCCTGGGGGTGTTCCCGCTGGCGCTGTGGGCGCTGGATCGGCTGCGGCGGCTGCCCACCCGGGGACGTTGGGTAACGGCCGTTTTCCTCACCGCCGCCGTCATTTTAAGCCACAACCTGATGGCCCTGCTCTTTTTTGGCCTGTTGAGCGGCTGGGTGGTGTGGCAGACGGGCTTCCGGCGGGATGGCACTGGCAGCTGGCGCTGGTTGTGGGGGGCGCTGGGGCTGGGGCTGGGAACGGCCGCATTTTTCTGGCTGCCCGTGCTGCTGGAGCGCAACGCAGTCAACTTAAATACGCTCATTGGTACCGGCAACAATTACGACTTTCGCACCCACTTCTTGAGCTGGGCCGAACTGTTGGCCCCCACACTGCGGCTCGATTGGGGTGCTTCAGAGCCGGTATTTCGCTTTAACCTTGGCCTGGCCCAATGGATTTTGGGCGGCGTTGGCCTGCTTTTTCTACTCCTGCGGCGCGTGAAGCACGCCAGGCAGGTGATCTTTTTTGCCCTGGCGGCGGCGCTGCTCATTTTTATGCAGCTGCCCGCTTCAACCTTTTTGTGGGAGGCGACCCCCATTTTGCCTTTTTTTCAGTTCCCCTGGCGGCTGCTGGGCGGCACGGTGGCCATGTTGGCGATTCTGGCGGGCGCGGGGTTGGAAGCAGTGTTGAGGATGTGGCCGAAATGGCGGGGCTGGGGAACGGCCGTTGCCGTCACCTTCTGCCTGCTCACCGCCCTGCCGCTGACCCAGCCGGCTCCCTGGCCTGATTTTGGCGATGTCTTCACCTTTCGCATGTCGCTCATCGAGCATTCTGGTCGCTGGCTGGGCACTACCAGCACGGCCGATTACGTTCCGGCCACCGTTGATATGGTCCCCACGCGCAATGGGGATCTGGTGTACGGTTTTATGGTAGATCAACCGCTAGATCGGGTTAATCGGCTCAGCCTGCCCGCCAATACAGCGGTAGTTAGCGAAGAGCTTAAACCGCTGCATTTTCGCTACACTGTTCAGGCGCCTGAGAAGTTTTTGCTGCGCCTATTCCTGTTTGAATTTCCGGGCTGGCAGGTGCGGATTGATGGCGAATTAGTCGAGCCGGAGCTTGGCCGCCCAGAGGGATTTATCGTGGTGCCCGTGCCTGCCGGTGAGCACGTGGTGGACGTGCGTTTTGGCGCTACACCAGCGCGGCAGCTGGCCTGGGGCGTAACCGGGCTGTCGCTGCTGCTGGCGGGGGTGGTAGCCTGGCGTTTTGGCCGTCGCCCCGGGGCAGTGGGAGAGGTGCACCGGCTGACCCGGCCCGATTGGCTGGTGTTGGGTGCGGTAGGTGTGGTAACGGCCGTTACCCTCCTCTTCCTGGTTCCGTTGAGCGTATTACATCTCAACTCTACCGGGTTCGTGGCCGAACCGGCCCAAACGCAACGCTTCGACGACTTTGGGGGGCAGATGGCCCTGATTGGCACTGATGTGTCGGCCGAAACGGCCGTGCCCGGCGACCAGGTAACGGTTACGCTGTACTGGCAGGCGCAAACAGCAATGGCCATCAACTTCCAAAGTTTTGTCCACCTGCTGCGGTCCGACGGCACGTTGGCGGCTCAATCGGACCATTTGAATCCGGGCGAATTTCCCACCCGGCGCTGGTCGCTGGAAAAATACGTGCGTGATGTGCATGTGCTGCAACTGCCGCCTGACCTGCCTCCTGGTGAGTACATGGTCACCGTTGGGCTGTGGGTGCAGGCCGAGGGCTGGCGGCTGCCCCTGCTGGACGCCAGCGGTAGCCAGATTGATGATAAGGCGACTTTGTTCACCCTGACTGTTGTAGACGAGTAATTGGGTAATTGGGTAATTGGAAATTACTTGCCACTTGCCACCTGCCACCTGCAACTATGACAAACTACTTTCGCGATAAACCAAACCTTTCCCTCGTTCTTATTTTCACCCTGCTGGCGGCGCTGTTTTTGCATCGGGCGCTGTTTCCGGGGGCGGGCATGGCGCTGGCGGGGCTGGATGCGCGGAGCTTGTTTTACCCGTGGTGGGAGTTTGCGCGAACGGCCGT